>Ga0272449_1000006_pt1 | contig 402271 bp, 339 predicted proteins | sample YNPCB0241_FD_198679 | JGI IMG/M metagenome (GOLD analysis project Ga0272449, IMG submission 198679) | Hot spring sediment microbial communities from Yellowstone National Park, WY, United States - YNP-CB-024-1 | ecosystem: Environmental > Aquatic > Thermal springs > Hot (42-90C) > Sediment... | reverse complement strand
TAATAAAAGATATTATGAAGGTAAAACAAACAATCCTCACTTGTATTCTGGGCATATAGCTACTTGTTATCCAACAAAATCATACAAAGAGAAAGGTTTTCTTACTGCAAAAGTTGTTCAGGCTGGTAGCAAATACGGTGTGTTAGATTTTGGTAAAGTTTGGGAATCTGAATATTACGGAAAAAATAAAGAAAATGTAAAAGCTCATATTTATCTTGGATATATTTTAAAATAAAACGACATGAAAAGGATAATATTTATTCTACTAACATTATGTGTATCGACCTCTTTAGGTAAAGCACAGGCTGATTTCCCGTTAGATACAGTAATTAAAATGGATTATATGTATTATTGTATGTTTGACTCTTTGGAAGTAATATGTCTAAGTTCCTGGTGGGAAAGTGAACCTAATGGCAAGTATCTGTTTGTTAATAAACATGCTATAGATAGTACAGGTGTGCAGACAAGAAGTATACCGATATATTTTGATGGAGAAATATATTTTAATGCAGACAGAATAGAAAGGGATTTAGAAATAAAAAAATATAATCTAAAACAGGTAAAGTATTGTAGAAATGGTGATTTGAAAGAATTTTATTTCAAATTTCATCATGATAATGGTTTTAATCAATTCTATATTGTAGAATTACCTTATACTTCAATTAACATTGTTAAATTGCCATCGGGCGAAAAATATCAATTTATTGATTTAATCGATATAGTGGAAAAAGAAAATTTTGATGGAAAATTATATCCTATAGAAGAAATTTCAGATGTATTTTTTCTAACACCACAAAAGGTTATTTTGAAATTATGTTTATTTGATGAGATAGGTACTGATTGCATTAATGAAAAATTTTATGTTTGTGAAAATAATACGAAATATGAAATAACAAAAAAAATTTTTATGGAATATGATAAAGAAAATTATATAAAAAATTCTCATATAGAATTTTTTAGTATAACTGATAATATTTTTCGTTTCAGATATAACCTTATGCCTAAATATCCTATTTATAAAGAAATTATAACTAGTAAAATTTTTGATGAAAATTTTAATTTTATTAGTAATGTTCTTAATTTTTCTAATATTTTTATTAAAGGAATTAATATTCAAAAAAATAAATTACAATATTATTTTTTATCTTCACAATTAAACGATGGTAAAGAGGTAATCGTTCCCTACAAATTTCTTCCCAAGCTTGACATTGCGATGTACAAGGTTTATAATAATAATTTGTTAACCGATGAAGATGTGAAAGGATTAGGCAAATATGAACTTGGAATACTGCGAAATTTAATTTTTGCAAAGCACAATTATGCATTTGATTCAGAATTTTATCAGGCATATTTTAATTTATATGAATTTTACAATAATGAAAATATGAAATCATCAAGAACTAAAGATATAAATAACAAACTTACAGAAATGGATAAAAAAAATCTTGAAATCATCAAAAATAAAGAAAAATTAATTAGCATTGTTAAAAAATAATTTTGAAAGACAATAAAAATATAAAAGATTATAATAGATAACTTAAAAAATCACCAAACCAAAAAAACATGGTATAAATTTTGAAAGAAAAGAGAAAATTTTATATTTTAGATAGGCATATAAAAAAATGTTCTTTGAAATTTATGTAAAGAGAGGCAAAAGGCTAATATATTTAATTTAAGGCACCTATTTAGTGACGATAACATTTACCAACAGTCCCAAGGTACAACAAACAATTTGATGGATTATGTAAGTACTGACAAAGATTATACTGCTATTGAATTAAAGAAATATCAATGGGACTACATTCACAACCCGCAGCCCATGCTATTTGCTTGGGCGGAAGAGGAAGAAGAGGGGGGAGATGGGTAAAGCTATTTTCCCGGATATAATATTCTTTAAACAGAATACTCAGAAGTACGGTTTTGATAAAAACGACATTAAAACAGTTTTAGATTACAATAAGATAAGAATTGTTGACGGTAATACTTTTGAAGCACCATGGCAGATGGTGCGTTTAAATTACTCAGGTCCGGATAACAATATTAATATTGAAGTTAAAACAAAAAAAAGTGAAACATGTAATAAGTTATTTCTAATACCAGAAAATGAAATCATTACTGATGGTTTAAAACCATCTCCAGCAACTGCAGTTCAAATTGTTGGTACTAACCAATTGCAAGTTACACCGAATAGCAAAATAACTCATAACATTTCCGTAATGGGTATGGGCAAAGGACAATCAGGTTTAAAAATAGTTAAAGACAGTATAAAAGGAGATTTAGTAGGGGCTTTAAATATTCTTACGGATGTTGAAAGAACTCAGAATGTTTATATTGTTACTGTACACCTTAATAAAACAAGAAAGTCTGATACCAGCGTTGTTGCTGATGATTTAGAGAAAGGGAGTAGTTATTTAAGTAGCTATATAACGTCTTCAGAATTAACCTCTATTTCTGTGACTGCTAATGAAATTTACAATCAGGCATTACTGAATGTGAATTTTACACTTTTCAATACATATAAACACAAATTTATTAATGCCATTTGTTTAGATTTTGACCTAAACAATGATGGAAAAGTAGATGCCACGAATACAACTGATTTTACAGAAGAACAACAATTAATTATTTCAAATTTTGAAAAATTTTATTATATCAAAGAAAATGAGAAGGTATTATTTATTATTGATAATCCTGCATTTCCTCCAAAATTTGAGTCTAATCAATTCTTATTAGGAATAATGAAATTTAAACAAAAATATGGCTTCATATATAAAGATGTCATTAAAAGAGAGAGTAAAAATTTGGAACGGGTAATATCACATGAGCTTGGGCATAGCTTTAATTTGAAGCATCCGGAAGAATGTCCTGACTTAGGCAGTCAATCTATTTCCAATAATATTATGAATAAAGATATTGATAACACGGGAAAAAAACTAATATATAAACAATGGATACAATTATTACAAATAGGGGAAAAGATAGAAGAATAAGTAAATATAGCATTATATTTTTAGTATTAACCATAGTTAACAATTATTTTTTAGTAGCTTTTGGTCAATCAAATAAAGAATTTGAAAGAATAATTAATCTTTCAAATGCTATGCAGGATATTGATTTTTATTTATATAAACATAAAGATTATGAAACACAAATAGATCTTATAAAACAATACATTGGTAGCGAAAATCCAGTTGTAAGAAAGAATTGTTATTTATGGTTAGCATTTATCGGACATTATGCCCAAAATTATCGCACATATGTTGTTGAAATGCTTCTTGATGGAATGAACGATGATCGTGAATCTGTTGTATATGAATGTTATAGCATAATGAAACAGTTTTATAACAAGAATGATTTTTCAGAAAATGCTATACATAAAGTAAAAAAATTATTTTATCGACAATTAGAGATGTTTTATGTTTTAAATACTTATGTTAATTCTGAAGATAAAAAAGAAAAAGACTCATGCTGGAGAATATACAAAAATAATCCTGTTCATTATGATGTTGTTAAATTAATTGGTTACCTTGAAATAAAAGAATTAATACCTGATTTTTATTGAGTTCTCAGAGATTTTAAAGGCCGATGGGGTTTTAATTATGCAGATTATCCATTAATGGAAAACCCTATTGAAAATTATGCAGAAAGCAGAATCATTAACCCTTGGAATATTCATTTAGCCTTAGCCCATATGGGGGATACATCAGAAATAAATTACTGTATAAAACAATTTGACCTTGTAGTTGAAAGGAATAAAAATAAGCCAGAAATAATTTTTGACCCATTTATGAAAGATATGGTATATATTATGCAACCTCAAATTATTTCTGTTTTTAAAAAAACTTTACTTTTAGCTGAAATAGATAAATATTATGTTGATTTTACATATAGATGTTTTAGAAATTTAATAAATGACTTTCCTATGATTGGTGGCGAGAAAGATGTTGCCAAAGAAATTTTAGATTGGCTAAATGCAAACCAGAATAATATTGAACTTAACCGACTAAATGTTTTTAAATGGGTAGATTATTAATGAAATACTTATTTCACATCATGCAGGGCATTCTCCAGAGCATCCTTTAATTTTTTCTTGCCAATAAAAGCATCCACAATATTAAAAATGGTTTTCTTTTCTTCCTCGCTAAGTCATTCAATGAGCTTTATTTTCTAAATAATAAATCGCGAATTATAAAGAAAAAAACAAATTTATATAATATTCGACCCTCTTTAAAAAGTTATTATCAAAAAATTAAAATCCAAAAACAAATAATAAAATCTTATAATCAATATTTAACCTGTAGATTTTAGCCAATTCTCAGCATCAGCAATTTGATCAAAAAAACGTGTTTCAACAGGACCTTTCTGTGTTACCTGTTGTGAATAATTTCTCACAGAATAATCAGAAAAAACGTCTTTAGGCACAATTATAGCCTCTCTTATTTTTCCATGTTTCCTGGCGTAATCAGCAATTGTTTCTGCTGCCAGTTTTTGTGAATCCGGACCTAATCCCATGTGTTCACGAGCATCAAGCAACAAACCTGTTGCCTTATTTTCTTCTAGAGCTTTTACTACTTCTTTCAATAATTTTTCAAAAACAAAACGAGGTGTCCTACCCCACCATGTTTCATGAATATAGTTGCCCTCAGGTACATATTCGAGTCGTAAATTTTTATCTTCATAAACAACTTTTCTTTCCATAACTTTTTTTATTCAATTTACTAAAAAATTATGACAAAAAAAATTTTTTTATAAAATTAATTACCATAAAGATAATAAGCCTGACATGCACCTTCACTAGAAACCATACATGCACCGATAGGATTCTCTGGATTACATATTTTTTGAAAAAGAGGACACTCATAGGGATAAATCAATCCTTTTAAAACTTCACCACAACGGCATGCAACATTCTCTACATTGTTTTCATTAACAATATTAAATTTTTTTGTTGCATCAAAGTCAAAATAATCTTTATAAATCGAAAGACCCGATTTTTCAATTATTCCTAATCCCCTCCAATAATCATCTGATGGTTCAAAAACTTTATAAATGTATTCCTGTGCTTTAAGGTTACCATCAAATGTAACAGCTCGTTTATATTGAATTTCAATTTCAGAATTATTTTCTTCAATTTGTTTTACCAGCATATATATCGATTGCAATATATCCACTGGTTCAAAGCCTGAAATTACAATTGGAACTTTGTATTTTTTAAAAATCTGATTATACATTTTAGCGCCTCCTATAGTTGAAACATGTCCTGGAGCTATAAATCCATCGATTGCAATACCTTGATCAATCAATGCAATCATAGCAGGAGGCATGATCTTATGTGCTGAATAGACTGTAAAATTTTTTAACTTTTTTTCCTGAGCTTTAATAATAGCTGCTGCAGTTGCAGGAGCAGTTGTCTCAAAACCTATTCCTAAAAAAACTATTTCTCTATCCCGATATTTTTCTGCCAATTCAATAGCTTGAAGAGTTGAATAAACAATCTGCACATTTGCTCCTTCCGATCTAGCATTAGCAAGAGATTTTTTCGTGCCAGGCACTCGCATCAAGTCACCATATGTAGCTATTATAACATTTTTATTTTCAGAAAGTTTAACTGCATTATTAATAAATGAAATACCAGTCACACAAACAGGACAACCTGGGCCTGAAATTAATCTTATATTGTGGGGCAACAAATTATCAATACCATATCTTTTTATTACATATGTATGCCCACCACAGATTTCCATCAATCTGATTTTTTTACGAGATATTGCTCTTATATTTTTTAGTAATGTATCTATCAAAATTTTATTACGATATTCATCAATAAATCTCATACATTCAAAAAATTTTTTAATCGTTTTGCATATCTTGTATTATTTTCAAAGTTTCTGTTGCTTGTTCTTCGTCAATAATTTGAATAATATAACCTGTATGGACCAAAACATAATCTCCTACTTTTAAATTATCAACAAGTAAAATTGAAGCTTTAACAATAGCTCCACCAATTGAAACCTCAGCAACTTCATTATTAATTGATATAACTTTACCAGGTACACTTAAGCACATAATTTTAAGTTTTATATTTTAAAAAACTACCATATACAAGCTGTCCAAATGCAATACCACTATCATTACATGGTACTTTTCTATTTACATATACATTAAATTTATTGTTCTCGAGCAAATGTATCAAACGTTCTGTTAAATATTTATTTTGAAAAACCCCACCCGACAAAACAACATCACAAATATTAGTATCTTTACGCATCTTCATTAATCCTTTAAATATAACATAAATAATAGTATTATGAAATTTCGTTGCTATTATAGACTTTTCAATATTACTACATAAATCATCAATAATTTGTTCAAACATTTCATTGAAATATATGACATTATCACCAAATTGAACTTCATACCTATCATTTATATTATTTAATAAAATGCTTTCAAGGCGTGATGGAGCTTCAGCATTATATGTGCTATACTTACATAAGCCAAGCAATGCGCTTATAGCATCAAATAATCTTCCTGCACCACACGATAATGGACAATTTATATTTTTATTCAATATTTCTATAACACTTTTCAATTTTTCTAGATCAACATCTTTAAGCCAAAAATTGTATTTTTCAAACAATTCATCACCAAAAATACGATATAGATATGATAAAGCAACTCTCCATGGTTCTTCTATAGCTTTATCACCACCAGGTAACTCAATATAATCAAAGTGGAGATATCTTTCAAAACCTACATAATCAACAATCATAAATTCGCTACCCCAAATTTTTCCATCTACTCCCAACCCAGTTCCATCAAAAATTACAGCCAATGTTTTTGATTCTAAGTGGTTTTCGGCCATACATCCAATAGCATGTGCAAAATGATGTTGTATTGCTATTGTATCAATCTTTAATTTCATTGCAAAATGTGTTGAAAGATAATCAGGATGTAAATCATGAACTACCAACAATGGACTAAACCTAAACATTGTTGAAAATCTTTCATAGGCCTCTTCATAAAATTTATAAGTTTCGAAGTTTTTTAAATCTCCTATATATTGACTTAAAATAGCTTGATTTTCTTTTCCAATGCAAAAACATGCCGACAATTCAGCACCAGCACCCATAATACCTTCTGCAGACCAAGATAAACTAATTGATTCGGGCACATACCCTCTCGCCCTTCTTAAAATAAAAGGAATATTATTGATAACCCTCACAACCGAATCATCAACCCTATTAACAATTTTTCTATTATAATAAACAACAGCATCAAAAATTTTTCCTATATCATTGTTTAAAATATTATCATCATCTTTTATTATTGGTTCCTCGGTAATATTACAGCTTGTTAACACAACTGCATCGAAATCAATTTTTTCAAATAATAAGTAATGAAAAGGCATATAAGGAAGAAATATGCCAAGAGTATTTAATCCAGGCGCCAAATTTTTAGGAAAAGTTGATACATAAGTATTAACTATTACAATCGGTCGTCGCCATGATAAAAGTAAATGTTCTTCTTCTTTACTCAAATCTATGTATTTTCTAATTGTTTCTATGTTTTTAAACATAAGTGCAAAAGGCTTGTTGTTTCGTTTTTTTATAGCTCTCAATTTTTTAATTGCTGTTTCACTAAAAGCATTACATAGAATATGAAAGCCTCCTGTACCTTTGATAGCAATTATTTTATTTTGTGATATAAGATTATTTAAATTTTTTAAAATCTCTTCAATATTATTAATTTTATTATTGTCTAATATCATAAAATATCCTGGACCACAATTATTGCAAGAAATAGGTTGTGCATGAAATCGACGATTTAAAGGATCATTGTATTCCTGCTTACATTTATTACACATTTCAAATTCATTCATCGAAGTATTATTTCTATCATATGGTAGGTTGTAAATTATTGAAAAACGTGGTCCACAGTTTGTACAATTAATCAACGCATAATTTATCCTATTTCTCTGAGTTTTTAAATCATTCAAACAATCATCACAAACTCCGATATCTGGCGATATAAAAGTAATAAAATTGTCATAGTTAATACTTTCACTAATTTCAAAATCTTCAAAACCAACAAATTCATTTTCATACACATAAATCGATTTTATTTCTGCAGCTGTTGGATAATTTTTATTAATTTCGTAATAAAACAAATCAAAATCACTATCTGTGCCTTCAACAAATATTTCTACCCCTTTAGTTGTATTTATTACATAACCTTTCAAATTGTATTTTTTTGCAATCCTGTATACAAAAGGTCTGAAACCAACTCCTTGTACAATACCATTAATAATAATTTTTCGTGAAATTAATTTTTCTATTTTATCTTTCAAGTTGGTAATGTAATTTATTTACAAATATAAAAAATTAAAATTATGCTTTTAATAAACTTATTTTCACAAATAAAAATTAATTTTGCAAACTAATCAAAAAAAATAATGTATTATTTATCAAAAATAATATTTCCTTTATATGTAGCAGGAATAGTAATGTTTTTTGAAAGTTGTTTTTTGTTAATTTCTTTACTTTTTTCCTTTTTTACAAACGATGGTTTAATATTTTCTTTTTTTATAAGCTACTTAATATTGCTTATTATTTCTTCAATATTGTTTTTTACTTTTAAAAAACATAGAAATACAACAATTCAACCAAAAGAAGCATTTTTAACTGTATCGATTTCTTGGCTTCTAATTTGTATTTCTGGAGCACTACCTTATTATTTATCAGGTACAATAAACAACTTCATCGATGCATTTTTTGAATCGGTTTCTGGATTTACAACAACTGGTGCATCTATATTAACTGATGTCGAATCAATCCCTAAATCAATTTTATTATGGCGTAGTGAAACTCATTGGATGGGTGGAATGGGTATCATTGTTTTGGTTTTAGCTATAATGCCAATATTGAAAATCGGTGGAACACAACTTTTTACTGCAGAAGCATCGGTAGTTGTACAAGAAAAGATTAAACCAAAAATTATTGATGTTGCAAAAAGATTATGGGGAATTTATGTTTTACTTACTATAATTGAAATAATCCTTTTAACTATCGAAGGAATGCCATTGTTCGATTCGATATGTCATTCTTTTGCAACTATTGCAACAGGAGGATTTTCGACAAAAAATTCAAGTATAGGCATTTATACCCCAATTATACAATACACAATAATAGTATTCATGTTTCTTTCGGGTATCAATTTTTCATTACATTATCACTTTCTCAAAGGACGTTTTAAAAGTATTCTTACAAATGAAGAACTTCGGTTATATTTTTTTATAGCTTTTTTTGCTTCAATTTCAATTACATTAATACTATTTTTTAATAAAAATCTACCATTTGAAGAGGCATTTCGAAAATCAACATTCCAGGTAATCTCAATTTTAACATGTACTGGATTTGCTATAGACGATTATAATTTATGGCCAACACCAGCATACATTTTAATATTTACCTTAATGTTGTCGGGAGCATGTGCTGGTTCTACTGGTGGAGGTATTAAGATTATTCGTCACCTCATACTATTTAAATATATAAAAAAAATATTTTTAGATATTATTCATCCCCGTGGTATTCACAGAGTTAGATATAACAATCAAACATTAACCAATGAACTTGTTCATAAAATAGTTTCTTTTATATTGTTCTATTTACTTGTATTTTTTATTGCATCTTTTATATTGTGTGCTACAGGACTCGATCTTCAAACATCAATTGGTTCGGTAGCAACAACAATGGCTGGAATTGGGCCAGGAATAAATCTCACAGGACCAATGTATAATTATCATTTTCTCTCACATTTCAACAAGATAATTCTTTGTATTACAATGCTTGCAGGACGACTTGAATTATACTCATTTTTCATTATTTTTACACCACATTTCTGGAAAAAATAATTTATAAAAAAATAAAAAAATGAATGGACAATTAAGTGAACAAGAAATAATACGACGTCAAGCCCTTGAAGAATTAAGAAAACTTGGTATTAATCCTTACCCATGTGAAGGATTCGATGTTAATGTTACTACCGAAGAAATTCGTAATAACTATTCTTCCGAAAAAAATAATTACCAGGATGTTAGTATTGCAGGAAGAATAATGAGCAAAAGAATAATGGGAAATGCTTCTTTTGCTGATTTACAAGATGAAAAAGGTAGAATACAATTATATTTGAAAAGAGATGATATCTGCCCTGGAGAAGATAAAACACTTTATAATATTGTTTTTAAAAAACTACTTGATATTGGTGATATTATTGGAGTCAAAGGTTTTGTTTTTGTCACTCAAACAGGCGAATTATCAATTCATGTTAAGGAATTTAAATTACTTTCTAAATCACTTAGACCTTTACCAATAGTCAAAGAAAAAGATGGAAAAATATATGATGCTGTAACAGATCCTGAATTCAGGTATAGACAACGTTATGTCGATCTTATAATAAACCCAAAAGTAAAAGATGTATTTATAAAACGCACAAAAATAATCAACTCTCTACGCGAATTATTTAACTCAAGAGGTTATCTTGAAGTTGAAACACCAATACTTCAGCCAATACCTGGTGGTGCATCAGCTCGACCATTTATCACACATCATAATACCCTTGATATACCTTTATATCTTAGAATTGCTAATGAGTTGTATTTAAAAAGATTAATAGTTGGTGGTTTTGATGGGGTTTACGAATTTGCAAAGGATTTTCGCAACGAGGGAATGGACAGAATGCATAATCCAGAATTTACAGTACTTGAAATATATGTTGCCTACAAAGATTATTATTGGATGATGAATTTTACAGAAGAAATGCTCGAAAAAATAGCTCTTGACCTTCACGGAACAACAGAAGTTCCTTATGGCGATAAAATTATAAGCTTTAAACGACCTTTTAAAAGGATAAAAATGCGAGATATAATAAAAGAATATACTGGTTTCGATATAAAAGGCAAATCGGAAGAAGAAATCAGAGAATTCTGTAAAAAAAGTAATATTGAAATCAACGAGACAATGGGTAAAGGTAAATTAATAGATGCTATTTTTGGTGAAAAATGTGAACCTTTTCTTATTCAACCAACATTTGTAATTGACTATCCCGTCGAAATGTCTCCATTATGCAAAAAACATCGTGAAGATCCTGAATTTACAGAAAGATTCGAACTAATTGTTAATGGCAAAGAACTTTGCAATGCATATACAGAATTAAATGATCCTATTGATCAACTTGAAAGATTTAAAGAACAACTTAAATTACAAGAAAGAGGTGATGACGAAGCTATGTATATCGATTACGATTTTATACGTGCTCTGGAATATGGTATGCCTCCAACAGCAGGTTTAGGAATAGGTATTGACCGATTAACAATGATAATGACCAATCAACCAAGTATACAGGATGTACTGTTTTTCCCTCAAATGAAACCAGAACATAGGGAAACAGCAGACACTAAAAACAAATTCCTTGAAATAGGTATACCCGACGAATGGTACGATATATTTATTAATTTAGGATATAAAAAGATCCAACAGATAGCAAGCATTGAAAAACCAGGAAAATTACATCAAGAACTATGTGGATATAACAAAAAATATAAATTAGAAAAAACAAATCCTACAATCGATATGGTTGAGAGCTGGATAAACAAAGCAAAAGAAATATTAAACAAAAAAAGCTGACTTTAAAAGTCAGCTTTTTTAAATCGACATATCTAGAAGTGTTTTACTTATTAATAAATTCTGCCGTTGTGCATTTTGCTCGCTAATTTTAAACTTTAACTTGTTTTCTACAATAACAAAATCAATTACTGATCCAAAATTTACTAACCCTTCTTTTCCACTGATAATTAAAATAGGTCTTTTGCCTACAACAGATAAAATCTCTTTTATTTTACTACTTTTATATTCTGGTATATATAAAATATGACAATTTGATATTTCAGATATATTATCATACTTAACTACCTTAATATCAAGCATACCAACTTTTTTATTTTTGGTATAACTTTCAAGATATTTGTATAACTCTTCATCACCAAAAATACCAATAACAAAATTATCTTTCATGTATTCATCGGGCCATTTTACAAGTCTTGAAAAATTGTAAATATACATTGCTTTTGCCTGATTCTCCTGAGCTTTCAGCTGATAACTTAAAACTGCAATAACAAATATTAATATTACACAAAAAACTCTTTTCATAATTATAAATATTAATTATTCATCTCTTTTTCCAATTAGTGCAAGAAAATATAACAACATGGCTAATGACGACAACGCAGCAATTACATATGTATATGCTGCCCATTTTAATGCATCTTTAGCCTTATCATGAGTAGCAAATGTTGTTACATTCGAATTACTGAGCCATGCAAGCGCTCTACGACTTGCATCTATTTCAACGGGCAATGTAACAAAAGCAAATAAAGTAAATACAGCATAACAAGCAGTAATAACATAGATAGCTGTTTCAAAACTTATTATACTTCCAAAAAACAATGCCCCCAAAAACATCATTGTAAATATTATATTCATTACTTGAGCACTGATATTTTGTAAGGGAACAAGGGCAGTTCTAAATTTCAACATACTATAAGCAGTAGCATGTTGTATAGCATGACCCGTTTCATGAGCTGCTACAGCTGCCGCCGAAATACTTTGTCCATAATAAACTTCACTACTTAAATTAATAGTTTTGGTAACTGGATTGTAATGATCTGTTAATTCTCCAGGAACGCAAACAACTTTTACATCATAAATACCATTCTCCTGTAACATTTTTTCTGCTACTTCTTTACCTGTTAAACCATAGTTTGTTGGAATTTTCGAATACTCTCTGAACCTCGATTTTAAAACTTCACCAACAATTACACTTAAAATAAGAAAAATTATGAATATAATAAAATAACCTGTTCCAAACATATTTTTTTTTTTTTTTTTTCAACTACAAAATTAATAATAAATAAAATTAATATTTTGAGTATTTTTACTAAATGATATTAAAATGTCATAATAGTAAATAATTTTTAGTAATTTTTAACAATATTAAAAAATATGCATATGAAAAAAATATTTTTTCTAGTGTTAACAACTTTTATTATAATTAATGGGTGCCAGAATAAACAAAAAACCATGGAAAATAAAGCAAAAGAATTAATCAAAAGTTTTGAAGAAAAGTTTATACCTGTTTTTATTGCATACAACAAAGCATATTTTAATGCTACAATAAGCGGTAAAGACGAAGACTACAAAAAAGCTGAAGAGCTTCAATTACAAATGTCCAAAATTCTTTCAGATAAAGATATCTTTGCAAATGTTAAAAAATTTAAAGATTTAAATCTTAAAGATTCTTTATTAAACCGCCAGATTGAAGTATTATACAACAATATGTTGCGCTATCAAATAGATAGTAACTTGCTCGATTCTATCATTAAAGCTGAAGTTTCTCTTGAACAAAAATTTAATACTTTCAGAGCTAAAATTGATAATAAAATAATAACAGATAATGAGATTGAAGAAAAATTAAAAAATTCGACCAACAATGATGAATTAAAAAAAGTATGGCATGCAAGCAAACAGGTAGGTGAAGCCGTTGCAACAGACATTATAAATCTTGTAAAATTAAGAAATAAGGCTGCTAAAAGTCTTGGTTTTTCGAATTATCACGAGATGATGTTAAAGATATCGGAACAAGATCCAGAACAAATACTCGATCTTTTTAATCAGCTCGATAGCATTACCTCAGAAGCTTTTGTTAAGGTAAAAGACGAAATTGATACATATTTATCAAAAAGATTAAAAATAAGGAAAGAAGAATTAATGCCATGGCACTATCAAAATAGATTTTTCCAAGAAGCACCTGCTATTTACGATGTAGACCTTGATAAATATTTTAAAGATAAAGATATTTTAATCATTGTAAAAAATTATTATAAAAGCATTGGTTTTGATGTTACCCATATTTTAAATAATAGCGATCTATTCGAAAAACCCGGCAAAAACCAACATGCTTATTGTACTTCTATCGACAGATCGGGAGATGTAAGAATTCTGGCAAATATTAAAAATAATTATAATTGGACATCAACAATGTTGCATGAACTTGGCCATGCAATTTACGAAATAGGTATTGACACTAATTTACCATTTTTATTACGCGAACCTGCTCATATTTTTACTACAGAGGCAATAGCCAATTATTTTGGACTTATGGCCTCAAATCCACAATGGCTTATAAAAAATGTTGAAGTCAGTGAAGAAGAAGTGAATAAAATCAAAGATAAAATATTCAATAATGCTCGTCTTGAAAAACTTGTATTTAGCCGATGGAGTCAGGTTATGTACCGTTTTGAAAAAAGTATGTATGAAAATCCTGATCAAGACTTGAATAGCTTATGGTGGATGCTTGTCGAAAAGTACCAATTATTGAAAAAACCCAAGGATAGAAACAACCCCGACTGGGCAGCTAAAATACATATTGCTACAGTACCATGCTATTATCACAACTATTTATTAGGCGACTTATTGGCTGCTCAAATTGATAACTTCATACAAACAAATTATGCTATTAACTCACACGGAGATATTACAGGAAATACCCGGGCTGGAAAATATTTGAATGAAAAAATTTTTAAACCAGGTTTGAAATATAAATGGAATGACATGATAAAAAAAGCAACAGGCGAAGAATTAAATCCTATTTATTATGTAAAAAAATTTGTTGAAAACAAGTTATAATTTCACATCCTAAATATTCAAAAAAATTACCCCTTCATTTTACTAAAAATGAAGGGGTTTGTTTTTTTAAAACATAATATACCTATTTCCATGTTTTTCAAAATCTTTAACCCATTAAAAATTATATCACCTCAAATTAATCAGTATTTAAAAAAAATTTTTCTGGCAAAAATAAAGAAATTAAAACATATAATATTATTATAAAAAAGAATGCTTTTATCTTAAAAATAATAAAAAGAATAATAGAGACAAGTATAAATAAATATCTGACAACATTATCCTTAAATGAATAATTTTTGAATTTAAATGAAAACATTCTAATATTTGAAACCATTAAAAACGATAAAAACAAAATCATAGGAATAAGAAACCATAAATTTGTAATTATTTCGCTAAACAAATTTCTTTCTCCTTCGGCAATAACACCCAATGAACAAGTAAAAAGAGCAACCGCAGGTGTAGGCAAACCTTTAAAATTATTAATTTGAGAATTATCCAAATTAAATTTAGCCAATCTTAAAGCAGCAAAAGTAACAATCAGAAACGATATATTCATCAAAATAAAATATATCAAAGGAGGAGAAAATATATTGATTTGTCCAGTTTTATCGGTTTTTACAATAGAGTATAAAATTAATCTATAAAAAATGATTGATGGAGCAAGTCCAAAACTTATAACATCGGAAAGAGAATCAAGTTGTTTACCAAACTCTGAAGTAACATTGAGTATTCGAGCTAAAAAACCATCAAAGAAATCAAAAATTGCAGCAATAATAATAAAAATAGCTGCTATATAAAGTTTGTCAATCACTGCAAATGTAATTGAAATACTACCAGACATTAAAGCACAACAAGTAACCAACGATGGTAAAACTTTTTTAATAGAATTCATTTTAATTGGTATTTAATTTCAGCAAATATAATATTGAATTTAAAAATTACAGATAATTATCGTAATAATATTGTGATTATATTTACAAAAAAATTTATTATGACCTTAATTAAATCAATAAGCGGTATAAGAGGCACTTTAGGTGGTGAACCTAATGAAAATTTAACACCTGTTGATATAGTAAAATACACAAGTGCATATGGTCATTTTTTAAAATATCATTATCCTGGCGAGCATATTACAGTAGTAGTAGGTAGAGATGCAAGAGTTAGTGGCAAAATAATACAAAATATAGTTGTTTCGACTTTACAAAGTATGGGAATTGATGTTTATTTGCTTGGTCTAGCTACTACACCTACAACCGAAATTGCAGTAACTGAATTTGGTGCACATGGAGGCATTATAATAACAGCAAGTCATAATCCCTTTAATTGGAATGCCCTAAAATTATTAAATAATAAAGGTGAATTTCTTTCTGAAAACGATGGAAAACATGTATTACTAAATGCAAATACTCAACATTTCAAATATGTTGATTCATATAATTTTGGCAAATTAATAGAAATAAATAATTTTCATCAACAACATATCAAGAAAATATTAAATCTTGATTTAGTAAATGTCAAGGAGATAAAAAAAGCAAAATTTACAGTAGCAATAGATGGAATAAATTCAGTAGGAGGCATAGTAATTCCTGAATTATTAAAAAAATTAGGAGTTAAAAAAGTATTAAAATTAAATTGTACTGCTAATGGCTTATTCAAGCATAATCCCGAACCTTTACCTGAAAATTTAACACAAATTATTTCGCTAATTAAAAGAAAAAAAATAGATGTTGGCTTTGTTGTTGATCCCGATGTCGATCGACTAGCAATAGTTTGTGAAGATGGTACATTATTTGGTGAAGAATATACTCTTGTCGCAGTCGCCGATTATGTATTACAACATAAACCTGGAAATACAGTATCAAATTTATCATCAACAATGGCATTAAAAGAAATTACTGAAAAATACAAGCAAAAATATTTTGCTGCTCCTGTTGGTGAAGTTAATGTAGTAGAAAAAATGAAAGAAGTTGATGCTGTGATTGGAGGTGAAGGTAATGGTGGTATCATTTATCCAGAATTGCATTATGGAAGAGATGCTCTTGTAGGTATTGCTTTATTCCTTTCTTATCTTGCAACATCAGGTTTAGAATGTTCAGAATTACGTAAAAAATATCCTTTTTATCCAATGGCAAAGAAAAAAATCGAAATTACAGATAATTTGAAACCAGATTTTATCTTAGAAGAGATTTCGAAAATATATTCAGGGTATCAACAAAATAAACAAGATGGCTTGAAAATTTATTTTTCAGAAGGATGGCTGCATATGAGAAAATCAAATACCGAACCTATAATAAGAATATACGCCGAAGCAAAATCAAATGCTTTTCTCGAAAACATTTTAAATCAAATTGAGATACAGATAAATGCAATAATAAAAAACTACCCTGATTAATTTTATCAGGGTAGTTTAGACAATGTTTTTATTATTGATGATTTAGTATTAGTATATATAAATCTTTTTAACTTCTATATTATTTTTTGAAATCACTTTTACAATGTAAATACCTTTAGAAAGACTTTCAGTATTTATATTGACAATTTCAGAATTTGATTTAACAGACATTGTCAATTCGCCAGTTAATTTATATATTTCAACACCAATAATAGTATTGGTTGCTTCGCAAATTAAGGAATTAATAGTATTATTGTAATAAATTTTGGTATTTTTACTACTTGTTGATTCAAAAATTGAAGTAGTAACACTCACTTCAATTTCTCCATATACTTGTGATCCATCATTTGCAGTAGCTCTGATTCTTGCATTACCTGAAGATAACGCAGTTACCAATCCATTTTGATCAACAGAAGCAACATTGCTTCCAGATGCAACAGACCAAGTAACTGACTTGTTAATAGCTCTATCGGGTTCTACAACTGCTTTTAATTGCAAAGTCCCACCTATATAATTAATTGCAGCAGGTTGATTATTATTAGTAACAACTGTAATTTTATTAACAGTCCAGCAAGAACCATTTAACAGAATAGAATTGGCTTTAGGAAGAAAATTAGGCATAGATAAATTAAAAGGATCTTCAAGCAACAAATCACTATTATTAACCAAAGTATCATTTCTTCTTTCTGGATTCATGAACCAATTCTTTTCATCAGAAATAGTCCATTCACCTGTTTTTGTCCCAAAATTGTTTAACATACCAGACAAAACAGTGTTTTCTATTTTTAATTCATTATTTTGTGCATTAGTTACTGATGGACCTTCTACATATAACCCTGTAGGCCAACCTGCAAAAACTGAATTATAAATTTTTATTTTAGTATTTCGACGTAAATGCATAGCTCTTAAATAATTATTACTATACGATGTATTTTTAGTAACCAATGGACCAAAAGAACTTACATTACTAAAAACACAAGAAGTAAAGGGTTGATTTGTTGATCCTTGTGCATCGTTATCCGATTCGAAACTATTTGATTTAGAACCTGGATCTGCAACCTGCGGATCACGTAAAGAAACAGCAAATTGAATCATACCTGAATAGCCATAATCTGTATCAAAATCATCATCCCAGCCTCTGTATGCAATTAGATATTTAGCATTAACATTACCACCAAACCATTCATATGAATCATCCCCACAATAAGATACCTGAATATACTCAATAACAGTTTTACGGCCAACAGCACCAAGTGTTAATCCATTTATTTCTTTGTCAGGTTGAAATGCAATACCAGGAAACTCAATTCTTACATACCTTAAAATTCCTGAGCTATCATTTGGATTAGTTCCACCATATGTTGTTCGCGGCCCACCTTCGATCTGAGGTGAAGATTGATTAACAGGTGCTCTACCACATATAATAAGTCCTCCCCAATCACCATAATTTCTTTGTCCGACCGGTTCATTCGATGTAAATACTATCGGTTTCTCTTTAGTACCATTGGCAATTATTTTTGCCCCAGGTTCAATTATTAATGCTCCTTTATTACTTTTACTACCACGTATAATTGTACCCGGTTCTATTGTGAGTGTAACACCATCAACAACATATACCCAACCATCGAGTAAATAAACATTGTTACTTGTCCATGTAGTGTTGCTTGTTATTTCACCTCCTGAAATCACAACTGTTGGTGCAGGATATTCAGTATTCTGTGGATCCCAGTTAGCCCAACCAGATGTCCAATCTTCATTACCAAATGCACCCCTAAATTTTACCTTTTGAAAAAACGGATCATCAATTGTAGGTTGAGAATTTACAGTAAACTTTACGATTGATATTAAAACAACTAAAAGTAATGATTTTGCTTTCATAATTTTTAAATTTTGAATTCTGCTGTAAATGTATTTCTTATTGTTTATCTGTATATTAACTTAATTTTATTAAACCTTTAAATTTGTTAAATAAACATTAAGGATTGGATTTCAGGCTTTAATGAGACATTACTAAAATTATATAATAAATCTTAATAAATAATTACTCATTAAAACTCATATGTTATTGAAAAACTAAAAGATCTACCAGGCTTGTAATATTTAGTTTTTTCAACAACACTAATAGGTACATCATTTATACCATCACCATCATTATCTTTCAAATTTAACAACGAAGTTTGATATATACGAAATTCAACACAATTATTTAATAAATTTTTAGCACCTATTTTAAAGGTTATCTTCCCTAATCGATATATATATGTCAAATCAAGAGATGGTAATGGTCTTTCAAATACATGAGGAGTTGTTTTGTCGCCAACATATGCAATTCTTTCTCCAATTTTGTTATAAAATACATTTAATCCTGATGTCTTACCTTCATAAAAAACACCCAAATTTAAAACGTAAGGTGACTGTCCAACCATCTGGCGAACAGAATCTCTTACATTATAATCATAATTATCATACAATTTTGAATAAATTCTTGAATAGTTTCCTCCAAAAGATAAATTATTAAAGAATGAATTAGTTGCAAAAACATTTAATTTCGACAATGAAAATTTAAATTCTGTTTCAAAACCATAACTAATAGCTTTATTTGCATTATGATATCCATAATTATACCCCGACCCCATGTTAATTAATTGAATCTCAATTGGATTTTTAAATTTTTTATAAAAAAGTCCGAATGATATCAATTCATTATTGCTTAAATAATATTCCAATCGAGTATCGTAATTATCAATATACGAATTCTTCAAATTAACATTACCTTGTACTGTCGCGTTTTCTTCAAAATCGTAAAAACTATATGGTGAAATCTCTCTAAATTCCGGTCGATTTATCGACTTTCCATAGGTTAATTTAACTTTAAAATTTTCTGTAATATTATAGGTCACAGCTAATGAAGGAAAAAAATCTTTTGTTCTATTATTCAAATTTATCGAATCGCCCATTGTTTCACTATAAGTATTAAGTGTCTGAAGATTGTTTTCAAATCTTAAGCCACTATAAATACTGATTTTTTTTGATATAGGAATATCAACTGATAGATATGAGGCCAAAAGCTTATTACCTGCCATATACGAATCTTGCTCATTAGTATTTTCTGAAATAATTAATCCTTTATCATTACCCAGATTTTCATCTTTAAGCAAATTTTGGACTGCATTAAAATATTCACCACTAAAAGCTTCGGCACTTGGTGTAACTTTTAAACTATTCCAGTCAAACTTAAATATATTTTTGTAAACATAACCAAAATTACGTTGAGCAAATGATCTATTTTTATTTTCATAATGAACGCCAGATTTCAAAGTAATTACTTTATTAACAACATTTAATTTCTTTTCAATACAAAATGCTCCTGTATATATTTTTTCATTATTTTGTAAATACAATCGTCCTAACATTGTAGGATTGGCAGTGAAATTTACACCTATATTAAACTCATCCTTAGCAGGATCACTTTCGCCTGATAAAGCCGACGAAACACGTCTAATGTCTGGACTATTTTGTGAAGCATATCCATAACCAGCTAACCAATTAAACTTAAAATTATTAATTTCATGTTTTCCTTCGATTTGTCCTGAATAATTGAATCTAGAACGATAATTTAATTCATAATTCCGTTCATAATTTCCGCCATAGAAATTTTGACCATTGCGCAATGTTGTAGTTTTCATGCCATTCTGGTTAACAACATTCCTAACCTCTATTTTAGTTGACTTTCCTAAACTAAATATTAAATTATCAATAATACCTACTTGAACAGAATTATTATATGAATTATCTAAATAATAATAAGAAGGATTAGATCGGTCGTAATATGCTTGATACATCGATTTTTGAATAACATTATATTTATTTGAGTTGCTATAACTTATTGAATTAAATGTCAGAATATCAAAATTACTTTTTTTCATAATATATCTATTAAAACCATATAATATTGAAAAATTAGGTAAAGCATTTGTTTGTATAGGCGACCATATTTTATTAAATGATTTACTAATCTGTATTAATCTTTCTTGTTTTTCAGCATTGACAGATGTTTGTAATTCTTTCATTTCCCGTACACTGGGAACATTAGAAGGTAGCGATCTAGTTCCATCGTCAAATCCTAACCAATCAAATTTTCCGCCTTTATAAGTATAAAAATTATGAAAAGTAGTATTTTCTTCAAAACCAGTAGAAATAGACAAATAATTTTTGTTTTCATCTACAACATTTTTTGTAACTATTTTTACCATTGCACCTGCAAAGTCAGCAGGTATTTCGGCAACAGGCGACTTATATAAAAGAATCTGATCAATTTGATTACCAGGTATTATATCAAACGAAAACGATCTTTTATCTGATTCATTACCAGGAGCTGCCGACCCATTCAAAAACACATTATTGTATCTTTCCATCAATCCTCTAACTATAATAAATCTATTGTCATTAACAGTTACACCAGATACACGTTTGACTATTTCAGCAGCATTCTTATCAAGTGACTTTGAAATTTGTTGGGCTGATACACCTGTCATAACTGAATAACCCATTTTTATTGTAGAATATAAAGAAGCATCACTATTTTTTTTTAAAAAACTTTTTATAGTAACTTCGTTTATACTTATTTGTTCTGGTTTTAAATAAATATTAATAGTAACACTATCTCCCGCCTTAATTTTTACGTCATAATGAAGCTTTTCATATGAAACATACGATATAAGAAGTCTATAACTTCCAGGATTAATTTTATCAATTTTAAAATAACCATCTATATCAGTAGCCACACCTATTGAAGTGCCATCAACAACTACTGTTGCACCAGGCAAAGGTTCTTTTGTGTCATAATCTTTAACATAACCTTTAAGAACACATTTCTGACCTTTTACTTCCACTAAAATAAAAATAAAGGTTATTAAAATAATACCTTTATAAAAAACGTGAATTAAATTGTTTTTCATTATTAACATTTTTTTGTTTTCGATGCTAAAGTATTTACTTAATGTTAAGTAATGTTAAACCAACTTTTATATTAATATTAAATAATTGTTAATAAAGTATTTGGAATTACAATATATTTCATCTCTCATATATTGATAGGAAGGCTAATTAAACAAATTAAATATTTAAACTATATTTGAAATCACATACTTGTAAAAGCAATCATATATTTATAATAAAAATTTTATTTATTTAAATTTTGAATAGCAAATGTTTTAGAAATTTTTTAATTATGAGTTTTAATTATAGCAAATTAATCGCTTGATACAATTTTTTTTAATTCAGTAAAAATTTGTTATCTTAGATAAGTAACATCAAAAAATATCAGCAATAAAGATAATACAGAGAAAAACTGATAAAAAATTAGTTAATTTTTAATAACAAAAATAAAAGATGTATTGTTGATAGCTATATTAATTAAGAAAACAAAATTTAACAAAAATTTGTTTTTTTAGTAAAATCTTTGTAAATATTTTAAAATAGTATTTACATTTTTTCTAAAACCCTATTTTTTTATTTGCAAATACTATTTACTTATTTTTTTCTATTTTTTCAAGAAAATAATTCAAATTGATTTTTTAGAAGACTACTTTTTATCAATGAAACGAATAATACTTTATAAACAAAATCAAACTCACATAATCTTAGATTTTTTCTTATCAATATATTAAAGTAAAAATTTCAGAAATGTCAAAAACAATAAGATTTAAGAATTTATATTAATCGATATCCATGTTAAAATCTTTTCTTAATTTTTCAATCAGAGGATTTTTTTGAAACAGAAACTTATATCTTTCTTCAACAGTATAAGGACGTTTTTCTTCGTTAGTATTTCCTTCATTAACAAAAGTTTCAATACTAATGCCAAAATTACGTAAACTAGTTCTAAGGTAATTCAACAAATTATCTTTAATCTTTGATTCAAATTCTTCTAATTGTACTTTACTAATAAATCCAATTTTAATAAGATTATTACTATTATCAAACTCAAACGATTTACTAATCAATATCTGATACATTCGTGGTTTATCTTCTTTAATTGATTCAATATAATCAAACCACTTGCTCCTTAAATCATCAACACTGAATGGTTCTCTTAAATTTTTTAATTCATCTATTTTTTCGAAGCCATTATTTTTACTTAATATTTTATTGATTGAACCTTTAATTGATGGTATTTGTGTTAAATTTAAATTATCATTTTTTTCTTTCTGATAATTATTTGTTTTACTAATTATTTTACTGTTTTTTTCAAATGATTGTTTATCTAGTTCTTCGATTTTGCTTTCTTCAGTTAATTGTTTTTTTTTTTCGTGTTGTAAATTACACAATTTCATTAATGTTATTTCTACTAACAATCTTTGATTTTTCGAACCTTTATAATTAATGTCACATTCATTCAAAATATCAAGTGCTTCGAAAATAAAGTCATTTGATAATTTTTGTGCTTGTGAAAAATATTGCTGTTTTACATTATCACTATATTCAAGCAATTTTGCTGTTTGTGGATTTTTTGCAACCAATAGATCTCTAAAATGCTGCATTAAACCAATAATAAAATTATGAGCATCAAAACCTTTTTTTAAAATTTCGTCAAATAATAAAAGCGTAGTACTAATATTCTTTTCTACAAAAAAATTAACAAACTGAAAATAATAAGTATAATCAAGTATATTAAGATTTTGTATAACAGCATCATAAGTTATATTTTTGTTTGTATAATTTGATATTTGATCAAAAATAGATAAAGCATTTCTTAAACTACCATTAACCTTATGTGCAATAACATTTAAAGCATCGATTTGATAACTAATATTTTCTTTTTTAGCAATATATTCAAGGTGCTTTACAATATCTTCAACATTAATTCGTGAAAAGTCGAAAACCTGACACCTTGAAAGAATAGTAGGGATGATTTTATGTTTTTCGGTAGTTGCAAGTATAAAAATAGCATGTGATGGAGGTTCTTCAAGAGTTTTCAAAAAAGCATTAAAAGCGGCTTGCGAGAGCATATGTACCTCATCAATAATATACACGCTATATTTACCTATTTGAGGAGGAATATGAATATGTTCGATAAGATTACGTATATCTTCAACAGAATTATTTGAAGCTGCATCTAGTTCATGAATAGAAAACGAACGACCTTCGTTATAAGATTTACAAGATATACATTCATTGCATGGTTCAATATCTTCAGTAATATTCAGACAATTGATAGTTTTTGCAAAAACTCTAGCACAAGTAGTTTTTCCAACACCATGAGGTCCGCAAAAAAGATATGCATGAGCAAGTTGATTATTTTTTATTGAATTTTTTAACGTTGTGGTAACTGTTATTTGGCCCACAACAGAATTAAACGTATCTGGTCGGTATTTTCTTGCCGAAACAATATATTTTTCCATTTAAAAATATTACAAAAATTAATTACAAAGATGTTAAAATTTTCTTTATTAATAAAGAAAAAGAAACATTCTTTTATAAAAGTTTAAAACAAATTAATATATATTATTTTTTTATTACCAATAAAAATTTAAATTTGCGACATTTGATTAATTTTTAAACATTAAATTAATAAAACAATGCGAAGTAAAGGAGCAATTTGGACACTTGCTATAACTTTAACACTTGTATGTGTCTATCAATTAATGTTTACCTTAAAAACCTATCAAGTTAGAAATAAGGCAAAAAAATATGCCCAACAATTTGAACCTAATATTCGTGATATAAAAGAAAGACAATTTCTTGATTCGATGAACAATGAAATTGTATATAATTTTTTAGGCTTAAGAAAATACACATATCAAGAATGTCAGGAATATGAAATTAACTTAGGTCTTGATTTGAAAGGTGGTTTAAGTATTATTCTTGAAGTATCTGTTGAAGATGTTATCAAAGCTCTTGCCAACAATCCTCAAGATTCCACAATTAATAGAGCAATAAAAAGAGCAAAAGAACTTCGACTTAACTCGAATGAAGATTTTGTGTCACTTTTTGGAAAAGCTTTTAAAGAACTCGAACCTGTTGGCAAACTTTCAGCTCATTTTATCAATAAACTTAGAGATAAAATCAACTACAATTCAACAAATGAAGAAGTTCTTGACGTATTAAAAAAAGAAGTAAACAGTGCAATTGAAAACTCTTTTAACATTATAAGAACAAGAATTGACCGATTTGGAGTAACACAACCAAATATTCAACGACTTGAAGGTGGTGAAAGAATTCTTGTTGAATTACCAGGAATTAAAGATCCTGAAAGAGTAAAAAAATTACTTGGCGGTACGGCAAAATTAGAATTTTGGGAAACTTACGACAATGCTATAATGTTTAAATATCTTGTCGAAGCAAACAAAGTTATAAAACAATATCTTGAAGCATCAGAGACAACATCAAAATCAATCTCAACCGATACAACTCAAAAAATAGCAGTTACAAAAGAAGAAAAGCCAGAATTGTTATCAGAAATTGAAAAAACAGAAAAAAAAGATACAACTAGTGTTTTGCCTTTTGAAAAAGAAAATCCTTTATTTTCTTTATTGTATCCGTATATTACACAGGATAATCGTATTGTACCTGGACCAATTATTGGTAGAGCAAAGGGTATAAACAGAAATCTTATAAATAAGTATCTTACTATTGCAATGGAAAAAGGAATTTTTCCAAAAGATGTTAAATTTTTCTGGTCTGCTCATCCTGTTGTAGATAAAGAAACAAATAAAGCAACAGATATTTATGAATTGTATGCCATTAGAGTAACTACTAGAGATGGTAATCCTCCGCTTGATGGTAGTGTAATAACAGATGCTCGAGAAGGATTTGATGAATATGAGGGTACATCAGAAGTATCAATGACAATGTCGTCGGAAGGAGCTAAAAAATGGGCTCGTTTAACAAAAGAAAATGTGGGCAAATTTATAGCTATTGTAATGGATAGTGCAGTTTATTCTTGTCCTGTAGTTAAAGAAGAAATTACTACAGGAAACACCAGAATATCAGGTAATTTTACAATTAAAGAAGCTCAAGACCTTGCCAACATGCTAAAATCAGGAAGCTTACCTGCACCATGTAAAATTGTACAAGAAGAATATATAGGCCCTCTATTAGGAAAACAATCAATTAATGCAGGGCTTAAATCATTTATTATTGCTCTTTTAATTGTTTTCCTATATATGGTATTTTACTATAGCCGTAGTGCAGGACTAATTGCAGATATAGCTCTTATTACAAATATGTTTTTCCTAATAGGTATTTTAGCTTCGCTCGGACTAGCATTGACATTACCTGGTATAGCTGGTATTGTTTTAACAATAGGTATGTCTGTTGATGCCAATGTTATAATCTTCGAAAGAATTAGAGAAGAACTTGCTGCGGGAAAAGGAACAAAATTAGCTATCTCCGATGGTTACAAACATTCATTATCTGCAATACTCGACGCCAACATAACAACATTAATCACAGGTATTATATTATTTACACTTGGTACAGGACCCATCAAAGGTTTTGCAACTACCCTCGTTATAGGTATCATAACTTCATTATTTTCAGCATTATTTATTTCACGACTTATTTTTGAAATTTTATTAGATAAACATAAAGACGTTAGATTTTCCATTCCTTTTACCGAAGGTGCATTTAAAAAAGTTAATCTCAATTTTATAGGAAATAGAAAATTATTTTATGGTATTTCTACAATAATAGTAGTAATATCTATTTTTTCTTTGTTTACAAGAGGATTAGACTTAGGTGTTGATTTTAAAGGAGGAAGAAACATAGTAATTGAATTTCCACATAAAGTTAGTCCTCAGCAAATAGCTCAATTACTCGAAAAACAATTTGGTGCAAGACCTACAGTAATAACATTTGGTTCAGAAAGAAAAATTAGAATTACTACTCGTTACAAAATTGAAAATGAAGATCCAGATGTCGATAAAGAAATTCAAGAAATAATTTATAATGGTCTTAAACCTTTAATAGATGATAATGTTTCATTTGAAGAATTTATTAACAAATATTGGATAATGAACCAAAAAGTAGGACCAACTATTGCTAGCGATATAAAACGACAAGCTGTTGTAGCTATATTTGTTTCATTAATATTTATGTTCCTTTACATATTTATAAGATTTAGAAACTGGCAATTTGGTCTTGGAGCAGTAATTGCATTAATTCACGACTCACTTATTACTTTAGGGGCATTTTCATTATTACATGGCTTTATGCCTTTCTCACTTGAAATCGACCAATCGTTTGTAGCTGCAATTCTTACAGTTATTGGTTATTCTGTCAACGATACAGTTATAGTTTACGATAGAATAAGGGAATTTCGTAAACTATTTCCAAAACATGATTTGCAAGATACTTTCAATAAAGCAATGAATCAAACCTTAAGTAGAACAATAAATACTTCATTAACTACATTATTTGTAATTTTAATTACGTTCTTATTCGGCGGTGAAAGCATCAAAGGTTTTGCATTTGCTTTATTAATAGGAATAGGAATCGGTACTTATTCATCAATCTTTGTCGCTTCCAATTTAGTATTCGATTCGTTAAAAAGCAAAATCAACGAAAAAAAATAATAACATTTAACATAATTTTTAATTAAAAGCCCTGAATTAAAATCAGGGCTTTTATTATTTTTGTAAATATATGAAATGTATTTATGATAATATTTTTATTAAATAAATTGTTGTTTATTAGCGGACAAGAATTATTAGTTGTATTATTATTTGTCTTAATATTCTTTGGTGCCAAAAGTATACCTGAATTTGCTCGCAATTTTGGAAAAGGTGTCAGAGAATTCAAAAAAGCACTAGATGATATTAAAGATGAAATTAAATCTGAAACAAGTGATATAAAAAATGAAATTAATAACATTAAAAATGATATAAATAATAACATTAATGATATTAATGATATAAATAAATTAAATCATGATAATTAACTTACTATATCTTATAATAGGATTTGTTTTATTGATTGGTGGTGCCAACTACCTTATAAAAAGTAGCGTTGCAGTGGCAAGCAAATTTGGAATTCCCCATATGGTAGTGGGCTTAACTATTGTTGCTTTTGGCACATCAGCTCCCGAACTTTTTGTTAGTCTAATAGCAGCTATCAAAGGCCATCCTGAAATAGCTGTTGGTAACGTAGTAGGTTCAAATATAGCTAATATCCTTTTAATAGTAGGCATTGTTTCTGTTATTGTAAATATTCCCATAGTTAATAAATCTATTCTTTTAGATTGGACAATAATGATGATTGTTTCAATTATCTTTTATCTTTTTGCTCTTATCAACAAAATAAATCGAGCAGGAGGTTTATTACTGTTCTTTACCTTAATTTTATATCTTTCATATTTATTTTCACCAAAAAGAAAAGAACATTTCGAAGAAGAAATTCCAGAACCAATTAAAGCATCAATATTTCTTTCAATTTTTATAATAATCTTATCTATAATATCTTTAGCTTTTGGTTCATCATTGCTTGTTGATAACACAGCAATAATTGCACGAAAAATCGGAATAAGCGAAAGAATAATAGCTATAACAATTATAGCTGTTGGAACAAGTTTACCAGAACTGGTAACATCTTTGGTGGCTGCAATGAAAAAAAATATGGATATTTCAATAGGTAATATTATTGGTTCAAATATTTTTAATATTGCAGGTATATTAGGGTTAACTTCTATTATTAAACCTATTCCAATTTCCTATACAACAAGTAATTTCGATGTTTATTGGGTGCTTGGCAGTGCTATATTCTTATTGCTAATTTGTATACCTCTTGGAAAAGGTAAAATAACATTTTTAGAAGGTCTAATTGCTTTAATCCTCTATTCTATATACATTATGCTTTTATTAATTATGAAATAATTTTTTATGATAAAAGCCATTGATATATACAAATCATTCGGAAATTTGGAAGTATTAAAAGGTATAAGCTTAACTATAGAGAAAGGAGAAATTGTTACAATAGTTGGAAAAAGCGGTGCAGGTAAAACAACTTTATTACAAATATTGGGTACTCTACTTCATCCAACCAAAGGCAAAGTTTATATTAATAATATAGACGTTTTTAACTTATCTGACATAGAAATTTCAAAATTTAGAAATAAACATATTGGTTTTGTATTTCAATTTCATCATTTACTACCCGAATTTACAGCATTAGAAAATGTTTGTCTACCTGCCTATATAGCAGGAGTTTCAAAACCTGAAGCAGAAGCAAAAGCAATAGAATTACTAACATTTATGAATTTAAACGACAGATTACACCATAAACCTAATGAATTATCGGGAGGAGAACAACAAAGAGTGGCAGTTGCAAGAGCCTTGATAAACCAACCCGATGTTGTTCTTGCCGACGAACCTTCAGGTAATCTCGATTCAACTCATAAAACAGAATTACATAAACTTTTTTTTTATTTACGCGAAAAATACAATCAAACTTTTATAATTGTCACCCACGACGAAAATCTTGCTTCTATGTCCGATAGAATGTTACATATTAAAGATGGTATTTTAGTCTCTTAAACCATGAATTTTAGTAATATCGAAGACTTAAAAAAATTGCTCGACAGCAATATTGATAAAATTATACCTCAAAAATTTATTAATAACGACCCAATCATTGTTCCTCACAATTTTTCAAATAAAGAAGATATTGAAATATCGGCTTTTCTAACTTCAGTATTAGCGTGGGGTAATAGAAAAATAATTATAAATAAAGCGTTTTATTTAATGAACTTAATGTACAACAAACCTTATGATTTTATTAAAAATGCTTCCAATAAAGAAATATTAACTCTTAAAAAATTTGTTCATCGAACCTTCAATGGTAATACAACTATTGATTTTGTCTTTGCTTTAAAAAACATAATTTTAGAATATAATAATCTCGAAAATCTTTTTACCCAATTATATTTAAACTATGGCGATATAAAATATGTATTAATTAAATTTAAACATTTATTTTCGAAAACTTTTGCAGATTTAAAAAGTTATAGACATATAACCACACCCGAAAATAAATCGTCAGCTAAAAGATTGAACCTTTTTCTTAGATGGATGATTAGAAAAGATAATAAAAAAATTGACTTTGGATTATGGAAAAATATCCCTCCTTCAAGTCTGTATATACCACTTGATATTCATACTGGGAATACAGCCAGAAAACTAGGTATACTTCACAGAAAACAAAACGATTGGAAAGCAGTTGAAGAACTAACAAATTTTTTAAAACAACTTGATAGAGAAGATCCTATAAAATATGATTTTGCTTTATTTATAATGGATATATAAAAATTCTTAAAAAAAATTAAACAAACTATTATTTTTTTTGAATTATCATTTCAAAATATAAATTTGTAGATAAATTCAAAGCTTTTTCATTAAAAATTATTTAGTTATATTTTTTAATGAAAATTTTTTGCGATATGAAAAAAGTATTATTTTTTCTTAATATTTTAGCAATATCACTTGTAATAAGTTTAAAAGCCAGTACAAAAGATAGCATTTATCTTTATACTCCTTACACCAAAATATATGCTTCACCTGGTGATGCTATAGATTACTCGATCGATCTTTACAACAAAACTGGCAGTACACAAAACATTAATATCAAGGTACTTAATTTACCAAAAGATTGGCTTTATGAATTAAAATCAGGAGGATGGAAAATTAGTCAAATTTCATTACTTCCTGATGGTCAAAAAAATATAAACTTAAAAGTTACTGTACCATTGCAAGTTGAAAAAGGAATTTATAGATTCAAGGTTGTTGCCGAAGGCTACTATTCATTACCACTGGCAATAGAAGTTACAAAAAAAGGTACTTATAAAACCGACTTCACCTGCGAACAACCTAATATGGAAGGTGACGCAAAATCTACATTTACATTTATGACAAAACTAAGCAATCAAACCAATGAAAAACAACTATATTCGTTCAGATCTGAAGCCCCTGAAGGTTGGAGAGTTACGTTTAAGGTTAATTATAAAGCTGTCACTGCTGCAGAAATTGATGCAATGACAACAAAAGATGTTTTGATTGAAATCGATCCTCCCGATATGATCGAAGCTGGTAAATACGGTATACCAGTATACGCTTCAACGGGCAATTCTACTGCATCATTAATTCTAGAAGTAGTTATAACAGGTTCATATAAAATAGAATTAACTACCCCCACAGGTTTATTAAGTACAAGCATAACATCAGGTAAAGACCGTAGAATAGAATTATCGGTCAAAAATACAGGAACATCCGAAATTGCCGGTATAAATTTTGAATCATCAACACCAATAAATTGGAATGTAACTTTTGAACCACAAAAAATTGAAAAACTAAAACCTGGCGAATCAGCAAAAGTAGTTGCAACAATAAAAGTAGATAAAAAGGCTATAGCAGGAGATTATATAACCAGGATATATGCAAAAAATCCTGCTGCTTCTTCCGACATAACTTTTAGAGTAACAGTAAAAACACCTTTAATATGGGGCTGGATTGGTATTTTAATCATTTTAGCAGCTCTTGGCTTTGTTTATTATCTTTTTAAAAAATACGGAAGAAGATAAACTATGAATATCATAGAATTAACCAATTTAACAAAAAAATACGGTAATTTTACAGCTGTCGACAATGTAAATCTCAAAATTAAAAAAGGAGAAATATTTGGACTTTTAGGTCCTAATGGAGCTGGTAAATCTACTTTAATTTTAATGATGCTTGGACTTACAGAACCAACTTATGGTTCGGCTATAATCTGTGGAATTGATCCAATAAGAAATCCAATTGAGTTAAAAAAGAAAATAAGTTATCTGCCCGAAGATATTGGTTTTTATGATGATATGACTGGTCTCGAAAATTTAGTTTATACAGCACGATTAAATAAATATTCGGAACAAGAAGCACAAGAAAGAGCTTTAGAATTGTTAGAAAAAGTCGGATTAAAAGAGGCTATAAATAAAAGAGTTGGTACATATTCAAGAGGAATGCGTCAGCGACTTGGATTTGCCGACGTATTGATAAAAAATCCAGAAGTTATAATTCTCGATGAACCAACACTTGGCTTAGACCCTACAGGTATAGTAGAATTCCTTAATCTAATAGTTGGGTTGAGCAAAAAATTAAATATTACAGTACTTTTTTCTTCACATCATCTGCATCAAGTACAAGAAGTTTGTGATAGAGTTGGAATTTTTGTAAATGGTAAACTTCTGGCTGAAGGAAATATTAAAGACCTTGCCGAAAAATTGCTTGGAAAACATAGCTTGATTGTAGAGATTGGAGTAAAACATAAAGATGGTCAAGAAATTAAAACAGAAGATATTAAAAAAATCCTTAGTCAGTTTGAAATCATCTCAATAGAAAAAAGAAATGATTATTTTTCAATAGAATGTAAAGAAGATATTACTTCTGAAGTTGCAAAATCTATAATAAAATCAAATATCGATCTTATACATCTTGATAAAAAAGAATATACACTCGATGAAATTTATTATAGATACTTTGAAAAAAATAACTAAAAAATGAAAAATAACCATAATAACACTTTTTGGGTTATTGTTCAAAAAGAAATTACAGACCATATAAGAAATTGGCGTTTCATAATATTATCCATTATAATATTACTTACCACTCTAAGTTCAATGTATACTACTATTGTAAACATTAGTAAAGCAATAAAATCGCAAGAAATAGAAGGTGCATTTTATTTCTTGAGACTTTTTACCACTGGTAGTGAGTCATTACCTTCTTTCATTGTATTTTTAGGATTCTTAGGCCCTTTACTTGGAATAGCTATGGGGTTCGACGCAATAAATTCTGAACAAAACCGCGGAACCCTGATCCGTGTTCTTTCACAACCTATACCAAGAGATTATATTATCAATGCTAAGTTTGTTGCCGCTTTAATAATTATTAGCATAATGTTTTTTACGCTTGGTTTTTTAATATTGGGAATTGGATTTATTATTATTGGCTTTCCTCCAACACCCGAAGAATTTCTAAGAATAATATTTTTTATTATTCTTAGCATAATTTATGTATCATTCTGGCTAAATATGTCAATTTATTTTTCACTACGTTTTCGTCAACCAGCTACTTCTGCCCTTGCTGGTATAGCAGTATGGTTGTTTTGTTCAATCTTTTATATAATGATTGTAGATCTTTTAATTAAAATTTTTATACCTTCAGAAACATCTTCCATAGCTAGGTTAATTTCTCCTGATTATTTAAGAATTATTTTACTTAGAATTTTGCCTAATGAACTTTACAGCGAAGCCACTACAACCCTACTCATGCCCTCAATAAGAAGCCTTGGCCCATTAACATATGAAAAAGTTTATGGATCACTACCTAATCCTCTTTCTTTATCCCAAAGTTTATTACTTGTATGGGCACATATCACAGCATTGATAGCAGGAACTATAATATTTTTTGTACTATCTTATACTTCATTTATGAAAAAAGAAATTCGCCCAAGGTAAAAACAAAAAATACTTATTATTTTAAGTCTCTTTTGAATATTGAAGCCTTATATAAACCTATTCTTTTAAATAAATATGCAAGCGATACACATAAAACACCTAATCCATATTTTATACTCCTTACAAAATTTATTGATGAAGCTTCCTCAAAATAACGTGTTGGACAAGTAACCTCGGCAATCTCATATCCAGCATCAAAAATCTGAGCAACCATCTGATTGTCAAATACAAAATCGTCCGAATTAGCATGATAATTTATATTTTCAAGTACTTCTCTTGCAAAGGCTCTATAACCTGTATGATATTCTGATAATTTTTGATTCATTAATAAATTTTGTATAAATGTCAATATTCTGTTAGCAATATATTTGTATAAAGGCATACCTCCTTTAAGCGCACCTTTACCCAAAATCCTGGAAGCAAAAACTACTTTATATACATCATTTGCTATAATGTACGACATCGAAGGTATTAACTTAGGTGTATATTGATAATCAGGGTGCAACATAATTATTATATCTGAGTCTATTTCAAGAGCTTTATCATAACATGTTTTTTGGTTTCCTCCGTAACCCTTGTTTTTTTCATGTTCAATTATATATTTAATCCCCAATCTTTTTGCAACCTCAACAGTATTATCTTTACTCTGATCATCAACAAGAATAACATTATCAACAATGTCAAAAGGAATTTCATTATAAGTTTTTTCTAATGTTTTTTCCGCATTATAAGCGGGCATCACTACTGTAATTTTTCTGCCATTAATCATAATTTATTTATTTTTGGGATATCTAAAACAAAATACAAAACCATTTTTTTCGTACAAAATTTTTAATTCAGGATATTTTAATAAATATTCTTCTTTTTTTGTTATTTTCATAGAAAAATAAACAGGCTTATCAATATCTCCTGTCAACAACCAATCAATATTATATGAATTTTTGTTTAGAGGTAATTTCTTTTGAGTATAAAACAAATGTGCGTAACTTTTATAACCAAGCGTTTCAACATAAATATCTTTATTTACAAGACCTTTGAAAAACTCTATTGCAGCATTTTGAGAATACATTTCAATTCGTGGCACCAAAAATATTATTGAAAAATAAACATACAATATAAAACCAATAAAAAGACTTAAAATTGCTTTAAAATAATATCTTCTTTTTTCATTTAAAAAGAACAAAACCACGCCTATAAAAAAAAGTAAATATATTAATGATAACCATTTTGGCCAGGTAACTTGAGCTTGAAGATTTGCCATTGCAAACTTATCTTTAACAATATTGCTGTTCTGTATATATTTTATAATATTTTCAACCAATAATAATGTAAAATTTAAAAACATAAATAATAAAGAAACAGTGATAATTAATATTTTTTGCCATTTAAAGACTTTAAATCTATTTTCAGTAACAAAGAACAATTGTTGTGCAGCCAAAAATGTTAATGGAAAATAACATAATGACGAATAATGAACAATTTTTGTTTTTACAATAGTAAACAAAATAAGAACAACCCAGAACAGAATAATCATCCATCGATTAAAATTATTGTCTACTACATCCAATTTTTTAACAAAGTATGAAATACCAAATATTGAAGCAGGAAATACACCAAAAAATAAAACTATAAAATGATACAATAAAAATCCTCCATGTCCAGCATCTTTTGTTGTAAGCAATCGAATTTGATATTTAACAAACTCTACTACCACATTAAAGTTTCCATTCAAAATTTGTAACAAAAACCATATTCCACCAGTAATAGCAACAACTAATACATAAATAATTAAACTTTTTAACGAAAGAAATTTTTTCCATTCTTTGCTAATTGCACAATAAATAATAACTGTCAACGAAAGAATTAAAATTGCTACTGGTCCTTTAGTTAAAATGGCCAATCCGCAAAAAAATCCAGAAAATATCAAATTTAAAGTTTTTTCGTCTTTAAAATACAAGATTATGAAATATAATGAGATGAAAATAAATAAATTGTACCATGGATCAATAATAGCCGATTTAAAATAAAAAAATGGTAACAAACTACAACAATATGTTAATACCCATAGATATCCAAATTTACAGTTTGCAATTTTTTTACCAATGAAAAATAAAATTATAATTGTAATAATACCACAAATAGCATTAGGAAAACGTGCTGCAAATTCGTTAATTCCAAAAATCTTCATCGACAAAACCTGCAACCACATAAACAAAGGAGGCTTTTCATGAAAAGGTAAATAATTAACTTTTACATTTAAATAATCATTTGTTTCAATCATTTCCCTTGCAATTTCTGCAAAGTTTATTTCATCCCAATCGAATAGATGAACACCTCCATTGAAGGAAACAAATAAAACAAAAAATAATACAATCAATATAAAAAGAAAACTATTTTGAAATTTGTGAATTTTCATTGTATTTATTTTTTAAGATTTTAATATTAGTCTTCAAATCTTTTAACAACAAAATACTTATCATCGAAAATATAATTCCAATCAACGAACCAACTACAATATCAATAAGAAAATGTTGTGAAAGATAAACCCGTGAAAATGCTACTATAATTGCTATTAATGCAAATAATAATTTTAGTAAACTATTCTTTACAAAATATGACAGTGCAAAACAAAGTGCGAATATAGTTACAGAATGTCCTGAAGGAAAAGAAAAATGATACAAAATTTTTTGACCTTTAACTATGTGCAAATCAACGATATTTTTAAAAAATTCTGCTGGGCGATCAACATCATAAAATACAACTCTTTTTAAAAATTGAGCAACAAAAGCACTCGAAATAAAAGATAAAATGGCTATCAAAAAGTATCTAAATTTAATAAATAATAATATCAAAGCAACAATTATTGCAAAAACTCCACTACCAAGAAAAGTTATATATAAAAAGAAAAAGTCAAATAAATCAGTATGAAAACTATTAATTGCTAAGTGTATTTGTTCTTTGGAAAAAATAATCAAAAGTAAGACAGAAGGTACAAGAAAAATAATATATAAAATTAGGAATGGGAGATTATCCTTTAATATTTGTCTCATAATAATTAGAAAAAATAATCTAAAAATTGCTTAAAATCGTTATAAATGTAAATATTTTTTTAATTTTAGCAAAATTTCTTAAAATGAATATTGTAGTAATAATTCCAGCAAGATATTCATCGATAAGATTTCCTGGCAAACCACTTGTATTAATCAAAGATAAACCTATGATACAATGGGTTTATGAAAATTCAAAAAAAGCATGTGAACATGTTTATGTAGCAACTGATGATGAAAGAATATTTGAAGCAGTTAAAAACTTTGGTGGCAATGTTGTAATGACATCTGCCAATCATAAAAGTGGTACCGACAGATGCGCTGAGGCATTAATATACATAGAAAAAGAACTTAATAAAAATATTGATATTGTTGTTAATGTACAAGGTGACGAACCTTTTATCAATCCACAACAAATAAAATTAATAAGTAGTGCCTTTATTGATAAAGAAGTAGAAATATCTACATTAGCAAAAAAAATTTCAAATACCGAAATAATATTTGATGAAAATAAAGTAAAGGTTGTTTTTGATAACAGGAATTTTGCAATTTATTTCAGTCGCAGCCCTATTCCTTTTATACGTGGAAAAGATAAAAACTCATGGGTAAATGAGGGAGTTCATTTTCTTCATATTGGTATGTATGCTTTCAGAAAAAATACTCTTTTGGAAATAACAAAACTCAAAGAATCGAAACTTGAAAAATTAGAATCACTTGAACAATTGCGATGGCTTGAAAATAAATATAAAATCAAAGTTTTAATTACCGAACATGAAACTGTAGGTATTGATACTCCTGAAGATCTTAATAAATTAAACATTTAAAAATATAATCTTTAGAATAACTAGTATTTCAATTTATATTTTAGGAGCATATTCAAGTAAATATTTCTCTGCTTCAACACACCACAATCCATTATTCGATTTGACAATACTTGCAAGATTTTTAAAAAGTTCATTATCTTTTCCTCTTTCTTCAAATTCATCTATTGCTATAAGAGGCAAATTTAAATGAGTATAAATCAGTTTTTTCCCTCCAGGAATTTCAGGCAAATGAAGGGTTGTTTCAATTACTGCATTCAATCCACCAATATGTGTAATTAAACCTGCTGGATCCAGTCCTTCCGACATTAATTCTATAGCTTCTTTCATATCATTATTATTTCCACCACTGGTGCCCACAATATGGGTATAATTATAATGAACATTATAAAAATTCAAAGGAGCTTTAAAATTTGGATCATCAGGACCAGCAAAAAAATTAAGACAACCATCAAAAGAAAGAATTGCGTCTGCCATTTCAATAACCGATACTACAGGAGCAAAAACAAAAACATCATTGTATCCTTCATCATTAGTTAAAGATCTTAAATACTCTATAGGATTTTCAAATTTTGAAGTATTTACATATATCAATTTAATTCCTCTTTCAAGAGCATAATTAGGAGAAAATAGCTTCTGTGCCCTATCAAGACGTTGTTGATTTATATCAGTCACAACTAATAACGAAGGTTTCCTGTCTTTTCTGTGTAAAACATAATTAATTGCAGCCAATCCCATTGGTCCTACACCTGCCAAAATAGCCATATTCCCACCTTCTACAATTTCCATTTTATGAATATAAGAACCAGGAGTAATATGATAATTAGCATGCATAGCACCTATAACACACGACAATGGCTCTGCAAGAGCAGCAGGATAATATCCTTCGCCTGTATACGGCAACAAACAATCATTTTCCATAACTTCAGGAGGAATAATAATATAAGTAGCATCACCACCAATATATTTATATGAATAACCAGGTGCACTAAGAATACCAACAGGACCATAAGGATAATTTATGGCAGGTTGTATCGAAAACTTCATTCCTGGTTTAAATTTATCTTTCCATATTTTGCCAACTTCAATGATTTCACCACTAAATTCATGTCCAATTATAGTAGGATTTCTATCAACATCATTAGGAATTCTTTTATGTTCAGCACCTTGTTTAGCTGCTTTATAAGACGACATACATAAACTATCACAAACCACTTTTGCAAGTATTTCATTATCTTTTATAGCAGGTAATTCAAATTCTTCTAACCTTAAATCATTTTTTCCATATATTCTTACTGCTTTTGTCAACATCTTTTAATCATTTTTAAATTTAACAATTATAATTAAATTTTGATTTTGTAAAAAAAGCTTAATTAAGCATTACTTGTCCTCCCGTGACTGGTATGGCCTGTCCTGTTTCGTATTGTTGATCAATTACATAACAAATTGCTTTTACTATATCTTCAATCTTACAACCACGACCAGCAGGTATTTGTATTTCATAATACTTACGTACATCTTCAATAGTTCGAGCTCCTGGTACTTTTCCAGCTCTCAAGTATTGAACAAACAAACCATTTTTTGGATCAGACCATAATGGACCTTCAAAATAATTACCGGGACAAATAGCATTAACTTTTATACGATAAGGAATTAATTCCAATGCAAAAGATTGAGTCAAACCAATACTTCCAAATTTACTACCAGCATAAGCAAAATTCTTATTACTACCACGCAATCCTGATTTTGAATTTATCTGAATTATATCAGTATAATAGTCTTCGTTATATTTAGCTTGTATTTTCAAAATTTCAGAAGCATATTTTACGCATAGGTAAAAACCTTTATAATTTATTTGAGTTACAAAATCAAAATCTTCAATCGATAAATCATCAAGACTTCCAGCTTTTAAAACCCCTGCATTGCTTATAAAAACATCAAGGCCTCCAAATTCAATTACTGTCTGAAAAATCAAATTTTTAATAGACTCTGGATCTGATATGTCTGTCTTTACAAAAATAGCTTTATTTTTAATTTTATTTTTATTTAAATCATCAACCAATGCTTTCCCTTTTTCTTCATTCAAATCAGCAACAACTATATTAGCATTTTTATAAAACAAATTTCTGGCAATACCTTCGCCAATACCCTGTGCCGATCCTGTTATTATAATAATCTTATTCGAAACAATATTTGATACATCTGATCCTTTAGAAACTTTTCGACGATAATTTTCAACCTCCCAAGTATCAATAAAATTAATCTGTTCTGGTGTCATAAATCGTGGACCACCAAAATTTTCAGAGTAAAAACTTATTTTCATCAGATCTTCAAAAACATCAAGCACATTCTGAGCAGCCATATTTGATTCTTCACATACAATCAAGCCAATATCCTTAATTAAAATAACCTTTGGTAAATAATTACATTCTTTTTTAAATCTAATTATCTGATCTTTAAGATGTTCTATTGTATTTTCGATAGAACCTGTGGCCGAAGACCATAAATATTTCGATTTACAATAAACAATAATATCGGGAGTAAATGGTGCTGAAATTTTGTGAAAAGAATTTAAATCGGAAGCATAATATTGAATCAATTTGCTATTTTTAATTTTTAAAACAACCGGTTTGTCTTTAGTCAACAACATTCTCAAAGCAGGTAGTATATATTTTGCCTTTTCATCAATTTCAATTGAATCTATTAATGGAAGTTCTTTTATTCTTTCCAATATTTTATTAATTATATCATCATAAATAAGTTTTATTTCATCAATACTATCGGCAGCAACAAAAACACCATGATTTTCGAGAAATATTATTTTCGGCGAATAACCTTTTTCCTTTTGAAAATTTTCGATTTTTGTAATTACTGTTTTAAAAAGCATATAACCTGGATCGGTATATTCAACATATAAAGCATCTTGAAAAATTTCTTTTACTATATTTTTTGAATTTCTAGCACATAATAATCCATTAATCAAAGTAGGATGAGTATGAACTACAAATGAATAAGGTATAATATCGTGAAGTGAAGTTTCTACAGATGGACGCAATCCTGTATCAAGATCAACAATGGCTTCATAAAGATGTTTTTTTACTTGCTTCTCACGTTCAAAAGGGTTCTCGCTATATTTATAATTACCGATGATTTTAAGTTTTTCTCTATCAAGGCAAACAAAACCATTTTCATCAATCGTGGCTAATGATGTGCCACTGGCTTTTACCCAAATATATTTGTTGTTTTTAAATGATGTATTACCACCTCCTGCTATTACAAAATCTTTTTTCTGCCCATAAAAACGGGATATCTCTATCAATTTTTTTATTTCTTCCATTGTCAATTATTTTTATAATAATTAATAATAGCATTTCCCAATTCTATATAGTATTCTTTATTTTCAATATCAAATTGACCATTGTTCATAATAACACCTATCTTATTATTTGCCTTCAAATACTGATGAGCAGCAATAATACATGCACCTTCATAAAATTCGTTTAATAAAAATTCATTTAAATCTCCATTTCGAGCCTTAAGCGATAAAGGTATCATTGCAGGTGTATTATGTTCGCTACCAGCAAGTACTACAAAATCATTACACGACATTTCTTCAACAAAAAAATTAAGTTTTTCAATACTATTTCTATTGGGTATCACCTCTATACACGAAACTTTGAGATCCTTTAATCTGTTAATTAGTTTTGTAATATCTTTTTCGAATTCTGTAAAATTTCCATTTTTATCATCAAGCAAAACAGGATAACATGGAATACCTCCTGCATCAATTATAATATCAATAATAATCTCTATTGGTAAAAATGCTTCTTCAGTTTCGGGCACAAAAGCAATACCACCGGCTTTTAATAAATTTGCCCTAATTTCTTCTTCTACTTCAGTAAAATTGCTTAAATTTGCCTTCAAAGACTTTTCATTAAACAATTTATTGTAAAAATCTCGTTTTTCATCATCATTCGAAAAATATTCATTTGTATAAAATCTTATTGCTTTTGCTATATGTCTTTCTCTTACTAATTCTTTCGCAAATTGTTCTTTTATTTCTTCAAAGTCAAGCAGAAATGGAGAATTAATTTTTTGTAATATATCATTTAATTTGTCAATCATGCTTTTTAATTGAAGCTGACTTGAAATAATTACATTGTTCAACAATCTTTTATTTTCTTCAGATAAATGAAATGGATAGTCAAGCCCTTTACCACAAAAATATGTCCTTCCTGGATTATTTGGATCGTTAACTCTAATTCCTTTTTTTTGTTCTTCTTTTAGTAAACCAATAAACTCTATATTAAATTCAGGAAATACTTTTAATGATAATGCTTTTTTGTAAAACTCATCATATCCATCAGTGACAAAAAAATCATTAATACCAACCACTACAACATCTTCATCATTTGCCATTCTGAAAATTTGATCTATTGACTCAAATGCACTAAAAGAATAAGGAGTATGAACATGACAATTTACTTTATGAAAGTATGGCAAATCAAGATTTGAACTCCACAATATCAATTCTTTCTCAGAAGGAAAATTCTTCAAAAAATTCATAATTTCAAATTTTGATATAAATTGTTCAACTCTTTATTGATATATTCAATATCTGCTTGTGATATCTGAAATTCAGTAGCTTTAATGTTTTCAAGTGTCTGATTTATATTTCTCGAACCTACAAGGGTACAAGTAATCCCTGTTTGTTGTATAGTCCAATTCAATGCCAATTGAGTTAAAGTAACTTTATAATTATTAGCAATGATTCTAAGTTTATCCAAAAATTTATTTATTTCAATAATATTTTCTTTTTTATACCAAGGTAAATTTTGTCGATGATCTCCTTCTTTAAAATTAAAATCAGAAGAAAATTTACCTGTAAGAATTCCTCTTTGCAATGGACTATAAGCAATAATTGCTATATTATTTTCAAGACAAAAAGGTATAAGATCTTTTTCTATGTCTCTTTTAAGCATACTATATGGTACTTGATCAGAAACTATAGGTACAACTTTCAAAGCAGTTTTCAGTTCTTCAACAGAATAATTTGAAACTCCGGCAGCCCTAATCTTACCCTGTTCAATCAATCTTCCTATAGCCTCCATTGTTTCTTCAATAGGCGTAGTAGGATCGGGCCAGTGAATCTGATACAAATCAATATAGTCGGTATTTAGTCTTTTTAAACTTTGCTCACATTCATATATTACTCTATTTTTAGAAGCATATTTGTAAATATCTATTGGTTTTCCATCGTTTGAAATTGAAGAAAAATAAAATTGTCCTTCTTTGGTTTCCCAATTTAAGCCATATTTAGTAAGAATTTGAACTTTTGTTCTTTTTCCTCTAATAGCTTCTCCTACAATTTGCTCACTTAATCCAAAACCGTACACAGGAGCTGTATCAATAGTAGTCATGCTATTGTCTATTGCAGCCTCAATAGCTTTAATAGAATCTTTGACATCGGTACCTCCCCACATCCAACCTCCAATAGCCCAGGCACCAAATGCCAATTCGGTTACATATACTTCCGAATTTGATAATCTATTTATTTTCATATCTTTAATTTTTAATTAGATTATCTGGTATATCAAGTAATGATTTATAAATCCAATCTGCATCTGTAAGGAAATCTTCAGGAAAACTTGTCGTCAGAGCAATACATTTGGCACCTGCTTTCTTTGCAGCTTTCACTCCATTAATGGCATCTTCAACAACTATACATTCTATGGGTTGTAAATTGAGCTTTGCTATAGTTTTTTCATATATTTCTGGATGAGGCTTTTTATTTTTTACATCTTCACCAGTCACAATAACATCAAATGTATCTTCTGTAAGTCCAATAGTTCTCAAGTTTATATCAACTTTTATTTTATCAGCACTTGTGGCTATAGCGAGTTTTAAATTGTTCTTTCTACATTTTTCAATAAATTCAAAAACTCCTGGCAAAACTATTAATTTATCTTTTGCCAGTTCATTATAAATTTGATATGTTCTAGCTTTATGTTTTTTGATATCTATATCAAAATTATACTTTTTAGCAACATTGCCAAGATAACTATCTTCACCTGTACCAATAAAAGGAATAAAATCTTCGCGTGTAACTTTAATGCCATTTTCAAGAAACATTTGATGAGCAGCTAAAAAAATTAACTCTTCTGAGTCAACAAGTACACCATCCATATCAAAAATAATAGCCTTTATTTTTTTATTTTCACCTTTTTTAAATATTTTCAAACAATTAAGTGTCATAATACAATTTTTATAATACAATATCACCAACCCCATTTAAAATAAAACGTGGAGTATACGGAAAATTTACAATCGATTCAATAGTAGTTATACCAGAAAGAACCAAACATGTATCAATTTCCGATTCGATACCAGCAATTATATCTGTATCCATTCTATCGCCGATGATAATAGCTTCTTCTCTCGAACATCCTAATTTTTTTAGAGCATTTCGCATCATCAATGGATTTGGTTTACCAACATAATAAGCACTCCTACCAGTTGCAAGTTCAATTGGAGCAATAAGAGCTTTTGTTGCTGGTACAATGCCATTTTCAACAGGACCAGTCAAATCGGGATTAGTACCTATTAATCGAGCCCCATTAAGAACAAGATTTACAGCATGACATATTCGTTCATAACTATAACTACGTGATTCGCCAACAACAACATAATCAGGATCCACATTATTCATTCTATATCCGACATCGTATAAAGCATTAATCAAACCAGCTTCACCAATAATATATGCACTACCCCCGGGTTTTTGACTATTTAAAAACATAGCTGTTGCTAAAGCACTTGTATAAAATACATCTTTATTTACATTTATTCCCATTCTAATAAGCTTTTCCTGTAGTTCGGCAGGTGTTCTCTCACTTGAATTAGTGAGAAAAACAAATTTTTTATTTTCACTTATCAACCAGTCAACAAATTCTTTAACACCAGTTAATACTTTATTACCATGGTATATTACACCATCCATATCAATAATAAAACCTTTCTTTTCTTTTATTTTTTCAACACCAGCTTTATCTGTTTTTGTAATTTTCATAAAAAATTTTTTATTTAACCTGCACAAATGTATAACAAATTTAAATTCCTAGTTTGCTTTTTCTTATTTCTTCATTTATAGTAAAATTTGTAGTCGTCTGGTGTCCTTTCAAAGGCATTATATATTCATGTATAGCATCTATTATCCATTCGGGTTGTGGAAAATAAAATTGTTCGAGTTCATAAGCTGGTGTTATCCAATTACGAGAACCAACAGTAACAGGAGGAGCATCAAGATAATCAAAAGCAAGTTGAGTTATTCTTTGAGCCATGTCTTTAATAAAAGATCCTCTTTCACAAGCATCACTTGTCAAAACAATTTTACCAGTTTTCTTAATCGATTCTAAAACTGGTTCATAATTAAAAGGTACGAGTGAACGTGCATCAATAATTTCTGCCGAAACATTATGTTTTTCTTTAAGATATTCAGCTGCTTTTACAGCAGTATATAGTGTTGCACCTATCGACAAAATTGTTATGTCTTTTCCTTTAACTTTTATATCAGGTTCGCCAATTGGAATTTCATAATAACCTTCAGGAACTCCACCTTCATGAAACATTTCACCAACATCATAAATTTTTTGACTTTCAAAGAAAATTACAGGATCGGTACCTTGGAGAGCTGCATTCATCAAACCCTTAGCATCGTAAGGAGTAGCGGGAAAGACAACTTTCAACCCTGGTATATGTGCAACTAGTGACGACCAATCCTGTGAATGCTGAGCACCATATTTTGAACCTACAGAAACTCTAACAATTACAGGCATTTTGAGTAATCCGGCACTCATAGCCTGCCATTTTGGCAACTGATTAAAAATTTCGTCACCTGCCCTACCAATAAAATCACAATACATAATTTCGGCAATTACTCTACCACCACACATTGCATAACCCACTGCAGTACCTACTATTGCTCCTTCTGCAATAGGTGTATTAAATAATCGATGATATGGCAAAGCTTCAGTTAAACCACGATATACAGCAAAAGCTCCTCCCCAATCTCTATTTTCTTCACCATAAGCAATTAAAGTAGGATCTTTATAAAATCTATCAATAATAGCCTCAAAAATTGCATCTCTCAATTGAAATACTTTTGCTTTTGATATTGGTTTTCTCTCTTTATCAAAGGCAAAACGTACTTTATTTTTTAATTGTTTTATTCGTGGATTTTCTTCTAGCGGTAATAATACTTCTGGTTGACGATCATCAAATTTATCAACAGAACCATTCGAAAACATTAATCTTGCTATAGCATCAGGATCTTTGTAAAGATTCATTCTTGGAGATATATTATCGTCAATTGCCAAGCGTGTAATATCTTCTATCAATTTAATTATGTCTTGTTCCATTAAGTTAATATCATCTTCACTGAGTATGTTGTTTTTGATCAATTCATTTGAATACCATTTAATTGAATCCTGATTCATCCATGCTTCAAGTTCCTCTTTCGTCCGGTAGGAGGATGCATCTGAAGGTGAATGTCCACTATATCTGTATGTAATAGTATCCAACAAAACTGGTCCTTTATTTTCTTCAAGAATTTTTTTCTTTCTTTTAAAAGCATCAATTACTGCCAACGGATTATATCCATCAACTCTTTCGGCATGCATTTGATCGGGATTAACACCTGCTCCAATTCTTGCAAGTATTTCATATCCCATTGTTTCACCATAAGTTTGCCCGCCCATGCCATAAAGATTATTCATAAAATTAAAAATAAGAGGCAAACCTCCTTTATATGGTTCACTCCATAGCTTTTTGAACTGATCCATTGCTGAAAAGACAATACCTTCCCATACAGGACCACATGCCGACGAAGCATCACCAATATTACAAACAACAATACCTTTTTTTTGATTTACTTTCTTGTATAATGCAGCACCAACAGAAATATCACCTGAACCACCCACAATAGCATTATTCGGATAAATACCAAATGGTGTAAAAAATGCATGCATTGAACCTCCAAGCCCTTTATTAAAACCGGTTTCACGTGCAAAAATCTCAGCCAGAGTACCATACAATAAAAATCTTGTTGCCAAAGATTTTATATCTCCTTTAAAATCTTTTTCTACAATTTTTAAAATTTTACCATCAAAATAATTTTTCATAATTCCATACAACTCATCATCATTAAGCTTATAAATAGCCGATAATCCTTTGGCAAGTATTTCACCATGACTTCGATGAGAACCAAAAATAAAATCATCTACAGTCAAATTAAAAGCCATCCCAACAGCAGCAGCTTCTTGTCCTATAGATAAATGAGCTGGACCAGGATGATTATACTTCAATCCATGATATTCTCCTGTTGTTTTAATTAAATTAAGCATTGTTTCAAACTCACGAATTATTCGCATATCACGCAATATGCTTATAAACTCTTCTTTTGTAAAATTGCCAAGCTCATCAGCAACACCTTTCTGATAAGCATTTAAAACAATATCTTTAAATTTTAATACTCCTGGTTTTCTAACATCTGTAGGATCAATAAATTGTGATTTTGGCATATTCAATGATTTTTTATAATTTTTATTTAAACGAAAATGCTATTTCTTTTAATATTTCCGATACAGTAGGATGTGGAAATACTATGTGTTGTAAATCTTTTATTCTCATCTGCATTTCTATAGCCATAGCAGCACCAAAAATAATTTCTGATGAAGGATTACCTATCATATGCACACCAAGAATTTCTCCAAACTTTTTACCTGCTATAACTTTTATTAATCCATTCTTTCCTTCATTTTCAGCAACAAATCTACCAGCATAAGCCATTGGTAGTGTAGTACTTATATAATCAATATTCATCTCTTTTGCTTGTTTTTCAGTAATTCCAACCGATGCAATTTCGGGATTTGAATATAACACCGAAGGAATAGCATCATATCGCATGATATCTCTTTCTCCTATGATATTATTAACTGCCACCTCTGCTTCGCGATATGCAGTATGTGCAAGTAAAGAAACCCCATTAACATCACCAGCTGCATAAATATTTGGAATATTTGTTCTACAATACTTATCTACTTTAATGCCCTTTTGAGAATATTCAACCCCAACGTTTTCAAGACCAATATTATCAATATTCAATTTTCTACCTGTTGCTACCAACAACACCGATGCATCAAATCGTTGATCTTTACCCTCAAGCTCAACAATAATATGATCTTTAAAGGCAATTTTTACACGAGCCTTAAGATATATTTCAACAGACTTTTTGTTTAATTCATTTTTAATAATTGATTTAATTTCAGGTTCTACATCAGGCAAAATATCATCAAGAATTTCAAAGATTCTAACTTTTGCTCCAAGTGTAGCAAAAAACGAAGCGAATTCTATTCCTATAATTCCTCCACCAATTATATTTATTGATTCAGGAAATTCATTTAACTGAAGAATTTCTCTATTTGTCATTGCATATTTTTCAATATTCTCAATAGGAGGCAAAGCTGCTTCTGATCCTGTAGCTATTAAGACATTTTTACATTTATATTCATTTTCTCCTGCTTTAATATAAATAAATTCTTTATCTTTACCTACAATATAAGCTTGTGCATATACTACTTCGGCTCTTGCAGTCCGCATTTTAGCAGCAACACCTCCAACAAGTTTTTTTACAACTTTATCTTTTCTTTGAATTATTTCTGGATAATTGAATTTAACATTGTCGTTATAAATACCATATAAATTTCCATGAAGGCTATTTTCGTAAATTTTAGCCGAATATAATAAAGTCTTTGTGGGAATACATCCTTCATTCAGACAAACACCTCCTAACCAGCGTTTGTCGAAAATTACAACTTTTAGTCCTTTATGACCTGCTCTTTCAGCAGCAACATAACCAGCAGGACCGGCACCAATAATTCCTAAATCGTACATAAAATTATATGTTTAGATTAATATTTTCAATTTCAAGTTTCAAATCTTTTAAAAACAACGATGCAGGGGCACCATCAATAGCACGATGATCATATGTCAATGATAAACCAATATGAGGTACAAAGCCAAGAACACCTTCACCAAGATCTATAGGTCTTAACATGATGGTATTAACACCTAAAATTCCAACTTGTGGCACATTTAATATTGGAGTAAACATTTCAATACCATATGCACCAAGATTAGTAATTGTAAACGATCCGGCAGTACTACTCAATATTCCAGGATCAACATTACCCTGTCGACATTGACTTGCCAAGGTTTTAATTTTTTCTGATAATTCAAATATATCCATCTTATCAGCAAAACGTAAAACTGGTACCATAAGACCCCTCTCAGTATCTACTGCAATTCCCAAATGCACATTCTTAAATACCTTTATACTATCTTCCAAGAAATGTGCATTCATAAAGGAATGTTTTAATAAAGTTTTAATTAATGAATAACAAACAAGATCGTTAATTGTTATATTTACTGATATCTTTTTCTCTTCATACAATTTTTTCAATTTATTTCGATATTCAAGCAACTTTCTTGCATCGGCACTAATATGGTGAGTAAGTTGTGCAGAATTTTGGATCGATGCAAGCATATTCTTTGCAATAATTTTTCTGATATTTGTCAATTTCCTAATCTCAAAATCTTCTTTTGTTGCTCCTTTGCTATCCATTATATCCTGGATAGTAATTCTACCCCCTACTCCCATTCCAACTGACGGAACAGAAATAATATTTTTAAAATTTTCAAAATACGACTTAATGGTAAATGGCTGATTTTTAAGCAAATAGTCTTCAATATCTTTTTCTATTATTCTACCTCTCGGACCACTACCTTTTAATAACGAAATTGGAACTTTCCATCTCTCTGCTAACTTTTTAGCTCGAGGCGAAATTTTTATAAAATCTGAATTATTATTAATGTCTTCAATTGATATAGTCTTATATTCTTCGTCTTTTTGAATTAAATCATTTTCACTAGTTTTATTTTCATCTGATTGTAATTCAATTTTCTTTTCAGAAGACATTATGAATTCAGAAATATCTTCGCCTTCTTTCCCAATAACAGCAACTACAGAAAGAACTGGAACATCATCACCTTCATTAAAAAAACACTCAAGCAAAATACCATCTTCAGGTGCTTCAGCATCAAATGAAGCTTTATCTGTTTCGTAAGAATATAGTATTTCTCCTTTTTTTATTAACTCACCTTTATGCTTATACCATTTGGTAATTATGCACGATTCTACAGTTTGTCCTTGTTTTGGTAATATAACTGGTGTAGCCATTTTTTAAATTGTTAAATCAATTAAAATAACTTGTTAATATATGTTTAAATAAAAAAATACATTTTATTTTTAATTCTTTCATTTAAAATAATAAGTACAAAAATACAAAATTAACTTGTTATTACAAGTATTTTTTTAAAAAATTTTTTATAATTTATAATTTACAAAAAATCTATTATTTTTGAATCAATTTACAATTATATCTTTTTAATATATCTTTTTAAAAATGATAAAGTTACCTCAGTATCGAAAATTGTATGAACTTTTAAGACAATATATTCAAGAAGGAGTATATAAAGAAGGTGATTTACTACCTTCTGAAAATGAATTATGTCGAATTCATAACATGACCAGACCAACAGTTCGGCAAGCACTTGAAGCCCTTGTACGCGATGGATTTATAAAAAAACAGCAAGGAAAAGGTAGCATTGTAAACCCATTGCCCAAAGGTATTGGTATTCTTTCGATTGAAGGAACAACTTCAGCAATAGGAAAATCAAAATTGGAAACAAAAATTTTAGAAGGGCCATTATTAAAAAATTGGGATGATAATTTTTTCTTTTCAATTTCAAATATTGAAAAAGACGCTGGATGTATATATATAAAAAGATTAAGAATTTACGAGGGACGTCCGATTTTTATAGATATAAATTATTTGCCAAATCTCAATTTACCAAGATTTACTACTCGTAAATTAGAGAATAAAAGCTTGTTTGATACTTTAAGAAAATATTATAACATTCATGTTGTTGGTGGAGAACAGAAATTATGGGCAATAAAAGCCGACGAAGAAATAAGTAAATTATTAAACCTGAATATAGGTGATCCGGTTTTACACCTCGAAAGAAAAATTGCTACAAATAGAGTAAATTTTTTTATTTATTCTTCTTTATACTGTAATACCAATGTAAGTCCAATATATGGTACTTTCTAACTTTATTTAATACTTAAAACTTCAACTTCAAATAAAAGCGATGTATAGGGGGGAATTATACCTGTCGACGATCCTTTTTCACCAAATGCAAGTCTCGATGGTATTATTACAATATTTTTTTCTCCTTCAGTCATTTTACCAATAACATCATACAATCCCTTAATTAATTGTGATTCTGTTCCATAAACAAATTCAAAAGGTTGATTTCTCTTTTTTGTAGAATCAAAAAATTTTCCATTTAAAAATTTACCCTCGTAATGTACTGTAACATGTGAACCAATCTTAACTTTTTTTTCATTTCCTTTTCTAATAACTAATCTATATATACCATTGGAATCAGGCTCCACATTCAGCTTATGATTTTCAATATATTGTTTTAAAACAACTTTTTCAAAATCATTCATATCCTCAATCCATTTTATAAAAGCTTCTTTCTCTTTTTTATATTCATGTTCCAATTGAATATTTACTAGTTCTATTTTTAATTTAAATACTTTTTCTTTTTTGATTACCTCTGGAATTTTTATTTCTAAAACTGAAAAAATATAAGGCTTAACTGGCAAAATAAAAACTGCTGCATCATCTTTTGATAATATTTTAAGACAATCGTATAAAATATTGTTTTTATTTTTTTCTATTTTAAATTGCTTTACACCTTCATATAATATACTATCATTAATAGTCATCAAATGTAAATAACAAATAACATAATCGCCTATTTGAGGTTTTCTTTCTGATTCTCCAAATTTTATTAATTTAAAATATACATCTTTTCCAAGTTTTGCATAACCTTCATACTTATTATTATTGTTGCAAGAAATTAATGATAATAAAGCTATGATTATAATAACAAAAGTTCTCATTTGACTTTTATAAATTTTTTATTTCTTTTTAAAGTTAAAGTTTTTTAGTTAATCAAACAAATTTTATTGATTTATTAATCTGCAATCGATTAAGTAATAATTATAATGCACCATTTATTGAAGTTAAAAAATTTAAAATTAAAATTTTAGATTTGAATAATTTAATAATTTATTATATTTGTAGCCAATTTTAATTATTTTTAATTAATTGAAAATTAAAGATTTTAACAATGACAAAAGCAGACATCGTAAACGAAATTTCTAAAATGACAGGAATTGAGAAAATTACTGTTCAGATGACAGTAGAAGCCTTTATGGATGTAATTAAAAACTCATTAACAAATAATGAGAATGTTTATCTTCGTGGATTTGGTAGTTTTATTGTGAAAAAAAGAGCACAAAAAACTGCCAGAAACATTTCAAAAAATACTACTTTAATTATACCTGAACATTACATCCCAGCATTCAAACCAGCTAAATCTTTTGTTCAAAAAGTTAAACAAAGTGTTAAATAATTTAAAATTTTAAAGATATGCCTTGCGGAAGAAAAAGAAAAAGACACAAAATGGCTACCCATAAGCGTAAAAAACGTTTAAGAAAAAATCGTCATAAAAAGAAAAACAGATAGTCATAAAAAATTAAGTTATGTATCACTATAGAATAAACCTAAAGTCAATACTTTAGGTTTATTCTTTTTAATGTTTTTTATTGTTTAAAACTATTTATAAAAGTGAACAAGGATCTTATAATTGATGCTTCTTCTAACGAAATTACAATAGCACTTCTTGAAGATAAAAAACTCGTTGAACTAAATAAAGAAAAGAGTAATATTGAATTTTCTGTTGGTGATATATATATAGGCAAAGTTAAAAAAATAATGCCTGGCTTAAATGCTGCTTTTGTAGATATTGGTTACGAAAAAGATGCTTTTTTACATTATCACGATCTTGGCCCAAATTTTAGAACTCTTCAAAAATATCTCGATATTGCAATACATACTCGTGGCCGACCTCCCGCATTCCAACGCTTTAATTTAGAACCCGAAATCGATAAAAATGGAAAAATTGGTGATGTTTTGTATACTGGAATGCCCGTTTTAGTACAAATAGCTAAAGAACCTATTTCAACAAAAGGGCCTAGATTAACCTGCGAAATATCTATTGCAGGTAGAAATCTTGTTCTTTTACCTTTTTCAAACAAAGTTACTGTATCACAAAAAATTAAATCGAAGGAAGAAAAACAACGACTAAAAAATATAATTAGTAGCATTAAACCCAATAATTATGGTGTTATAGTTAGAACAGCTGCTGAAGGTAAAAAAGTAAAAGATTTTGATATAGAACTAAGAGAACTTGTAAAAAACTGGGAATCTTTATTTGAAAAAATAAAAAATATTAAAATACCTTCAATTCTAATGAGTGAAATAAGCCGTATTACGGCTATTTTAAGAGATATGTTAAATCCATCCTTTACTTCTATAGTTGTAAATAATGAAAACCTTTTTCATGAAATCAAAGAATATATCGCAAATATAGCACCCGAAAAAACTAATATCGTAAAATTTTATAATAAAGAAGAACCTATTTTCGAACATTATGAAATAGATAAACAAATAAAATCATCGTTTGGTAGAATTGTCTCTTTAAAAAATGGTGCATATTTGGTTATCGAACATACCGAAGCACTTCATGTAATAGATGTAAATAGTGGCAATCGTTCTAAAAAAATTTTCGATCAGGAAACCAATGCACTCGAAGTAAATCTCTCGGCTGTAGACGAAATAGCAAGACAAATAAGATTAAGAGATTTGGGAGGTATTATAGTCATCGACTTCATCGATATGAATCTACCAGAACATAAACAAATGATTAATAACAAAGTAAAAGAAGCAATGAGCCACGATAGAGCAAAACATACTATCTTGCCACTAAGTAAGTTTTGCCTTATGCAGATAACTCGACAACGAGTAAGACCTGAATTAAATATAAATACCGATGAAATTTGCCCCACTTGCCAAGGAACAGGAAGAATATCTCCAAGTATTCTTTTAATCGATAAAATCGAAAATGATATATTCTCAATTCTAAAAGAAAAAAAATACAAAAGATTAATTCTTAAAGTCCATCCTTTTTTATCAGCATACCTTAAAAAAGGTATTATTTCATGGAAAATAAAGATGTTCTTTAAAACTAATTGCTGTATTAAAATAAAACCAATCCCTTCTTTCGATTTCCTTGAATATCATATTTTAGATAAAAATAATAATGAATTAATTTAAAAAAATTAAAAAATTTATATATAAACATTTATATATTTATATTTGTTAATGCATAAGTTTAAAATAAATATTATATGAAAAAATTATTCATTGTCATTATTTATCTTTTATTAAACTTTAGTTCTTTTGCTTTCCCAAATATTCAAAAGCCTGTTAAATGGAACTATCAATTAAATTTTTTAAAATCTGATCAGGTCGAACTAATTATCATAGGTTCAATTCTTAAAGATTGGCATGTATATGGTCAAAACATTCCCGATAATATGCCTCTTCCTATTTCTATCAATATTCCCGAAACAAAAAATTTTAAATTGTTAGATAAATATTTATTTTTATCAAAATCAAAAATCATTTATGACTCAATACTCGAGAAAAAACTTGAAATTTTTGAAAAAGAATTAAAATTCAAACAAAATATTTTAATTTTAAATAATAAAATTCCAATCAATTTAAAGGTTTATATCACCTACATGGCATGTAATAAAACTTCATGTACTCCTCCAATTGAAGATTCATTATTAATAGAAATAAAATCTGAAAATATAAATTCATATAACCAAAATACTTCTATTCTTAATACTCCCGATTCTTCTTTTATTACTAAAAATAATTTTGATAATAAACAAATTCAGACTATAGAAACTAATAATAATGACAAAATTAATGTTTACAAGAAAAATAAATCTATCGAAAATTTTCTACTCGCTTTACTTGCTGGTTTAGGAGCATTACTAACTCCTTGTGTTTATCCAATGATACCTCTTACTATTTCGTATTTCCTTAGAAAAAATAAAAACCGAAAACAAGCTATATTTGAAGCCTTGACTTTTGGTTTTTCAATCATTTTTATTTATTCTGCAATTGGACTTTTAGTTGCGCTTATCCGTAATCCCAATGCAATTTATATATTAACAACTCACTGGATACCAAATTTAATTTTCGCAATTGTCTTTATATTGTTCGCTTTTTCATTTTTCGGATATTTCGAAATCACAATTCCTTCATCAATTACCTACAAAATCGATAGAAAAGCCGACAAAGGTGGTATTGCAGGATCATTCTTTATGGCACTTGCAATGACTTTACTTTCATTTTCATGTACCGGCCCTTTTGTTGCTACATTACTTATAAAAGCTTCTCAGGGTAACCTATTGGACCCCTTCATTGGAATGTTGGGCTTTGGACTTAGTTTTTCTATACCTTTTACTCTACTGGCATTGTTCCCTTCTTATATTAACAAATTACCAAAATCAGGAACATGGTTAAATTTTATCAAAATTTCTATAGCATTTCTTCTCATAGGTTCATCGGTATATTTTTTAAATAAAATCAATCAATCTTATCATTTAAAAGCAGATTTATTAATTAATTCATTTTTAATTGGTACACTATTTTTATATTTTTTATATCTGATCGGCAAATTGCCAATACCTCATGATAATAGGTTACAAAATATTTCATATGTAAGATTAATCCTTGCTTTTGCTACATTAACATTAGCAATTTATCTTTTTTTAAAAAATATTCCTTCTAAACAATCTATTATTAATAGTAATCCAATCTCATCAATAAGCGATAAATGTAATAATCCTTCTTATAGCGAATTTTTAAAACTACCTTACAATTTAAAAGGATATTTCGACTATGACGAAGCTTTAATATGTACAAAAGATAAAAATAAACCAATTTTGATAGATTTTGTTGGACATTCTTGTTCTAATTGCAAAAAAATGTATAAAAAAGTATGGTCTGATCCTAGCGTACAAGAATTACTAAAACAATTTACCATAGTAGCATTATATGTCGACGATAAAACTTTACTTCCAGAAAATCAATGGTACAAGTCTCCTCTTGACGGTAAATTAAAAAAAACCCTTGGGCAAAAAAATGCAGACATTCAATTGAGAAAGTTTAACACAAATGCTTTACCTTCATATTTTATTATCGATAATGATGAAAATATTCTATCTGAAGGTTTTTACTATACAACTAATATTGATGAATTTAAACAATTTTTAATAAAAGGACTAACAATATTTAAAGAAAAACATCAAAATGCCATTAATTAAAGAAATAAATGGAATAAAACCTATCATTGGTAAAAACTGTTTTATTGCAGAAAATGCAACCATTATTGGAGATGTTATAATTGGTGATAATAGCAGCATATGGTATAATACTGTAATACGCGGAGATATAAAAAAATAAAAATTGGGATTAATGTTAATATCCAAGATGGAGTAATAATTCATACTTCCTCAAATTATTTTGATGTAGAAATTGGAGATAATGTAACTATTGGTCATAATGCTATTATCCATAGTGCTATTATTAAAAATAATGTTTTAATAGGAATGAGCGTTATCATATTAGACAATTCAATTATTGAAGAAAATGTTGTTATAGGAGCAGGTTCTGTTGTAACTCCTTCATCACAACTTGAGACAGGTTATTTATATTTTGGAGTACCAGCTAAAAAATTAAAAAAATCAATAAGGAAACAAAAAATAAAATTATTAAAAAGGCAGAAAAATATTTATACTACGCAAAACTTTACAACAACAATAAATCTTAATTCTTTTTTAATTTTTCTAATAAACACTCATTTTTTGCATTTTTAATATTTCCAAACAAATATATCAAATCCAATTTATTAGATTTTGTCATACTAGCTGGATTTATCCCTGATTTTCCTTCTGGTATTTCTTTGTTATAACTCTTAAAATAACTTATCCAATAATCATTAAATAATCCGGTTTTTGATGATTTAAAGGTCATTGGCGAGGCATTAAAAAATTCATTGTTATTATTAGCTTCTTTAAATAAAAAATATATCAATTCCGAACAGTATATCGAATCATTATCAAAGTCAAATAAATAATCATAATGTTTACCCAAATATTTATCTATTTTTTTTAATACATCAGGGATTAAATGTTTATAAATATCCTTCACTCTAAAAACCATTACTTTAGGTTTTCCAGAATCATCCAAACTTCTATTCAAAAATTCTTCATATAGAGTTAATTTTACTACTCCTTCAATTGCTTCAAGAACATAAACTGAATCATTTTTAAAAATGATAATACCCACATGTGAAATTTCAGCATTACATAATCCACTGGTAACATCTTCTATTGCATCACAAATACTATCGCAATCAAGATCCTGAAATACTAAATCCCCTTCTTCAGGATTATACTCATTTATACTAAACAAAAACGATATTATAAATTGAATAAAAAAAATAAATAACATAAACTATTTAATTTTCAAAATCTGATTTCTATCCGGACCAACCGATATCATTGTAATTGGAACTTCAGTAAATTTTTCGATAAACTTAATATATTCAATCAATTCTTTAGGTAATTCTTCAACATTTCTTACTTTAGAGATATCTTGTTTCCATCCTGGCAATTCTTCACATACAACACCCTCAACACTCTCAAGATCAAAAGGCATCTTATCTATTATTTTACCATCAATTTTATAATGAGTAGCAACCTTTATTGTATCAAATTCCGATAATACATCAACTTTAGTCATAAACATCTGTGTAACTCCATTCAACATAATTGAATACTTTAATGCTGGTAAATCAAGCCAACCACATCTACGCGGACGTCCAGTAGTTGAACCATATTCACATCCTTTATCTCTTAATTTTTCGCCTATTTCATCCATAAGTTCGGTTGGAAAAGGACCACTACCTACCCTGGTACAATATGCTTTAAAAATTCCTATTACTTCGCCAACTTTTGAAGGTGAAATACCCATTCCTGTACACGCTCCTGAACAAATTGTATTTGAAGAAGTAACATAAGGATAAGTTCCAAAATCAATATCAAGCAGTGAACCTTGAGCTCCTTCTGCAAGAATTCTCTTTTGCTGACATAACAAATCGTTTATCAAATATTCTGTATCAACAATTTGAAATGATTTTAAAAATTCTATTGCTTCAAACCATTTTTCCTCATCTTCTTCAATATTATACTCATAATTATAAATTTTCAATAAATCTTTATGCTTATTTTTTAAACTTTCATACTTTTCTTTAAAATTGTTACTATAAATGTCACCTACCCTCAACCCATTACGCCCTGTCTTATCCATATATGTAGGACCAATACCTCGAAGCGTAGAACCTATTTTCTTTTGTCCCTTTGATGCTTCCGATGCTTTATCGAGAATGCGATGTGATGGCAAAATTAAATGTGCTTTTTTTGAAATATAAAGATTTTTTTTACATTCTTTATTATATTGAATTATCATTTCAATTTCTTTCTTAAATACTTCTGGATCAAATACAACTCCATTACCTATTATATTTATAATATTATTACGAAATATACCCGAAGGAACTGTATGTAAAATATAACGGGTTTGTTGAAATTCTAAAGTATGTCCAGCATTTGGACCACCTTGAAATCTGGCAATTGCAGAATATTGAGGGGCTAAAACATCTACAATTTTTCCTTTTCCTTCATCACCCCATTGTAAACCTATCAAAACATCAACTTTCATAATTTTAATAATTAGTTATTTTATTTTTAAGTTTATTAATATTTATTTTCCAATTTTTTAGAAAAAAATAAAAAAATAACCCCCAAAAATATAGCAATCAAACAACATATCAGAATACTAATCTTACTAGTGGTAATTATCAAAACATTTGAATTTGTATTTATCAACAAAAAAATTGCTAAAATCAAATTAATCGAAGAAATAAAGCTAATAGAAATATTAAACAAAATATTATCAGGAAATGGATTTTCTAATTTTAAAAATTTAATAAATTGTATACTCAACCAAAAAGCTAAACTCTTAATTAACAACACAAAAAAATTTAATATAAAAATATTTACAAACGATAAATTTTTACCAAAATCTAATGAAAAACCTAAATTTATGAAAACAAAAATCGGCAAAATTAAATAAACAACAAGATTATGTAAACTATGTTCAATATATTGCAAAGGTCCTTGCACTTTATCAAGAGCTATCTTCATCCTATCAATTGCAATTATTTGATCATTTGTTAAAAATACTTTTTTTTCATCACGTGAAGAAAAAAACTTCATATTTTCATTTATAAGATTATAAAAATTTTTAATTCTTATTTTTCGATTTACTGGTATTATAAAAGCTACAAGTAATGAAATAGATGATAAATTAAGACCGGCTATATAAAACAAAAAAATTATGATAAATGCCAAAATTAAATATATTATTGTAAGTTTAATTTTTATAATATTAAAAAAAATGAGATATACAAATACACTAAGTGCCATAAGAAAATAATAAAAATTAAATTCTCGATTATGATCTCTTATAATTAATATCATTAAAATTGTATTTATTATTATTGAAAAAGATAATATATAACTTTTTATCTCCGAATTTATTTTTGCACTAAAAATATTTAAAACAAACATTACTAAAATTATATCTGTTGCTAATAAATATAAAATTTCACTTATTATAAACTTTTTAAAAAATGTTTTAATAAAAATTAAAGGTAAAAAAAGAAACAAAGAAATAGTAATCATTAATGGTATTGACTTTTTTAAATTATTATTTAAGAAAATTAATTCTCTTTTCAGTGCCAATCCCATTAAAAAAAAGAAAAAAGGCATTATAAAATTGTTAACCCATGACTTAAAACTATGATCGATTAATATATTCCCAAAACCAATTTTAAAAGGTAATTCAACAAACCTGTAAAAATATTTACTCATTCCTGTATTAACTGTAACAATTGACAATATTATTGAAAATAAAATAATTAATCCTCCTTTATAATTTATTCGAAAAAAGCCATAATAAGGCTCGTTGAAATATTTTTTATCACTCAAAATCATAAATTTTCAATAAAAGCCTAAAAAGTTATTTATTCCTATTTTTTAATGAAATTAAATATTTAACAATTCCCTTTCGTGTTTTAAATCTAGCATCTATAGCCCAACCAAAACGATATCCGACATAAAACACAGGATATATTTGATAATTTTTTGCATAAGCCATAATTGGTAAGTTTTTAGGAAATGCTTCAACCTTAATTCCTCCATCTATGGCACTAATATACTTTTCTTGTTTTCCAAATTCTACCACCAAACCCGTTTTAAAAAATATTCCAGGAACTAAAGATAATTCATTAATTCCTTTAAAAAAAGAATCTTTAGATTTTATATCAACCATTTGCAGATGCTGTGAATAATTAAACTTTTCACTTACTTCATAATCAATAAATGCATCTCCGTTGGCATCAACATAAATTATGTAATATATTGGCTTTAAAATTGCAGTAGTAATACCAACAATTGAATACCTGCGTATCGATACACTTCCTTTATCAGATTTTTGATAAAGTTCTTTTTGCCAACCTATTCCTCCTTTCAATGTATAACATTCATTCATCTTTCCATAAACAAATCTACTCAGATTGTAATAAGCATTAGCAGGTACTTTTACTTCTTTTGGATGTTTAATTGAACCTATGCTAAATTCTGTTATAAATGAATTAAAATCATCAATTCTATAATTGTATCTATAATTGTAAGATAATCCAAACTTTAATAAATCAATTGCAATTGTACTTTCATCTCTATAAAATATCTGAACAGGTTCATTAATTTCTCCCTGTGCAAATACATCCTTAAAATATATTAAATTAAATAAAATGCTTAATATAACAACACCTAACGATTTTTTTAAATAATACTTTCGAAATGAAAGAAAAAAATAAAATAATATTTTCACATTTATAATTAACTTTTTCTAAGTTCAATAGTCACATTATTTGAGCTATATGCAGGACAAATTTTTTTGTTTGAAGAACACGACACACATAAGGTAACTATAATAACAATAATTAATTGAACAATAATTTTTTTCATATCTGAAAAATTTTTAGAATTTAAAATTTTTAAATAACATACAAATATATATAAAATTTATAAAAATTCATAATTATACTTTAATATTTAAAGTAATAAAATCGAGTTTAAAATAATAAAATTTATATTGAAATTATAATTTTTATTAATAATTAATTTCAAATGTTTAAATAAAATTTTTGAAAAATTTTTTAGAAATTTTTCCTAGCGACAAAAAATGTCGTTTTAAGTATTTAATTTTAAAAAAATTTATGGAAATGAAAAACGTATTTTTTTATAAAAAAATAATACTAAAATAAAAATTTATTTTTTAATTTAATGAAAATGTAACCACAAAACGAAACAAAATGTTAAAAAAGCTCTTAAATACTTAAAAAGAAATCAAAAAATTATTTGATATGAAAAAAGAATTTCTTGCACATTCAAAAAATAAATCTGAACAACATCATTATCTGAGTAAACATTTAAATAATGTCGCAAATCAAATGGTTTTGTGGTCTATTAATTCCGAGTTTAATGAAATTTTTAAATTAACAGGCCTCCTACACGACCTTGGCAAATACCAACCTGAATTTCAGCGTTATTTAAATGAGGGCGGCCGTAGGGGTAGCGTACCACATGCAAGTTGGGGAGCAGCTTTGGCAAAAAAATATAAATTGCACGAAGTAGCATTTGCCATTGATGGACATCATAAAGGTTTGCCTAATAAAGCCGATTTAATAGATGATATAAAAGCGACAGAAACTGCTGAAAATTTTTCAGAAGTAATTAAATATTTTTTTGATGATATAAAAATTAATGAAGAAGAACTCAATATACCATCTCTCCCATTGCATGAGACAGAAAGAGATTTGTTTATAAGGTATCTGTTTAGTGCTTTGACTGATGCAGATTGGCTTGATACTGAAAGTCATTTTAACCCTGAAAAAATAGAGAAGAGAATAGCTCCCAACTTAAATCCTGATTTACTAATTAAAAAAATTGATGCTGAAATTCAGAAAAAAGATAAAAAAGGTTATATTAATGAGCTAAGAAACAAGGTTCGAGAATACGCAATTTCGCATGCTAAAGAATCTGTAGGGTTTTATTCCATGACTTTACCTACCGGCATGGGAAAAACTTTAGCATCAGTAAGTTGGGCTTTGCATCATGCAAAACATAATAATCTTAATCGTATAATCATTGTTTTGCCATTTATAAGTATTATCGATCAAACAGCAAGCGAATTGAAAAGAATATTTGGTGAAAAGTGGGTGCTTGAACACCATTCGGGCTATAATGAAGATGAAGAAGTCAATAAACAGATAGCTGAAGAATTAACAGATTCAGAATCATACCAAAAACGTCTGGCTACAGAAAACTGGGATTATCCAATCATTGTAACTACTTCTGTTCAGTTTTTTGAATCACTATTTAGCAATAAGCCATCTAAATGCCGGAAAGTGCATAACATTGCCAACTCTGTAGTTATTTTTGATGAAGTTCAAACTCTTCCAAAAGAACTCGTTATACCTACCTTATCGTTGTTGAAAGATGTTCATAAAATTATGAATACCTCATTTTTATTTTGTACTGCTACTCAACCAGCATTTGAAAAAACTGAAAAATTCAATGGAATTGAGAATATCAAACCTTTGGTTGAAAAACCCAAGGAAATATTTAATGTAACCAAAAGAGTGAATTATTATGCGGTAAATAATTACGACCCTGTTAGTGTTTCTGAACTTGTTGAAAAGGTAATAGAAAGGGATACATCTGTTTTGTGCATTTTTAATGCAAAATCACAAACACTTTCATTCTTTAAAGAATTAAAAAATAAAACCACCTGTCGTTTATTTCATTTATCCACGGGAATGTATCCTGCCCATCGTAAAAGAGTAATTGAAACCATTCGTGAATGTTTGAAAAATAAAGAAAAAATTATTGTTGCTTCAACACAGCTTATCGAAGCCGGAGTAGATTTCGACTTTCCATGTGTTTTTAGAGAAATAGCCCCTCTCGAATCAATTATCCAGTCAGCAGGTAGATGTAATCGTGAAGGAAAGATGGAAAAACCTGGTGAAGTTTATATTTTTTCATTACAGGATGGCATATTTCCTGATAAGCAATATCGGTCACTCGCTGAATTTGCTCTTTCACTTTATAAGGAAAAAGCAGAATCGTTGTTTGAACACAATTTTTTTACAGAATACTATCGAAAAGTTTTCAATTTATTTATTCCTGAAGACAAATATCAGATTGTTAATAATAGAAAAGAGCTAAATTTCATAACTGTGGCTGATGTATACCGGTTGATAGAAGACAATACCAAACCTTTGTTTATTTTGAATGATGAAAGCCGACCCCTTTATGAAAGTATACGTTATAAGCCTGTGCTTTCACGGGATGATTTCAGAGCACTGCAACAATATTCAGTGCAGGTTTATGACAATTTTTTTAAAAAAAATATAGATAAAATAGGGCAAGAACCTCAGGGATATTGGATATGGTATGGCGATTATAATGAGGAATTTGGCATAAGTACAGACAATACAGTACTAATCGTTTAAATAACTTAAACTAAAATATATGTTAGACAACGAAATTTTAAGAGTAAAAGTGTCGGGCGAATTTGCTTGTTTTACCCGGCCCGACTTAAAAGTGGAGCGCATGACTTATCCATGTATGACTCCATCGGCAGCTCGTGGAATTCTCGATTCTATTCTATGGAAACCCGAATTCCAGTGGTGGATTCATAGAATACAAATTTTAAAACCAATAAAATTTGCGTCCATAAGGCGTAATGAAATTAACTCCAAGCAAGGTAAAACACCAATAATTATTGAGGAGAAAAGAGCACAACGAAATAGCATAGTTTTAAAAGATGTTGAATACATTATTGAAGCTTCTGTTTATCAAAAAGAGTTCGATAAAAAAAATCCACCGAAAAAATACGCCGAAATGTTTAAACGAAGAGTTAAAAAAGGGCAGTGCTGGCGACGGCCATACCTCGGAACACGAGAATTTGCTGCAGAATTTTTTGAACCTGATGGTACGGAAAAACCTATTAACGAAACCATTCCCATTGGCAGTATGTTGTTTGATATTTTTTATGATGAAAAAGGAATCCCATCTCCAATATTTTTCTACGATGTAGCTATAATTAATGGAGTTCTTGAGTGTCCTAAGGAAGAAAATGAACGAATGATGTTATCGGTTCATTTTCGACCCCCACTGGATAGTGAAATTTCAGCAGTTATTTATGAATTTAACAAAAACGAAGAAAAGGAGGCTGAACTATGATACGGGAATTGGTTGAATTTGGAAAAAAAATAAGAAAAAATCATGATGCAATAAAAGATGAGCCTATTGATATCGACTTGGTTATTGATGAAGATGGTTCTTTTGTTCAATTCACTGTAATTGATAGAATTTTAAGACCAGCAGAGGCGATCACAGCAAAAAAAGGTAAAGCTCGATTGTTACTAGATAAAGCTGAAGAAGTATTAAATTATACGAAAAATGAATTTATTGAGAAAAAAAGGAAGTTAATAAAAGAGGGAAAGAGTGAAGAAGAAGCAAATATAAAAGCATTTAATGAGGCTCAAAAAGCAGTTCAATTTAAGCATAATTTGTTTTTAGCTAAGCTCAATGAGTATAAAGATTTATCTGTTCTAAAACCTGTTATAAAATTTTATTATGATAACAAAGAAAATGGTATTGATAAAGCTATCAAAAAATTTGAAAATCAAGTACCTGAAAAAGATCGTAAAGGAAATATTGCTTTTAGAGTAAAAGACGTAAGGATACATGAGCTAAAGGAGGTTTATGATGCAATAATTGAACATTATGAAAAATCACAGGCAGAAAAGTTAACTAAAAATAAAAAGAAGTGTTCAATATGTGGAAAATCCGATTTTCCAATCATGGAAGGACCTCATGGCATGATTAAAAAAGTTCCTGAAGGACAAACTTCTGGTTGTGCGTTAGTTTCTTATAACGAGGACGCTTATGAATCTTACAACTTGTCTCGTAATTTAAATTCTTCAATTTGTACCAATTGTGCAAAAAATTATGTGGAAGGGCTAAATTATCTTATGACCAATGGCAATACTATAAAAGATAGTAAAGGTAAGGAAAAATTTGTGTATTCAAATCGGAAGAATTTAGGAAGCGATACTGCAGTTTTATTTTGGACTCGTGAATCCGAAAATCTCAGCGAATTAGATTGGTTTGACAAACCCGATCCGGGACAAGTATCTAACTTGATTGAATCTGTTGCTAATGCCAAAATAGGTGTATCCCAAAATTTTAATTCCAACGTTTTCTATTCCATTACTCTATCGGGGGTAGCTTCGCGTATAGCTGTCAGAGACTGGATTGAGATAAGCATAGAGGAATACCGACAAAACATTGCCCATTGGTTTAATGATCTGGCAATTAAATATTATGATAAGGATTTTAAAGAACTCAAAATTTTTTATCCCTCCTTAAATCAATTAACATGGGCTTGTAAAATAGAAGATTCTAGGGAAGATGAAACAATTGCCCGTGTTGGAAAACACCTTTGGAATTGCGCTTTAAAAAATCAAAAGCCACCCTTATGGATTTTGACAATTGTTTTAAAAAGAATTGCTCATAATAAAACATCGAAAGAAGGAAAATCTATAAATACCTTCACTAAATCAAGAGCTTCATTAATAAAATTTATTATAAACCGAAATAATAATGGAGGATCAACTATGTTAAAAGAAGAATTAGATCTAGAAAACAAAACACCCGCTTATTTATGCGGAAGATTATTTGCCCTTATAGAAGCCATACAGCGTTCAGCTTTGGGCAAGAATGTTAATGCAGGTGTACGTGAACGCTTTTTTGCAGCTGCATCAAGTAGTCCTGCACCTGCTTTTGGTCGATTAATGCGGATCATGCAGCATCATCTCACCAAGTTAAAACAGGAAAGACCCGGAATGGCAGTAATACTTGACAAAGAAGTGACGGAATTATGCAGTCAAATTGACCAATTTCCGGCAATTCTTAGTCTCGAGCAACAGGGACAATTTGCTCTGGGTTATTATCACCAAAAGCAATACAATTTTGTACGTGCAAAACAAAATAAAGAATTTGAAATACTAACCGAAAATATGGAGGAACCAGAAAATGAATAACAATGTAATTAAAAACCGGTACGATTTTGTCTATCTTTTCGATGTAAAAGATGGCAATCCCAATGGCGACCCCGATCAGGCTAACCTGCCTCGTGTGGACGCCGAAAACCAGGAAGGACTGGTGACAGATGTATGTATTAAAAGAAAGGTTAGAAATTATGTACAGCTTAAACACAAGCTCCAACCACCTTTTGATATATTTATTAGACAAGGTAATGTACTAGCAACAATTATCGATAATACAGAAGGAAATACACCAATAAATCGTCAGAAAAAATTAAATGAAAAATATTATGATATAAGAACATTTGGTGCTGTTTTAAGTGTTGGTGATAAAGGCGCTGGTACAGTTCGAGGACCCGTTCAATTTACTTTTGCTCGTTCTGAAGATAGAATATATCAGGCAGAACATTCAATAACCAGAGTATGTGTTACAACTGAAGAGGAAGCAAAAAAACAAGAAGAAAGGGAACATGCTTCAACATTTGGTCGTAAAGCAACAGTTCCTTACGCATTATATCGCATGCATGGTTTTATTTCGGCTATAGATGCTCAGAAAACAGGTTTTTCGGAAGAAGACCTTGAACTTTTATGGGAAGCACTTGTAAATGCATTTGAACATGATCGGTCAGCTGCAAGAGGCGAGATGAATGCTCGTAAACTTATTGTTTTTAAACATCAAAGTCATTTAGGAAATGCTCGGGCAACTGATCTTTTTAAAAGGGTAACTATAACTAAAAAAGTTGATTTACCTCGTGATTTCGAAGATTATCAGATAACTATCAACAGAGATAATTTACCCGAAGGAATTGAAATAATTGAAATTCTTTAATTTTTCATTCAAAACGTTTAGCATCTTTAAGATGCTAAACGTTTTTAAACATACAACTATGTACAACGAAGATGATCTTCTCATGTTATCAGGTATACAACACATTGCCTTTTGCGAACGACAATGGGCATTGATATATATCGAACAATTATGGGAAGAAAACTTATTCACCATCGAAGGTCATCATCTACACAAAAATGTTGATAATCCTTTAGAAAGCGAGAAAAAAAATAATGTTTTCTATTTAAAGAGTGTTTTTTTAGTTTCTTATAAACTTGGACTATATGGTAAAGCCGACTTAATTGAAGTTACACATTTAACAAAAAACAACAATTTTAATCAATCTAATATATTCGATAACAAAAATATTTTATTAGTAAAACCTGTTGAATACAAACGTGGTAAACCTAAAATCGATATTATCGATGAGGTGCAACTATGTGCCCAAGCTATGTGCCTCGAAGAAATGTATGACTTAAAATTAAGCAATGGGTCTATTTTTTATGGTGAGCCACGCCGAAGACAAGAAGTAACATTCGATGAAAATTTAAGAAATCTTACTATAAACTATGCTTTGCGAATGCACGAACTATACAATCAAAGAAAAACACCTTTGCCAGTTTATAAAAAACATTGCAATAGTTGTTCAATATTCAATTTATGCCAACCCAAAATTTCATTACACAAAGCAGCATCTGAATATTTAAAATCGATGTTAAATTTTTAACAATGAGAAAACTTTTAAACACTCTATTCGTAACTACTCCTAATTCATATATTTCAAGAGATGGTCTTAATATAGTTATTAAAGTTGAAAATGAAGAACGTTTTCGTATTCCTGTTCATAATATCGAAAGTATAGTAACTTTCGGTTATATGGGAGTAAGCCCATCTTTACTATCATTATGTAATGAATATAATATAGGTATATCATTTTTAACTCCGACAGGACAATTTTGTGGAAGATTTAGTGGCCCTGTTAAAGGAAATGTTTTACTTCGCCGTCAACAATATCGTTTAGCCGATGATGAAATTTTCAAAATAAACATTGCAAAAATCTTTATATCAGCAAAAATTGCTAATTGTCGCAATGTTGTTCATCGTGCTTTACGTGATCATGGTAACGATCAAAATACAAAAGCTCTTACAACTGCAATAAAACTACTTGAACAAAGAATAAAAAGTATTCAAAATTTAACCAATTTAAATCATATTAGGGGCATTGAAGGAGATGCAGCAAACGAATATTTCAATGTTTTCAATTATCTAATAGTTGCTCAAAAAGAAAATTTTGTATTTAATATACGAACACGTCGACCACCAAAAGACAAAGTAAATGCTTTATTATCTTTCTGTTATACACTATTAGCTCATGAAGTACAATCGGCAATTGAAACAGTGGGGCTTGATCCTTATGTTGGATTTTTACATACTGATCGACCGGGTAGACCTAGTTTGGCTCTTGATTTAATGGAAGAGTTACGACCATATATGGCCGATCGGTTGGTATTAAACTTAATAAATCGAAAACAGATAAGCCCTGAAGGTTTTTTAGATCAAGAGGGATTTGGAATATACATGAATGAAAAAACCAGAAAAGAAGTAATCACAGCATGGCAAAATCGTAAACAAGATGAATTAATGCACCCATTTTTACAGGAGAAAATTCAAATTGGATTACTTCCCTATGTTCAGGCATTACTTTTATCAAGATATATTAGAGGAGATCTTGATGCATATCCTGCATTTTTTATGAATTAAAAATTTTTATAAAATGTTAGTTCTTATAACATACGATGTAGAAACTATTACTTCTGAAGGAAAAAAACGATTAAGAAAAGTTGCTAAAATTTGCACCAATTATGGTCAAAGAGTTCAAAACAGTGTTTTTGAATGTGTAGTCGATCCAGCACAGCTTGCTGAAATAAAATTTCAAATTGAAAAAGTAATTGACAAAGAAAAAGATAGCATACGATATTATTATTTAGGTAGTAATTGGAGTGGAAAGATTGAACATGTTGGATCAAAACCTACATTTAATCCAGAAGAAGATTGTTTAATATTATAAGTTTGCGAATGTGAAGTTACATTAAAAATTATAACAGAATCGCGTTCTTTGAAATAATGATAAAAAGATTAAAAAATTTAGAATCGTTAAAAATAATTTTTAGATAAAAAAGAAATATTTCGCAGAATTTATTAATAAATTGCTTAAAAATTAATAATTTTATGATTGATAGTCGCACCCCGCGTGGGTGCGTGGATTGAAACTGACAGCTAAAGGAGCTTGTTCGTGGGAAGATGGGTCGCACCCCGCGTGGGTGCGTGGATTGAAACACTGACATTTTTCGTTAAAAGTATTCTCTTAGCACGTCGCACCCCGCGTGGGTGCGTGGATTGAAACTTAAATATAACTCCCAATTATTAGAAGTATTTACATGTCGCACCCCGCGTGGGTGCGTGGATTGAAACGCGTTCCATACGATGGAATAATAAGGGACATAAAAGCCAGTCGCACCCCGCGTGGGTGCGTGGATTGAAACCCGGGCAAATGAAACAACTTAGGCGGTCCATGTAGTCGCACCCCGCGTGGGTGCGTGGATTGAAACATTTCTTCATAGTGTTCGAAGCCGTGGGATTTTCGTCGCACCCCGCGTGGGTGCGTGGATTGAAACAAAGCCGGAGATTTAGTTTTACCATTTCATAGTGAGTCGCACCCCGCGTGGGTGCGTGGATTGAAACCTATCCGATATCTGATGCGTTTCGTGTCCGTTGCGTCGCACCCCGCGTGGGTGCGTGGATTGAAACATAACTGTCGTGAAAAATTGTTTGACGATCTAGGTCGCACCCCGCGTGGGTGCGTGGATTGAAACATCGTTCCATAATCATTATAATAAAGCCCATTCAGTCGCACCCCGCGTGGGTGCGTGGATTGAAACGTTTTTCAGCGACGACACACGACGGGTACTGTATGTCGCACCCCGCGTGGGTGCGTGGATTGAAACTAGGTAAATCTCAAAGTTCAAAAGGTAGGGAGTTGTCGCACCCCGCGTGGGTGCGTGGATTGAAACCTGACTTGCCCAAAAAACAGGATGGCGTATATTACGTCGCACCCCGCGTGGGTGCGTGGATTGAAACTAGTAATAAAATATATTATTTGACTGCCCAGGAGGTCGCACCCCGCGTGGGTGCGTGGATTGAAACATGATTGTTGATAATGTGCAATTTTGTGAATGGGGTCGCACCCCGCGTGGGTGCGTGGATTGAAACGCTTCGCGATGCTCATTGTATATTTGCACACCAGTCGCACCCCGCGTGGGTGCGTGGATTGTAACTAATTTTTACCTATATTAAACTTTTTTATTTAACATCGAACTCCAAAAATTTCTACTTATAAATTGACTAAAAATTCTTTCACTCCTGCATTTAAAATTTATGACTAGTATTTATTAATTCTTAAATTTTTCTTATTATTCGTAATTTAATTATCCTTTTTGGTAAATAATTTTGTAATAATTTTAATATTCTTTTTCTCTCAAAAAACTTTCTATTTCTATGGAAATCCAATTTTTATATCAAAAACTTAATCGTTCTTTTATTTATTAAAGACTTTCAGATGCTATTTTATATGTTTTTTCAAAATAATAAATTTGAAAAAAGCTTAGTATTATTTAAAATACTAAGCCTTTTAAATTAAAATTTTTTTAAATCAGTTTTTTATAAACTTCTCAACATAAATACCATTACGAGTAAATACTTGTAAAGTATAAATCCCTCTACTTAGTTTAGTTATATCTATAATTTTATTATTGGTTTCAAGTATTGTGTTACCACTTAAATTAATAATTCTAACCATTAATATTGCATCGCTTTCAATTTTAATATAATCATTTGCAGGATTAGGTCCAAAAATTATTCTTTCTGCTGAAGATATTGTACCAATATTTGTACTTGTATCTATAACTTCAATTGTAAACGAAATTGATACAGGCAAATTAACCCTATCATCAGCCGATAAGGTAATTATTGCAGTACCCGGATTCAGTGCCGTTATCGCAAGATTTTGATTTGAAAAACTTACTTTTGCAACATTCTCATTACTTGATACAACTTCAAAGTTCAGCATTTGATTTTCAGGATCACTAAAATACAGAGGATAACCTTCGATAACCTTAGTACTCCCTACGAAAATCGTATCATTCTCAGGTGAATTTACAAGAACTGGAGGATTATTTGGTAACACTGTTGCAACAAATGTATCACATACAATCATTCCGTAACGATCTGCAGTTTTAATAATCACCTGCGTATTACCCACTGCTTTCGGTATCAGTCTTACAGAATTATCCTGCAAAACAATTTGAAGCACGTTTTGATCGTACGCGATTGTATACTCAGATGTTTGATTGGTATTGTCCATGTTGAATACCAGCGTCAAATCAATAGACAAGGTGTCGATTTTGTAACGTAAATTACAATCGGCAATAGGAGTATTGACGTAAGGAACCGGGAATATTAGTCCATTCTGGCGGAACCGCATGTTCTGTATACGATTATCTTCTTCAACTTTGGTATCGGCCATTGCAAAAGGTTGTGACCAATGTTTTAACTTTAAATATTCAGCAAGTGCATCCTGTTCGGTTCCGTTTTTAGCGAATGTAGCATCGCCCGTAGCTTCTGCTGAATTAAGATTAACTCTGTTCGCATAATTGGCAGTCAATACAAAAGGATAATCATCACCACCATCGGCAAGGAACTGTAGGGTTACCATCTTAACTTTTGTGTTGGGGTCTGTTACGATTTTCCCATTCTGTATCAATACCTGCTCAACCTCATTATTTTCGTTCAATATTACCAGCGACCGAATTCTTTCTCCCTGCTGAGCAATACCGATGATAGTGCCATTGGTATTTTTTGAGAGCATTTGAGGGGTTGCCGACGGATCAAAACTTATAGCCATCCCACCAATTTGACAGAATTGTCCGGGCGTAGCTGTAGGAGTCCAAGCTGCTACTCCATGTTCCAGAATCATTTTCAACTCGGCTACTGTGAGTTCAAGTATTGTAAGCGAATTGTTGAATCGCAGTGAGTTAGTAATGTCTAATTGCGAAATATCGCCATTCTGCTTGTTTACAAGGGGATTAGCCTGTGGTGGAAGATATAAATAATTATCGTTGGAATCTTTTCGTATTTCGCCTATTGAAGCCCGTATACCTCCGCCATTCTTTAAGGAAACTTTTACTTCTGGGTCATACTTTTGGGCATACCACAGATTAGCATCGGCAGTGAGATTTCCTAAATTGGTTTCTTCCCTGCGTACCGACGAACGTTCGCCATTGAGATATGCAAGGGTTTTGCCAAAAATGTTTCCATCTTGCTCTATTACAACCTGTTCTACTGCATTCACCAGTCGTTTTACCAGTTCACCTTTTGATTTTAGAGTAAAACCACTAGCCGAGTCACCCCAGAGCGTAACTACGTTTTGTACATGTGCTGCATATACCCCACTCAAAGGACTTATAGATGTGGTATCGATTATACCATCGGCAGTAAAGTCGACAACTAAACGCCCAATATAACCATACTGTCCTTTGGTATTGACCAAAATAGCAGGTTCATTGTCTTTGTTATGCGTAATATAAGGATAAGGCGAATTAGCTATATCGCCGGGCAACAATAAATCCCCTGCCTTAGCCATTAAATAATCTGAACCGCCTCCCACTATTATATCAACCCCGCTGAGTTTTTTGATAAGTTCTTTTTCAAGGGCAATTTGCTGTAAATGGCTTACGACAATTATTTTATTGATACCATAATTATTTCTCAGCCTGTCAATTTGTTGCTGAACGTAAAAAGCTACTGTATCCATATTGTTTTCGGGTACTCCTTTAACTTTTACCTGTCCGGTTGAGGAAATACTTTGCACAATGGGAGTGGTTACGCCAACAATACCAATTTTTTCATTTCCTCGAACTACATAGGTTGCAGGAGCAATTTTTTGGGTAGTATAATTATTGTTGCTGATTTTTTGGGGCAAATTTTGATAATAAGTATTGTTTTCGATGGCATCGTGATAAATGGGAGCCAAACTGCTTTCCTGCGAAAAATCGAGATTAGCCGATAGGTAAGGGAATTGTGTCCCTATCCAGCGTAATTCTGGTGTTGTTCGGTAATCGATATTGATAATTTCACGCATCACAGCAGGCCCAGCATCAAATTCGTGGTTTCCCAGAGCCGATGCATCGAAGCCGCAAATATTCATAATTGATACATCAACCCTTCCAGAAGCTGTACGTAACTTGTTCATTATATTATCGTTGTAAAAATCGCTATATACATTTCGCAGGGTCGTGTTTAATCGTTCATCGGAAGCGGCATTAAAGAATGGGCTGGGAATATAGTTATCGCCCGAACTAATGGTAATGGTATTCTGATGTTCCTGCTGAAGCTTCTCCATTACCGAAGCAAACAACGGGGCACGAGCTATAGCATCAACCCCACCTTCGAGATCAGATGAGTGCAATAATTGTAAGCTAAATTGTGGCGTGGGCGTGTTATAAGTATTAAGTTTTTTGTCTGCTGGTAAGTGGTATTCGAATGCCATCCAGTATCGTAAATTGGGCTCTGCATTACCATCTTCGTTCGGAGAGGTTACACCAAAATCATTATCATTGGTTACTATAATGGTAGAATCATTGAGTATGACAATACCCTCGGGCTTATCGAGTCTGGGATCCCAAATATTTTTTGCCGAAGGATATTCGGGATATGACTCATTATATAGCTCCAAAAACAGCGACTGTTGAACTGGAACGATGTCTGTTTTCCCATTTTTTACCTTAGTTAATGCAGTAGTATCACTTCCTTCAACCAATTGTTCCAGAGTTTTTTCTACTCCACTAACCACATATTTTTCATAAATAATCGGAGTGGCCTGTCTAATATCCCATTTCATTATCATTTTACGGTCGGTTGTAACACCTCCGCTCGTTCTTACCCCGTGTACAATGGCTAAAAATTCGTGGTTGTTTATGGCAGTAATATCACCTATTTTCCAGTCCTTAACTCTTATACTTCCCGTTGTATTAGGTAATAATACTGCATACATTTTGGTTGACTTACTATAAGGCTCCAGCTCTAAAAGTCTTACTATCCTGGATTTATCATTTGGATTAAGCATGGGACTTTGTAAAACAACATAAATCTTACCATTGGGTGTAGTGGTTATACCCTCAAAACCACGGTTGGGACGACGTTTTACAAAAATTGTATCGATGGTTATGTTTTTGTATTTTGGGGGTATATTTTTGAATGGTGAATAACGTTCTATCAATTTTCCCGTAACCGGATTTACACGCCACACCGATACTCCATATTCATCACATATGAATAGGTCGCCATTAGGCCCAATGGTTATCCCTTCGGGATCGATACCTAAAGTATCGGTACCTAGCGGATTATTTATATCTTCGGGAGCTGTTCCGGCCCAACCAATTTCACCCGTATTGCCAATACCCACCGGATTGGGCAAACCTGTAACCGAACTATTCCAAGGTGTTTTGATTGGAACAGATGAGAGAATTTTAATTGAATCTCCTTCTAATTTTACTTTGAAAATTTTTGGATTATAGTTTGGAAACGGAAAAACTTTTACGTCTTTTCCTCCCGATTGAGGATGGTTTATAGCATCCAGATTTGGCCCACGGTCGCCTAAGGTCCAAAATTCGCGTTCGGTACCTGGAATATATGCCAACCCCGAACCCCCTGTTTCACGTATCGAAATACCATTGTACAAACCAATAATTGGAGAATTAAAGTTTTTATAAGTACGATATGATATGGCGGGTAATATGGTTCCTGTGGTTAAATTGATAAGCAACTTATTATCACTAGGAGGAAGGTCGGTATATAATGATTGAATATAATTGGCCAGAGTATTAATACCTGCCGATTTTAGCCAGTGAATAAATGAATTGACAGAATCAGGCAAAATCTCATCACCCGCATAATGAGCAATAAATCCATTTACAATGTATGGTGCAATTATATTTGCTTGTATAGGATTTAACCCATACCCACCCGAAGATACCGGCTGAATGAGAACATATTTAACCAGATTGGTCATTCCTTCCTTCAGGTATGTATAGGCATACTGCTGAAAATCACCGCCAGGTACAGGGATATCAATCTCGGTTATGTATTTGGTAGTGATTTCAAATGTATTGTCATTCATCAGATAACATACACGATACGGACAAGGATAAGTGACCAACGATCCCGTTTCAATGTCGTATATTTTCTTACCTTGAGAAGTTGTAAATGCTGTTATATCATTTGCATGAAAATGTCCCGTAAATATCAATTGCATTCCTTCATTGGCAAATGTTGTAGCAATAGTATCCCACCCTTCTATGACGTATTCGCTGAATGCTATGGATTGCCCCTGAAAATGTTGGACTAACCCATGATGCATCATTCCAAAAATATTTTTTCCTGCCAGTTTGGCTTCGCGAATCCGATCGATAATCCATTGATATACCTGAGGACGTAATTGACCCTTGGTACTCGAATGTGTTAAGGTATCGTTATAATAATATGTACAGGCATCAATAGCTATTAGTACAGTTTGATTATCAAGATTTACAACATAAGACAGGGAGGCTGTATCCTTAGATATTGCCTGATTATATCCAAAATTTTTATATAAATCACGGAATGTTGCCGTATCGATGGTAGGCACTGAGTAGGTTGTATCACCATCGTATGCCACCGCATCAGGCGTATTTACATCGTGATTCCCGGGCACTACAAAAACCTTTATTCCGAGTTTCAATAAGGTATCCAGTTCCTGAGTCAGCTTCTGATGACTGATCAGCTCACCATCTTTTGTAAGATCTCCGGGTATTAATATTACATGGGGCTTTAAATTTATCATTTCCCTAACTGCACTCCGGAGTATCGAAGCGCTTTCTTTTATTAGTTTCCTGTCTTTTGCTAAATATTCCTGAAATTTCGTTCCATCAGCAATTAACAGCGACTCATCCATATAATGGATGTCTGAAATAATAGCAATTTTTGTCCTGATTTGGGATAGTAGATTTAAGGGTAAAATTACCATTAAAAATAAAAAAATAATAAATTTTTTCATAAAATTAAGGATTATGTACTATACAAAGTGAATAAACAAATATTAACTATTTATTTTAGGTATCTTATTTTTTTGTTATCTTTATATTAATCCTTTATTTCTTTTATGTTGTGTCATTTTTTTTAAGCTTATATGAATTTAAACTTTTAGTTTTTAAGTTTTTTGTTTTATTTTAATATCAATTAATAAAAAGTCGGTTATTATAATTCAACTCAATATAAGTAGGAAAAATCTTTGTTTTCAAATACTATTAAAGTAATTAATTTATTTTGATGTTAAATTTTTTTTACTATCAAAAAAAACAATATTCTTGTCTATTTTATTATAAATTATTTTTGAATTTCTCTATCAAAAAAAATATAGTTTATTAAAAATAAATAACTCTTACATGAATAGATAAAATGATAGTAATTTAATAAAGTTTATAAAAAAAATAACTAAAATTTAACTTGTTATTCTATGAAATAATTATAGTTAAAAGAAATTTTGTTACGTGTATACTTAAATAAAAATTATCTTTCTAAAAATACTTTATAATAACAAAACTTTATTATAACCTAAAAAGTTCAAAATATTTTGTAGGATATTAATAAAGAATCATTAAAAATATTTTACATAATTTATAACCACTGAATATTATAAAAAATCAAAATTTGTTTTTTTATTGTTAATTACTGTAAAATTGTATTTTATTTAATACCTTTATATTGTTTTATAGGTTCAACAATTTCATATCCTCTCTTCAATGCTTCCAAATTCATAGGTATTAAACTATGATTTCGTTTAGGTAATACTTTTTTTAAGGCTTCTTCTACACTTTCAAATTTTACAATAGGCTTTATTTTTAAATACCCTCCTAAAACAAACATATTGAATATTTTCGACAAATTCATTTTTACTGCCTCTTCAAGTGCATGAATACCATAAATATCAATATCTTCTCGTTGAGGCATTCTATTTATTCCATTATAGTCAAATATTAATATACCACCCGACTTTACACTATTTTCAAACTTATCTAATGATTGTTGATTTAATATTATCGCTGTATCAAATTTTGATAATATTGGTGAACTAATCTTTTCGTCACTCAAAATAACAATAACATTTGCTGTTCCCCCTCTCATCTCTGGTCCATATGATGGCATCCACGAAACTTCAAGATTTTCAATTAATCCAGCATATGCCAATATTTTACCCATCGACATCACACCTTGACCACCAAAACCTGCAATAATTATCTCTTCTGTCATATTTACTATTTTTTTGAGTTAATTAAAATACCATCAATTTTTAAATCACCCAAAGGATAGTATTTAAACATATTTTGTTCTAACCATTTAAAAGAGTCGATAGGAGACATTTTCCAACCCGAAGGACAATTTGAAACAATTTCTACAAACGAGGTTCCTTTTTTCAATATCTGATTTTCAAATCCTTTTCTTATAGCTTTTTTAGCTTTACGAATATTGGCGGGATTGTTTACTGAATGTCTTGTTACATAGTATGTTCCTGGTAATTGTGCAACAATTTCTGTAATATTCAAATTATTACCCGTTTCTTTAACATCTCGTCCATATGGTGACGTAGAGGATTTCATCCCTGGGATTGTTGTAGGTGCCATTTGACCACCTGTCATCCCATATATACCATTATTTATGAAAACTATTAAAATATTTTCGCCTCTATTACATGCATGTATGGTTTCTGCAGTACCTATTGCTGCCAGATCACCATCGCCCTGATATGTAAAAACATACTTATCAGGTAAACATCGCTTTATAGCAGTGGCAACTGCTGTAGCCCTCCCATGTGCGGCCTGCTGCATGTCAATATCAACAAATTCATATTGAAATACTGAACATCCCACCGGACAAACACCTATAACTTCTGACTGTATATCCATCTCTTCAATTACTTCCATTAAAATTTTTGTTGCAATACCATGACCACACCCTGGACAATATGATAAAGGCTTTTCGGTCAATAATGATGATTTTTTATATACTACGGTTTCTTTTAATTCACTTTCTTTATTTAAACTTATTTCTTCTGTTTTCATAACCATTTTAATTTTTCTTCAATTAATTTTAAAATTTCTTCTGGTGAAGGAATCATACCTCCCATCCTTCCATAAAAATGAACAGGTTTTCGACCTTCAACCGACAACTTTACATCTTCAACCATTTGCCCTGCATTTAACTCTACTACCAGAAATTCTTTTACACTCTTCGAATATTCGCTAATTACTTTTTCAGGAAATGGAAAAAGTGTAATTGGACGAATTAAGCCTATTTTTATACCTTTTTCTCTTCCTAATTTCACAACCTTATGACATATTCTTGCTGCTGATCCAAATGCAATTAATAAATAATCAGCATCTTGTGTTTCAATCTCTTCATATCGAACTTCATTTTCTTTAACTTTTTCATATTTCTTCTGAAGATGAATATTAAATTCTTCCATTTCCCAAGGATGCAAATGTATCGATGTTATAACATTTTTAGGCCTATTTTTTGTTTTTCCTGTTGTGGCCCATTCTGCTAACTTTTCTGAACGCGGAATAGGATCAAAAAGTATTACCTTTTCCATCATCTGCCCAATCATACCATCAGAAAGTATCATTACTGGATTCCTATATTTAAAGGCAAGATCAAAAGATAATGGGACAAAATCACACATCTCCTGAACCGAATCGGGTGCTAAAACAATTAGTTTATAATCTCCATGACCACCTCCTTTAACAGCCTGAAAATAATCTGCTTGTGATGGTTGTATTGTTCCCAAACCAGGTCCTCCTCTCATGACATTCACAATCAAACAAGGCAATTCAGCACCAGCAAGATATGAAATACCTTCTTGCATTAAACTTATACCTGGACTTGAAGATGATATCATCACTTTTTTTCCACAACCTGCTGCTCCATAAACCATGTTAATAGCTGCTGGCTCACTTTCGGATTGCAAAATAACCATGCCATTTAGCTTTTCAGGGGTTTGAGAAGCTAAATACTCTAACACTTCTGATTGAGGAGTTATTGGATAACCAAAATATGCATCACAACCTGCTCTTATAGCTGCTTCAGCAAGTGCTTCATTTCCTTTCATTAATCGTATTTCCCCCATGAAACTTATATTTTTATTTTAAACTTTGACTAATCTGTAAACGGTAATAACCGAATCAGGACACATTACTGCACAATTAGCACATCCAGTACATAAATCAGAATTAGTAACATAAGGAATTTTATATCCTTTCTTGTTTACTGTATTACTCATATGTATTATATTAAAAGGACAAACAATTGTACATAGTTGACAACCTTTACATTGCTCAACATCAAATTCAATTCTTCCTTTTGCCATTAATTTGAAATTAAAATTAAAATACAAATATAAATATTTTTTATTTACTGTATATTTAACAAAACCTGTTCTTAAATGTTCATCTATTTTATTCTTTCTTGGTAATAACCTTCTTCTCCAATAAAATAAATCTTTTCCGGATACAAAATTTTATATTTTTTATAATTATTAAACCCATTGATAATAAATTTAGTCTTAATACCTCTATAATTTTCAATCATTTTATTAAGCTTTTCTATATCAGGCTGTTTATTTATTATTATCCATCTCAAGTCATTCTTACTACCAACCAACACATTGTCTTCTATATATATACCCTTAATTCCATTAAACATAAAATAACTAATACCTCTAACTTTATCTTCTTTATAAAACATACAATTTGTCAAATAAAAATCTTTATCTAAATAATGTACTTTAAACTTCTTGCATTTTTTACCTTTATAGATAAATTCATAAATATTATTTTCGTTTTTTAAACTATCAATTGCAGTTATTAAATAAATATCAAAACCATCAATAAAACAAATATTACTATGTTTCTTATGTCTATAAACCAATATGCTTTTATTATTTTTTATTTTATATAAAAAAATAATATCTATAATTAAATAAAAACATATCGACAACATGATAAATGTAATAAATTGCTTAACATTTTTATTATACATTAAATGTATTATTGAAAAAATAACACAATAAAAAAACATAACTAAATGAAATGGTATCGAAACTTTTAATGTTGATGCTGGCAAATTGTTAATAATTGTTAATAACTTAATTATTAAGCTTACAAAAAAATTTAATATAATACCAACAAAGTCTATATTAATGCTAAAAACTGATAAACATATGTTTACAATTGCCAAAAAAATAATAATAGGCAATATAGGGATTACTAACAAAGAAGACAAACAAGAATATATAGAGATTTTATTAAAAAAATAAGCCATATAAGGTAAAATAAAAATTTGTGCACTTAATGATACACAAAATAACTGCCAGAAATACAATGGAATTTTTTTTTGACATTAATAAGTATATTAAACCGTGGATAAAATATTATTATACTTGCCATTGACAAATGCGAAAGATAATATCCATGATCATAAAAATTAGCAGGTTTAACAATTATCAAAAAAACTGCTGAAAATAACAATATATTTAAACCATTTGTTTTTTTCTCCATTAATTGAGATAATTGAAAAAGACTAAACATTAAACTTGCTCTAAAAACCGAAGGACCACAGCCTGTTAAAAAACAATAAAACCACAATATTAATATTACTATTATAAACTTTACTTTTTCATTAAACTTATATGGTAAAAATTTAAAAACAAATAATATTATTATGTAAATAATTCCAACATGTAATCCCGATAATGCTAGTACATGAATAGCACCACTATTTATAAAAATTTGCTTAATTTGCCAATCAATATTATTTTTTATACCTATTGTTAAGGCATCAATAATTGCTAAATTCTCATCAGAAATATTTTTATTTCTCGACGTAGCATCTGAAATTTTGTTTTTTAGTATTTTAAAGAAATAACTAATATTTTTAATACTATTTTCATTGCAAATAATATAATCTTTATTTCTTAATTTTATAAAATACAAAATATTTTTATTATAATAATATTTATAGTTGTCATATGCATTAACATCTGTTGAACGATGTATTTTTTTTAAATCTCCTTTAAATTTAATAATATCACCTTGTTTAATTGTATTATTACTTTTATTATCAATATATGCTAAAATTTTTTCAGGCAAATGGTTAAATTTTTTATTAGTTTCAATTATTATCTTAATTGTATTTGATTTTTTTGAAATTATTTCAGATACAAAACCTTCACCTTGAACATAATTGGCAGAATATCTAAATGATTTTTTTATTTTTTCTTTGTACAATCCAATATTCAAATATCCTAAAAGAAAAATTAAAATAAATAAAAAAAATTCATTATAGTGAATCAAACGAAAATACCAATTAATAAATAGCTGAAAGATTAAAATTATAATAATAAGAAAAAACAATAATTTTAAATCAACAAAAAAAAACTAGCAAAAAGACATCCTATAAAAAAGAAAACAAAAAACTTTAAAAAAGGAATATTTCTGATTGACTCTTCGATCATTGATTGGATTTGGTTAATTTTCACTTTTGTACCGAAGGTGGGACTCGAACCCACACAGTGTTGCCACCACTGGATTTTGAGTCCAGCGCGTCTACCAATTCCGCCACTTCGGCATTATTTCACTACAAAATTATAAAATGTTTTTGTTATTTAAAAAAGTTTTTGAATAAACTTTAATGATTTTTTTATAAGTATAATTACCAAAAATTAACTTATTGTAATAAAAATTGTAAATAAAACTCTATTAATTAAATTTTTTAAAAACTTATTAATTACAATCTTATCGATAAAATTAAGTAACTTTGCAAAAGAAAAATTTTAAAAAGCTACGTTAATATTTTGTTGATAAAAGTTAATCCAAAAATTACCAATAAATAAATTCTTATAGTTAACTTGCATAGTATAAAATTTTACTTATAAAAAAACTTTTTCACTTGTAAGTTAACAATTTAAAATTTTGCCTATGTTCAAAGAAGAAATTAATTGCAATTGTAAAGAAAAGATGAAAAAAAATTTAGAAAAGGAAAACAAAGAAAAAGAAAGTTTCAAAGCTTATAGTTATGAAGAGGTATATAAAAGCACCCTTGAATACTTCAAAGGCGATGAACTTGCTACAACAGTCTGGATAAGCAAATATGCGTTAAAAGATTCTAATGGAAATATATATGAGAAGAATCCTGATGACATGCACAGAAGATTGGCAAGAGAAATTTCAAGAATAGAAAACAAGTACCCTAACCCATTATCAGAAGGCCAGATATATGAACTATTAAAAGAATTTAAATATATTGTACCTCAAGGAGGTTCAATGGCAGGAATAGGAAATAATTATCAAATAGCTTCATTATCAAATTGTTTTGTAATAGGTATCGAAGGCCCTGCTGATTCATATGGTGCAATAATGAGAATTGATGAAGAACAAGTACAATTAATGAAAAGAAGAGGTGGTGTAGGTCACGATCTTTCACATATTCGTCCTAAAGGAAGTCCTGTTCTAAACAGTGCGCTTACTTCAACAGGAGTAGTACCTTTTATGGAAAGGTACTCCAATTCAACTCGAGAAGTTGCTCAAGATGGTCGACGAGGAGCATTGATGCTGAGCATTTCAATTAAACACCCTGATGCTGAACAATTTATAGATGCAAAACTCGAACAAGGTAAGGTTACCGCAGCAAATATTTCTGTGCGGATAGATGACGAATTTATGCGATCAGTTTTAGAAAATAAACCATATATACAACAATACCCTGTTGATTCAAATGATCCAAAAATAAAAAAACAAATTAATGCTCGTAAACTCTGGGAAAAAATAATACATAATGCATGGTTATCAGCCGAACCAGGCGTATTATTTTGGGATACAATAATAAGAGAATCCATTGCTGATTGTTATAAAGATTATAGCTTTAAAACTGTATCCACCAATCCATGTGGTGAAATTCCTCTATGTCCATATGATTCGTGTCGTTTACTTGCAATAAACTTATATAGTTATGTTGAAAATCCTTTTACAGAAAAAGCATATTTCAACTTTGATTTATTTAAACAACATGTAAGATATGCACAGAGAATAATGGATGATATCCTCGACCTTGAACTTGAAAAAATTGATGCAATTATTAAAAAAATTGATAGCGATCCTGAAGATCCAGATATTAAAAGAGTAGAAAAAAATCTATGGGAAAAAATAAAAGATAAAGCTATTAAAGGAAGAAGAACAGGCCTTGGAATTACTGCAGAAGGCGATATGTTAGCAGCTCTTGGTTTAAGATATGGCAGTGAAAATGCCATAGATTTTGCTGTTGAAGTTCAAAAAACATTGGCAATAGAAGCTTATAGATCATCGGTTGAACTTGCCAAAGAAAGAGGACCATTTCCTATATATAATTCAAATTTAGAAAAAGACAATCCTTTTATACAAAGAATAAAATTAGAAGATCCTGATCTTTACGAAGAAATGGTTAAATATGGCCGTCGAAATATATCATTGCTTACAATAGCCCCTACAGGAACAACAAGTATAATGACTCAAACTACCTCGGGAATAGAACCTGTATTTATGCCAGTGTACAAAAGACGTAGAAAAGTTAATCCCGATGATGTTGCAGCAAAAATAACATTTATTGATGAAGTTGGTGATGCATGGGAAGAATATAATGTGTTTCATCATAAATTTTTAACATGGCTTGAGATACAAGGTTACAACGTCGAAGAAGTAAAAAATTATCCTGAAGATAAAATTCAGGAACTTGTTAAAAAATCACCTTATTATAAATCTACAGCAAATGACATCGATTGGATTAATAAGGTAAAAATGCAAGGAGCAATGCAAAAATGGGTAGATCATTCAATAAGTGTAACTATAAATCTTCCTAAAAACGTTTCTGAAGAACTTGTTTCAGACTTATATATAACTGCATGGAAAAGTGGTTGCAAAGGTATCACAATATATAGAGAAGGATCAAGGGCAGGAGTACTTGTTTCAAATACAAATAATGAAGAAGATGAAGCAAAAAAATATAAACGACCTAAAGTACTCGATGCCGAAGTAATAAGATTTAACAATAATGATGAAAAATGGATTGCTTTTGTTGGACTTAAAGATGGTAAACCATATGAAATTTTTACAGGTATGGCTGATGATGAAATGTTTCCAATACCTAAATCAATAACAAAAGGAAAAATAATTAAAACAAGAGATGAAAATGGTGTTTCACGTTATGATTTTCAGTATATCGACAAATATGGTTATACCAATACTGTAGGAGGATTATCTCATATGTTTAATAAAGAATATTGGAATTATGCCAAATTAATTTCTGGAGTATTACGACATGGTATGCCAGTTGCCGAAGTAGTTGACCTTGTTGCTTCACTTCGCCTCGACAGTGATGCTATTAATACATGGAAAAATGGTGTCGAAAGAGCGCTGCGCAAATATATTCCTAATGGTACCAAAGCAAAAAGAAGAAAATGCGATCAATGTGGCTCAAATAATCTTGTATACAAAGAAGGTTGCCTCATGTGCCTCGATTGTGGCAATTCAAAATGTGGATAAAAATATTTTTTCTATTTTTTTTTAAATCCTGTGCTCTTTTTAGAGCTACAGGATTTAAATAATATAAAAATTAAACCAATAACTTACTTAGTATATGATTTTCGTATTTTTAATGAAAATCAACCAACAAACCCTATTTTATAAGAAAATATTTATTAAATTTGTTTTATAATAAATTTGTGAACATTTTACTCTAAAAAAGGTTAATTATTAAAATCTCAAAAAATACTTTTTATGAATAAGCTTGCCAAATTTTTTCTAATTAATTTAATTTTAGCCCTATATGCAATTAATTTGAATGCACAAGTACATTGGTATACTATTGAAGAAGCTTTAGAAAAAAATAAAAAAGAACCACGTAAAATAATAATAGATGTATATACTGACTGGTGTGGTTGGTGCAAGGTTATGGAAAAAAATACTTTCAACAATTTAATAATTGCTGAATACCTTAATAAAAAGTTTTATCCAGTAAAATTTAATGCAGAGCAAAAAGAAGATATAAAAATTGGTGATAAAGTCTTCAAATACGTTAGCTCAGGAATGAGAGGTTATCATGAACTTGCTGCTGCATTGCTTCAAGGACAATTAAGTTACCCATCAATAGTTTTTCTGGACGAAAATCTTGGTTTAATATACATATCGCGAGGGTATGTGCAAGCTCCACAATTTGATATGATATCAAAATATATAGGAGAAAATCATTACAAAAATATAAAATGGGAAGAATTCACTAATATTTATAAATCACCTTTTAATGAAAATAAATAACATAAAATAAAACCCGAGTTAAAACTCGGGTTTTGTAAGTATTTACCAATTTAAAATTGAATAAAAATCATATTCTTCGGGATTATCAACATATTTCTTTGCTTCTTTATAATCAGCTTTTGTTATGTAATGCATGTTATTATTCAAAATAGTTTTTACCATTTCTGATTCAATATTTACAAGACGAGGTTTAACTTTTCCGTTTTCATCTTCAACATCTTTAAGATAAAGAGGAGAAACTTTTCCCAGATGATCAACTGTAACCATACAACCAGTCACTCCTTCCTGAAACAATTTCATAACACCTAATCCTAACATAGTTGTATAAGTCAAATCATATCCTGTTGGTCTGCAACATCTCAATTCATAACCCATCTCATTAGGTCTGCTTTTAATATTTAAATTAAGTTTTTTTAGTTTTCTTTGAACCAACATATTAAATATATGTGATTTACTAACATTACCAAGCTCTGGATGACCATGATCATCATATGTAAAGTTAATACCTGTACCTTCAATTTCTTCGTCACTCATAAAATGAAATACTCCTTCGCTAACAATTGCTACACCATATTCAATACCCATTATTCTTCTTTTAATCATCGACGATATTATCAACCTTGTAATTTTATCAAATGTTATTTTTGTTTTATTAAACATCTCTGGAATTATGATCATTGGATAATGACATGCTGCCCCTATTCCAAATGCCAGATGACCGGCTTCTCTTCCCATTGCCGATATTACAAACCAATTGCCACTTGTACGAGCATCTTCGTAAATAGTATTACCTATTCTTACACCTTCTTCACGCGCCGATTCAAAACCAAAAGTAGGTATACCTTCTGGCAATGGTAAATCATTATCTATTGTTTTTGGAACATGAATATTTGCAACATTCACTTTATTTTCCTTAAGAAATTTACTCAAACGATTGGCAGTCGATGCAGTATCATCACCACCAATTGTTACAAGAAGTTTAATATTATTCTTAACAAAAAAGTCTGTCTTAAATTCACTATCTTTAGGCTTATAACGACTCATCCTCAATGCAGATCCACCAGTACTAAATATTCTATCTGCATATTCAAAAGTCAATTCTTCATAATTCGGATTATCAGTAAATAAGGTTTTGTATCCTTCGTGTAAACCAAGCACTTTATAACCTGCATGTAAAAATACCTTTGTTACTGATGCTATAACTGTGTTTATTCCAGGAGCAGGACCTCCAGCACATAATATTGCTATTGATTCTTTCATGGCTTATATTTTTAATGTTCAAAAATAATTTTTTGCAAATATGAAAATATTTTTCAATTTTTTAAAAATGTAACACAAAACTTATTACTATTTTAGTAAAATATTTAAAAAAATTATTTCTATGAATTATAATAACTATCTCAGATGGTTTATCTTATTTGTTGTAAGTATTATAATGGCATCAAGTTACTTTTTTTACGACGTTATGGCTCCTCTTCAATCTTTACTTCGCGAGAAATTGAATTTTACAAACACTGAATATGGCTTCTTAATGGCAGTATACTCAATACCCAATCTATTTATGACTATTATAGGAGGTATCTTCCTTGATCGATTCGGTATTCGTATTACTGGTTTATTATTTATCTTTTTAATGACCATAGGTGCTTTTTTTACTTATTATGGTACAACAGAATATTTTATTAATGGCGGCATAGGATATGAACTTTTTAGCTCTTTTTTAACAAATTATACACCTTCATTTAAAATTATGGTATTCGGATTTTTTCTTTTTGGTTTAGGAGCCGAAACAAGTATCGTAGTTATAACAAAAATAATTATTGAATGGTTTAAAAATAGAGCATTAGCACTTGCACTTGGAATCAATATTTCGCTTGCTCGTCTTGGCACTGTTGCTGCTTTATTTTTTTCTAGAGAATTTTCTGAAAAATATTATTGGAATTATTCAATTTTTATTGGCATGTTATTAATGATCTTAGGTTTTATACTTTTTTTAATTTATTCTATACTCGATAAAAAATATTTTGCAACCTATACTAACAATATTACCGCAGAAGAAGAAAAATTTAAATTACAAGATATAAAAAAAATTATTAAAATACCTGCTTTTATTTATATAACATTATTATGCGTTACTTTTTATTCGGCAGTTTTCGCTTTTTTAAAATATGCACCAGATTATTTAACCAATCAATTTAATATTGATAATGTAATAAGTGGAAAATTAGTATCAATTTTGCCTTTTGGCACAATTATTTTTACTCCTTTATTTGGACTTTTTACCGATTACAAAGGCAAAAGTGCATCAGCAATGTTTTTTGGTTCTTTTATGCTTTTTATTGTCTATTTTTCATTATTGTTTTTAAAAATATACCCTCTAGTTCCTTTATTTATTCTTGGTATTTCTTTTTCATTAATACCCGCTGCAATGTGGCCTTCCGTAACCAAAATTATAAAAGAAAAAAATCTTGGTACAGCCTATGGTATTATGTTCGCCATTCAAAATACTGGTATTTTCATTTTTATTTTTTTAATAGGAAAAGTAATTGACTTAACAAATCCTTCAATAAAAAATATTAAAATCGATTATACCTATGGCCTAGTTATTTTATTTTGTTTATCAATACTTGCTTTTATATTTTCATTCCTTTTAAAAAGAACAGACAAAATAAAAAATATAGGTCTTGAAAAACCAAATAAAATTTAACTAAAGTATCAATTTTAAAATCTAATCTTTAGTTTTTGAAAAATATCTTTTATCTTTTCTATAGAGTAAGGTTTTGTTAATAATTGATCAAAACCTACATCTTTAAAATCTTGAAAAAAAATTTCAGGATTATGTGCTGTCAAAGCTATAATAGGTATTTTGTTTTTAGGAAAATTTAATTTTTCTCTAATGTGTTTTGTCGTTTCTAGGCCATTCATTACAGGCATCTCAATATCCATTAATATCGCTGAAATATCATTATTATTATTTAATATTTCTATTGCATCTTTCCCATTTGTAGCTTCAATACAGTCAAAACCAAATTCTCTAATTATCTCATTTAACAACATCCTATTTGAAAAAATATCATCTACTATTAATATTTTCATAATAATACAAATTAGAGTTCAGTTTATTATTTTTATTAGCCAAGTTCACTCAAAACTTTAATAATTTTCATGCTGTTTATTTTCACTTTCGATCCATTCAATTCAATTATTTTATCATTTTTAAATTCTGTTAGTGTTCTTATAAAACTCTCTTTAGTAGTGCCAGCAAGTTCAGCCAATTCTTTTCTTGTAAGAGGAAATTCAAACTCTTCATTATTATAAATATCTTCGGCAAAATATAAAATAACATCAGCTATTCTACCTGGCAATTGCTTATGTGTATAACTAAGCAATTTCTCGAAAAGAAATAATCCTGTTTTACTAATATTTTCTACTATCTTCTGAGCAAAATTGCCATTGTTCTTAAATACAAACATGAAAATATCATGATCAATAATACCTATTTCACAGTTTGTAATTGAAGCACCTGAAAATTGATAAGTATCGCTACCAAAAATCGAGATCATGCCGATATATTCACCAGGTTTGGCAATTTTAATAATTATTCCACGATTGTTTTTACCTTCTTTATATATCTTGACTAACCCCGATTTTACATACATGAAATGAGAAGTCCTTGTTCCTTGTCGAAAAATAACTTCTTTTTTATTAAATTTTACAATATTACTATTCTTTAGTATTTCTATTTTTTCATTTTCCTTCAATAGCTCACCATATGGGATATTTTTTTCAATTTCCATATAAAAAGTCTTTCATCTTAAATATACAAAAAAAATTGTTTCTTTAAAAATTTTATATAAAAAAGATGATTTAAATCACTTTTTTTTAAAACAAATATTATAATGCAAATTTTAATACAAAAATTATTATTGTTTCAACAATTGTGATAAAAAGAAGTCCTTTTGCCGTTTTATTAATATTAAAAGACAAAGCAATCATAAAAAATAAAATATTAGGCAATACACACCAATTGAATATTGCAGGAAATATTTCTTTATACAACATCTTTCGCGTAATAAAGCTTAAATAAATGCTTTTTAAATTATTTTCATAAATTACAAACAAAAGAATAAGAGGAACAATAATTCCTATTAAAATTCCTAAAATGAGGTTATCAACACTGTTTCTTAATTTTGTTCCCAACGTTTTATTTTTGTTAAAGTTTGATAACATGTTAAATCAATGTTAATTGGAACTATCGATACATAATTATTTTTTAAAGCCCACTCATCAGTATCTGTAGCATCAGGTTCAATATTATAAAATTTTCCTTTTAACCAATAATATTCTTTGCCTTCAGGATCAAGTCTACAATCAAATTCTTCTTTCCAGTATCCTTTTGTTTGTCTAACTATTTTTATACCTTTAATTTCGTTATAAGATACATCGGGTATATTAACATTCAGACAAACTAAGTCATCAAGCCCATATTCTAAAACTTTTTTTATTATAATCTCTGAATATATTTGTGAAGCAGTAAAATCAGCATCTGGATGAGTACTTAATAAAGAAAAACCTATCGATGGCACAAAATTTATACATCCTTCAAGAGCAGCACCCATTGTTCCAGAATAAAAAATGCTTGTAGAAGCATTTGAACCATGATTAATACCCGAAACTAGCAAATCTGGCTTTTGTGACAAAACTGTACTAAAAGCCAATTTTACACAATCAACCGGAGTACCATTACAACAATATATTTCTACATTTTCACTTTTATCAATAAATTCAATCCTTAAAGGACTTCTTACTGTTATTGCATGCGACATACCCGATTGAGGAGTAGCAGGAGCAACTACAATTACTTTACCAAAAGTTTTAACAACTTCTATCAAGGCTTTCAAACCCTTTGCATTAATGCCATCATCATTAGTAACTAATATCAAATTCTCTTGATTCATCTATTTTAATATAATTTACCAAATTTTTAAATAATATTTCTTTATGCTAAATTATTAAAGAATTAAAAAAATAAAATTATAATTTTGTTATAATCTGTTAAAATTCTAATTATAATGAAAATAATAAAATTACAAGATAACTTTCTACAATCTTTTGACAATCTAATTCTTCTTAAAGATTTATTAAACAAAGAAGAAAAACCAATTGTACTTATTCTACCTTGTTTTTATGGTATTAAAGAAAAAATTGAAAATCTATTAATAAAAACTAGCAATAAAAATCTTGAATTTTACAATATTTTCAACGAAATAGAAAGTTTTTATCTAAATTTAATTGAAAAATTCGACAATGAGGATTTAAAAAAAATAGCACAAGAAAGAATAGCGTTACTAATAAAAGAACTTGCTAATATTATTAATGGTATATATTTGTTAGGTGATATTACCCCCAAAATTAAAGACAAGGTTATATCGTTTGGATATTATTTATCTGCAATAATAGTAAATCATTTTCTGCCAAATTCAACATTAATTGATAGTAAAACATTAATAAAAACAAATAGTGAATTCGGAAATGCCAGAATTAACACCGTTTTATCAATTCGATTAATAAAGTTCAGATTTAAAATTCCTTTTGAAATTGCAATTATTCCTGGTTATTGTGGTAGTAATGATCATAATGAAATTACTATTTCTTCGCAAGGAGGAAACGACATCATAAGTATTGTTTATGCTTTAGCTCTTAATGTTAAAAACATTGAAATATGGTGTAAAACAAATGAAATAATGACTGTTAATCCTCAGATAGTTGCACATGCTTTACCTATAGAAAAAATTTCATACGATGAAATGATTGAATATTCTTATTATGACCCTTTGATTATTAATATCAATGCTTTACAACTAGCTAAGAAAAACAACATCGAAATAATTTTTAAAAATATTTTATCTACAAGTACAATATCAACAACAATTACAAACAAAAATACTATTGAAAATAATTTAAATGTTAAATTAATTTCTTTTATAGAGAATATAAGCTTAATTACAATAGAATGGGATAACTCTATAAGTTATTATTATATAATTTCAAAAATATTTGAAATACTTTCAAAACAAAAAACAAGATTATTATTAATAACTCAATTTTCGAGCTTAAATTCATTTACATTTGCAGTCCAATCATTAGATGAAAATAAAATTACAAGTATTCTGTCATCTGAGTTCGAAAGAGAAATCGAACAATTAAATATTTTAAAAATTAAAACAGAAAAAAATTTATCAGTTATTTCAATTATATCTGATAACATTAAAAACATATCAGGTACTGCATATCACCTATTTGAAGCTTTAACCAAAAATGGTATCAATGTACGTGGAATGGGCGAAGGCAATCTTAATATGAGCATTTTTGTAGTAATAAATTCAGAAAATTTAAAAAAAGCTTTAAATGCTATCCATGATGAATATTTCAATGTACCTCCTTACGAAATTTCTTTATTTTTAATTTATTCATCACCAACTGGTGAAAAATTTTTAGAACTATTAAATGAAAATTATAATGAATTACTTAGTAAACATAAGATAAAAATAAAATTAGTAGGAATTGCCGACTCAATAAATATGCTTTTTGAACCTGAAGGAATTGATCTTTCCAAATACAAAGAATTGATCAAAATTCAAAGCGAAAGATATGATATTGAATTATTTATTCAAAAAATAAATTTTTTAAACTTACCTCATAGTGTTTTTATTGATCTTACAGATGACAATTATATGTCAGACATTTACATTCGAATTGTGAATTCTTCTTTATCAATAATAACATCCAATAAAAAAGCTCTTTGTATGCCTTTAGAAAAATATTCTATTTTAAAACAAAAATTAACTGAAAAACAAAAACTCATATTCAAAGAAACAACCATACCTACAAATTTTCCTTTACTACTTTATTTAAGACAAAAAAATTATTCAATAAAAAAAATAAAGAGATTTATATTTATTTCTAATAATCCTGTAAATTTTATTTTTAAAGAATTAAAAAATAAAAAATCATTTACTGAAATTATTGAACAAGCTCTGAATAATGAAATTTTTGAATATAACAAATCAATAAAAGATCAATTACTTATCGATGAACTTGCATATCAGTCGTTAATAATAGCACGAGAAATTGACTTTAATTTTGACTTCGAACATATTAAAATTAATTATTTTTTTGACATTGATATTCTTCAATATATTATCAATTCAGATTACAAAAAATATTTTCTAAAAACTGATGAAAACAAAACAAAATTAAAATCTATAAATAAGTATACTTATTATGGTGCTGAAATCTCAGAAAATGGAATATATGTTGGTCCTATCGAATTAGAATGTTTACAAGATATTACTAAAGCTAACAATATTATTTTAATTTTTTATGATTATGAAGATAAACCATTGATTATAAACGACTTTATTGAAAATGATCTTAAAAAATTTCTTCTCAAATTGCTCGATGAAATAATTAAAATCTCGATATATGATAAAGGGTATAATATTTGATATGGATGGTGTTATAATAGATTCTGAACCTTTATGGAAAGAAGCTGAGAAAAAAGTTTTTGCAACAGTAGGTATTTACCTTAACGATGAACTATGTAAACAAACTACAGGGCTTGACCATATTGCAACAGTAAAATATTGGTACAAAAAATACCCATGGAATAATAAAAGTATAAACAAAGTTGCTAATGAAATAATTGATGAAATAACAAAACTTATAGAAATAAAAGGTGAAGCACGTAAAGGAATCAATGAATTAATAACATACTTTAATAATAAGAATTTACCTCTTGCATTAGCTTCTTCTTCAAACAAAAAAATAATCAATCAGGTATTGGAAAAATTAAATTTTAAACATAAGTTTGTAGCGATTTGTTCAAGTGAAGATGAAAAATATGGAAAACCACATCCTGCAGTATATCTAAGAGCTGCAAAAAAATTAAAACTTGATCCTGAAGATTGTTTGGTGTTTGAAGATTCTTTTTATGGTGCTATTGCAGCAAAATCTGCAAGGATGAAAGTAGTTATGATTCTTGAAGAAGATGAATTTAAACAAACACGTTATGATTTTGTTGACTATAAGATAAAAAGTTTTTTCGATTTTAATGAAGAGATTTTTAAATTTTTAAATATTAAATAAAATTATAAATATGATTACATATTATTCAACAAATTTGAACATTAGATCTGTAACATTCAAAGATGCTCTTTTATTAGGTTTAGCACCAGACAAGGGTCTTTTTATGCCCGAAAATATTCCATCTTTAACAAGTGAAGAATTATATAGTTTTAAAGATCTTAAATATGCTGATATTGCAGCAAAAATTTTATATAAATTTTTAGAAGGAGAAATAAAATACGATGATTTACTTTCATTAGCCAGAGATGCATATAATTTTGAAACACCTATTGAAAAAGTTATAGATCAAAAATATATATTGAGACTCGATAGCGGCCCTACAGCTTCATTCAAAGATTATGCTGCAAGAATGATGGGACGACTAATGCAATATTTTTTAAAACAGGAAAATAAAAATCTTGTTATTCTAACTGCAACATCAGGTGATACAGGTAGCGCTGTTGCAAATGCATTTTACAATCTTGATAATATAAAAGTTGTGATATTATATCCTGAAAAAGAAATTACATTGCGACAAAGAAAGCAAATGACAACACTCCATAATAATATTCACATATTAGCATTAAAAGGCAAATTTGATGATTGTCAAGCACTTGTAAAAAAAGCCTTTGTTGATAAAGATCTTGCACATATAAATTTATCCTCTGCCAATTCAATAAACATTGGAAGATTATTACCTCAATCAGTTTATTATGTATATTCATATTTAAAAGTTACTGCTCAAAAAAATCAAGAAGTTATTTTTTCAGTACCATGTGGTAACTTTGGCAATTTGATGGGTGGATTAATTGCTAAGTTTATGGGATTGCCTGTTAAAAAATTTATTGTTGCAACTAACGAAAATGATGAGGTACCAAATTATTTCAAAACTGGCAAATATTCGTTAATACAACCTTCAAGAAATTGTATCAGCAGTGCAATGAACGTTGGTCATCCAAGCAATATGGCACGTGTTATAGCATTGTATAATGGAATTATGAACGAAAAAGGTGAAATAATAAAAGAACCTCAACTCGACAAAATGAAAAAAGATATGTTTGCAATTAGTATCAATGATGAATATACACGTAAAACAATTATAGAAACTTACAAACAATATAAATTATTATTAGAACCGCATGGGGCAGTTGCATGGGCAGGATTAAATGAATATTTGAAAAACACTAATGAAGATCCTGATATTCCAATGATTTCACTTGAAACAGCACATCCTTCTAAATTTCCCGAAGAAATAAAAAATCTTTTAGGTTTTGAACCAGAACTAGCTGAAAGTTTAAAAGGGCTTGATGAAAAAGAAGAAAATTTTACTATTATAGACAATGATTATTTTGTATTAAAAGATTATTTGCTAAAAAACTTTTAATTTCTAAATAATTATGAATATGATGCATGCATTTTGTTCAGATCTCGAAGGAGTGTGGATTCCAGAAATATGGATTAATGTAGCCGAAAAAACAGGTATTGATGAACTAAAATTGACAACTCGCGATATAAAAGATTATGATGAATTAATGAATTATCGACTGAAAATTTTAAAGGAAAGAGGGTTAAAATTACAAGATATACAAAAAGTAATTTCGACAATAAATCCGTTTGATGGTGCGATTGAAATGATTAAATGGTTAAAAAAACATACACGATTTGTAATTGTATCAGATACTTTTATAGAATTTGCTCAACCAATTCTCGAAAAACTCGAATGGCCTTTATTATTCTGTCATACCTTAAATATTGACTATGAAGGTAATATTATTGGATATCAATTACGACAAAAAGATGCTAAGAGAAAAGTCATACAAGCATTAAGAGGTTTAAATTTTTATGTTGTCAGTTGCGGCGATTCGTACAATGATATAGGGATGTTACAAGAATCTGATGAAGGCATATTATTCAAACCACCTCAAAATGTTATACATGATTACCCCCACTTTAATGTAATCGATAACTATTATGATTTAAAAAGCTATCTAAGTAAGATTCTAAATATAAAAGAATAAATTTATTTATTATCACAAAAAACAAAAGGGACATAACAATAATTTATGTCCCTTTTATTTTTTTAATTAAAAAAATTATTCCTTTACTTTAAGAATTATCTTTATCAGTCGATTCTTCAATATTTGAATTACCAGTATTATTAGACTTTGATTCAACTATTTTTTCTGTTGCTTGATTAGTAGATTTATTACTACTTTTTCTACTTCTTCGACGCCTTCTACTAGTAGTTGTGGCTTTCTCAGTGGATGCAAGCATTGCTTCATTAAAATCAACAAGTTCAATTAATGCCATTTCTGCACCATCACCTTTTCTAAATCCCAATTTTAAAATTCGAGTATAACCACCAGGCCTATTAGCAATTTTGGGAGCAATTTCTCGAAACAACTCAGTAACAGCTTTCTTATCTTTCAAATAACTAAACACTACTCTTCTTGAATGTGTAGTATCATTTTTAGAACGAGATAATAAGGGTTCTATATATCTTCTAAGTGCTTTTGCCTTTGCAACTGTAGTCTTTATTCTTTTATGCATTATCAGTGCTATTGCTAAATTGGCAAGCAATGCTTTTCTATGTGCACTTGTTCTTCCTAAATGATTTATAACTCTATTGTGTCGCATTTTCTGATATTTTTACAAATTTATTTTAATAAAAAACTAATCTTTTTCTAATTTATACTTTGATACATCCATTCCAAAATGCAAACCTAGAGATGAAAGCAATTCTTCAAGTTCTGTCAATGATTTTTTACCAAAATTTCTAAATTTTAACAAATCATTTTTATTATATTGTACCAAATCACCTAAAGTTTCCACCTCTGCTGCTTTTAAACAATTAAGAGCTCGTACCGATAGATCAAGATCAACAAGTTTTGTTTTTAATAATTGACGCATGTGCAATATTTCTTCATCAAATTCATTAGTTTCTTCTGTTTCTTCTGTATCAAGAGTAATCTTTTCGTCAGAAAATAACATAAAGTGATGTATCAATATTTTAGCAGCCTCTTTCAATGCATCTTTAGGATGTATAGATCCATCTGTTAATATCTCAATTATCAATTTTTCGTAATCTGTTTTTTGTTCGACACGATAATTTTCAATAGAATACTTTACGTTTTTAATAGGTGTAAATATAGCATCAACAGCTATCAAACCTATTTCAGCATCTCTTGGTTTATTTTCTTCAGCTGGTACATAACCTCTTCCTTTATTGATATAAAATTCAATATTAAGTTCAACATCAGGCTCCATATTACATATTACCAAATCGGTATTTATTACCTGAAAGTTTGTTAAAAAACGATTTAAGTCACCAGCTTTAAAAACATTTTGATTATTGATTCTTACTTTTACTCTTTCATCTCTGGCTTCCTCAATAATTTTTTTAAACCTTATTTGTTTGATATTTAAAACAATATCAACAACATCTTCCATAACCCCTGGTATGGTAGAAAATTCGTGATCAACACCATCAATTCGAATTGCTGTCACAGCATATCCTTCTAATGAAGATAGTAATATTCTTCGCAGAGCATTACCTATTGTCACACCATAACCAGGTTCTAGTGGTCGAAATTCAAATTTACCGTATACATCGGTAGATTCGACCATTATTACCTTATCAGGTTTTTGAAATGCTAATATTGCCATTTTCAATATATTATTTTGAATATAATTCTACTATTAAATGTTCTTTAATATTTTCCGGTATTTCAGATCTTTCGGGTGTATGCAAAATTTTTCCTTGCATTAAATTTGAATCCCACTCCAGCCAGGAAACAGATGGTCTACTTCCTTTTATTGAATCTTGAATAACTTGAAGATTTCTTGATTTTTCTCTAACAGCAACTATATCGCCAGGTCTTAAAGTAGTTGAAGGTACATTAACTACCTTTCCATTAACTGTTATATGTTTGTGAGTAACTAATTGTCGTGCAGCTTTTCTGGTAGGGGCTATACCCATTCTATATACTACATTGTCTAATCTAAGTTCTAGCAATTGAAGGAGAATTTCGCCTGTTACGCCTTTTTTACGTTGTGCCTTATCAAACAAGTTCTTAAATTGTCGTTCGAGCAGCCCATACATATACTTTACCTTTTGCTTTTCCAATAACTGCATACCATACTCAGAAAGTTTTTTTCTTTTTCTATTTAAACCATGCTGTCCAGGAGGATAATTCTTTTTTTCTAAATATTTATCTGGGCCAAAAATTGGTTCTCCAAATTTTCTTGCAATTTTTGATGTTGGTCCTGTATATCTAGCCATTCTTCTTAATTTTTTAAGTTGTTAATAATTAATTATACTCTTCTTCTCTTAGGAGGACGACAACCATTATGTGGTATAGGGGTTACGTCCACTATTTCGGTTACTTCTATACCTTGACTATGAATTGTTCTTATAGCAGCTTCACGACCTGCACCTGGTCCTTTAACAAACACTTTTACTTTCCTTAAACCCAAATCATAAGCAGTTTTTGCACAGTCAGCTGCAGCCATTTGAGCTGCATAAGGTGTATTTTTCTTCGAACCTTTAAAGCCCATTTTTCCTGCTGACGACCAGGATATGACCTGCCCTTGATTGTTTGTCATTGATATTATGATGTTGTTAAAAGTCGAATGAATATGGGCCTGACCCACAGGTTCAACCTTTACAACTCTTTTCTTTGATGTTCCTGTTTTCTTTGCCATAATTAACAATAATATTTTTGTTATTTTTATTTTTTATTTAGTTGCTTTTTTCTTGTTTGCTACTGTTTTTCTTTTACCCTTCCTTGTTCTGGCATTGTTTCTAGTTCTTTGTCCTCTAACAGGCAAACCAAGCCTGTGTCGTATACCTCTATAACAACCAATATCCATTAATCTTTTAATATTCATCTGGACCTGAGCCTTAAGTTCTCCCTCTACTTTATAATTATCATTTATTATCTGTCGTATTTTTGTAATCTGCTCATCGGTCCAATCTTTAACTTTAATATCTTTATCAACTCCTGCCTGTTCAAGTATTTTTCTGGCAGAACTTCGACCTATACCATAAATATAAGTCAAGGCAATTTCTCCTCTTTTATTTTTTGGTAAATCTATACCAACTATTCTAGCCATAATTTTTTAATTTAATTTTAATTTTATTTTAACCTTGTCGTTGTTTATGTTTTGGTATTTTTTTATTAATTACATAAACTCTACCTTTTCTGCGTACTATTTTATCATCTTCGCTTCTTTTTTTTACTGATGCTCTTACTTTCATAGTTTATAGTTTTTATTATTTACTTATATCTGAATGTAATTCTTCCTTTTGTTAAATCATAAGGTGACATTTCAATTCTTACTTTATCACCCGGTAAGATTTTTATATAATTCATTCTCATTTTTCCCGAAATATGGGCAGTAATTATATGTCCATTTTCAAGTTCAACTCTAAACATTGCATTCGATAAAGCTTCTTTAACTATACCATCTAATTCTATTGAAGGTTGTTTAACCATTTAAAATATTATTTATATATTTATTTTCATTAATATTTTTTTCTATTTCTGCAAAGTTAGTAAGAATTTCTGTATTTTTTTCTTTTATTGCCACTGGAAGTTCAAAATGTGCTGATGGTTTTCTATCAAGAGTTCTTACTGTCCAACCATCTTTTTCTATCACTATTTCTTTTTTACCAAGGTTTATCATTGGTTCAATACAAAAAACCATACCAGCTCTTAACTTTACTCCTGTTCCTCTTTTTCCATAATTTGGTACTTCAGGGGCTTCATGCAAATTTTTTCCTATCCCATGTCCAACCATTTCTCGTACTACTGATAATCCATGGGTCTCACAATATGACTGTATGGCAAACCCAATATCCCCGATTCTATTTCCAGCCTTAGCTGCTTCAATTCCTTTAAACAAAGATTCGTATGTTACTTTAATCAGTTTTTTAACTTCTTCACTTGCACTTCCAATGACAAAAGTATATGCCGAATCACCATGATAACCTTTATAATATACTCCACAGTCAATCGATACTACATCACCATCTTTTATAACATAATCAGAAGGTATACCATGTACAACTTGATCGTTTATTGAAGTACATATCGATTTTGGATATCCCTTGTAATTCAAAAATGAAGGTATAGCCCCGTTCGATCTAATAAAATTTTCGGCATATCTATCTAATTCATCTGTAGTAATACCTGGCCGTAATATTTTTGCTATCTCTGCTATTGTTTTTGTAACCAGATTATTACACTCTTTCAAAATTTCTATCTCTTCATCAGTTTTTAACAGTATCATCAAAGAACCTTTTTAAATAGAAGATGCATAACTACCAGATCTACCTTTTATTCTTCCTGTTTTCATTAAACCATCATAATGTCGCATCAATAAATAACTTTCAATTTGTTGGAGGGTATCTAAAATAACTCCAACAAGAATTAACAATGATGTTCCACCATAAAAATATGCAAAAGAATGTGATATTCCAAGTTTCATAGCAAAAGCAGGAAGAATTGCAACAAAAGCAAGAAATAATGAACCTGGTAACGTTATTCTAGACATAACTGTATCAATAAATTCAGCCGTTTTCTTTCCTGGTTTTATTCCAGGTATAAAACCTCCATTCTTTTTCAATTCTTCTGCAATAAGATTTGAATTAACAGTAATTGCTGTATAGAAATATGTAAATATAATAATTAATAAAGCACTTGTAAAATTATACCAAAATCCCGTTGGATTAGCAAATGCAGCAACAAAGCCCGAAAGATTCTGGCTAAATCTTGTAAACGACATAGGAATCATTACTATTGCCTGTGCAAATATAATTGGCATAACCCCAGCAGCATTAACTTTTAATGGTAAATAGTTTCTTACACCACCATATTGTTTATTACCTATTATTCTTTTTGCATATTGAATAGGTATTCGTCGCGTTCCTTGAATTAACAAAATACTAAGAATAAAAACAATGAATAAAAATATTATTTCAACCATAAACATAACAAGACCTCCACCCTGTCGTTCAAGTCTTGCTCCTAGTTCAAATAATAATGCTTGTGGTAATCTTGCTATAATACCGATCATGATAATTAGAGAAATCCCATTACCAATACCTTTATCTGTAATTTTTTCTCCAAGCCACATTATAAACATTGTGCCTGTAGTCAAAACTATGATAGAAAGAAATACCAAAAATCCTTCAGAAATATTTGGTACCCAAGCATTTCTTGGTATTTGTGAAAGATATGCTGATGATTGTATTATTAAAACAAGTATTGTTAAATATCTGGTAATCTGATTTAATTTTCTTCTTCCACTTTCACCCTCTTTTTGTAATCGTTGAAAATATGGAACAATAACTCCAAGTAATTGTACAATAATAGATGCAGAAATATAAGGCATAATTCCAAGAGCAAAAATGGAAGCACGTGAGAATGCTCCTCCTGCAAACATATCTATAATTCCAAGAACACCCTGTGATGCTCTATCACTAAATTTAAACTCTTTTAATACATTTGGATCTACGGTTGGGAGCACAATGTGTGAACCTAGTCGATAAATTAAAATCAGACCCAGTGTATAAAGAATTCTTTGACGGAGTTCTTCAATTTTAAAAATATTTTTTATTGTTTCAATAAAAGCTTTCATCCAGCATAAATTTTTTTAAATTGTTATAGCTTTTCCTTGAAGTGATTCTATTGCTGCTTTTGCAGTTTTTGAAAAGGCGTGAGCTTTAACTTCAAGTTTACTTTTAAGCTCACCATCTCCTAATATTTTTATTTTATCATTTTTTGATGCTTTTCCAATTTTTACAAGAAAATCAGGATCTATAGCATCAACCTTGTATTCATCAGCAATTTCTTGTAAAACAAATAAGTTAATAGGTTTATAAGTTATTTTGTTTCTGTTATTAAATCCATACTTTGGAATTCGACGATAAAGTGGCATTTGTCCACCTTCAAAACCAATTTTCTTTTTATAACCAGATCGTGATTTATCTCCTTTATGACCTCGGGTTGATGTACCACCTGTACCCGAACCTTGCCCACGACCTAGTCTTTTTTCTGAATGAATTGATCCTTTTGCAGGTTTTAGTCGACTCAAATCCATTTTTTTATTCATTTAAAGGTTCAACTTTTACTAAATGTTTAACTTTTTCTACCATTCCCTGTATTTGTGGTGTATATTCTTTTACAACACTATCACTTATTTTATTAAGTCCTAGGGCTTGAAGTGTAAGTTTTTGTCTTTTAGGACAACTTATTTTGCTTCTTACACATGTTATTCTAACTTTAGCCATATAGTTTTAATATTTATGCGATTATCCGTTAAATACCTTGTCTAAGCTAACTCCTCTTTGTAGAGCAACTGTATAAGGATCTCGTAATTCAAGTAAAGCTTTTACAGTTGCTTTAACAACATTATGGGGATTTGATGAACCTTTGCATTTAGCAAGCACATCACGTATTCCAGCACTTTCAAGCACTGCTCTCATTGCACCACCAGCTTTTACTCCAGTACCACTTGAAGCTGGTTTGATTAAAATCTTTGCTGCACCATATTTTGCTTCTTGTTCATGTGGTATTGTACCTTTAAGTACTGGAACTTTATACAGATTTTTCTTTGCATCCTCAATTCCTTTAGCTATAGCTGCGGTAACTTCGTTGGCTTTACCAAGCCCAAAACCAACTATTCCATTTTCATTGCCAACTACTACTAAAGCAGAAAAACTAAATGTTCTACCACCTTTAGTTACTTTGGTAACTCTTTTAATACTTACCAATCGATCTTTTAAATCAAGATCGGTTGCTCTTACTCGTTTATTTGATGCTGTTGTTAACATAAGTTTTTAAAATTTTAAACCACTTTCACGAGCTGCTTCGGCAAGAGCTTTTACTCTGCCATGATATAAATAGCCATTTCTATCGAATACTACTTTTGTTATACCGGCTTCTAATGCTTTTTTTGCTGCCAGTTGACCTACCAGTCTGGCTTGTTCTGTTTTTGTTATATCTTTCTTTTCATAAATTTCTTTAAACAATGACGAAGCCGATGTCAATGTACGACCTGCAATGTCATCAACAAATTGAACATAAATATGCTTATTACTTCTAAATACGCACATTCTAGGTTTTTCAGGTGTACCGAATATTTTCTTTCTTATCCTCCTTTTTATTCTAAGTCTTCTTTCAATTTTTGTAATAGCCATAATTTTAAAAATTTATATTTTATTTACCACTGCTTGCAGACTTACCAGCTTTTCTCTTAATTTCTTCACCTACAAACCTGATACCTTTTCCTTTGTATGGTTCAGGTTTTCTCAAAGAGCGTATTTTAGCAGCAACTAATCCTAGTAACTCTTTATCTGTAGATTTTAAAGTAATTATAGGATTACTTCTTCTTTCTGTTTTTGTTTCAACCTTAATTTCTTCTGGGATTTGCATTATTATAGAATGAGAATATCCCAAACCCAATTCAAGTAATTGTCCTTTTGCTTCTGCTTTATAACCTACACCAACAAGTTCTAACTCTTTTGTAAATCCTTGTGTTACACCAATTACCATATTATTAATAAGTGCTCTCCATAAACCATGTAAAGCCTTATGCCTTTTCTGATCTGTCGGTCTTTTAACTACTATATTATTATCGACAATTTCTACCTTTATATCTGGATGAACTACTTTTTTTAGTTCTCCTAAAGGTCCTTTTACAGTAATTTCATTGGTTTTTGGATCAATGTTTACTGTAACATTTGCAGGTATTGGTATTGGTAATTTACCTATTCGTGACATAGCATTTCCTCCTTTTTAATATACATAACAAATTACTTCACCACCAACATTTAATTTTCTTGCTTCTTTGTCGGTCATTACTCCTTTAGAAGTTGATAGTATAGCTATCCCAAGGCCATTAAGTACACGTGGAATATTTTCACTATCAACATAAATTCTTCGTCCAGGTTTACTAATTCTTTTTAAATTCTTTATAGCAGGTTCTTTGGTCTCGGGATGATATTTTAATGCTATTTTGATTTTTCCCTGGACATTATCATCAATAAACTTATAATTTAATATATACCCTTTTTCAAATAAAATTCGGGTTATATCTTTTTTTAAGTTCGATGCAGGTATTTCTACTATCTTATGTCTTGCTTTTACAGCATTTCTAAGTCTTGTTAAATAATCTGCTATTGGATCTGTCATAGCTGTATAAAATTTTATTAATTTACCAACTTGCTTTTTTTACGCCGGGTATCAAACCCTTTGATGCTAATTCTCGAAAACAAATTCTACTAATCCCAAACTGGCGTATATAACCACGAGGTCTGCCAGACAATTGACATCTGTTTCTGAGTCTTACAGGACTAGAATTTCTAGGTAAACGACTTAATGCTTGATAGTCTCCTTGTTCTTTTAATTGTTTTCTTTTTTCAGCATATTTTGCTACTAATCTTGCTCGTTTAACTTCACGAGCTTTCATTGATTCTTTTGCCATAATTTAACTTCTTTTAATGTTTCTGAAAGGCATTCCAAATTCTCTTAATAATGCATAACCTTCTTCATCGGTTCGTGCATTTGTAACAAAAGTAATTTCAAGTCCAATAATTCTATCTATCTTATCAATATCTATTTCGGGGAATATTATATGTTCAGAAATTCCTAATGTATAATTACCCCTACCATCTAATTTTTCAGGAACCCCCTTAAAATCACGTATTCTAGGCAAAGCAACACAAATAAGTCGTTCTAAAAACTCATACATCCTATCTCCTCTAAGTGTAACTTTTACACCTATCGGCATTTTTCGTCTTAACTTAAAATTTGATATATCTTTTTTAGCAAGTGTTTGTATTGCTTTTTGCCCTGCAATTAAGGTTATTTCCTCTTGTGCTTTGTCTACTAATTTCCTATCAGATGTTGCTTTACCAACACCCGAATTAATAACAATTTTCTCAAGACGAGGTACCTGCATTATATTTTTGTAATTAAATTCTTTCATCAATGCAGGTATTATTTCATTCTTATATTTTATTTTCAAATTAGGAACGTAGTTCATTATTTTATTACCTCCCCTGATTTTTTAGATATTCTAATTAATTTATTATTTTCATCTCGTTTTCTACTAATTCTAGTAGGCTGACCAGTTGTAGGGTCAACCAACATAACATTTGAAATATGTATTGGTGCTTCTTTTTCGATTATACCACCATTGGGGTATTTTGCTGAAGGTTTTGTATGTTTTTTAACAATATTTACACCTTCAACAAGAACTCTATCTTTTTTAGGATATACTTCAAGTATCCTACCCTTAACCCCTTTATATTTTCCAGCAATAACATATACCAAATCACCTTTTTTTACGAATAATTTCTTTGCCATTTCATTATATTTTAAAGTACTTCTGGTGCAAGTGATATTATTTTCATATATTTTTCACGTAATTCACGAGCAACGGGTCCAAATATACGTGTACCTCTCAATTCATCTTGGTTATTTAATAGTACACATGCATTATCATCAAATCTAATATATGACCCGTCTGGTCGTTTCACTTCTTTCTTTGTTCTTACTACAACAGCTTTTGTAACAGTACCTTTTTTTATATCTCCTGAAGGGGTGGCACTTTTTACTGTCACAACAATTTTATCTCCGACAGTAGCATAGCGTTTGCCACTTCCTCCAAGTACTCTGATACACAGGACTTCTTTAGCCCCGCTATTATCAGCTACTACTAGTCTAGTTTCTTGTTGTATCATAGTTATTTAGCTCTTTCAATTATTTCAACAACTCTCCAACGTTTTCTTTTACTTAAAGGGCGAGTTTCCATGATTTTAACAACATCGCCAATATTACATTCATTTTTTTCATCGTGTGCCATAAATTTTGATGTCCTATTAATAAATTTTCCATAAATAGGATGCATTACTTTACGCTTTTCTGCTACAACTACTGTCTTATTCATCTTATTACTTACTACTACTCCTATCTTTTGTTTTCTTAGTTTCCTTTCCATAAATTATTATTTAGCTTTTTGTTGTTCACGTAATTTTTCGTTTAATATGGTTTTTAGTCGTGCTATATTACGACGTGTTTCTCTAATTTTCATTGGATTATCCAAAGGAGTAATTGCATGATTTAGCTTTAGTTTTAACAACATATTTTTTTCAGCATCTATTCTCTCTTGTATCTCTTTTATTGTCATTTCTCTAATTTCTTTTGCTTTCATAACTTATTAATTTTTACATTTGAACATAATCACGTCGCACGACAAATTTTGTTGTAACAGGCAGTTTTTGTGCACCAAGCCTTAATGCTTCTTTTGCTACTTCATATGGTACACCATCCACTTCAAACAATATCCTACCTGGAGTAACAGGTGCAACAAAACCTTCAGGATTACCTTTACCTTTTCCCATTCTAACTTCCAAAGGTTTTTTGGTTATGGGTTTATCTGGAAATATTCTTATCCATATTTGACCTTCCCTTTTCATGTATCTTGATATAGCTTGTCGAGCAGCTTCAATTTGTTTCTGAGTAATCCATTTCGATTGTAATGCTTTAATACCAAATGATCCAAATGCAAGTTGATTGCCTTTTTGGGCAATACCTTTCATTCTTCCTTTTTGCTGCTTTCTATATTTTGTCTTTTTTGGCTGTAACATTTTCTTAAATTTTTAAAGTTTTTGCAAATATATTATTTTCTTTTTCTTTTTAAAGCTGTTTTTGCTTTTTGAATTTGAGCTTCAAAATTTGGTGAAAGATCTCTTTTGCCATAAACTTCGCCCTTACATATCCAAACTTTTACACCAATAAGACCTAATTTTGTTAATGCTTCAGCAAGTGCATAATCAATATCTGCTCTAAATGTATGCAATGGTATTCTTCCTTCTTTATATGTTTCAGATCTAGCCATTTCAGCACCACCAAGTCGTCCCGAAACTGTAACTTTTATACCTTCTGCACCCATACGCATTGCCGATGCAATAGCCATTTTAATTGCTCTCCTGTATGAAATCCTTCCTTCAATTTGTCGTGCTATATTATTTGCTACAATATTTGCATCTAATTCTGGTTTTTTCACTTCAAAGATATTTATCTGTACTTCCTTGTTTGTTATTTTCTTCAATTCTTCTTTTAATTTGTCAACTTCATGTCCTCCTTTTCCAATTATAATACCAGGACGAGCAGTATAAACTGTTATTGTAACAAGTTTTAATGTTCGTTCTATTACAATTCTCGAAATACTTGCTTTCGCAAGTCTAGCATTGAGATACTTTCTTATTTTGTAATCTTCACTTATTTTATCAGCATAATTATTTCCACCGTACCAGTTGGAATCCCAACCTCTTATGAATCCTAATCTATTGCTTATAGGGTTAACTTTTTGTCCCATTTAATTTAAAATTTTAAATTAGTTATACAGCTTTTGCTTCTATATTTTGTTCAATAGTTTCTTTATTTTCTTCTTTTTTAGTATCAAGAACAATAGTTACATGATTTGATCTCTTTCTAATTCTGTATGCACGTCCTTGAGGCGCAGGTCTAATTCTTTTAAGAGTTCTACCTTGATCTACATAGATTTTTGATACAATCAATGTAACATCATTGATATTTTTATCTTCGTTCTTTTGTTGCCAGTTTGAAATTGCTGATAAGAGTAATTTTTCTAATCTTCTTGCAGCTTCTTTTTTTGTATATTTTAATATATCTAATGCTTTATTTACTTCTACACCACGAATTAAATCTGCTACAAGTCTCATTTTTCGTGGTGAAGTTGGGCAGTGTCTTAATATAGCATATGCTATATTTTTCTTATTTTCTTTTCTTGTTTCTGCAGCAATTCTTTTTCTTGCTCCCATTTCTATAATTTTAAAAGTTATGACTGTTTCTTACCTGCATGTCCTCTAAATGTTCTTGTAGGTGCAAATTCTCCTAATTTATGCCCTACCATATTTTCTGTTATATATACAGGAATAAACTTATTCCCATTGTGTACTGCTATTGTATGACCGACAAAATCGGGAGTAATTTCCGAACGCCTTGACCATGTTTTTATTACGGTCTTTTTGCCGGTCTTATTCATTTCAAGAATTCTTTTTTCTAATTTATAATCGACAAATGGACCTTTTTTTACTGATCGACTCATAACTCAATTATTTTTTACGTCTTTGAATAATAAATCTCGATGATGGCTTCTTCTTATCTCTAGTTTTATAACCTAGTGCAGGTATACCTTTTCTTGAACGTGGATGACCTCCTGAGGCTCTACCTTCACCACCACCCATTGGGTGATCAATAGGATTCATAGCTACACCACGTGTACGAGGTCTTCTACCTAACCATCTTGATCTACCTGCTTTACCCGATCTAACAAGATTATGTTCGGGATTAGATACAGCACCTATAGTAGCTCTACATGTAACAAGTATCATCCTTGTTTCACCCGATGGCATTTGAATTATAGCATACTTGCCATCACGCGAAAGTAGTTGTGCATATGTACCTGCACTTCGAGCAATAGTAGCACCTCTCCCTGGATGTAATTCAATATTATGAATTACAGTACCAAGAGGTATTTCTTCCAATGGCAAACAATTTCCAATTTCTGGTGCAACTCCTTTACCTGATAATATTGTTTGACCAACTTTCAAACCTTGAGGTGCAATAATATATCTCTTTTCACCATCCTGATATACTAACAATGCTATACGTGCACTACGATTTGGATCATATTCTATCGATTTAACTACTGCAGGTATACCATCTTTATCTCTTTTAAAATCAATAATACGATACATTCTTTTATGGCCTCCGCCAATGTACCGCATTGTCATCTTACCATCGTTATTTCGTCCCCCTGTCTTTTTTAGAGGTACTAATAACGACTTTTCTGGTTTATCCTTTGTAATTTCTTCAAATGTTGGTAAAACCCTATGTCTTGTACCTGGTGTTACCGGTTTAAATTTTCTTAGTCCCATATTTTTTAAATATTGCTATAAAAATCAATTGTTTGACCTTCTTTTAATGTAACAATAGCTTTTTTATATGAATTTGTTTTACCCATTATAAAGCCAGTTCGTGTATACCTTACTTTTTTCTTCCCACTGTATATCATTGTATTTACATCGATAACTTCAACCCCATATAAATCTTCAATGGCTTTTTTTATCTGCAACTTATTAGCTTTTCTATTTACTATAAACCCATATTTATTGTATTTTTCACCAAGTTTGGTAAACTTTTCTGTTACTATGGGCCTTACTATTATATCCATATCTACGTTTAATTAATTAATTTATTTTGTAAATTTTCTAAAGCACTTTCAAAAAATACCAAAGTTTTATAATTCAAAATGTCGTAAGTATTTAAATCACTGACATTTACAACTTTTGAATTTTGTAAGTTACGGGATGACAAATATATATTTTTATTTGGTTGATTTAAAATAATCAATGATTTTTTATCATTAATTTTTAAATTTTTCAAAACATTTACATATTCTTTTGTCTTTGGTACATCCATTGAAAAGTCTTCTAAAACTAAGATCTGATTTTCTTTAGCCTTATAAGCCAAAGCAGACTTACGTGCTAACAATATAACTTTTTTATTTACTTTAATATCATAACTTCTTGGACGTGGTCCAAACACACGAGCTCCTCCTACAAATAATGGGTTTTTTATACTACCAGCTCGTGCTGTACCTGTACCTTTTTGTCTTTTTATTTTTCTTGTACTTCCTGAGAGATCACTTTTTTCTTTTGTTTTGTGAGTCCCTCTATGTTTACTAGCCATAATTCGTTTTACATCCAGGTAGATAGCATGATCATTTGGTTCAATTCCAAAAATACTTTCTTTTAATTCTATTGTCCTACCTGTTTCCTGTCCTTCTTTATTTAATACATTCAGTATCATCATTAATAAATTTTAAATTTTTTTAAGTTCTATCAGGACTTTCAATAAATACATAAGAACCTCTTGAACCTGGAACAGCACCTTTTAGATAAATAAGGTTATGTTCAGGGATAATTTTCATAATTTTTAAATTGAGAACTTTTACTTTTTTATTACCAGTATGACCAGCCATTCTCATTCCTTTAAATACTCGTGAAGGAAATGATGATGCACCTACTGAACCAGGATGCCTTTGTCGATTATGTTGACCATGTGTTGATTCACCTACTCCACCAAAACCATGACGTTTTACTACTCCTTGAAATCCTTTACCTTTTGAAAATCCTGTAACATCAACCCATACATCATCTTTAAAATATTCTACTGTTATAATATCTCCTACTTTCCATCTGTTTTTAATAAACCCTTTAAATTCTTTTAAAATCCTCTTTGGAGTTACACCAGCCTTTTTGAAATGACCAAGCATTGGCTTAGTAGTATTCTTTTCTTTTTTGTCATCAAAAGCAAGCTGAACAGATTCATATCCTTCTTTGTCAACCGTTTTTATTTGTGTAACAACACATGGCCCAGCCTCCACTACTGTTACTGGCACTATATTGCCCTTCTCATCAAACATGGAGGTCATTCCTATTTTTTTTCCTATCAATCCAGGCATTTTTTTAATTTTTTATAATTAAACTTTTATTTCTACCTCAACACCACTAGGTAGTTCGAGCTTCATTAATGCATCTATAGTTTTTGGTGTCGAGCTATAAATATCTATTAATCTTTTATGTGATGAGAGCATAAATTGCTCTCTCGACTTTTTGTGAACAAATGTTGATCTATTCACTGTAAAAATTCTCTTGTGCGTTGGAAGTGGTATTGGCCCACTTACTATAGCACCTGTCGATTTTACCGTTTTTACTATCTTTTCAGCCGACTTATCGACCAAATTATGATCGTAAGACTTTAATTTTATTCTTATTTTCTGGCTCATAATCTTATAAATTAAGCATATGCTTTAGTACCCTTAAAATTTTCTACAATTTGTTTTGCTATTTCAGAAGGAACTTCTTCGTAATGTGAAAATTCCATTGTTGAACTTGCTCTGCCAGATGAAAGGGTTCTTAAAACAGTAACATAACCAAACATCTCAGCTAATGGTACAAGAGCTTTTACAACTCTACCTGCTGGTTTTAATTCCATACCTAATATTTGCCCTCTTCGCTTATTAAGATCTGAAATTATATCACCAACATATTCTTCTGGTGTTATTACTTCAACTTTCATTATTGGTTCAAGAAGAACTTTATCAGCTTTCATCAATGCATTTTTGAATGCATGTCGAGCACAGATTTCAAATGACATTGAATCAGAATCAACAGGATGATACGAACCGTCTTTTAATACTACTTTAAGATTGTCGACTGGAAAACCTGCTAATACACCTGTCAACATGGCTTCTCTGAAACCTTTTTCAACTGATGGTATAAATTCTTTTGGTATATTACCACCCTTAATTTCATTTATGAACTGTAATCCATGTATTCCTTTATCAGCTGGTGAAATTTCAACAACTATATCTGCAAATTTACCCTTTCCACCAGTTTGTTTTTTAAACAATTCTCTATGTTCAACTGTCGATTTTATAGCTTCTTTATAAGCAACTTGTGGTGCTCCTATATTACATTCTACATTAAACTCTCGTTTAAGCCTATCAATTAATATTTCAAGATGTAATTCACCCATTCCATTAATCACTGTCTGCCCTGTTTCTTCATTGTATTTAATTCTAAAAGTAGGGTCTTCTTCAGCAAGCTTACTTAAAGCATTTGATAATTTATCAATATCAGCTTGTGTTTTAGGTTCTATAGCTATGCCAATAACAGGCTCTGGAAATGACATTGATTCGAGACATATAGGATGTTTCAAATCACATATTGTATCGCCCGTATAAACATCTTTAAGACCTACTACACTACAAATATCTCCTGCTTCAATTCTATCTCTTGGATTTTGCTTATTCGCATGCATCTGATAGAGCCTATTTATTCTATCTTTTTTACCTGTTCTGGCATTCAATACTGTTAAACCTGGTTCTATACATCCTGAATAAACTCTTAAATAAACTAAACGACCAACAAATGGATCTGTAGCTATTTTAAATACAAGAGCTGTTAATGGTTCTTCCGGATCTGGCTTTCTTATTTCTTCATTTCCTGTATCTGGGTTAATTCCTTTAACAGGACCAATATCCACAGGACTTGGAAGCAATGCACATACTGCATCAAGAAGTCTTTGTATACCTTTATTTTTAAAAGCAGCTCCACAAAATACAGGTACTATAGTTTGACTAATAGTTGCTTTTCGTGCAACATTTAAAAGCTCTTCTTTTGTTATCGAATCTTTATCTGTAAAATATCTTTCAAGCAAAGAGTCGTCCAATTCGCATATTGATTCAATAAGAAATTCTCTCCATTCTTCTGCTTCGGATTTAAGCTCCTCTGGTACATCTTCTAGTCGATATTGTGTACCTTTTTCTTCATCATCATACCAAATAACTGCTTTGTTTTCAATCAAATCGACAACACCTCTGAATGTATCTTCTGAACCTATAGGAATTTGAAAAGGAACGGGCTTTGCACCTAATTTTTCTTTAATTTGATTAACTACACCATAAAAATCAGCACCTACTCTATCCATTTTATTAATAAAAGCAATTCGAGGTACTTTATATTTATCGGCTTGTCTCCATACTGTTTCTGACTGTGGTTCAACACCACCAACAGCACAGAAAATGGCTATCGCACCATCAAGTACCCTTAATGATCGTTCTACTTCAACAGTAAAATCAACATGGCCTGGTGTGTCGATTATATTTATCTTATATTGTTTTGAATTGTAATTCCAATATGCAGTCGTAGCAGCTGATGTTATGGTAATACCTCTTTCTTGTTCTTGAGGCATCCAGTCCATTGTCGCAGTGCCTTCATGTACTTCGCCAATACGATGTATCTTACCGGTGTAAAAAAGAATTCTTTCTGTTGTTGTTGTTTTTCCTGCATCTATATGCGCCATTATACCTATGTTACGCGTATATAACAATTCGTCTTTCATTTTTTATTTAATTTATTTTTGTATCTTTAATAATCCAATAACTTAATTTTTAAAATCTGAAATGTGCAAATGCTTTATTTGCTTCTGCCATTCTGTGTATATCTTCTTTTTTCTTGATAGCACCACCTTCATTATTATATGCAGCAAGAATTTCTGCTGCTAATTTTTCACTCATACTTTTACCTGTACGTTTTTTAGCAAAAAAAATCAAATTTTTCATACTAAGAGAAATTTTTCTTTCTGGCCTTATCTCTGTAGGAACCTGAAATGTTGCACCACCTATTCTTCTACTTCTAACCTCAACTTGAGGTGTTGCATTTTCAAGTGCTTTTTTCCAAATTTCTATAGCACTTTCTTGTATATCTTTTTTTCGTTCTTCAATAATTTCGAGGGCTTCGTAAAATATTTTAAATGCTTTACTCTTTTTACCCTCTCTCATAATATTATTTACAAACTTTGTCACCAAAGGATCATTAAATCTTGGATCTGGTTCTACTGTTCTTCTTTTTGGCTTAAGCTTTCTCATATCCTATTAAATTTATTTTTTGGGTCGTTTAGCACCATATTTTGATCTGCCTTTTTTTCTTCCTTCTACACCTGCAGCATCAAGTGCTCCTCGAATTATATGATATCGTACACCTGGTAAATCTTTTACCCTACCTCCTCTTACTAAAACAATTGAGTGTTCTTGCAAATTATGTCCTTCTCCAGGAATATAGGCATTAACTTCACGCCCATTCGACAACCTAACTCTTGCAACCTTTCTCATTGCCGAATTAGGCTTCTTAGGAGTTGTTGTATATACTCTCAAACAAACCCCCCTTTTTTGTGGACAACTATCAAGTGCCGGCGATTTACTCTTGAATCCCGGCTTCGATCTACCTTTTCTAACTAACTGTTGTATCGTTGGCATATATAATCAAAAATTAATTTTTAATAAATTGGCTTGCAAAGGTAGTTTTTTTTTTAAAAAAAACAAGTAGTTATTAAAAATTTTTTTTATAAAATTTTCTTCAATACTTCCATCTTTCAAAAAAATTATTATTTTTGTTGCTATCGTAAAATTAACATTTTTTAAAATTTTAAAATAATGAAAGCATATAACACAGATCAAATTCGCAATATCGTTCTGGTAGGAAATGCCGGATCAGGTAAAACGGCTCTATCTGAAGCAATGGTTTTCAACGGTGGACTAATCGATAGACGTGGCGATGCTAGCACACGTAACACTATTTCCGACTTTAAAGAAATTGAACAACAAAATGGTAGCTCAGTATTTTCATCTCTTTTATATACCGAATATGATAATTGTAAAATTAATATTCTTGATGCGCCAGGTCTCGATGATTTTATAGGTGGAGTTATTTCTTCTTTATACGTTTCAGAATTAGCATTGATGTTGATAAATTCCCAAAATGGTGTTGAAGTTGGTAGCGAAATACATTACAGGTATATTAAAAGAGATAAAAAACCATTAGTTTTAGCTATAAACCATATTGATCATGAAAAAGCTAATTGGGAAAAAACATTAGAATCAATAAAACATCTTTTTGGCAATCACGCTGTTTTATTCCAAATTCCTGTATCTACAGGAAATTCTTTCAATTCAATCGTTGATATACTTAAAATGAAATTATTGGTTTACAAAACTGAAGATGGTAAACCAGAAATTCAAGAAATACCCGACAATTTAAAAGAACAAGCACAATCATTATATAACGAGTTAATTGAAAAAGCTGCTGAAAATGATGAAGCTTTAATGGAAAAATTTTTTGAAAGTGAAACATTAACTGAAGATGAAATTAAAACAGGAATTAAAAAAGGTATAATAAATAATTCTCTTATACCTATTTTCTGTATATCTGCAAAAAAGAATATAGGAGTTACAAGATTAATGGAATTTATTTGCAATTTCTGTCCTTCACCTCTTGATGTTACTCCTCCCACCAGCGAAAATGGTAAAATTTTAAATTATGATAAATCTTCTGAACCTTCAATGTTCGTATTTAAAACATCGTATGAACAACATGTGGGAGAAATTATATATTTCAAAGTTATGTCGGGAGAAATAAAAGAAGGAATGGATATAATAAATTCGCATACTAGAAATAAAGAAAGATTAGGTCAACTGTTTGTAACTCAAGGAAAAAACAGAATTAAAACAACTTCTTTTATTGCAGGTGATCTTGGTACTACTGTAAAACTTAAAGGAACAAAAGTTAATCATACACTTTCAACTTCAGGCGAAATAAAATTTCCTCCAATACAATTTCCTGAACCAAAATTCAGAATTGCTGTAAAAGCTTTAAATGAAGCAGATGAAGAAAAGCTTGGTGAAGCTTTGCAAAAAATGCGAGATGAAGATCCTACCTTGATCGTAGAATATTCAAAAGAATTAAAACAAATTATAGTCCACGGTCAGGGAGAATACCATTTAAATATACTAAAATGGCATCTCGACAATGTTTACAAAATACCTTGTGAATTTGTAAAACCACGTATACCTTATCGTGAAACAATCACAAAAGCTGCCCAGGCAGACTACCGACATAAGAAACAATCAGGTGGAGCAGGTCAATTTGGTGAAGTTCATATGATCATTGAACCTTATTCAGAAGGTATGCCTGAACCCGATACTTATAAAATAGATGGTAAAGAATACAAAGTTAGTGTAAGAGGTAAAGAAGAATATGACTTACCATGGGGTGGTAAACTTATATTTTACAATTGTATTGTCGGTGGTGCTATTGATTCACGATTCATGCCTTCGATATTAAAAGGTATAATGGAAAAAATGGAAGAAGGACCTTTAACAGGTTCATATGCTCGTGATATAAGAGTTATAGTATACGATGGAAAAATGCATCCAGTTGATTCAAACGATATTTCATTTAGACTTGCAGGTAGAAATGCTTTTAGCCTAGCATTTAAAAAAGCTGCTCCAAAAATCCTTGAACCTATTTACGAAGTTGAAGTTTTGGTGCCTTCCGATCGTATGGGTGATGTTATAAGCGATCTTCAAACACGTCGTGCTGTAGTTATGGGCATGAGTAGCGAAATGGGATTCGAAAAAATAACAGCAAAAGTACCACTTGCCGAAATGGATAGATATTCAACAGCATTAAGCTCACTGACAGGCGGCAGAGCTATCTACACAATGAGATTCCTAGAATATGCTTACGTTCCTGCAGAAATTCAAGAACAACTACTCAAAGAATACGAAGCTCAACAAAAAGAAGAATAGAATTATAAAAAATTCGTTATTAATATTATTTGAAAGCAGACTGAATAAATTTTTCAGTTTGCTTTTTTTATTTTTAATATATTAGCAAAAAGTTTTTGTTAAACTATGATTAGTATAATAAAAAAAGAAATTAATAGTTTCTTGTGTTCACCTGTAGGATATGTAGTAATATTTTCTTATTTAATCATAAATGGTTTATTTATGTGGATCTTTCCTGGTGAACTAAACATTTTGGATGCAGGTATATCATCAATAGATACTATTTTTATAATAGCACCATGGGTTTTGTTGTTTATTATTCCTGCTATTACAATGAGAATGTTTGCTGAAGAGAAAAAAAATCAAACACTTGAATTACTTTTATTAAAACCTATAAGTAGCTTTAAAATTGTTCTTGCAAAATATTTATCTGTTATCATATTAATGTTTATTGCCCTATTACCTTGCTTGATATGGTATTTAACAGTATATTTTATAGGAAATCCCCGGGGTAATATCGACAATGGTATGGTAATTGGATCATTCATTGGATTAATATTTCTGATTTCAACTTATGCTGCAATTGGATTACTATCTTCGATTATTACAGACAATGTTATTATTGCATTTATTTCAGGTGCATTATTATCTTTTGGTTTACTCTATTTTTTTGATGCAATAGCTTCGTTACTTGGCAATGGAAGTATTGCAAGTTTTTTATTATACTTAAGTATAAACGAACATTATCAATCAATGAGTAGAGGAGTTATCGACACCAGAGATATTTTTTATTTTTTTCTAGTTATTTCATTATTTCTTTTCTTTACTAAAGTTTATCTTGAAAAATTAAATAGGTAAGCACATGAAACAAAATAATTTTTTTAATATTTTCATTAATTTTTTAATTATATTATGCCTTATATTTATTTTTTCAAACTGGTTTATTAGAATTGATTTGACAAATGAAAAAAGATATTCATTATCAAATGTCTCAAAAAATATTTTAAAAAATCTCGATGATGTTGTTTATATAAGAGTTTATCTGGATGGAGATCTGAATATTCCATTTCAACGAATGAAAAGATCTATTCGCGAACTTCTTGATGAATTTAAAGCATACGCAGGAAATAAACTTGAATATAAATTTATAAATCCCTTTTCAGAAAGCAATATAAAACAACAAAATAAAATAATAAAAGAACTTCATGAAAAAGGACTTCGCCCAATAAACATTTTTTTAAAAGAAAAAAATATTTCCACCGAAAGAATTATATTTCCAGGAGCAATAATTTCATATAAAGGTAACGAAATACCTATAAATTTTTTAACTACTATTTCACAGGCTGATATTAATGAAGTAATTAATAAAGCACTTCAAAATGCCGAATTTGAATTAATAAGCAAAATAAATGCATTGACAAAAAAAGAAATTAAAAAAATTGCTTTTATTGAAGGACATGGTGAAATCGAAGAAATTTATACTAATGACATATCAAAAGAACTTTCTTACTTCTATCAAGTAGATAGAGGCGTTATAGGTGGAAAACTTGGAATAATTGATGAATATGAGGCAATCATTATCGCAAAACCTACTCAAAAATTTGATGAAAAAGATAAATATGTAATTGATCAATATATAATGAAAGGGGGAAAAGTTTTATGGTTACTTGATATGGTAAATGTTAATGTCGATAGTTTGGCTAATGGAATGACATTTGCATCAATAGTCGATTTAAACTTAAATGATATGTTATTTCGTTATGGTGTTAGAATAAATCCTGTACTTATAAAAGATATTCAATGCAATGTTATCCCAGTAAATACAGCATTAGAGGGTAATCCTGCTAAGTTTATTCCTGCACCGTGGCTTTATTATCCATTACTCATACCATTGCAAAACAACGAAATTACAAAAGGACTTAGCCTTATTAAATCAGAATTCGTTAATTCAATTGATACAATTGAAGCCCGAAAAAATATTAAAAAAATACCTCTTATTATATCATCCAATTTTTCAAAAGTTGTTAAAGCACCTCTTGTTATAAGTCTTAATGAAATAACAGAAGAAATAAAAATTGAAACTTTTAAACCTGGTAAATTACTTGCAGGAGTCCTCCTCGAAGGTCAATTTGAGTCGGTTTTTAAAAATCGTCCTATATCATCATATTTCGGTAATGAAGAAAAAAATTTCATCGATTATAGCAAACCTACAAAAATGATAATAATTGCCGATGGCGATATTATTAGAAATGATATTAAATATACGAGATATGGATGGCAAATATTACCACTTGGACTTGATAAATATTCTCAGCAATATTATGACAATAAAAGTTTTATTGTAAATGCTGTAAACTATCTCGTAGATAAAGATGGTGTTTTTAAAATACGTAGAAAAGAATTCAAATTAAGATTACTCGACAAAGCAAAAATAAAAAAGAATAAAGTCAAAATTCAAATTATTAATTTATTTTTACCTATTTTGCTTGTCTCTGTTTTTGGAATTGTATACAATATCAGTAGAAGAAAAAAATACATTTTATAACATATGAAATTAATAGAATTTAAAAATAAGATCTTTGCTTTATGTTTTTTAATATTATTATTTGTCATATTTGTAATTTTTGGAATTAAAAGAAATATATCATACAAAACCCCTATTGAAAAAAAGATAACTAATACAGAAAGGTTAAAAACGATTAAAATTTACGAAAACGACACACTTAAAATATACTTAAAGAAAAGAAAAGAAAATTGGTATTTAAATGAAAATTTTGATGTTAGAAAAATAATGATTGAAAATATTATAACAAATATAAATAATATAGAAGTTACTCAACCTGTACCTTTTTCTTATGCCGAAAAAGCACAACAAAATTTCAAAAATTATAAACGTACTTTAAGAATATATAATAAATTATCTAAAGTTTATGAAATAAGTTTTTATTACGATACACTTCATCATAAAACCATTTGTTATTATGGTAAAAATAATCAAAAGTTATTTTTTATAAAAATCCGTGGTGAACAAAATGAAAATTTACTCAATTTTATCCCAATAAGTGAAGATATTTATATCGAAAAAATCTTAATAAGTTTATACCCCGAACAAATAAAAAAAATTAAAATAGAATATCCAGAAAAAATTGATCAATCTTTTGAAATATTAATCAATAATATCAATAATATTGAATTGTATTCAATATACCCTACTACACAAAAAATTAAAAATACTGATATTCAAAGGCTTAAAGATTATCTTTATTACTTTTATTCAATAAAATGCGAAGAATCTAATATCAATAAATTCCATAAAGGTAAAATTATTGCTAGGTTATACATTGAAGATGTAAAAGGTACCATTAGAGAAATACTTTTGTTTGAAGCTATAAAACCTAATAAAGAAGTTGATAAAAATTACTGTTATGCAGAAATCAATAATAATAGAAAACTGGCATTAATATACTATTATGACATAGACCCCATAATGAGGGAAATTGATGAATTAATAAAAAAATAAAATTAAATTTTATATTGAATAATAAAATATTTTTGTAATATTGAAACGCAATTTTTTTAAATTTTAAAAGTACCAAAGTTGTTGAATATTAAAAACTTAGATTCATGAAATTTATAGTATCAAGTCATCAATTGTTGAATCACCTTCAGGCAGTAAGTAAGGTGATCAATCCTAAGAATAATTTGCCAATACTGGACAACTTTTTGTTTAAAGTTAGTGACAACACCTTAGAAATAACAGGTTCAGATCTGGAAAATACATTAATTTCCAGACTAGAGCTAAGTTATATCGATGGAGAAGGTATCATTGCAGTACCTTCAAGAATTTTGCTTGACACTTTAAAAGAATTTCCCGAACAGCCTTTAAACTTTTCAATTGATCTAGAAACCTATGTAATAAAATTCTCAACCGAAAGTGGTGAATATACCATAATGGGTTTAGCTGGAGATGATTTTCCTCGAATTCCTGAGTTAAAAAAAGAAAGCTATAATCTTGAAATCCCAGTAGATACTTTAGAAACAGGTATTTCAAATACTATTTATGCTGTTGCTGATGATGACTACCGACCTGTTATGAATGGTATTTTCTTTGATTTAAAACCCGAATATGTTACCTTTGTTGCTTCTGATGCCAATAGAGTTATAAGATACAGAAGAAGAGATTTACATGCTGAAGAAGAATGTTCGTTCATATTACCAAAAAAACCTGCAAATTTACTGAAAAACTTATTAAGCAAAGAAGAAGGTAACATTAAAATTGAATTTGATCAAAATAATGCTATCTTCAAACTCAGCAATGTTACTCTTATTTGTAGGCTAATTGAAGGCAATTATCCTGCATACGATTCAGTATTTCCCGAAAATTTTCCATATAATTTTATAGTAGATAGGTTAAGATTTTTGACCACCATGAAAAGAGTGGCAATATATTCAAACCAAGCAAGTAATATAATCAACATTAAATTGAAAGATAATGAAATGACAATTTCAGCACAGGATATTGATTATTCAATCTCTGCTTTTGAACGTTTAATATGTCAATACTCAGGAGTAGATATGGAGTTGGTATATAAATCAAATATCTTATCAGAAGTTTTGTCAAATCTCAGATCACAAAATATTATATTTAATTTAATAAAACCAGAATTACCCGGAATAATTCAACCTCTTGAAAGTGAAATTGAAGGTGAAGAACATTCAATATTAGTAATGCCTCTTAAAACAAATTAATAGATATAAATTATAAATAAATCCCCCTGTTAAAAACAGGGGGCTTTTTTATCAAAAAATGAAACTTAAATTAAAAAATCCCATAATATTCTTCGATGTCGAAGCAACAGGTATAGATATAGTAAACGATAGAATTGTAGAAATATCGTACTTAAAAGTTTATCCTGACGGACATCAGGAATCAGGAACATATTTAATAAATCCAACAATACCAATACCTGAAAAAGCATCAAAAATTCATGGAATAACAGATGAAGACGTAAAAGATGCTCCAACATTCGAGCAATTGGCTCCTAAACTAGCCAAGATATTTGAAGGTTGCGATTTGGTGGGTTTTAATTCAAACAAATTTGATATCCCTATATTAGTTGAAGAATTTCTGCGCGCAGGAATTGATATCGATCTAAAAAAAAGAAAATTTATCGATGTGCAAGTAATCTTTCACAAAAAAGAACAACGTACATTGAGTGCTGCTTATAAATTTTATTGCAATAAAGAACTTGAAAATGCCCATTCATCAATGTCAGACACTATTGCAACTTTTGAAATTTTGAAAGCACAGCTTGAATGTTATCCCGATTTACCTCATGATGTCGAAGGATTATCAAAATTTTCAAGCCATACACGTAATGTCGATTACGTGGGCAGAATTGTTTACGATGAAGATGGTAAAGAAGTTTTTAATTTCGGAAAATACAAAGGACAAAGAGTAGAAGACGTTTTAAAAAAAGATCCTGCTTATTATGGTTGGATGATTAATGGTGAATTTCCATTATATACTAAAAAAGTTTTAACTAATATTAAGCTTAGAGGAGTCTTCAAAAATAACAAAAAAGAAGAGAAAAAGAACTAAAATATGAAAATAATTTGTATTGGTCGTAATTACAAAGAACATATCGAAGAATTACATAACGAATTAAAAGGCGAACCAATTTTTTTTCTAAAACCCGATTCATCACTCCTTGTTAATAATAAACCGTTCTTTTTGCCCGATTTTTCAAATGAAATACATTATGAAGTAGAAATTGTATTGAAAATAAAAAATGCTGGTAAAAATATCAATAGTAAATATGCTCACAAATATTTTGATGAAATAACTGTTGGTATTGATTTTACTGCAAGAGATTTACAAAGAAAAGCAGCAAAAGAAGGTAATCCATGGGAAATTGCAAAAGCCTTCGACAAATCAGCACCTATTGGCAAATTTGTACGTAAAGAACTTTTTCATGATATTAATAATTTAAATTTTAGACTTGAAAAAAATGGTGTAATTGTGCAACAAGGAAATACATCACAAATGATATTTTCTTTTTACGAAATTATAGAATATGTTTCAAAATTTATGACTTTAAAAACAGGCGACCTTATATTTACTGGTACTCCCAAAGGCGTAGGTCCTGTAAATATTAATGATCACTTTGTAGCTTATATCGAAGATATGCCTCTTTTAGATTTCTATGTAAAATAATGACACGTAAAGAAAAATTTACACATATTATTAATTATTTTAAAAAATTGATGCCCGAAGTAAAATCAGAATTAAAATATTCAAATCCATATGAACTCGTTGTAGCCGTCATTCTCTCTTCACAATGTACAGATAAAAGAGTAAACCAAATAACACCTCATTTTTTTAAAAAATTTCCAAACTTCTTAAGTCTTGCAAAAGCTTCATATAAAGATATTTACGAATTAATTAAAAGTTGTTCTTATCCCAACAACAAAACACGCTATTTAATAAATGTGGCAAAAATTATAATTGAAAAATATAACGGATTATTGCCAGATGAAGTTGACGAACTTATGAAATTACCAGGATTAGGAAGAAAATCAGCAAATGTAATAGCCTCAATATTATTTAATAAACCAGTAATTGCAGTTGATACACACGTTCATAGAGTAAGCAACAGAATTGGATTAACAAAAAATGCGAAAACACCCATAGAAACAGAAAAACAACTCTATAAGTACGTAACCCCAGAACTAAGACCCTCAATGCATCACTGGCTGGTATTGCATGGCCGTTACATTTGCAAAGCAAAAAATCCTTATTGCAAAGAATGTGGTATAAACAAATATTGTGATTTTTTCAATTCAAATTATATGAAATAATATTTTTTTTATAAATCAAAACAATTATATTAATAAAACTATTGATTTGCAAATTTTTCAATTATGGAACTTTTTTCCATAGTTGACATAATTTATAAATATGACTGAATATCAAAGACTTAAAATTTTTCTTAATAAGATTGGTATTTCCCAGGCAGAACTCGCTGATATGTTCGGAATTGATCGTTCAACGATGAGTAAAATGTTGAACGGTAAATTAAGATTGCAAATTGATTTGTTGCAAAAATTGCATTATAAATTTTTTCTTAATTTAAACTGGCTATTGTGTGGTACAGGGAAAATGAAATATGACGTTAATGATGATAATATAAATATTGTAGAAGAGCAAAATAAAAAAGATAGATATAACGAATGTCTCGAAAAATATGTTAAAGTACTTGAAGAACTAAACGATTTAAGAAAAAAAGTTGAGTTTTTATTAGAAAAACAATCTCAACAGGAATCAAACAAAAACAACTAATAAGTTGTTTATTAAATAAAATTTTTTTAAATTTAATATTATGAATGAAAAAGAAAAAATATTAGAAACATTGAAAAGTTCTAATAAAGAATTAAAAATCAACGAAATATCTAATCTGAGTGGTATTGATAAAAATAAAGTTGATAAAATTATAAAAGAACTTGTAAAAGAAGGTATTGTATTTTCTCCAAAAAGATGTTATTATCAACTAAAATAAAATGTATTATGAATCTTGTAAAATATTAGGAGTTGATCCTGAAGCAACAATCGAAGAAATAAGAAAATCGTTCAGAGAAAAAGCCAAATTATTGCATCCTGATGTGAACAAAGATAATAATGCTAATGAAAATTTTATTACTTTAAAAAAAGCATATGACTACATACTTAAACATCACAATTTAATAAATTATTCCAAATACACTAATTATTTTGAAAATAGTAAATCAAATTTTTCATGTTCATTTAATAACTTTTATACCAGAAGATATTATTATTACATTCATAACCAAAAAAACCATAATAAAAAAAATAATAATGAAAATGTTGAAAAAAAATTGGCATTCCTGAATGTTTTAACATATATAATATTTATATTTATCGGACTTATAATGATTATAAGTCCAACTTATTCTACAATTATAAATGGAATAGAAAAAAATGATAATTTAATTCTTAAAATCTTTGTTGTTTTTATTTTTACAATATTTGGACTTATAACAACAATTTTTTTATTTCATAATTTTTTAAAATATTGTTCAGAAAATAACATAAAAATTAAAAATTTTTACCATGGTTAAAGAAATTTTAAATCAAATTCCAGATATAAAATATTTGGAAAATAACAATTTCTTTCTTATTGCTGGACCTTGTGTTGTAGAAAATGAAGATATTTGCATGACTGTAGCAAAGGAATTAATCAAAATATCAGACAAATATCAAATTCCTTATATCTTCAAGGCTTCTTATAAAAAAGCCAATCGTACCAAATTAGAATCTTTTACTGGTATTGGTGATCTCGAAGCCATGGAAATATTAAAAAAAATTAGAAAAACTTTTGAAGTACCTATTATTACAGATATTCACACCCCCGAAGAAGCATATTTTGCAGCTGGCTATGTTGATATTTTGCAAATCCCAGCTTTTTTATGTAGGCAAACAGATCTGTTGATTGCTGCAGCAAAAACCAATAAAGTTATCAATATCAAAAAAGGACAATTTTTATCAGGTTACAATATGCGCTATGCAATAGAAAAAGTTACGAAAAGTGGTAACAATAAAGTAATGGTAACGGAAAGAGGTAACATGTTTGGTTACAACGATTTAATTGTAGACTTTAGAAATATTAAAATAATGAAAAGTTTTGGCAAACCAGTAATTCTTGATATAACTCATTCTGTTCAGCAACCAAATCAACCTGAAGGTATCTCAGGAGGAATCCCAGAAATGATAGAAATTCTAGCACTCGCTGGAATCGCTATCGGTGTTGACGGTATTTTTATGGAAACTCACCCCGACCCTTCCAAAGCATTATCTGATGGTACAAATATGCTACCTCTCGATAAAGTAGAAGAATTGATAAAAAAATTACTTGCTATTTATAATGTAAGAAAAAATTTTAATTAATTTTTTTTCAATAATTAAATTATCTTATTGTTTAACAGTTTTATGTAATTTTTTTGCAAAAATTCTATACGATTTTTTTCTGCAATAGAAATCTTGTAAATTTTTATAATAACATCTATTAAAGAAAATATTTTCTCACTTTTTTCAGATCTCCATTTGCTATATTCAATACTATTTTTAATTTTATTTTTTTCCTTTTCAATAAAAAAACAACTAGAATTCTAATAAACAACTAATTAATTTTCGTATACAACAAAATTAAACTTAACATTACCAATAGCTTCTGCAAAAATCTGTCCTGTTTCAAGATGATCTATATCTTCTTTTTTATAATACCAATTAATTGTAATTTCTTTTACTGCCGTATTTGCTTTTAGTTTTTTTATTAATTCAAATAATTTTTTAGCACAGGCAGTATTAATATATTCAAGAATCAAATCAAAATCAATTTTATGGACAGAAATTTTCTTTACCCAATCAATTAAAGGTTCAAAAAATTCAATAGCATTTTCTGCTTGTAAATTTCCAGCTAAAATTAATTTTCCCGACGTATTAAACTCAACATATGGAGTTTTCTTTGTTGGTTCTATAAGAATATCATTCATAAATAGTAGCTATGTTTAATCTGTCTGTTATAAATTTAATATAAATTTAAAAAACTTTTTTGATTTTATTCTATTTTTTAATAAAAAATGAAAAATGGACTCTTCCATATCTTCGTTCTTCTTTAAAGCAAATATGTTCTTTAAACGAATACTTCTCTGAATGTTCAAGAATAAACAATCCTTTATCTTTAAGAATATTACTATTTAAAATGATATCGGGTAACTCATCCAATTTTGAATGTTCATAAGGAGGATCAGCAAAAATTAAATCATATTGCTTATAACATTTTTGTATATATTTGAAAGCATCTTGCCGATATAAATTTAAATTGCTAATATTTAAAAGTTTACAATTTTTATTAATAAGTTTTAATAGCTCACTATCAATTTCTATTAAATCAACATTTTTGGTACCTCTCGAAATAAATTCAAAACTTATCATACCAGTACCACCAAACAAATCAAGAACTTCGATATTTTCAAAATCAATAAAATTCTCCAGCACAGAGAATAAACCCTCTCTGGCAAAATCGGTTGTTGGTCGTACCCTCGGCAGGTCAGGGTATTTCAATACTCTTCTTTTATATTTTCCACCAATAATTCGCAATTGTATAAATATAATAAATTAAAATATTTATATTTTATATCTTCCCCAATTTTCTCATTAACCTCTGGCCAATTTATTTCTACTATTAAAGGTTTTTTAAAATAACTATTTATATATTTTATAATACTTTGTTCATAACTAGAATTTCCAGAATAAAAGAAATTTAAATTCTCACTACCAATTTTCAATTGTTCATATATAAGTTTTATGTAATACAAAAAATCACTATTATCAATCAAAACAAACTGGTTAAAGTATCTTAGTTCATTTCTTTCTTTAAGAGCAACTTCTAGAATGTTATTGTTAAAATAAGTATAAATACAATCATTTTTATTAATAACTTGCATTATTGTCTCTATAGTAACATGATTACTATGAAAAACTATAGATTTTTGATTTTTATTTAATAGATTAATTAATTCTGAATTAATTGAAAAAACATTATATGACCTTATTGAAGGCACAAATGTGTAATTCAATTCATCGTAATCTGATAATTGATGCACAAATTGAAAATATGTTTTTATATCTTTTTCTGAAAAAAATAATGCAGGAATCAAGGTTGATTTAGTTGATGAAACCAAAAGATATCTTTTGGCAAAATTTTTATTTAATAACTCTTCTTTGTTAATAATCTTTTCAATATTAATATAAATATCTTTCTCAGGATCAAAAACAAATCTTTTAAAAACTAAATATTGTATTTTCTCAATATCTAATACTGTAAAACAAAACTCATTGTCATTAATATATTGAAACAAATAATATTTTTCAGGATATAAACTTACTTCTTTACATAATTCATTAAAATTCATTATATTAAATTAGTTAACCAAAATATTGCAATAAAAAGTTAATTTTAGAATATAATGGTATTATGACTATTTTTCCCAATTACCTGCATTATTGGTAAATTCTTTTATCGATCCAACTTTCAAACCTGGAAATTTCATTATTTTTTCTTTTTCGTAAATATAATTTATAACCAACTGAGGATCAAGACCTTTTAATATACTATCATATAGAGCATAAGCTTCAAATACTTTTACTTTAATACCTGAAGATGAAGTTAATTCACCAGCTTGCATAGTAAATTGATAATCTTTTGTAAATGGCACATATCGCAATTCATCAACATTATAATTTTTACCAAATAATGAATCAAGAACGCTTTTCTTGGTTATTGAAATTTTTATTAAACCTTTTTTTATACCCTGCTCTTCAGTATAAAGGTCTGGATCCCAACCTGGTAAGTAATCTTTTCGAGGGATCTCAAAAGAATCAGTTTTAACAAAATTGATCAATGTATCAAAACTACCTGTGTATTTACCATATTTTTCTTTAAAAGCTTCTTGAGCCTTTCTGATGTCAATTAAACGTGCAATAATGGCTTTTTCACGTTTATTCACTTCTTCTTGAAATTTAATGGGCTTCATTATATTCTTAACTAATGTATAACCCAAAAAAACTATTACTATTGCTAAAATTATTTGAACTACAGTTCTCATTTTATATTATATTTGAGTTTAAATTTACTATTTGCGAAATTAAATAAAAATTATTTAAAAAATAAAATAATATTTTTCTAATGTTAAAAAATTATTTTGAAATTAAAATAAAAGAATACTTAGATTTTGAACCAACTTCAGATCAAAATTACCTTATCAAAATATTAATAAACTTCATTTTTGAAAATGATAATAATTCAATCTTTCTCTTAAAAGGATATGCTGGAACGGGCAAAACATATATAATTTCTGCAGTAATCAAAGCATTAAACGAATTTAACATTAGAACTATATTGCTTGCACCTACTGGCAGGGCTGCAAAAGTTTTGAGTAGTTTTGCACAAGTACCAGCATACACAATACACAAAAAAATTTATCGTCAGAAATCAACTAAAGATATTTTCGGAAAATTTGTTCTCGATAGAAATCTTTATACAAATACTATTTTTATTGTCGATGAAGCCTCTATGCTTTCAAATATTAGTAATGAACAAAAAATTTTTGGTAGTGGAAATCTTCTTGATGATCTTATATCTTATGTATACAGCAAGAAAGGTTGTAAATTAATACTCATTGGCGATGATGCTCAACTTCCACCTGTAGGTATGGACAATAGTCCTGCCCTTCAAACTGATACATTTACAAAATACAATCTTAATGTTTATGAGTACACAATGACTGAAATAGTCAGACAAAAATCGTTTTCAAAAATACATGAAAATGCAACATTAGTGAGAGAAATGATAAATAACAAAATTTTAAACATTCCTGTATTTAAAACCGATGAAAATTTCCAAAATATAAATGGAAAAGAAGTTATTGATCATATTGAAAATGCTTATTCAAAATATGGTTTAAGAGAAACTTTGATAATCAACAGATCAAACAAAAGATCAAATATATATAACAAAGAAATCAGAAATTCAATACTCGGCAGAGAAGAAATACTCGAACCAGGAGATATATTGATGGTAGTTAGGAATAATTACTATTGGACTGACAATCATTATTATACTTTACCATTCTTAGCTAATGGTGATATGGTTGAAGTATTGAAAATAAAAAAATGGTATGAAATGTATAATTATCAATTTGCAGATGTAATTTTATATTTAATTGATTATGACGAGGAAATTGAAGCTCGAATTTTATTAAATACTCTTAACAGCGATTCACCATCTTTAACTGAAGAAGAGAATAAAGAACTTTTTTACAATATTTTTAAAGATTTCGAAAATGTCAAACCACGTAAAAAAGCATATGAACTTGTCAAAACCAATATTTTTTATAACGCATTACAAGTAAAATATGCTTATTCACTCACTTGTCACAAAGCACAAGGAGGACAATGGAAATGTATTTTTATAGATCCTGGAATCTATATTAACGAAAATTTAAAACTCGATATTACAACTTTACGATGGCTTTACACAGCTATAACTCGTTCAGTCGAAAAAGTTTATTTAATCAATTATCCTTTTATCAATTAATCTAATGCTAATAATGAAATATCCATGCATCTTTCGACTCTTTCTCTCTTATTTTGTTTAACATCTCAAGAGCTTCTTCTTTACTATTAAATGAAGCATATGATACAGCAGTAAGATCTCCAATTTTTCCAAATTTTTCTGCTGGATATCCTTTATTTCGAAGCATAATTACATATGCATCTGCATTACTTTCTTCTCTAAAACAACCTGCTACTATAAAATATTTTCTTATGTCCTTTATCTGATCAGTTTTATATGATGTGGTTTTTTCTTCTTTTCTTATTGATTCATCAATACCAACATTCTCTGAACTTGAAGAAGGAAAAGTTGCTTCGGTAGTTGAAGTATTCTCCTGTTTTATATTCTGCAAATTTGTAACATCTTTTTCAATTTCTACTTTCTTTCCCGATTCTGTATTTTCTTTAAACAATGACGTAACTTTTTGCTTTATAAGTGGAAATTTCTTATTATAAAAGTCAATAATATTTTCACTGTATATAAATATCAAAACAAGTATCAGATTTAAAATGATAATAAAAAATAGCCATTTTATTATTTTTGCTGTTTTATTTATTTTCTTTTTATTTGACATGCTAACATTTATATTTTCAACTTTTTTGGTTTCATTTTTATATGTTGTTGCTTCTTTATATGAAGTCTCATTTATTAAGGGCTCTTTGAATTTAACTGTTTTTTCGATTGGTGGAATAAATTTATTAATTTCATTATCTCCTTTAGATAATTTTATTTTCGATTCTTTGTCTTGCAATGAAGTCTCTTTTTTGGTAAAAATATCTTCACCTTTATTATATGCAGATAAAGTTGAATTAACTTCTTCTGTTGATATAAAACTTTCTTTTTTATTATCTAGCAATTCTTTATTTTTATGATCATCTGTTTTATTCTCTTCATTCTGTTTAATATTTATAACTTCTAAATGAATTTTTCCTGTCTCAAGTTTTTTCAAAAAACCAAGACCCTTTATTTCAAATCTATTATTTTTTTCAATTTCAGATTTTGCCTGATCTATCCATTCATTTATTTTTTCTTTAGCTTCTTCTTTCGAAATATTGTATTTTCCCGAAATAACATTAATTAAAATACCATCATTAAACGTAAGAAATTCATTGAAAACAACTTGTAGTGGATTTCTTTGCTTAACAATAAAAGCTCCAAATTCTGGAATTATAACTTTAGTATTATTTTTTAATATTTCTAATAAAACTTCATCCATCGAGGATAACTTTTGTAATCAAAGTTATATTTTTTTAAGCAAAAAAAATAAAATGTTATTAACAAGGTATAAAGATTTTCAATAAAAAATATGAAATTATTAATTCTTTAAAAAAGTTTTTAATTTCTAAAAATGGCAAAAATGTTAGTATTCTTCTAATAATAAATTCACATAAAATTAAAATCATTAAGTACAATTAAAATGTTTTTGAATAACAAAATATGTTTTTTGTATATTTCATATTTCTTAAATTTGTTGCAATAACTTTTTTTATTTATAAATCATGAAATCATTAAAAGTTCTATTAACTATTATTTTATTTTTCAAAATTGTTTTTGATTCTTATTCTCAATTAAGTATTGGTGGTATACCTGAAAGTTTATCTTTGTCCAACTTTAAAAATACCATATTACCCGAAACATTTATCAAAATGCCGAATATTGATAGTCTTATAAACGATGATATCAAAAAAGGAATTACCAACAGAATAGGGATAATTTTTGATGTTGATATTGATATAATAAAAGATGGTCAAAAAGAAGAAATTCCTTCAAAAGGGTTTATATGGAGATACAAAATTTATTCTGATTCGGCCCTTGCAATAAGTACTTTTTTTAAAGAATTTTACATACCTGCTGGAGGTAAATTATTTTTGTATGATGCTTCATTAAAACAAATATATGGTGCTTTTTCAAATTTAAATAATAACTCAAGAAATAATTTATCAATTGCTAGTATCGAAAGCAACACAATAATTATTGAATATTTTCAGCCATATAATGTTGATATTGATAGTGTTAAATTGAAAATAGGCTGGGTATCATTAAAATATAAGACTTTAAGAAATTATTTAAAATCAACACAAAATGAAATTATCGACATAAATTGTCCACAGGGCAGTAATTGGCAAAATCAAAAACATGCTGTATGTTATGTGGAATTTAAAATTAATAAAGATTCGTATATATGTACTGGTTTTTTAATAAACAATGTTCGTGAAGATGGAACACCATATTTTATGACTGCTAATCACTGTATTAATAATGAAGAGTCGGCAAATAGTCTTGTGGTATATTTCAACTACGAAAATTCTTCTTGCAATTCAAATGATGCTAATAAAAATCAAACACTTTCGGGAGCCTCTTTAAAAGCAACCAATATTTATAGCGATTTTACTTTGTTATTGTTAACAGAACAACCTCCTATATATTATTTTCCTTATTACCTTGGCTGGGATGTAACAAGTCGCAGGCCTAATAATGCAGTAGGCATACATCATCCTTCAGGAAAACCTAAAGCAATATCAATTGAAAACGATAAACCACGAAGCTATCCATACAAACTTTATTGGGAATCATCAAATTATTATTCAGAAGCCAATACTCACTGGCAAGTAACTTTTGATGAAGGTACTACTGAAGGAGGTTCTTCGGGTTCACCTTTACTTGATGAATATGGTAGAGCTATCGGACAACTACATGGAGGACCTGCAACTAATCCTTATGTAGCTTATTATGGTAAAATTTCAGTATCATGGAATTATGATACACTACCATACAAACAATTAAAGTTTTGGCTTGATCCTGATAAAACAGGTAAAACTGTACTAAATGGTAGATATTTCATAAAACCTAAAGCAAATTTTTATACAAATTTAACAAACGTTTGTTTGAATTCAAGTATAAAACTGTATGATTCATCTCTCTACAATCCATCACAATGGCAATGGAGTATTTTTCCTCAAACATATTCATTTATTGAAAATACCAATAGCACATCACAAAATCCTGTAGTAGTTTTTCATGATACAGGATATTATAATATAACTCTTTCAGTAAGTAATGAATATGGTAGTGATACAAAAACCAAAGAAAGATATATCAAAGTAAATAATTCAATATATATAACCGCCCAAAACTTACCCGATAGCTTTTTTTGTGCATGCGACTTAAAAAACTATAAAATAATACTGAATGGTGCTCAAGAATATTTGGTAAATATTGACAATTACGAAAAACTTAAATATGATATCAACGAAGATACTATTTTACTAAATTTCAACAAAGAATTCAGTAATTCAGGTGATTTTATTGCAAATTTTAATATTATAGGTAAGTTTGGAGAATGTACAGATACAATTTCAAAAAAATTAAAGATTGTTGTACCCCCAAATGATGACATGAAACAAGCAATATTATTATATCCAGGTAGCAAAGTTATTTATTCAAACTTTTGTGCCTCTGCAGAAGAATACGAACCACACCCACCTATGATTAATTGCTATGGTTACAGAAGCTGGTGTTACGATCCATCAAACATTTCTAGAAGCATATGGTTTAAATTTTTAGGACCATCAAACGGTAAAATAACAGTCAATACCAGCGGTATTGATACCCGAATAGCCATATATCAGGCCAACGATGCTGATGATTTAATCAATGGCAAATATTTGCTTGTAGCTGCAAACGATAATACATCAATATACAATAAAAATTCTTCTTTAAATGACATAGAAATAACTCCAGGAAAAAATTATTTTTTGCAGGTAGATGGTTATAAAGGTGATTATGGTAATATTGAAATTGAATTACTTTCGGAAGGCATAGAAATATTCAGAAATCCAGTGTCCGGATTTGTTAATCTTTTAATTTCTGATTTTAATGAAGGTGATGCCAAAATAGAGGTATTTAACATTGCAGGAGTATTGATTTATAACAAAATTGTAAATGTTAAGTTTAACAAAAACCTCTTTCAACTTGATATTAAAAATCTTAATGAAGGCATATATATTGTCAGGGTTTCATTGAATAATAAAATTTACAATAAAAAACTGGTAATAAAACATTAATTTTTTATTATTTAAAATAAATAGAAATCACTTATATCTATAAAATTTAAACTCATTAAATTTATCAACTTTACTCACAAAGTATATATTTTGTTATTATTTTAGGTATATTTTGTTAATTTAATTGGTTGATTGTCAAAATATTTATAAGTTTGTTTAAATATATTTTTTATGAATTGGTTTAAATTTTATTTGTCTCTTTTTATTATAAGTATTTTTTTCAATAGCTGTCAGAAACCTTTAATTTACATCAAAATCAATAATGGTATAGAAATAAGAAAAAAAAATATTACAACACGCATAGTTTTTTATAAAGACAATATAATAAGAATTGTAAAATGGCCAATTAAATATTCACCAAATAAAATTAGCTTATCTGTTATCAGAGATACATCAATAAAAGTTAATTTCAACATAAAAGAAAATAAAAATAGTTTGTTAATAGAATCGAAAAAATTAAATCTGATAATAAATAAAAAAACAGGTAATATAACTTTTGCCGACAAATCAAATAACATTTTTATCGAAGAAACAAAAAAACCTTTTTTTAAAAAAGTAGTTTACTTGGATGATACAACATTTAATATTCAACAATTTTTTAGGTTATCTGAAAAAGAAGCTATATATGGATTTGGTCAGCATCAAAACGGGATAATTAATTACAAAAATCATTCAGTAGTACTTGTCCAAAGCAATACCGATGCTGTTATACCATTTTTTGTATCGACGCGCAATTATGGAATTTTATGGGATAATTACTCAAAAACTATTTTTTCAGATAAAAACGATACATATTTATGGTCGGATGTAGGTGATCAAATTGATTATTATTTTATAGCTGGTTATAATTTAGATTCTGTCATTTCGGGATATAGGTATCTGACCGGAAAAACTCCTTTATTTGGTAAATGGGCATATGGCTACTGGCAAAGTAAAGAACATTATGATAACCAATCTGAATTAATGAGTATAGCAAAAAAATATCGTGAATTAAAAATACCTATTGACAATATTATTCAAGACTGGGATTATTGGAATGGTAAAGAAAATTGGGGAGGTATGTTTTTCGATAGTATATTATATCCCGATCCCGAAGGAATGATAAAAGAACTACATAAAATGAACTATCATATTATGATATCTATATGGCCTGCTGTGGGTCCAAATACCCAAATATATAAAGAACTTAATAGCAAAGGTTTTTTATATTATCCTGTTGGATGGGCAGGTTTCAAATATTACGATGCCTTTAATCCTGAAGCAAACGCTATTTATTTCAAATATTTAAAAAATGGTTTATTATCAAAAGATATCGATGCATTGTGGATCGACTCAACAGAACCCGATGTAATAAATGCGTTAACAAAAGAATCGCAAGAATACGAAATGAAAAAAATGGGTAAAAACTACCTTGGGAGCTGGGCAAGATATTTAAATGCTTTTTCTCTTGTAATGACAGATGCACTATATAAAAATCTGCGAAAAGAAAATAATAACAAACGTATATTTATTCTTACGAGATCATCATTTGCAGGACAACAAAGATCGGGAGCAACCACATGGTCAGGCGATATAGGAGCAAACTGGGAAATTTATAAAAAACAAATTACAGCAGGCATTAACCATTCGATGGCTGGAATACCTTATTGGACTTTCGACATTGGAGCATTTGTACTTGGAGCTTATGATGGTGTTTTTGTCTATGGCGGTAAAGATCCTGCATATCAAGAATTATATACACGAATGTTTCAGTTTGGCACTTTTTGTCCAATATTTCGTTCGCATGGTTCAGAAACACCACGTGAAATATGGGAATTTGGCGAATTTGTACCAGTACTCATAAAATTTGATAATCTTCGATACCGCCTTTTACCCTATATATATTCAATGGCATGGTTAATAACATCAGAAGACTATACTTTAATGAGAGCACTTGCAATGGACTTTTCAGAAGATATTGATACTTACAATATCTCCGATCAATACATGTTCGGTAGTTCAATTATGGTATGTCCTGTCACAGAATACATGAAATATCGACCACCCGAGCCTTCTATTCCTGTTACATCAAAATATTTTAAAACTAGCAATGGCAAAAAAGGATTGAAAGCTTATTATTTCAGCGATCCATATTTTAAAAATCTAACTCTCTCTAAAGTTGATACGTCGATAATGATTAATTGGTACACTGGTCGTCCTGAATATGTTACAGACTCTTCTTATTCAATACGCTGGGAAGGAAAAATAATTCCATCAGAAACAGGAAAACATCAATTTCACCTGAAAAGCTTTGATACAAAAAAAATTTTTATTAATGGTAAAGAATTGAAAATGATTTATACAAGCACCGAACAATATACCGAACCAGTAGAACTTATTGCAGATAAAGAATACGACTTTAAATTAGAAGTGAGCAATAAATCGACTGGTGCAGCCAGAATGTTGTTATATTGGAAAACACCATCAATCTTCGAGAAAGAAAAAATGCCAATAAATAAGAAGTACGAAAGAAAAGTTTATCTCCCAAAAAATACCAATTGGTATAATTTCTGGACAGGAGAAGTAATAGAAGGAGGAAAAAATATTATAGCACCAGCACCCATCGATATTATACCTCTATATATTAAAGCTGGAAGTATTTTACCTATGGGGCCATTCGTACAATATTCAACAGAAAAAAACGATACTCTTGAAATAAGAATTTATAAAGGCAATAATGCATCTTTTATTTTATACGAAGATGAAAATGATGGTTATAATTATGAAAAAGGTATTTATTCAACAATAAGACTAAACTGGTATGATAAAGAAAATATTCTCGAAATTTCTGAAAGAAAAGGAAAATTTCCAGGAATGGAAGAAAAACGAATATTTTATATAACAATAGTCGACAAAAATAAAGCAGTAGGAATAGAAATATCAAAACCTGATAAAATAATCACCTATAAAGGAAAAAAAGAAATTATAAAATTTTAAGTCTTTTCCGATAAAAATTAAATAAAAAACCTTAAACCTTATTAAAATCAGCAGGTAATCTGCTGATTTTTTGTTTTTAGATAATATGATTATATATGCTAATTTTTATATTTTGTCTACAAAAAATTTTTGATAAATCACAATTATTTATTTTTAATCACAAACAATAAAAAAATTATGAAAAAAGTGAATCTTTTAATTTTTATCGTACTATTATTGTCAAATCAAAGAATTCTTTATTCTCAAACAAAAAGTTTATTAAAAAAATATAAAATCTATAAAATAGAAGAATGGTCGGTGATTGATAAAAACAATCCTGAATTAAAAAATACAGAAGTATATGACGAAAATGGAAAAATCATTGAAAAAATCACTTACGGAAAAAATAAAAAGCCCAAAAAACGTGAAGAATATAAATATGACAGCACAAATCTTCTAATAGAACATTTGATTTACAATGATAAAAATATTATAACAAAACATGAAATCTTAAGATATAACAACAACAAACAAAAAATTGAAAAAATCGAACTTAATCAATCAGGCAAAATAATTTCAAAAACTATTTATGAATATGATGAAAATACAGGTTTTTTAATAACTAAAAAGATATATGATGAAAAAAATAATTTAGAAAAAGTAATATCATACAAATATTTCGAAAAATGAATAAACATATTCAAGATATATTAGATAATTTTAAATCTATAGATTTAAAAACTTTAGAAAATAATTATAGTTTGCTCGATAGATTAGACTATAAATATTTACTTAATATTCGATATTTATTTCCATTTTTAACTGAACTTTTAAAAAACGAATATAAAATACTTGAAATAAAAAATAATAGAATTTTTACATATAAAAACCTTTATTTTGATACTCTCGATCATCAAATGTATTTATTTCACCACAATGGTAAAACAAATAGATTTAAAATTAGAATACGAGAATATATTGAAACATCACAAATGTATTTAGAAATTAAACAAAAATATTCTAATGGTAGGTGTATAAAATATCGGAAAAAAATCAACAAATTTGAAGACAATAGCATGATTAACAATTTTATTGAAAACTACTCACCTTATAAAATAAAAGAACTTAATAAAACCCTATATAATCAATTTCACCGTATTACTTTGGTTAATGACTATAATATACATCGAGTGACAATAGATTTCAATTTAAAATTTAAAAACAATGAGTTTGTATATTTACCCGAAATTGCAATAATAGAAGTAAAAATTCCAAAAGAATTAAACTATTATTTTGACAGAAACATTATTAAAAAATTCTCTTTAAAACAATGCAATTTTAGCAAATATTGTATAGGCATAGCATTAACAAAAAACAATATTAAAAAAAACAACTTTAAAGCAACTATTCTAATGATTAATAAAATCAAAAATCTAAATTAATAACATTATGAACACCAATATTTTAATCGACACACAAAAATTTCTTGGACTTGATCTAATTGATTATAATGACTTCTCTAAGTTACTGTTTCGTTTTTTTATAAATTTTATTTTTACTTTTATTTTAATCCGTCTGATTTACTATCCATCAACAAAAAGAAAAGATTATCTTTTTTCATACTTTTTACTTTCAACCGTTATCTTCTTATTATGTTTTTTATTGGAAAATGCAAAATTGCAAATAGGTATAGCACTTGGCCTGTTTGCTATTTTTGGAATTATAAGGTACAGAACCAATGCTATTCCTATTAAAGAAATGACCTACCTATTTGTGGTTATTGCTATTTCTGTTATAAATGCTCTTGCAAAATCAAAGGTAAGTTACGCCGAATTAGTATTTACCAATGTCATTATTGTAACAATTACCTATTTGCTAGAAAAAGTATTTTTATTACGTCATGAAGTTTCAAAAATTATCAACTACGAAAAAATTGAACTGATAAAACCAGAAAAAAGAAAAGAACTAATCGAAGATTTAGAAAAAAGAACTGGCATAAAAATTAATAGAGTAGAAATTGGACGTATCGACTTTTTAAAAGATTCTGCCCGTATAAAAATTTATTATTACGAAGATGAAAATAATCCTTCGAATTTTGAAGATAATATATTCTCAAACAATGACGATGACGATTAAAACAAGAAAATTGATTTTTTTATAAAATATTACCTTATGAAAAAAACAGCCTTAATTTTCTACATTATTATAATATTGTCGGCATATACCAAGGCTCAAGAAAAAGATTATGGAATATGGACAACAATTTCACTCGAAAAAAAAATTAAAAAATTAGATATTGAATTAAATAGTGAACTTAGAACTTTCAATAATTCACAAGATATTAATCGCTTAAGTTTTCAACTCGATGCTTCCTATAAAATATATTTTTTAAAATTAGGTTTAGGATATCAATTCATTTATTTTAATGACATAAAATATAATGATTATCAACCAAGACAAAGATATATTGCTTACCTTATAGGTAAAAAATCATATAAAAATTTTACTTTTTCTATCAGAGAAAGATTTCAAAGAACAATAAAAGATGAAAGAGACAGAATAAGAATTGACGGAAGTTACGACACATATAAAGTAAATCCCGAATGGGAATGGAGAAATAAAATAAAAATATCATACAATAGTAAAAATACTCCAATTATAACATCATTATCTTTTGAAAGTTTTTATTGTCTTAATGATCCCGATAATAAATTTTTCAATGAGCTAAGATATTCTTTGGATTTAGATTACAGATTATCAAAAAAGCATACAATATCAATTTATGGCTTAATTGATAAAGAAATTAATGTAACAAACCCTTTAACAAGATACATAACAGGTATTGCTTATAAATATTCATTTTAAAAACCAATATTATGAAAACCTCATTATTTATAACATTAATAATTGGTATAACTTTAATAAATGCATGTGAAAAAAAATATCTTGTTGAAGAAAATAAAACATCAAACAATGATGGAAAAAAACAAATATACGAAGACACAAACGATTATAAAATTGATACATCAGCAATTATTAATTTTTATGTAAACGATACTTCTCTTTCATATAAACACATTGAAGGAATTAATGTTAATGGAAATAAAATTTATATTACACGTAGTGGTATATATTCATTAAGAGGAAAAATTGAAAATGGACAAATTATTATTGAAGTCACAGATGAAGATATTGTGAAAATCATATTAAATGGCATTAATATTTATTGTAAAAACAGCGCACCAATATATATTAAAAAAGCGAAAAAAGTAGTGATTTTCGTTGCAGAAAATACTGAAAATTTATTAAAAGATAGTTCAACTTATGTATTTGATAATAATCATAATGAACCAAACGCTGTAATTTTCAGCAAAACCGATTTAATAATATATGGTAATGGATTTCTAAAAATAGAAGGTTATTACAAAGATGGAATAAATAGCAAAGATGGCTTAATAATTAAAGATGCTAATATGAATATATTTGCAATAGACGATGGTATTAGAGGAAAAAACTATGTAAAAATCGACAATAGCAAATTAACATTAAATACTGATGGTGATGCCATAAAATCTGACAATGATAATAATATTAATACAAACTTAGGAATTATTGTTATTGATTCAGGTATGTATAACATAACTTCAGGAGGTGATGGTATATATGCTTATCAAAAAGTTATAATAAACAATGGAGAGTTTAACATAATATCGGGGGGAGGGAGTAATAAAACCATAAGTACCGATTTTTCTGCTAAAGGTATAAAAGCTAATGATTCAGTTATAATAAATAATGGTATTATTGATATAAATAGTGCTGATGATGCTATTAATTGCAATAATGCTATTTTAATTAAAAATCAAAGCATAACAATTTCTGCAGCTGATGAAGCAATTAAAGCAAACAAAAATTTAACAATTGTCGATGCCAATTTAATCATAAATAAATCTTATCAAGGCCTAAAATCACAAATAATTTTTTTAAACGGAAAAAATATAAAAATAACATCAACAAATGATGCTATTAATGCTAACGAAAGTATAACTATAAATGACGGTATATTTAACATAAATACTACTGGTAATGGTGATGCCATTCATGCCGAATCATATATCAATATTAATTCTGGAAATATAACAATTTCACAATCGTATGAAGCCATAGAATCTGCATTAATAAATATCAATGGAGGAGAAATCAATATAACAGCAACAAACGACGGTTTAAATGCCTCAAAAGGATTACAGATTGGCGGAACTGAAGCCAACGATGGTAGTCAGATTACAATAAATGGAGGCAAAATAATAATTAGTGTAACAAACGGCGATTGTCTTGACAGTAATGGCAATGTCGATATAAACGGAGGCACTATCATTGTACATGGACCACAAAATCAACCTGAACTTGGTGCTGATATTAATGGAACATTTAAAATCAATGGCGGTTTTGTTGCTGTTGCAGAAATATCAAACCAAATGCGTGAAGTCCCATCTACAAACTCCGCTCAAAATTGTCTTGTATTCACCAGTTCAACAGTATTTAACGCAGGTACACTCTTCCATATCGAAGACTCTAATGGCAACAATATTTTGACATTTAAGCCTTTACGTAGATATAGTGGAATTACTTTTTCATCAAATGCTTTATCAACAGGACAAACCTATAAAATATATTATGGTGGGTCAACAAGTGGAATAGAAAATAGTGGAGGTATTTACAGTGAAGGTTCATATTCTGTTGGTACTTTTTTAACATCATTTACAATAAATGGAAAAGTAACATCAATTAAAAAGTAATCTCAAAAATTATAAAACAATCACTAAAGAATATCCAAAAGAAAAAACATTAAAATTCAAGGCTTTAGCTATTAAATTAAAATATTGTAAAACATACATAATCCAAAATGTCATTATTCTTTTAAACAATTTTTAAAAAATCTTGTTAAATATGAATAAGTAATTAAGTAATAATTTCTAAATTTTTTTAAATTTTGTATTTAATCATAAAAACTCAAATAAATTTTATACATTATGGAAAACAACGTTCAACAAAAAAGAGGAATGCCACTATTGGGAGACGATTTCCCAAAGTTACAAGTATTAACAACACATGGTTCAATTAATTTACCTGAACATTTTGCAGGTAAATGGTTTGTTTTGTTCAGTCATCCAGGCGATTTTACTCCTGTTTGTACAACAGAATTTATAGCATTTCAAAAAAATTATGACAAATTTAAAGAGCTTAATTGCGAACTTATTGGATTAAGTGTCGATCAAGTATTTTCGCACATTAAATGGACGGAATGGATAAAAGAAAAATTTAATGTAGAAATTGAATTTCCTATAATTGCTGATACTGGTTCTGTTGCCGAAATGCTCGGATTAATACATCCTGGTAAAGGAACAAATACTGTAAGAGCTGTATTCATTGTTGATGATAAAGGAAAAATAAGAATTATTTTCTATTATCCTCAAGAATTAGGTAGAAATATTGATGAAATTCTACGTGCAATTAAGGCAATGCAAATATCTGATAAAAATGGTGTAGCAATGCCTGCTGATTGGCCAAATAATGAAATACTAAAAGATAAAGTTATTGTACCTCCAGCAAAGGATGTAAATAGTGCTAAAGACAGATTAGAAAAAGCCAAAAAAGGCGAATTCGAATGTTACGATTGGTGGTTTTGTTATAAAAAACTATAAATAATTAAATTTTAAACATAATCAGAGAAATGTTCTCTGGTTGTGTTTTTTATTGTTAATTAATTTCTTTTAGTAAAAAAACTTACTATTACAATTACTGCAGTTGATAAAAAGAAAGCTGGTATTAATTCGTATAAACCAGTATTTTTGAACACAGGTAAGTTTTTCCATATAAAAACTACCAATGTTCCTGTAACCAATCCTGCTATAACACCTTGATAAGTAGTTTTTTTCCAGAAAATTGATAAAATTAAAGCTGGGCCAATAGAAGCCCCCAAACCACCCCATGCAAACAATACAAACCACAAAATTTGTTCTTTTATCATAAATGCAAGCATTATCGATAACATTATAATAATAAAGACACTTATACGACTAAGCCTTGTTAATTTTTTATTTTCAATTATTTTATCCTTTAGTAAAATTTTTTGATAAAAATCTCTAACAATACTCGATGCAGCAACTAACAATTGAGAATCAGCTGTAGACATTATTGCAGCAAATAAAGATGATAGAATTATACCAGCAAAAAAAGGAGACAATAATAAATTACTTAAACTAATATAAATATTTTCATTATCAGCATTTGGTAAAAGATCTTTCATCGGGAAATAAGCTCTACCAACAATACCAGTTAGAATTGCACCTATGGCCATTAAAACATTCCATATAGTACCAACTATTGCAGTCCATTTAAATTGTGAAGGGTCTTTAATCGACATATATCTAATAGCAATATGAGGATTGCCAGGCGAACCCAACCCTATAGCAAGTAAACCAATTATTGTCAATCCTGGCATTCTAAATAAATCAAAGAATTTAGGGTCTATCTCTTGTAAACTTTTTATCAATGATCCTATACTACCAAAATCAATAATAGCAAATAATGGCAAAATAGTTAATGCAAGCAGTATAACAAATGCCTGAAAAACATCTGTTAAACTGACAGCAAGAAATCCTCCGGTAATTGTATACAACAAGATCACAAAAGCTGTTATAATTAATCCCGTATTCTCAGATATTTGAAAATGAGTATAAAAAGATTTACCGCCAGCCATTATCTGAGAAGAAACATAAGTCACCATAAAAATTACAAAAACAACAATCAAAAAAATTCTTAAATATCCTTTTTTATCGTTCAAATGCATAGCAAAAAAATCGGGTAACGTAATACAATCATACTTTTCACTATAATATCTAAGACGTGGAGCGAGAAATAAAAACAATAAAAATTCAACAATAATATAGCCTGCTACAGCCCATATAGCAGATATACCCTGTAAATAAGCTAAACCAGAAACTCCTATAAGCAACCACGCACTTCGACCAGATGCAACAGCCGATAAAGCAACAACAAAACGTCCCATTTGTCTTCCCCCTATAAAAAATTCACTAACTCCTTTCGACGAAAAACGTGCTGAATAAATACCAATAGCAGCAATAATAATAAAATATAATACCACAGGTAATAACTTATTAAATGTTATGCTAACTACAATATAATTCGTTGTTATCATGATTATTATGATTAAATTTTTTAAATTAGCCAGCTTCCATCATCATCAAGAGGTGAAATTATTACTTTTATTCTTTTTGGCGATGAACGATAAGGCCATGATGTTATTATTATATCGGCACCTGCAGAAACATATTCTCGAATATTCTCATCAGTAATGCCCTCTGCAGCAGCAATTTTTATTTTACTGCTTCTACTATTAAGTATTTCCTTCAATTGTTTGATTTCTAAAGGCGAAAACGAAGAACATTGTATAATATTAATATCTGCCTCTGCAATTTGTAAGGCTTGTTCAATTGTTCGTACTTCAACTGTTATTGTTTTATCACCAATCAAACTATATTGATCTTTAAGACGTTTTTTTAAGTTATTAATATTTCCAAGAAAACAGTAATGATTTTCAAAAATAAATATAGTTTCCGAAAGTCCAAGTCGATGAATACATGCTCCACCAGCTTGAACTGCTTTTGCAACAATTTTTCGTGTATATGGAAAAACCTTTCGGGTCGTTGTAACTATAACATCAGGATTAACAGATTTTGCTATGTCAACAAGATATTTTACAGCTGTTGCAATACCTGATGAATAACTTATTAAATTTTCAGCTGCTCTCCACAATACATGAATATTTTTCGACAATCCTTCTCCTTCTAAAAATTTTACATTTGCCTCCAATGTTTCTCCTGATGGCGTAAACAATGTTGGTTTAATCGATAACTTTTTAAACATCTTTATAACCTCTTCGGTACAACATACTACTGTCTCTTCTGTTGTGAAAAATTGAATTTTTGCAGGTTTGTTTTCAAGTTTTAATATAGATGTCGTTAAATCATAAAAAGGAACATCTTCAGTTAATATTTTATCTATTTCTTCATCAGTAAAGTATATCATAACAAATTTTTTAATATTTTAAAATTAAAAATAAAAAATTTTTACATCAATTATGAAAAATACAAAAACTTATTTAGGGTAAATATTTTTTAAAACGTCATATAGTTTAAAAAAACAAAATTTAAAAAACAATGAATCCAAATATAATTATTTATATTTTTATTACTTCTATTATCTTATTATCAGGTAACTGTAAAGACAAAGATGAATTTAAAACATTTTTGTATTCCGATAAACAGGAAGTAATATTTAAACCTTATGATAAAATTATAGATACATTAAATATCACATCAAATACAAGCTGGTTTACATCGACAGATGAAAATTGGATTACTCTCACACCGCAAAAAGGTAATGGCAATGGAAAAATTATCGTTGCTGTTGATAAAAATCAAGATACCGTTGAAAGAAATGGTAATATAAAATTATTTGCTAAAGAGATTATACCAATAGAAATAAAAGTTAAACAACAGAAAAATACTTTTTTTCTTAATTCATCACGTAAAATATTAAATTACACTCCTGAATTAATTAACGATACATTCAAAGTATTAAGTAACACACGCTGGAAAATAATAAATAATAACAACTGGATTATTATTACCCCCGATACAGGTACAAACAATAAAATAATAAACCTAAGTATAAGTAGCAATCCTATATCAACACCAAGAAAAGCTACATTAAAAGTAATAGGAGATTTAACACGAGATACGGTTTTGTTGATAGTTAATCAACAGGGTAAGCCATGCCAACTTGCAGATGAAAAACCATGTTATATACAAAACTGTTATATACCAACAATTCCTTCATTTAATCAACTTGAAAACAATAATTATTTACCCGATCCTTTTAAATTTTTGAATGGAATAAAAATGACATCAAAAGATGAATGGAAATGCCGTAGGCAAGAACTTATGTTGTTAGCTCAAGAATTTGAACTTGGTTATAAACCATGTACACCTTACGAAGCAACAACAGGAAAATTTAAAAATGATAAAATTACTGTAACAGTAACTGATAATGGAAAAACAATATCGTTTGATTGTGCAATTTCTTATCCCCCTTCAGGTAAACCACCTTTTCCTGCAATGATAGGTATTGGTTATTGCCTTTTAAATATGCAAACTTTGTTTAATAATGGAGTTGCTATAATAAATATACCAGTAGATGAAATTGCTGAACAAAAAAATACTAGTTCACGAGGCAAAGGTAAATTTTATAATTTATACTGTAACAATCACTCGGCAGGAGCTTTGATGGCATGGGCATGGGCAGTAAGTCGATTAATAGATGCACTTGAAAAAACCCCAGAAGCAAACATAGATACAAAAAGAATAGGAGTAACAGGTTGCTCAAGATATGGTAAAGGGGCACTTGTTGCAGGTGCTTTTGATGAAAGAATAATATTAACAATACCTCAGGAATCTGGTTCGGGAGGAGCCGCAAACTGGAGAGTTTCAGATTATCAAAAAAATGTTTTGCATCAAAATGTACAAACTTTATCACAAATTGTTACAGAAAATTGCTGGTTTAGATCAAATTTTTCTCAATTTTCAGATTATACCAATAAATTACCTTTTGATCATCATTCTATTGCTGGCTTAATCGCACCAAGAGCTTTATTAATAATTGAAAATACAGCAATGGAATGGTTGGGAAATTTAAGTACTTATGTAAATGCTAAAGTTGCTCAAATGATCTGGAAAGCACTTGGTGAAACTGATAAATTTGGTTTTTCACAATATGGTCATAACGATCATTGTGTTTATAAAGATGCTCAATTGCCCGAACTTGAAGCTTTTATAAAAAAATTTTTAGTACAAAGTGATAAAAATATTAACACAACAATATTTAAAACTGATGGTAATTTTATTTTCGATTCAACAAAATGGGTAAATTGGTCAATACCCATTTTAAATTAATTATATAATTATGTTTACAGACCTTTTTACTGACTTTTATAGTTTTAATAATTAAAAAAGTTTATAAAATTATTTAAAGAAATTAATAGTTAATATCTATTATTTTATGGCAAGATTAAATTAAAAAAATTATGAGTTTAAATAAATAAAAAAATATCTCAAATTTCCTACGATAATGTAACTATTGATTTCAACTACTCCACTTTTTGAAGATAATTTATCAGTATCTAATGTAAATATATTTTCATCGTCTTCTATCAGTGTTATGTAACCTTTTTCTTGCTATTCTTATAAACTGGAACGGATTTTTAGGATAATTATCTTTAAAACTTTTTGGCCAAATATTCCAATCCCATCTCAAAAAGTAATGATTGGCTAAATAATCAAAATATAAGTCGTCAACTCAAATTACGGTTTTTTTAACATAGAAGTTACATTCTATTTGATACTAAAATTTTTTTAATTATCAAAAAGTAATCCCTTGATGATTTGTAATTTAATTTTTATTTTTATCCAACAAAATACAATTATTTTTAATAGCAGCTACAAACTAATTTTGTGTAATTTATAATACAATAAAAGAAAAGAAATATGAATAATAGGAATTTAACATTTACACCAAAAACATATCAACTTGAAAATTTAATTAATGATATAGATACAGGTAATATTGCTTTACCAGATTTACAAAGACCTTTTGTTTGGGATACAACAAAAGTGAGGGATTTAATTGATTCGCTTTATAAAGGGTTACCTACAGGGCTTATTATTTTATGGGAGATATTAGAAGCAAATAACTTTAAAAAAATTAATCAAGAAAATAAAAGAGATCCGCGTTTTCTTGTAATTGACGGACAACAACGTTTAACATCTTTATTTTCAATAATTAAAAATAAAAATATAATTTCCAAAAACGTTCATAAAATTAAAATAAAAATTTCTTTTAATCCTATTGATGAAAAATTTGAGGTTTATAATGCTGCAATAGAAAAAAGCAAAGAATGGATCCCTAATATTAGTAAAATTTTTGAAAACAGTTCAAGTTTTGAATTGATTGAAGAATATTTAAATAAAATTAAAGATTTAGATAAAAATATTGATCGTAAAATTATTGCTCATAGAATCGAAAAAGTTAGAAACATTTTAAATTATCCTTTCCAAGTTCTTGAATTATCTCCTGATTTAGACCCCGAAGAAGTTTCTGAAATTTTTGTACGTATCAATAGCAAAGGCCAAACTTTAAACCAATCTGATTTTATACTCACTCTGATGTCTGTTTATTGGCCCGAAGGACGCGATAAATTAGAAAATTTTATTAAAAAATCTCATCAATTACCCGATAACAATATGCCTTCTTCATATAATATTATAGGCATAAAACCAATTCCTGAAACACTAATTCGCACAATTGTCGGATATACTTTTAACCGCGGAAGATTAAAGTATGCTTATCTTATATTAAAAGGTCGTGATTTAGAAAATCGTAAGATTTCTGAAGAATTGAGAGAGAAAAATCTTAATATTTTTAAAGAAGGTTTGGAAAAAACATTAGATTTAACTACCTGGCATAATTTTATAAAAATCATACACAGTGCTGGATTTATTGATGATTCTTTAATATGTTCCAAGGTAACTTTTTTTATAACATACAGCATTTATTTAAAATTATTACAAAAACAAAACAACGCTAATGTAGAATCTTTAATTAAAAAATGGTTTGTTTTTTCAATACTAACTCAAAGATATACAACTTCGCCCGAATCAAAAATTGAAGAAGACCTTAATAAAATTAAAAACATTGGTATAGAAAAATTTATAAAAGAAACTATCAAAATTAATTTTACAAATGATTTTTGGGAAATTATTTTGCCCGAACACTTAGAAAGTGCTTCAACTTTGAATTTTGCATATCTTACTTATTTAGCTGCTTTAATTTATGATGATACAAAAGTATTATTCTCGGATATTAAATTAAGGGATTATCTGAAACCCTCGTTTAAATCACCTAAAAAAACAATCGATAAACACCATATTTACCCTAAAAATTATTTAATTAATAATTTTAATCTTGGAAAAAAAGATTATAACCAAGTGGCCAATCTAATTTACATAGAGTACAAAGACAATATAAAAATAAGCAATAAAAATCCTTTACAATATTGGACAATGTATACTAAAAATCTAACCACAAAAGAATTAAATGAAATTTATGAAATTTATTCTATACCCAAAGAATTCCCAAATATGGAATATTTTGATTTTCTGAAAAAAAGAAGAAAGTTAATGGCTAAAAAAATTGAACAATATTTTTATAAACTTTAAAAAGTTAATTAGTTTTAGAAAATAGATTTTATACCTTACATGAAATTTGAAATTTCATTATAATTAAAATAAATTTTCATAATTTGGCCTTAATAAAGAGTTTTATCTTAGATAGCTTAATGAGCTCAGATTATGGCAAAAAATAATAATAATACAGAAACCTTTGAACAACAACTCTGGAAGGCTGCGGATAAACTAAGAAAAAATATCGATGCGGCAGAATATAAGCATGTCGTATTGGGACTTATTTTTCTTCGTTATATCTCCGATGCCTTTGAAAATTTGTATGAAAAGCTCAAAAAAGGCGAGGGAGAATACAAAAATGCAGATCCGGAAGATATTGATGAGTATAGAGCCGAAAATGTCTTTTTCGTTCCGCCTCAAGCGCGATGGCAATATATTAAGGCAAATGCCAAAAAACCTGAAATAGGAAAAATCATTGATGAGGCAATGGAATTGATCGAAAAAGAAAACCCATCGCTTAAAGGTGTACTACCAAAGGTTTATGCAAGAGGGAATATCGATCCCATTAGTCTTGGCGGGCTAATTGATCTTTTTAGTAACATTGCTTTTGACCTGGCAAAAGAGAGAAGCGCCGATATTTTGGGACATGTGTTTGAGTATTTTTTAGGCCAGTTTGCTTTGGCAGAAGGAAAAAAGGGTGGACAATTCTACACGCCAAGAAGTGTTGTTGAACTTTTGGTTGAAATGCTCGAACCTTATAGGGGCAGAGTATTTGACCCTTGTTGCGGCTCCGGGGGCATGTTTGTTCAATCGGAAAAATTTGTTTTAGCTCACCAAGGAAAAATAAATGATATTTCTATTTACGGGCAAGAAAGTAACCAAACAACCTGGCGACTTTGCAAAATGAACCTTGCTATTAGAAGGATCGATTCATCACAAGTCAAATGGAATCCTGAAGGTTCTTTTTTAAATGATGCCCACAAGGACCTGAAAGCCGATTTTGTGATTGCCAATCCTCCTTTTAACGATAGCGATTGGAGCGGAGAACTGCTCCGAAACGATGTCCGCTGGAAGTATGGTGTGCCTCCAGAGGGTAATGCAAACTATGCTTGGATCCAACACTTTATCTATCATCTTTCACCCACAGGGAAAGCTGGCTTTGTATTGGCAAAAGGGGCTCTCACAACCAAACAAACTGCTGAATACGAAATACGCAAAAATATTATTGAAGATGATCTGGTTGATTGCATCGTTAATTTGCCAGCAAAACTCTTTTTAAACACGCAGATACCCGCTTCACTTTGGTTTTTAAAACGCAAGAAAACCCACAGAAAAGGCCAAATCCTTTTTATTGACGCCCGCGATATGGGAACATTGATAAACAGAAGAACAAGAGTTTTGACCGAAGAAGATATTCAAAAAATTGCTGCTACCTATCATAATTGGTCAAACCCACAAGGCAAATACGAAGATATAAAAGGTTTTTGCAAATCTGCCACTATTGAAGAAGTCAAAGCGTTGGACTATGTGCTCACCCCCGGCCGTTATGTAGGGCTACCTGACGAAGATGATGATTTTGATTTTGAAGAACGATTTTCAAAACTAAAAGCAGAGTTTATGGAACAGCTAAAAGAAGAGGAACGGCTCAATAAACTTATTCTTGAAAATCTGGAAAAGATAGATTTATCAAAAATAGAGGAAAGCCATGAGTGAAACAATACCAAAAGGTTGGAAAAAGGTGAAGCTGGGGGAGGTGGTAATTACAAATAAAGAAAATATAGATGATAATTATCCTTATAAGGAAATTCTCTATTTAGACACAGGTTCTATTACGAAAGGAAAAATAGAGAAATTACAAAAATTAAAAATTGTAGATGCACCAAGTCGAGCAAAGAGATTAGTAAAAGCTGGAGATATAATATATTCATCTGTTAGACCTATACAAAGACATTATGGTTTTATTATAAATCCACCAGAAAATTTGGTTGTATCAACAGGATTTGTTGTATTAACTGTTAATTCTGAAAAATCGGATTCCCGATTTATTTATTATTTTTTAACCTCTAATGAAATTGTTGAAACATTAGATATTATTGCTGAAGGATCGACTTCAGCTTATCCATCTTTAAGACCATCAGATATTGAAAACCTTGAAATTCTTCTCCCCCCTCTTTCTGAGCAAAAAGCTATTGCCTCTGTGCTTTCGTCGCTTGACGATAAAATAGATCTGCTCCACCGCCAAAACCAAACCTTAGAGAAAATGGCAGAAACACTGTTTAGAAAGTGGTTTGTGGAAGATGCGAAAGAGGATTGGGAGGAATATAAAATTGGTGATAAGCTAGATGTGTTACTTGGTGGTACTCCTTCTACAAATCAGCCAGAGTATTGGAATGGAGATATTCCTTGGATAAATTCTAGTGAAATAAATAAATTTCGTATTTTGGAACCCACGAGATATATTACTAAATTAGGATTGGAAAATTCAAGTACCAAATTATTACCAGCAGGGACCACTGTTTTAGCAATAACAGGTGCAACTTTAGGACAAGTATCAAGATTAGAAATTGATGCATGTGCAAATCAATCAGTAATAGGAATTCCAGAAAGTAAAGAATTCTCAAATGAATTTATTTATCTGTGGATTAAAAGCATTATAAAAGACATCATTTCAAACCAAACTGGTGGGGCACAACAACATATTAATAGAAATGATGTTAAAAATGCAATAATAATAAAACCGGACAATAAAACTTACTCAAAATTTATGAATATTATTAAACCATTTTTTAATAAAATTTCAAAAAATTGTTTTCAAATCCGCACATTAGAGCAGATGCGGGATGCGTTGTTGCCAAAATTAATGAGCGGAGAAATAAAGGTGAAGTTATAAATATGAACAGATACAACCCAAATATTCATCACCGTAGATCAATCCGATTAAAAGGTTATGATTATTCGCAAAAAGGATTGTATTTTGTAACCATTTGCACACAAAAGAGAGAATGTCTATTCGGAAAAATAATTGATAATGTAATGATATTAAACATTGCCGGCGAAATGGTAAATAAAATTTGGTTAGAAATCCCCCAAATATTTCCAAAAATCAAATCGCACGAATACATTATCATGCCCAACCATTTCCACGCGATTATTGAAATCGTAGGGGCGGATTCCATATCCGCCCAACATGCAGATTCCATATCCGCCCAACATGCAGATTCCATATCCGCCCAACATGCGAATTCCATATCCGCCCAACATGCGGACCATATGGTTTCGTTGCCCCGAATTATTCAAACGTTTAAACGATATACCACCGTCGAATATATAAAATTGGTAAAACAAAATTTGTTGCCACCGTTTGAAAAAAGAATATGGCAACGTAATTATTACGAACACATTATTAGAGATGAAAAATCATTCAAAATAATATCAGAATATATAATTAACAACCCATTAAAATGGAATAAAGATAAATATTATGAACGCTAACCTTACCGAATCATCCATTGAAACCTTCGCCCTAGATCTCTTCCAATCCCTTGGCTGGAGTTATGCATTTGGTCCCGATATCGCGCCAAATGCAGAAAATAATATCTTTGGAATTAGTAAAAGAAAATCATTTGAAGAAGTTTTATTGCCCAATATACTAGAAACACAATTAAAACATATAAACCCACAAATCCCAGATGAAGCCATACAGGATGCCGTCAAAACAATTTATCATATCCCAAACCAATATCCTGACCTTTTGTCTAATAACGAAGCTTTTCACAGTATGCTTACAGAGGGAATACGGGTAACCTACAGAAAAAATGGTGAAGAAAAAGGAGATATTGTAAAAGTAATAGATTTTGAAAATCCAGAAAACAACGATTTTCATGTCATCAATCAGTTTACCGTTATCGAAAACAACATTAATAAACGTCCTGATATTGTGCTTTTTGTCAATGGGATACCTCTTGTTGTGTTTGAACTAAAAAACCCAGCCAATGAAAATGCTACCATAAAATCAGCATATAACCAAATACAAACATATAAACAAAGCATCCCTTCCCTTTTTTGCTATAACGAAATCATAGTTATTTCTGATGGACTAGAAGCAAAAATAGGTAGTTTATCATCAGGTTATGACCGTTTTACTGCTTGGAAATCGATTGACGGCACAACAGAAGCCTCACATCTCGTAAATCAACTTGAAGTTCTTATCAAAGGACTTTTTAATAAAGAAACACTTCTTGATTTTTTAAGATTTTTTATTGTCTTTGATAAGTCAAAAACAGAGGATGAATTAGGACAAACTATTGTTAAATTAACGAAAAAAATTGCTGCCTATCATCAATATTATGCGGTAAACAAAGCTGTTGAATCTACTATTAGAGCAATAGGAAAAAACAAAGATAAGTTGCTATTAAAAGAGTCTCCTGCTTCGTATGGTTTGCCGGATGTAAAGAGACAACCAGAAGGTGATAAAAAAGCAGGTGTTATCTGGCACACACAAGGGTCTGGAAAGTCCTTATCCATGGTGTTTTATTCGGCTAAAATGATTCAAACGCTTGCAAATCCAACCATAGTTGTTATCACCGATAGAAACGACCTTGATGACCAATTATTCGATACTTTTGCTGCATCCACACAGATTTTACGACAGGACCCTGTGCAGGCAGAAAGCAGAGAACATATTAAAGAACTTTTAAAAGTTGATGCTGGCGGTATTGTTTTTAGCACCATTCATAAATTCTGGCCTGAGGATGGCAATGTTTTCGAAACCCTCTCAGAACGAGATAATATCATCGTCATTGTCGATGAAGCCCACAGAACCCAGTACGGTTTTAAAGCAAGAGTGGATAAAGAAACCGGGAAAATAAAATACGGGTTTGCAAAATACTTGCGTGATGCCATTCCCAATGCCACATTTATTGCTTTTACCGGTACACCTATTGAAAAAACAGATAAAAACACACCAGCAGTGTTCGGAAACTATATTGATATTTACGATATATCTCGGGCTGTTGAAGATGGTGTTACAGTTCCAATTTATTACGAAAGCAGATTGGTGAAGATAGAACTTACCGATGAAGGCAAAGAACTTATAGAAGAATTTGAAAAAGAACTTGAAGAAAATGGTTTATCGGAAATCGAAAAAACAAAGAGAAAATGGACAAAATTAGAAGCTCTAATAGGTAGTAGTGAAAGAATAAAACAAATTGCAGCGGATATAGTTAATCATTTTGAACAAAGATTGGAGGCAATAGAAGGCAAGGGAATGATTGTGGCAATGACAAGAAAAATTGCCGTTAAGTTGTATGATGAAATCATAAAATTAAGACCGCATTGGCATAGCGATGAACTGAAAAAAGGTTTTATAAAGCTTGTAATGACCGTGTCATCATCCGATGAACCAGATGTTGCAAAATTTTATCTCTCAAAAGAACAACGACGCGCGCTTGCCGATAGATTCAAAGATCCAGAAGATGATCTGAAGCTTGTAATTGTCGTTGATATGTGGCTTACCGGATTTGATGTTCCCTGTCTTCATACTATGTATATCGATAAACCAATGAAGGGACACACACTCATGCAAGCAATCGCAAGAGTAAACAGGGTTTATAAAGATAAAACAGGAGGCCTCATTGTTGATTATCTTGGCATTGCATCAGACTTGAAAGAAGCTCTTTCTTTCTATGCAGAAAGCGGTGGAAAAGGAGATCCTGCAAAATTGCAGGAAGAAGCCGTCAATATTATGCTGGAGAAATATGAAGTGGTAAAGAGCATGTTTTTTGGTTTCAATTACCAAAAATATTTTTCTGGCGACAAACAAGATAAACTTTTTATAATTTTAGAAGCCGAAGATTTTATATTAGGTCTTCAAGATGGCAAAAAAAGATATATCGATGCTGTAACAGCACTTTCAAAAGCCTTTGCTATGGCAATCCCACACCAAGAAGCCCTTAAAATCAAGGAAGAAGTTGCTTTTTTTCAGGCAGTAAAGGCAAGGCTAGTCAAGTTTGAACCAACTACTACTGGAAATAATACCAAGAGTTTTGAAACTGCCATTAAGCAGCTTATTGATAAAGCTATTGTGTCAGATGGAGTTATAGATGTATTTGATGCAGCGGGAATAAAGAAACCCGATATTTCAATACTCTCTGATAGATTCCTTGAAGAAATCAAAGGAATGAAGCATAAAAATATCGCCATAGAAACATTAAAAAAACTTTTAAATGATGAAATAAAAGGGAGAATAAAGATAAATTTGGTTAAAAGTAAATCCTTTATGGAGTCATTGGAAGAATTAATTAGAAGATATAACAATAAAATTTTAACAGCAGCAGAAGTAATCGAAGAATTAATAGTACTTGCTAAAGAGATAAAAGAATCTGACAAAGAACCAGAAGAGATGGGGTTAACTGATTTTGAATATGCTTTTTATACCGCAGTTGCGGATAACGAAAGTGCAAGAGAACTAATGGGAAAGGAAAAGCTAAAAGAACTGGCCATTGTACTTTATGATAGAGTGAGAAAGAATACATCTATAGATTGGACAATACGGGAGAGCGCACGAGCACACCTAAAAAGAACAGTAAAAAGGACGCTGAGAGAATATGGCTATCCTCCAGATATGCAGGCACTTGCCACTGAAACAGTGCTAAAACAAGCAGAGCTTATCGCTGATGAAATAATATCACGAAATAATTAACAATTTCATGGAAAATACTTTAGATTAAATTTTAATTCTTATTTTATCAAACATTAATTTATCAAGCAAAAAAATAGTATATAATAATTACGTTTGTAGCAAATGGCTGTTGCTAATAAAAAAAGTATAATTAATCTCGATCTTTTATACTTTGAGGTTTAATAATAATATACTAACACCTGGCATAAAATAAATAAAATATTTACAATTACAACTTTACTAATGGTATAATTTGAAAATTTTGAAATGACGAAACAAAATTGTTAATAACAATCTTTAATTTATAAATAAGTATTTTAATTAGTCGCTTATTAAAAAGACCTTTTCGAATTTTTTATAAAAAAGGATAAAAAAATAAGTGAAAAAAAATATCTTTAAATCTGTTGCAAAAGGTTTGTTTTAATTTTCCAATTTTAAAATTAAACTATTGCTAGTTTTTACATATGCCCATTTTTTGATAATTAAATGAATTATGGCATTAAATTTTAGTATACCTTTTTCCATAAAATTTTATATTACAATTCAAACAAAAAAATAAAATTGAAATTAAAATCAATTAATTTATTTCAGAATGAATAGTCTTTTTAAACTTAAATATTTATTAATTAAAAAAACAAATGTAATATTCAGAATTTTAAAAATTCTGAAATGACTTTACTTAAAATATTTACAATACAATTAAAAATTTTACAAAAACCAATAAAAAATAGAACAAAAATAAATAAAAATTGTTTAATAGTTAACACATGTAAAATGTTAAAAAAATTACAAAATATATTACATTTTATTTTCAAAATTAAAATATTAAAATAAAAATTAATTATTCATTTAAAAAAATAAAAAAATTCAATTTTTTTTAAATTTTTAAAACATAATAATATTTTTGCATAACAAAAAAACAAGAATTAATGAAAAAATTCGAAATACTTGAAAAAATCAATCTTGCCCCTGATATTTGTTATTTTGAAGTATATGCACCATTGGTAGCAAAATCTTCTAAACCTGGGCAGTTTTTAATTGTAAGAGTTGATGAAAAAGGAGAAAGAATACCTCTAACATTAATGGATTACGATGCTAATAAAGGAAGTGTTTCGATTGTGGTACAAGGAATTGGTTTGTCGACAAAAAAAATAAATTTACTGGAAAAAGGAGACACGTTTTTAGATTTTGCAGGTCCCTTAGGCAGACCATCTGAGTTACTTGAAATTTCAGAAAATGAATTAAAAACAAAAAAAATTTTATTTATTGCAGGAGGTATAGGTGCCGCTCCTATATATCCACAAGTAAAATACCTTTACAACAAAGGTATTTTGGCCGATATAATATTAGGGGCAAAAAGTTCAAATTTTATTATACTTAAGGATAAACTAAATAAAATCTCAAACAACTTATATATAACAACTGATGATGGTAGTGAAGGAAAAAAGGGATTTGTAACAGATATGTTAAAAGAATTGATTGAAGTAGAAAACAAGACTTATGACATAATTATCACTATTGGTCCTATGATAATGATGAGAAATGTTGCTGAATATACAAAAATAAAAGGGATAAAAACAATTGCGAGCTTGAATACTATAATGATAGATGGTACAGGCATGTGTGGAGGTTGTAGAGTAACTGTTGGAGGAAAAACAAAATTTACATGTGTTGATGGTCCAGAATTTGACGCACATTTAATTGACTTTGCTGAAGCACTTAAAAGATTATCATCATACAAAACTATTGAGGGAGAAAAATTACATAAATGTAAAATTGGATTGGATCAATAAGTATATTTATAACAAATAAATGTTAAATAATATGCCTATCAGAAAAGAAAAAGTTCCAATAAAAGAACAACCAGCAGATGTAAGAATAAAAAATTTTGATGAAGTATGTTTGGGTTACACTCTTGATGAAGCAATTCTCGAAGCAGAAAGATGTATTCAATGTAAAAATCCTGGTTGCGTATTACAATGTCCTGTAAATATTAACATACCTGCTTTTATAAAAAAAATAAGAGAAAATAATCTCCCCGATGCAGCACGAATAATTTTCAACGATTCAACATTACCAGCTATTTGTGGTAGGGTTTGCCCACAAGAAACTCAATGTGAAGGTAACTGCATAATAGGTAAAAAAAATGAACCTGTAGCTATTGGCAAACTCGAAAGATTGGTTGGTGATTGGGTTCTTGAAAATGGTTATCCTGACAAATTTGAAATCATAGAAAATAATATAAAAGTTGCAATTATTGGTTCTGGACCAGCTGGTTTAAGTTGTGCATATGATCTCAGAAAAATGGGTTATGATGTTACTATTTTTGAAGCTTTACACAAGCCAGGAGGAGTCCTTGAATATGGAATTCCTGAGTTTCGTTTACCCAAAGAAAAAGTCGTTAGAAAAGAAATACAAAATATCTTAAAACTTGGTGTAAAAATTGAAACTAATATAATAGTTGGAAAAACAATTACTATAGATCAACTATTAAACGAAGAAGGATATATGGCTGTATTTATAGGAACTGGTGCAGGACTTCCAAAATTTATGGGAATTCCCGGAGAAAACTTTAATGGTGTTTTTTCTGCAAATGAATATTTAACAAGAGCCAATCTTATGCAAGCATTTGACGAAAACGCCGACACACCAATTTACAAAGCCAAAAGAGCAGTTGTTGTTGGTGGAGGCAATGTTGCAATGGATGCAGCACGAACAGCTTTACGCCTTGGTGCTGAAGTCCATCTCGTATATAGACGTTCAGAAAAAGAATTACCTGCGCGACTTGAAGAAGTTCACCACGCAAAAGAAGAAGGGGTTATTTTTCATATGTTAACAAATCCTGTTGAAATTTTGGGTGATGACAATGGTTGGGTTAAAGCTATAAAATGCATTAAAATGCAACTTGGAGAGCCTGACGAATCGGGCAGACGATCACCAATACCTATACCAGGTTCTGAATTTACAATGGAATGTGATGCAGTTCTTATGGCCTTAGGAACTTCACCAAATCCGTTAATAGCATCAACTACTCCAGATTTAAAAGTCAATAACAGAAATTGTATAGTTATCAACGAGGAAACAGGAGAAACATCCAAACCAGGGGTTTTTGCAGGTGGTGATGCTGTTACAGGCTCTGCAACTGTTATTCTTGCTATGGGAGCTGGTCGTAAAGCAGCAAAAGGTATTCATAATTATATACAAAAAAAATTAGGTAAAGATTAATTTATTTAATTCAAGTTATTTTTTAATTTGTCAAAAGTTAAAAGTTTTTATTTATCTTATAAAATTTTGTACTTTTGACAAAACCAATGCAATATTATGAATAGAACAAAATTTCCAAAATTATTTTGGATAGCCAATTCTATTGAAATTCTTGAAAGATTTGCATACTATGGCATTTTTATGGGATTTTCTATTTATATGCAACATCTTGGTTATACCAGATCGCAGTTAGGCATAGTACAAAGCATTTTCTTATTTACTTCATACTTTGTTCCAATATTTTCAGGTGCCTTTGCCGATAGATTTGGCTTTAAAAAAGTTCTAATAGTATCTTATTTGGCATATATACCATCTATCTTACTACTAATATTTTTAAAATCGTATAATGGAATTGTGCTATCGATGTTAAGCATAGGTTTTGCTGCTGGCATTTTCAAACCCTTAATATCTGGTACTATCAGATTAACAACCGACAATACAAATAAAACATTAGGTTTTGGAATTTTTTATCTGATGGTAAATTTAGGAGCTTCATTTGGTCCTATTATTGCTGGATATTTACGAAGTATCAGCTGGGATTATGCATTTCTTATGGCTGCTGTTTCAATATCAATCATGTTTTTAATTACTCTATTGTTTTATAAAGAACCTCCTCGAGAAATTGTAAAAATCAATATAAAAGAAAAATTTTTTGAGATATTTCAAACTATCACCGATAAAAAATTTGCGATTTTTCTTATTTTACTTGGTATATTCTTCTGGTTACCTTTTTGGTCATTTTTCAATCTTGCCCCTGCATATGTAGATAGATATATAAATACTGAATTGTTGTTTAAACAAATTGAAACGGTATTTGGCTTTTCTTTTGCCCGTATATTAGCACATCAAGAAAACAATACATGGTATATCAATGGCGAAGCTATAGCACATACAGGATGGATTATTTTGCTTTTTCAACTGATTGTATCTAAAATTTTTGAAAAAAAACCTGCTCTTCAATCATTTATATTTGGAATGCTTATAGCATCATTGGGATTTCTATTTATGTCTATTATCCCCAATGATATGCCATATTTTGTTTTATTAGCTATCTTCATATTTGCAATAGGAGAAATGATTTCGTCTCCACGAATACAAGAATATATAACTTGGATAGCTCCTCGCGAAAAAGCAGGTATGTACATGGGAGCCAATTTTTTAGCTACTTGTATAGGTGCACTTCTTAGCGGCTTTTACACCTCCTTATTTGGCTATTTCGAAAAAATTAATTCTCCACAAAAAATATGGATTGTTCTATCAATTAACTTACTTGTTGGATGTTTGATTTTTCTACTTTTCATATATTTAGCAGGAAGTTTTAAAGAAAAAACTGAATAAAAAATATATAACATGATAAATGTAATATTAAATCATCGTTCAATAAGAAAATTTAAAAATATACCTGTAGAACAAGAAATTCTTAACAAAATATTGACAGCAGGTACTCGCGCTTCAACTACAGGCAACATGCAAGCATATAGTATTATAGTTACAATCGATAAACAAATCAAAGAAAAACTTTGGGAATACCACTTCAAACAAAATATGGTACTCGAAGCACCTGTACACTTGACTTTCTGCGCCGATTTTAATCGATTTTCAAAATGGTGTCAGTTAAGAAAAGCAAATCCTGGTTACGACAATTTTCTTTCATTTATGACAGCAGCTATTGATGCTATTCTAGCTAGTCAAAATGTAGCTCTTGCAGCCGAAAGTTATGGTCTGGGAATATGTTATCTCGGAACAATAATTTATAATGCTGATAAGTTTATTGAAATTTTTGAATTACCGCCTCTTGTAGTACCAGTAGCTGCAATTGTTTTAGGTTATCCTGATGAAGAAAAAGAATTAACCGACAGATTGCCACTTGAAGCTATTGTCCACTACGAAAAATACAAAAATTATACTTCTGAAGATATCAACAAACTTTATTCCGAAAAAGAAAATAATCCTCAATATAAAAAATTTCTTGAAGAAACAGGTAAAGAAACTTTAGCACAAATATTTACTGATATAAGATATACTAAAAAAGATAATGTATATTTTTCCAAAAAAATTTTAGAAACTTTGTATAAGCAATTATTTATGAATAATGAAGAATAAAAAAATTATCAAGAAATGATTCACAATATACAATCTGAAATAAATAATATTATTCAAAAAGAAATCGAAGCAATTAAAAACATACCCATAAATGAAAATTTTGAAAAAGCAATAGATCTAATATTTCATCAAGTACACAACAGAGGAGGTAAATTGATAGCAAGTGGCATGGGAAAAGCAGGACAAATAGCACTGAACATAGCTACAACATTTAGTTCTTCAGGAACACCTGCAATATTTCTTCATCCTAGTGATGCCCAACATGGCGATCTCGGAGTTTTACAACCCAACGATATAATGTTACTGATTTCTAATTCAGGTAAAACTCGTGAAATTATAGAACTTATCGATCTTTCAGAAAAATTAGTTCCTGGAATCCCAAAAATCTTAATTACAGGAAACAAAGAAACTGAACTTTCAAAAAAAGTAAATGTATTAATTCATACAGGCAAACCTCAAGAAGTTTGCCCTCTTGGCCTAACTCCTACTACATCCACAACAGTAATGACAGTGATTGGTGATATTCTTGTTGTACTTATGATGAAAAAAATAAATTTTACCATCGAAGAATATGCTAAACGCCATCATGGCGGTTATCTTGGCGAAAAATCAAGAAATGCATTAAATCAAACTAATAAAACATTATAAATTATGAGAATTGAAAAAGAAAAATCTATAGCTGTTGTTATCGATTTACAAGAAAAACTTATTCCTCACATATACAATAAAGATATTATAATAAAAAACAATACTAAATTACTCGAAGGACTTAATATTTTAAATATTCCAATATTTCTTACTCAACAATATACTAAAGGTTTAGGTAAAACAATCATTGAAATCTCTAAATTTATAAAAAACGAAGATGATATTGTAGAAAAACTTGCATTCAGTTGTTGCAAAGAAGATAAATTTTTAGATAAAATATTACCTCTAAATCCAAAATTTGCAATAATATCAGGAATAGAAAGTCATGTTTGTATACTACAAACAGCAATTGATTTATTGCAATATAACATTACACCTGTTATAGTAACAAATTGTATATCTTCTCGATACGAATATGATCATCAAATAGCAATAATGCGTTTAAATAACGAAGGTGCAATACTAACAACATATGAATCATTATTATTTGAGTTACTAACATATTCAGGCACAGATATTTTTAAACAAATATCTAAAATTGTAAAATAATGAGAAAAATATATACAATAGGAGAAACAGTACTTGACATTCTTTTTGAAAATTATCAGCCTTTTGCTGCAAAACCCGGGGGTGCCTGTCTTAATACTTCAATAACTCTTGGAAGACTTAATGTGCCTGTTTTTTTTATTAGTGAATTCGGCATGGATGAAACTGGTAATTATATCAATTCATTTTTACTTGAAAACAATGTTTCTACAGAATACATATACAGATATTGTGATGGAAAGTCTGCCCTTGCTTTAGCATTTTTAAATAAAAACAAAGATGCCACATATGATTTTTATAAGATTTATCCGCAAAAACGATTACAAATAAATTTGCCTGAAATACATCCCAACGATATAATCCTTTTTGGATCAATGTTTGCAATTACCAAAGAAGTGAGACCAAAATTATTAGACTTCATAAAAAAAGTAAAAAAAAACAAAGGCATAATCATTTATGATCCCAATTTCAGAAAATCTCATCTTAATAAACTCAACGAACTAAAACCTATGATTATTGAAAATATCAAATTTGCTGACATTATTCGAGGTTCTGATGAAGATTTTTCTTTTATATTTGGCACATACAATGCTCAAGAAACATATAACGAAATATCAAATTATTGCAAAATATTATTATACACATCTAGTACCAACAACATTACAATAATTACACCTAACTTCATAAAAAACTATCCAATAAAAAATATTTCGCCTAAAAGTACTATTGGTGCAGGAGATAATTTTAACGCTGGAGTTATCTATTCAATCTATAAAATGAATATCAATAAAGAAGATTTATTAACTATCGACGAAAAAAAATGGGATGCAATTGCTGAAATATCAATAGACTTTGCCACCGAAGTTTGTTTAAACTATGATAATTATATTTCCCATGAATTTGCAAAAAAATATAAATTTTAATTTTATTTAAACTGATAAAACAAAAATAATTTTTATTATTTTTACTTTTTAAAATAAAAAAAATTATGTCAGTAAATAAAGCAATTCTTGTTGGTTATGTGGGAAATGATCCAGAGATAAGATACCTTGATAGTGGCACTCCTGTTTGTACATTTCGTCTGGCAACAAGTGAAGTTTACAAAAATAAAAACGGAGAAAAAGTCACAACTACCGAATGGCACAATATAGTTCTTTGGAGAGGACTTGCTGAAATAGCCGAAAAATATGTTAAAAAAGGAATGCAACTTTATATAGAAGGTAGAATTAGAACACGCTCATGGGATGATAAAGATGGTAACAAAAGATATACTACTGAAATAGTAGCCGACAACATGCAAATGTTAAGTAAAAAATCTGATGAGGTTTCAACAACGCAAACTATCAATCCTCCATCAAACGATTTTATGCCAGAAGATAACGATTTTTCATCGGAAATTACAGAAGTTGACGATTTGCCATTTTAAAAACAACTTCTATATTTCGATTTATTAATTTAATTTGTTTCAAAAATTGGAAACAAATTCGTTAATTTTATCAGTTAAAAAATATTTGGTGATCAATTCAATAAATAATAACGACATAATCATATCTTCTATTATTTTGATAATATTATTGCTATTATCAGCTATATTTTCTGCATCAGAGGTAGCATTTTTTTCTTTACCTCCAATATTTATTGAAGAACAAAAAAAATCAAAAAAAAGAAATAGTAAAATAATTCTTAATCTCTTAAAAAACAATGATTTTTTACTTGCAACAATACTTGTATCTAATAATTTCGTAAACATTGGTTTTGTTATCTTATCAACAACAATATCCAACAAGATTTTTAATCTATCAGATAATCCTGCATTAAAATTTATAATTGAAGTTGCATTCATAACCTCTATAATATTGTTATTTGGTGAAATCATTCCTAAAATTTATGCTACTCACCATAATAAATTGATAGCCAAAACATTTGCACCTTTAATTTATATTCTCTCAAAAATATTTTATCCAATAAGCCTAATCCTCATAAAAGTTGGTCAATCGTTCAAAAAATATACAAATAGATTAAATGTTTCCGATTTAACTATTGAAAAATTATCAGAAGCACTTGAAATCGGTGTTGAAGGAATAGAAGAAGAAAAAGACTTGCTCGAGGGCGTAGTAAATCTTAGAAATACCGAAGTGTCGCAAATAATGACACCAAGAGTTGATGTGGTAGCAATAGAATATGATACTGATTTCGAAGAATTAATAAAAATAATTAAAGAAACAGAATACTCAAGAATACCTGTATTTCAAGAAAATATCGACAACGTAAAAGGAATACTATACATAAAAGATATTTTACCATACATTAATTTAAAACGTTTTCAGTGGCAAAAACTTATTAGAAATCCTTATTTTGTTCCTGAAACAAAAAAAATTGATGAACTATTAAGAGAATTCCAATCAAAAAAAATACATATGGCAATAGTAGTTGACGAATATGGAGGTACTTCAGGTATTGTCACTTTAGAAGATATTCTTGAAGAAATTGTTGGTGAAATTACTGACGAAACAGATGATGAAGAAAAAGAATATATAAAAATTAATGATAATACTTACTATTTTGATGGTAAAATTTTAATAAACGATTTTTGTAAGGTAATAGGTCTTGATAAAGAGTTCTTTAACGATATTATAGGGGAGGCTGATACCCTTGCTGGACTAATACTTGAAATTAGAAAAAAGATACCAGAAAAAAATGAAATTATACATTATAAAAATTTAACAATTCAAATATTAAAATTAGAAAACAGAAGAATAAAAAAGGTAAAAGTAATAATAAAAAAATAACATCGCTTAAAATGAAAAAACTTATAAACATTTTGTTATCTATTTTTTTTATATTCTCATTTTTGATGTGTTCAAAACCAACCCCCAAACCACGGGCATATTTCAGAATAAATTTTCCTGAAAAAAAATACCAACTTTATGATTCTACATGCCCTTTTAAATTTGAGTATCCAGTTTATATGAAAATCAAATATGTGGAAAATTATGAAAATGAACCTTGTTGGATTAACGTTGAATTTCCCCAATTTAAATGCAATATTCATTTAACTTATAAAAGAATAGATAAAAATTTCAATAACCTTACAGAAGATATTAGATCACTTGTATACAAACATACTATAAAAGCTGATGATATTATTGAAAATCTTATTAAATATCCCGAAAAAAAAGTTTATGGCATGTCATACGATATAAAGGGTAATACTGCAACTTCTTTAATATTTTATCTGACAGACAGCACCAACAATTTCTTAGCAGCCTCTTTATATTTTAATGCTCAACCAAATATCGACTCTATCGGACCTGTACTCGAATTTATTAAAAAAGATATTAATCACTTTATAGAGACATTTAGTTGGAAATAAAAAATATTGAGAATGCCACTTATCTTAAAAAAAAATATTGATAATGATTGTATTTTAGGTTTATGGGAAATAAAAGAAACCTTATTAGACTTTTCAAAACTTGTAAATTTATGTGATGACGAAAACCAACTTGTTAATAGTTTTAAATGTGAAGACAGAAAAATTGAATGGTTAAGTGTAAGGGCTTTATTAAAAGAATTGGCAGGACAACCACTAAAAATATGGTATACCCCCGAAAGAAAACCTTATATTGTCAACTCTAATTATAACATAAGTATTTCACATTCAAATAAATTAAGTGGGATATTAATTAGCAGAAATCACAGAGTAGGAATAGATCTAGAGTTTATGTCTCACAAAATTGAAAAAATAGAAAAAAAATTTATTGGAAACAATGAATATATAACAATAGATCCTCTTAAAAAACATTTACATCTTTATATACACTGGTGCGCTAAAGAAGCTTTGTATAAAATATGCGATAAACAAGATATTATTTTTAAAACAAATATTTTTATAAATCATTTTGAACCACAATATGAAGGCAAAATCATAGGTAAAGTATTAACCAAAAATATCAATGAAGAATTTGTACTTTCTTATTTTTGTTACGATAATTATATTATAGTTTATACAATGAAATAAATTATATGAGCAATTATCTGAATAAAATATACAAATCAATCTCAGACAACAAAAAAAAACTTGCTCTCTTAATTGATCCTGAAAAATTCAACAATCTTTCTCATAATTCATTAAAAATTATAAAAAAATCAAAAATTGATTATATTTTTATTGGTGGAAGTCTGATATCTGAACCTATCGATAATATAATATCTATTCTTCGAAAAACAATTGATGTACCTATAATATTATTTCCAGGAAGTATATTTCAAATCAGCAATAAAGTAGATGCTATCTTGTTTCTATCTTTGATATCAGGCAGAAATCCTGATTATCTGATCGGACAACATGTAATTGCAGCACCCTATTTAAAAAAAACTAACCTTGAAATAATTCCTACTGGGTATATTTTAATCGATGGAAAAAATACATCATCGGTTCAATACATAAGCAATACAACACCAATACCATCAGACAAAATAGAAATTATAATAGCTACAGCAATTGCTGGTGAAATGTTAGGTTTAAAACTTATTTATCTTGAAAGTGGTAGCGGAGCAAAAACACATGTTCCTTATGAAGTTGTTAAAAAAGTTAAAGAAAATATCAATATTCCTATTATTGTTGGTGGTGGTATAAAATCTCCCGACGAAATGATAAAATTGTTTGATGCAGGTGCAAATGTTGTTGTTATAAGCACTATTTTCGAAAAAAATTCTTCAATTTTAATTGAATTTTCAAAATCATTATCCGATTATAACAGAAATATATTATAATTTTCTTCACTATTGTAATTCTATTAATTGTTTTTTTAATTTTTCAGACATCCAAGTTTTAATATTATTTGATGAATCAACATAAATTATATAAGCTTGAATGTTGGGATAGGTATTAAGAAAATTAATTGTTTTATTATAGCCCATTACAACAAATGCTGTTGCCATAGCATCAGCAATCGAACATGTGTCATGAAAAACTGTTACACTTAATATATCAGACTGTGCAGGAAAACCTGTATAAGGATTTATAATATGAGAAAATTTCTTTCCTTCCTTAATCATATATTTTCGATAATTTCCTGATGTAGCCAAAGATATATTACTTATATAAACTACCGATTTTAAATCTTGACCAGGAATCATATTACTTTCATCAGGTCTGTCAATACCAATTACCCATTTTTTGTTTTTTGGATTAACTCCTTTTGTTCGTATCTCACCACCAACTTCAATCATATAATCTTTAATATTCATATTATCAAAAAAATTGGCAATAAGATCGCATGTATAACCTTGTGCAATGGCATTCAAATCAATTTTTATATTTTTGTTTTGTTTAACAAACAAACTATCTTTCAAAAATATTTTTTCCATACCTACAAATTTCATCAAACTATCAATCGTTATAGAATCTAATTTTTTAATTTCAGTACCCGACCCAAAACCATATGCATCAACCAATGGTTTCAAAGTTATATCATATACACCATTTGTAATTTTATTTATTCTAAATGACAATTCTATTAATTTTTTCAAATGATAATTTTTAATAATAAATGTATCTTCTGTATTGTTTATCTTAGAAATTAATGATTCATTATTATAAATAGATAATGTTGTATCAATAACTTGAAAAATCGAGTCTATAGAATTTTTTAAATTAACTTTAGAAGGATGCCAATAAGCTATCTTATAAGTAGTACCTTGTGTAAAACCTTCAATGACAATATATCTACGTTTTTTTGTAACTAAAAGCAATAAAATAAAAAATATTATAGAAAAACAAATTATTATGAATTTTTTTTTCATATTTTTTTAATTACCAAAATCATCAAAAGCAATCATTTCTTGAGGAACACCAAGATCTTCGAGCATTTTAAGTATAGCATTTATCATTACTTTCGGACCACATAAGTAATATTCTATTTCTTCAGGTTCTTTATGTTTACTTAAATATTCATCGTAAACAACCTGGTGAATAAAACCTGTCAATCCTTCCCAATTATCTTCGGGTTTAGGTTCCGATAAAGCTATATGGAATGAGAAATTTGAAAATTCTTTTTCAATTTTTCTAAAATCTTCTTCATAAAAAATTTCTCTTTTCGATCGGGCACCATACCAGTAGGATACTTTTCTATTAGTTTTTAAAGTATAAAACAAATGAAAAATATGGGAACGTAAAGGGGCCATTCCTGCACCACCTCCTATATAAATCATTTCTCTATCTGTATTCTTTATAAAAAATTCACCATAAGGTCCCGACACAGTAACTTTTTCGCCTGGTCTTCGCGAAAAAATATAAGAAGAACATATTCCTGGAGGAACATTTTTAAATTTTCCTGTTTTTTTATCGATAGGTGGTGTTGCAATTCTTACATTCAGCATTATAATTTTTCCTTCTGCAGGATGATTTGCCATAGAATATGCCCTATAAATCTCAGAATTATTGTGTACTTCTAAATTCCATAAATTATATCTATTCCATTCATCACGATATTCTGGTTCAATATAAATATCTCTATATGATAAATCGTATGCAGGAACATATATTTGTATATAACCTCCAGGTTTAAAATCAAAGTTTAAATCATCTGGAACTTTTACAATAAATTCCTTTATAAAAGTTGCTACATTTTTATTTGATATTACTTCACAGTCAAATTTTTTTATACCAAATAAAGTTTCAGGAATTTTAACTCTTATGTCATTTCTAACTTTAACCTGACAGCTTAAACGCCATTTATTTTCAATCTCTTTACGATTAAAAAAACCAATTTCAGTAGGCAATATTGAGCCTCCCCCTTCAAAAACCTGACAACGACATAATCCACAAGTACCCTGACCTCCACAAGCCGATGGCAAATATATGCCATTTTCAGAAAAAGTATGAAGCAAATTATTGCCAGGTTGTGTCTCTAATATCTTTTGATCATTTATTATTATTTTTACTTTACCTTTAGGTAAAATCTTATTTCGAATATAAATTAAAATAGATACTAACAATAAAATAACAAAAAGGAAAATTAAAGTAGATAATACAATAATTTTAATATCCAACATCAATACCATAATTTTTACAATTTAATACCCATAAAACCCATAAAAGCAATACCCAACAACCCGGTTATTATAAAAGTTATTCCAAGTCCTTTTAATGGTGCAGGAATATTCGAATACTTCAATCGTTCGCGAATTGCAGCAAGCAACACTATTGCCAAAAACCAACCAACCCCTGATCCTAATCCAAATGCAAAAGCTTCATAAATCGATTCATATTCTCTCTCCTGCATAAATAATGAAGCTCCTAATATAGCACAATTTACAGCTATAAGAGGTAAAAATATACCAAGAGAATTATATAAAACAGGAGAAAATTTTTCAACGACCATCTCAACTAACTGAACAATAGCGGCAATAACAGCTATAAATATTATAAAACTTAAAAAACTAAGATCAACGTCAGATAGTGTATTGCTAATCCATTTTAATGCACCTGGTTTTAATAAATAACTTTCAATAAGATAATTTATAGGAACCGTAATTGAAAGAACAAAAATAACAGCAAATCCTAACCCCATCGATGTTTTTACAGTTTTTGATACAGCAAGATATGAACACATGCCTAGAAAATAGGCAAAAATCATATTATCAATAAAAATCGATCTTACAAAAGTATTTATAATATTTTCCATAAAACTTACATATTATCTTGATTCAATCAAATCTTTGTTTTTTGATCGTTGTATCCATATTATTACTCCTACAATAATCAATGCCATAGGAGGTAAAATCATTAAACCATTGTTGACATACCCAATTTTATACAATCCGATTTTTTCAACTACTGGATAATTTAATAAAGTACCTGAACCAAATAATTCTCTGAAGAAAGAAACAATTATAAGTATTATTGCATAACCTGTTCCATTGCCAATACCATCAAGCAAAGCTGGAATAGGCTTGTTTGTCATTGCAAAAGCTTCGAGACGTCCCATAATTATACAATTTGTAATTATCAAACCTACAAACACCGACAATTGTTTACTCACATCATAAACAAAAGCTTTTAGTAATTGATCAACTACGATTACAAGCATTGCAATTACAGTCAATTGTACAATTATTCTAACTCGAGATGGAATAAAATTTCGCAAACAAGAAATTATAAAATTTGAAAATGCAACAACAAAAATAACTGACAACCCCATTATTATGGCAGGTTTTAATTTTACAGTAATAGCAAGTGCCGAACATATCCCCAAAACTTGTACAGTAATTGGATTTTTTCTGTTAATCGGCTCTGTTACCAATTTTATGTATTCTGGTGATAATAATTTCATTGTTTTTCCAATTTTAATTTTTCAATTTCTTTTATTAAATAATTGTAATATCCTGATAAACAATCAAAAAGCATTTTTTCTAAACCTTTACTAGTTATTGTCCCCCCCGAAATAGCATTAACTTCATAATTATTATTAGTAACATTACCTTTAATCAATTTAATCGATACAAGCTTATTTTCAATAAAAATATTTTTACCATTAAATTGTTTTTGAAATTTTAAAGTATTAATTTCTGCACCTAATCCTGGTGTTTCACTTTTATGATCAAAATAAACACCATAAACAGTACTATAATTCGGATAAAAAGATATGTAACCCCATATTGGTCCCCATAATCCTTTACCATATAAAGCTAGTATAGTATATTGAATAGAATCTTTTTTACACCTATAAACAGGTAATCTTAACGATTTTAGAAGACTTTCAATTTGTTGATTTATCTTTATCGTATCAATTTCTTTTTTTCCAAAAAATTTTTCAAAAAACACTGTTGCTCTACTTTTATTTTTTGAGATTTTTTTGGCTTCTAATAAATTTATTTTATCCAATTTTTTAATTTCCATTTTTAAATTCAAAACTTCTGGGCTGAGGTTTTCTATAACATTACCATAGTAATCTATAACAAATTTATCTGTGATATATTTATTAAAATTTTTTTCTATAATCTTTTTATCATCAACATAAACATTTACTGATGAAAGGATATTTTTCATTTGTTCAATACGTATATTATTATCTTGAAATGGTTTTAAAACAAGATAAGTTAGCGAAAGTACAACAGCAACAACAATTATTAAAAGAGAAATGAAAGTAAAAATGTATTTATTTGTAAAATCCTTCATAAAAATACTATTTTTTCAATCTTTTTAATCTTCTGTTTATATTTGCTTGTATAACAAAATAATCAATCAAAGGAGCAAAAGCATTTGCAAGTAATATTCCGAGCATAGCTCCCTCGGGATACGCTGGATTAAGAATTCGAATTATCATTGCTAGAACACCACCTAAAAAGCCATATATTATCTTTCCCCTTTCTGTTTGTGCCGATGTTACAGGATCTGTAATCATATATACAGCTCCAAAAGCAAAACCTCCTAATAGCAAATGTTGCCATGCCGGTATAGACATAAGAGCATTCACAGCAAAAAAATTCATCAACAAAGCAACAATAAAACCTCCAGTGATGAATGACAACATTGTTTTTAGACTACCTATACCTGAAAATACTAGTATAAAAGCCCCTATTAAAATTGCTAATTTAGATGTCTCTCCTATTGATCCTGGTATGGTACCTATAAACATATCAAGAGTAGTAATAGGTTTTTGTACTGCGTTTACAAAATCACCGTTTCCAAGATGAGCTTGAGCAAGAATGGTAGCCCCAGTGTTACCATCAATAGCGACATCTTTAATACCTGCTATCCATGCTTTGTCGCCACTCATCTCCGAAGGAAAAGCAAAAAACAAAAATGCTCGTGCTATTAATGCCGGATTGAAAATATTCATTCCAGTACCACCAAAAACTTCCTTAGCAAATATAACAGAAAAAGCCGTAGCAACAGCTACCATCCATAATGGTATATTTACAGGCAAAGTCAAAGGAATTAACAAGCCTGTTACCAAAAATCCTTCATTTACCTCATGATTACGTATTTGTGCAAAGAAAAATTCTATTGATAAACCAGTTATATATGTAACTACAATAATTGGAAAAACTTTAAGAAATCCATACCAAAAAGTTTCTAAAAAAGTTTTATTTTCTCCTATCAACATATAATGTTGATAGCCTGTATTCCAAATACCAAACAACAAAGGAGGAAAAAGAGCTATAATGACTATTATCATTAATCTTTTCAAATCAATTGAATCGCGAATATGACAACCTGATGAAGTAACTTTATTAGGTACAAATAAAAATGTTTCAAAAGCTTCGAAAGTTGATTTTAAAAATTCAAATTTTCCTCCTTTATCAAAATGTGGTTTTATACGATCAATATATTCTCTTAATCTTTTCATTTCAATTCTTTTAACATTAATAATATTCCATTACGAATAATTTCTTGAAAATTAATTTTTGATGGACAAATAAATTCACATAATGCAAAATCTTCAGGAGCAACTTCATAAATACCAAGCTTCTCCATCATGTCAATATCGCTTGCAAGAATAGATTTTGCAAGCTGAACTGGTAATATATCCATAGGAAAAACTTTTTCATAAATCCCTGTCATTACAAAAGGTCTTTCTCCCCCATGCATATTGGTATCAAAATTATACTTTTTTTTTCGTGGTAATATACTCGATAAGAATACTTTATGAAAACTATATTTTTTGAAACCAGGTGACAACCAACCCATGAATTCATAATAATTTCCTTCGGGAATAATTGTAATTTGTGAATCGTAAAAACCTATAAATCCATTTTTATATATTTTTCTTCCTGTTAAAACATTACCACTTATATATCTTACTTTTTCTGACTTTATATTATTCTCAATAAGCTCTTTAATCGAAGCACCAGCAATAATTTTGTAGTATACAGGTTTAATAACCTCCGATCCTGTCAAAGCAATAATTTTTGTTGCTTCATAAATGCCTTTCAAAAACAAATTGCCTATTTGAACAACATGTTGTGGATTAACATGCCAAACAACCTCTCCTTTATTAATAGGATTGATATGATGTATTTGTACTCCTACATTGCCAACTGGATGTTTTCCTATAATCCTATGTATTTCAACATTTATTAATTTTTGATAAAAAGGAAGAACAGGAATTGTACCATTGATAGCTAAATGAATTTTTCCATCAGTAAGTTTTTTTAATATATTTATTCCACTCTGAAATTCATTAAAATAGTTGCTTAAAATAAAATCATAATCAGGAGCCAATGGTGCTGTATCATAGGCCGATATAAAAATTTCACGAGGTTTATCATCAGGATTAGCAATTATATCAAATGGACGCTGCCTAATGGCAACCCATAAACCACTATTTAAAAGAGTATCTACAATTTCATCTCTTGTAATTTTTTCAATATCTTTAATTAAAAACCTCTCATATTCAATTTCTTTATCAGGTTCAATAACAATTTCAAGTATTTGCCTTTTTTCTCCTCTATTAATCTCTTTAACAATTCCACTAACCGGTGATGTAAACTTTACCCTTGGATTATTTTTATCAATAAATAAGCAACTTCCAGCCTTTACTCTTGTATTAATATCAACAAATAACTTAGGAATAACTCCAAAAAAATCTACTGGTTTTAAAGCATATGCACACGACAACTCACTTTTTAATATTACCTTTTCGGCTTCACCACTAATTGGTATATTCAAACCTTTTTTTATTTTAATTGTATTAAAATTATTGTCTTTCTTTATCATATAATCAAAAAACCATATTAAATTAACAACCTAAATATGAAATGTCAAAATTATGAAAAAAACTTTAATTTTTGTTTTAATTATAACAATTATATTTTTTAAAGGTTTTGCAAACATACACATTACTGGTAATTATTGGATAAACGATAATTATCATAACTCTATTAAGACAGTTCAATGTCATGTAAAAGGTTGGCCACTATCAGATCCCGTAATAAAATTAAATTCTGACGAGGTTATATATTTTTCATTTGATAATCTTAATTCTCAACCCCAAAGTTTTTATTATACTGTTAAACACTGTAATTCAAAATGGGAAACTTCTAATCTTAATGAATTTGAATATATCGATGGTTATTATTATTCAACAATAACAAATTATAAAAACTCATTTAATACCACAATAGATTATGTTCATTATAGCTTAGAAATACCAAATCATGAAATAAGATTAAAAAGTTCTGGAAACTATCTATTATTAATTTCTGATAATCCCGACTTTAAAAATATAATCATTGCACAAAAATTTTATATTTACGAAAATTTGCTCGATATAAGTTCTGAAATAAAAAAACCCTCCAATGCCTTTTTAATGAAAACCCATCAGAAAATTAATTTTAAGATCAATATAAAAAATTTTTATTTAAAAAATCCTTACGACGACTTAATAGTAATTATCAAACAAAACTTTAGAGAAGATAATCAAATTAACAATTTGAAACCACTTTTTGTAACAAACGAATATTTAGATTACTCGTATGATACAGAAACATGTTTTGAAGGTTTAAATGAATTTCGATATTTCGATATCAAAAGCACAAGGTATATTGCCGAATATGTCGATAATATAGAATTTAAAAATCCATACTACTATGTCTACCTAAAGCCATGTAATCCAAGATATTTCACTCCTTATTTTTATTCTAAAGATTTAAATGGCAAATATTTAATAGATGTTCAAGAAGGCAGAAATCCAGAAACCGATGCAGATTATCTTTTTGTAAATTTTATACTAAAAGCTGATCTACCATATATCGAAGGTGATGTTTTTGTTTTCGGCTCTTTTACAGGTTGGAGCGACAATAAAAATTATAAAATGAATTACAACATCGATAAAAAACAATACGAATTAACCTGTTTGCTAAAACAAGGTTATTACAATTATTTTTTCTGTATAAAAAATAATAACAATTTTTTTAATTGTAGAACAATTGAAGGATCTCATTTTGAAACAACAAACGATTATTATATCTTTGTTTATTATGTCGATTATACATCGAAATTTGAAAGATTAATTGGATATAAAAAACTTAATTAATATTTAAGTAAAGATGAAAAAAATTGCATTATATGGAAGAAAATGTAATGAACAATTTTTAAACTATATTCAAGATATTTTCAATATTTTAACAAAAAATAAAATTGAAATCTTTGCATACAAAAATTACATTGATTCGATAAAATTACTCAATAATAAATTTGTTGAAAAATATGAATTAAAAATATTTAAAGATATAAATGATTTTTGTTGTGATATCGACTTGCTAATAAGCATTGGTGGTGATGGCACTTTTCTTGAAACATTACCTTATTTGATAAAATCAAATGCACCTGTAATCGGAATAAATACGGGCAGATTGGGTTTTTTGGCAAATATTTCAAAAGAAAATATAATAAAAGCATTGATAGACATTCTAGAAAATAAATATAACATAGAATTTAGAACATTACTTGAATTAAAATCTCCTAAAAATATTTTTAATGATTATTGCTTTGCTCTTAATGATATTACAATACAAAAATATGACTTATCAATGATTTCTATAGAAGTTTTTTTAAATGATGAATACCTCACACCATACTGGACAGATGGCTTAATAATATCAACTCCTACCGGATCTACCGCTTATGCTTTGAGTGCTGGCGGACCTATTGTTTACCCCGATGCATCAAATTTTGTGTTAGTACCTATAGCATCACATAATCTGACAGTTCGACCATTAGTAATACCCGATAATTTTAATATAAAAATAAAAGTCACTTCTCGCAATAACAAATTTTTACTTACTGCAGATCATAAAGCTCAATGCATCGAAAATAACATTATTATAGAAATTAAAAAAGCCGATGTAAAAATAAAAATGCTACAATTATATAACCAATCATTCTTCAAAACCTTAAGAGAAAAACTAATGTGGGGAATTGATCAAAGAAATTTATAAATCGTATACAGATTTTTAATAAAATTTAATATATTTGTATACAATATCTTACTAATGAAAAAATTTTTTATCATACTGTTATCGATAGCTTTTATTAATGATATTTCTGCTCAAAGATGGAAACTTTATCGTTATGAAGCATATGGGGGATTGGGTACTATTCATATGTTTACTGATATTGGTGTATCAAACAAAGAGAGTATTTTAAATGGTTTTAGATTGGATTTTACAAGACCTTCGATAACTATTGGAGTTAGGTATAAGTTTTCTCCTTTTATTTTAGGTAAAATTCATTTTGCATACGGTTATGGTTATTCAAGAGATATTACAAACCCACGATATGAAGGAGGTGATGGATTTAAATCATCTACGCATTTATTAGAACAAACTTTTGGTATAGATTATTTTATTTTACCTGAAGAAAGAAATTATCGATCTGCTGCTATATACAATCGTCGAGGTTTAATAAACTATTATTCAATAATTTCTTATTATTTAACCGCAAATATTGGTATAATTTATTTTAATTCAAATTACGACATAATACCACGTCCTTATGACAAAATTCAAAAAAGTGGATTTTCTGTTACTATACCAATTGGTATTGGAATGAGATACAATTATAGCAATAGAGTTTTATATTCACTTGAAACAGGACCAAGATTCACTTTTACTGACTATATCGAAGGTTTTTCTACCAAATTTTCCAAATTTACTGATCTTTATTGGATAACTTCTTTTACAATATCTTATAGATTAAAAACCTCAAGAAGAAATTTACCTGCCTTTTTAGATAAAAATCCTTATAAATTACAAATACATCCAAGAAAATTTAGAAGATAAAATTTATATGGCATTTTTTTTGCATTAATTTTAAAAATTTAATTTTTGTTTTTATTTAAATAAAATATTTTTACAAAAAAAATGTTTTTAAATAAAAAGATTTTAGAATGCAATACTCAAAAAAAATAAGACAGAAATTCAATATAGTTTTATTATTGATAACTTTTATCATCAGTTTTGTTAAAAGTCAGGACAAAAACACACTTAATTTAGGAGTAACTATTGGTAGCTCAAGTTATTATGGAGATATCAATGCTACAAGATTTTTTTACCAACCATCAATATCATATGGAGTTTTTTCAAGAGTCAATCTTAATAAAATATATGCTTTAAAAATCTCATGCGATTATTTAAAAATTAGTGGTAACGACTTAGACTTTAAAAATATTATATATCCTGAAAGATATAATTATCCTGTATCATTTTACACAAAAATGATTACAATGGGATTAAAAATTGAATATAACTTTTTCCCATATTTGCCCGACATAAAACCTGGCGATTGGACAACATATTTAACAGGCGGGATAGCGTATTCAATGATACTATACAGCAAAGCTATTAATTCAAATATAATTGCCCTGCCACATTTGGCCTTTCCATTTGGTGGTGGCTTTAAATATAGTATAACTCGCAAACTTAATTTTGGTGCTGAAATAATTTTTCATAAATCAATCTCTGATCGAATTGATGGTATAATAAATACGGGCAACAAATATTCGGTTTTTTTCAATAATGATTGGTATGTTTATACAGGCGCTTTTATTACATATAAGTTTTTTAAATTTGTACCTGATTGTCCAGCATATGATAAATACTTAAGCTATGGCAGGAAAAGAAAATATTGATTTAAATAAAATACCCCAACATATAGCCATTATAATGGATGGTAACGGCAGATGGGCACAACAAAGAGGAAACGAAAGAATTGTAGGGCATCAAAATGCAGTCACAGCTGTGCGTGAAACTATTGAAGGTGCTGCCGAACTAGGAATTAAATATGTTACATTATATGCATTTTCACAAGAAAACTGGAAAAGACCTAAATCAGAAGTTGATGCTTTGATGAACTTGCTTATCAACGCTATTGATCAAGAACTCGACAACCTGATGAAAAACAATATCAAAGTTATTGTTATAGGTGATTTTTATAGTTTACCATCAGAAGTACAAAACAAATTAAACATATTGATAAAAACAACATCAAAAAACACAGGTTTAACAGCCATCTTAGCTCTGAGTTATAGCTCACAATGGGAAATAGTCGAAGCAGTTAAATCAATAATAAAAGATTTTAAGAATGGAAAAATATCAGAAGAAGATATAACAAAAGAATTATTTAGTAAATATTTACAAACATCAGGAATTCCAGATCCAGAATTGTTAATCAGAACAAGTGGTGAACTCAGAATAAGCAATTTTTTACTATGGCAAGTTGCATATACCGAATTTTATTTCACAAAAGTTTTATGGCCCGATTTCAGAAAAGAACATCTATATGAAGCTATAATCGATTATCAGAAACGTGAAAGAAGATTTGGTATGGTTAATCAAGTAAATACAATATTTTAAAATGTCTCAAAAAATGAAGAAAAAATTTGTTTTATTTATAATTTTTATTTTATTTAATATTAGCTTAAAGGCCATTAATAGTGATTCTATCTCTTATTACGATTACAGCAATGATAATAATGAAAATATTTATACAATTGCAGATATAAAAATTATCGGACTGAAATATTTGCAACCAGGAGTACTTGCCAATGTTTCTGGGTTAAGCATTGGCGACAAAATAAGTATACCAGGAGATGATATAACAAAAGCAATAAATAGATACTGGAAATATGGGTTGTTCTCCGATGTAAAGATCATAGCTGAAAGATTTGAAAATGATAAAGTTTACCTTGCCATATATTTAACAGAAAGACCAAGATTGGGCAAAGTCAATATTCACGGTGTTAGAAAAGGTGAAGTAAGCGATCTACTAGAAAAAATACAATTAAAACCTGGTTTACAACTTACCGAAAACACACTCAATAAAACCGAACATATAATTAAAAAACATTATATTGAAAAAGGTTTCTATAATATTAAAATAAAAATGGTTCCTGTTACCGATACAACAGCTTTCAATACTGCAAATCTTGATATTTTTATAGAAAAAGGACCCAAAGTTAAAATTAAAGAGATAATATTTAATGGTAACAATGATATTAGCGATAAAAAACTTAAAAGAGTACTTAAAAAAACAAAAGAAAAAAGTATAAATTTTTTCAGATCAGCAAAATTCAACGAAACAGAATTTAAAGAAGACCAGGAAAAATTGATTTCATTTTATAACGAACATGGCTATAGAGATGCACGTATAACCGATATTTCTGTTGAAAAAATTAACGAAAAATATCTGCGAATAGTTATAAACCTTGAAGAAGGTAAAAAATATTATATACGAAATATTACATGGATTGGCAATACAAAATATCCAACTGAAATCTTATCAAAAGTTCTGGGTTTCAAAAAAGGTGATGTTTACAATCAAAAACTTCTCGAAGAAAGACTACGAACCAATGAAGATGCTGTTTCTTCCTTATATCTCGATAATGGTTATCTGTTTTTCAGTGCCGAAGCAACTGAAGTAACCGTAGAAAATGATTCTGTAGATTTAGAAATTCGTGTTCGTGAGGGAGAACAAGCAACAATAAATAAAATAATTATTAAAGGCAACACTAAAACAAACGAACATGTTGTTCGTCGCGAATTATACACACGACCAGGGCAATTATTCAGTAAATCTGACATTATCAGATCAGTAAGAGAACTTGCCAATTTAGGACATTTTGATCCTGAAAAAATTTCGCCCAACCCCCTACCCAATTTAGCTGATGGTACAGTCGACATTGAATACAATTTAGAAGAAAGAGCCAATGACCAACTTGAAGTTTCTGGTGGATGGGGAGGTTTTGGTTTCGTAGGTACTATTGGTATAAGATTTTCAAACTTCTCAACTAGAAATTTATTCAACCTTAAATCATGGAGACCAGTACCCACAGGAGATGGACAATCTTTAGCAATCAGAGCACAGTCAAATGGACGATATTATCAAAATTATAGTATATCGTTTACCGAACCTTGGTTTGGAGGTAAAAAACCTAATAGCTTTTCTTTTTCATTATATCATACAGCTATGAAACCTACCAACTATTATACTTACGAAACTAAAGAAGGATTTTTCCGCCTTTATGGAGCATCAGTGGGATTAGGAGTCAGATTAAAATGGCCTGATGATTACTTTTCATTGTACAACGAACTAAATTTTCAAAAATATAAACTTTACAAATGGACAAGTGCATTCTTTCTAACAAATGGTACTGCCAACACCATTGCATGGAAAATATCTTTAAGCCGTAGTTCTCAAGACCAATTTATTTATCCTCGTAAAGGATCTGTTTTTTCTTTAACATTACAAGCAACACCACCCTATTCATTATTCCGTAAAGAAAATTTCTGGAAACTTACCGAAAGTGAAATAAATAATATATACCTTCAAGTTAAAAACGATCCAAACTACTCAAGTGCTGACGAAACAACAATTCAACAAGAAGTAAATAAAAGAATAATTGGAAAAGAAGTCGCCAATAAATTTAAAATGATTGAATATCATAAATGGTCATTTAAAGGTACTGTATTTACCAATTTAGTAGATAAACTTGTGCTTGCAACAAAAGCCGAATTTGGGTATCTTGGTTATTACAATAGCAAAATTGGTTATGCACCATTTGAAAAATTTGCTGTTGGGGGGAGTGGTATGTACTATGGTAATTATTATTATGGTAATGAAATTGTTGCATTGCGAGGATATGAAGAAGGCGCTCTCACTCCTCGTTCAAAAATACTTACTAGCGACGGTGATTATCAAACTATCGACAATGGCAATCTGTATGTAAAATATACTATGGAACTCAGATATCCAATTACAACAAGTCAATCTGCTACAATTTATGGGCTTGCATTTGTTGAGGGTGGTAATGCATGGTCACACTTCAAAGAATTAAATCCTTTTAATATAAAAAGATCGGCAGGTATAGGAATTCGTGCCTTTTTACCAATGTTTGGAATGCTTGGTATAGACTGGGGCTATGGTTTTGATCCTCAACCTGGCGAAACAAAACGTCATGGTGGAGAATTTCATTTTATTCTTGGACAACAATTCTAAAAATTTATATAGTTATGAAAAAACTAATTGTTCTAAGTACATTATTTTTATTTAGTTTAGCAGCATATTCCCAAAAATATGCATTTGTAGATACCGAATATATCTTAAATCGTATACCAGCATATAAAGCTGCAGAGGAAGAACTCAATAAATTATCAAAAGCCTGGCAAAAAGAAATCGAAACAATGTACGAAGAAATCGACAAAATGTTTAAAGAATACCAGGCAGAAAAAGTTTTATTAACAGAAGAAATGCGACAAAAAAAAGAAGAAGAAATAATTGCTAAAGAAAAAGCAGCTAAAGAATTACAAAAAAAATATTTTGGCCCCGAAGGTGCCTTGTTTCAAAAAAGAAAAGAATTGATTAAACCTATTCAGGATGATATTTATAATGCAATAAAAGATATTGCAAATGAAAATGGATATGCTCTAATACTTGATACATCGGCTGGACCAACAGTACTTTATTTTAACCCTAGATACGATATAAGCGATGATGTTTTACAAAGATTAGGATATAAAAAATAATTTAATACATTTGTAAAAATTTAAACATAAAATATTATGACTAAAAAAATAATTATTGGATTATTTGGAATAAGCTTATTGATTATTAATGTTAATGCCCAAAAAAATTTAAAAATTGGGCACATAGATAGCCAAGCATTATTAATGTCTATGCCCGAAATGGATACGGTACAGCAAAAACTCAAGAAATTAGCTCAGGATTATGATTCTACTTTGGAAGAATTACAGGTAGAATTAAATAAGAAATTTGAAAAATATCAAAAAGAATATTCTACATTGACTGATCTTGTAAGAGCTACCCGCGAAGCTGAATTAAATGAATTGAACGAACGTTTACAAAATTTTAGAATGCAAGCAGAAAAAGATCTTGCAAATAAACAAATTGAACTTCTCAAACCTGTTCAAGAAAAAGCTAAAAAAGCAATTGAAGAAGTTGCAAAAGAAAATGGTTTTACTTATATTTTTGATATAAGCCCAAATGTCGGTGCAATAATTTATGCATCTCCCGATACTGAAAATATTTTGCCTCTCGTTAAGAAAAAATTAGGTTTAAAATAATAATTATCATATAAAGCCCTTTTTTTAGGGCTTTTTTATTTTTATTGTATTTATTATGAAAAGAAAAGCAAATAACCCAATTGGAATTTTTGATTCTGGATTAGGAGGACTTACAGTTGCAGGAGCAATTAAAAATCTTTTACCCGATGAACAAATTATTTATTTTGGAGATACGGCTCACTTGCCTTATGGCGATAAATCAAAAGAAACAATCACAACTTATTCATTAAAAATAACTGAATTCCTTTTAAACTATAACTGTAAAGCTATAGTAGTTGCCTGCAATACTGCTTCTGCAAATGCTATCGACAATATTGAAAAAACTGTTAATGATAAAGCAATTGTTATAAATGTTATAGATCCGGTTGTTGACTATGTTTCAAAAATCAATAAAATAAAAAAAATAGGTATTATAGGCACCAAGAGCACAATAAATAGTAAAACCTTCGAGAAAAAACTTAACAGTGTTCGCCCCGATATGATTATAGCTTCATTAGCAACACCTTTGTTCGTTCCTATGATAGAAGAAGGTTTTATTTTCGATGATATTAGCAATGCCATTATCAGAGCATACCTTTCTAATGAACAATTTAAAGATATTGATGCTTTGATTCTTGCATGTACACACTATCCTATAATTAAAAACCAAATTGCAAAATTTTTCAACTTTAAAGTTCAAATTATAGACTCATCAAAAATTGTTGCAAATTATCTTAGAAAAACTTTGATTGATAATAATTTAATTAATGAACAATTTAGTAGTCTTGATAAATTTTTTGTGTCCGATTATACACCTTATTTTCAAGATATTGCAGGAATTTTTTATGAAGAACCTATTCAACTCGAAAAAGTAAATTTATGGGAAAATTAGTTATTGGATAGATGGTAAAATTACAATAAAATTAGTACCCTTGCCTTCTTCACTATAAACTTCAATCGAACCATTCATTTTTTCAATAAATTCTTTACATAAAATTAAACCAAGTCCAGTTCCTATCTCTCCCCTTGTACCTGGTATTGATTTAACCGAAGCAAGATCAAATAAATTCTTTAACTTTTCATTAGGTATTCCAATTCCAGAATCCTTGATACTTATCATCACCTTTTTATCATCACTTATATTCGCTCTTATTTCTATCTTACCATTTTCGGTAAATTTTATTGCATTGCTTATTAAATTTCTTAAAACAGTATTCAACAGATTTATGTCTGCATATACATACAAATCAGATGGAATTTCTATAACGATTTTATTATTTTTCTTCTCGTATTGATCTTTAAAAATTATTACAATATTATCAACCAACTCTTTTAAACTTATCGGTTCTTTATGAACTTCTATAAATCCCAATTGTGATCTCGACCATTGTAAAAGATTTTCAAGCAATTTATACAATTGTGACGACGCCTGGTAGATCGTCTCAATATATTTCTTTCGTTTTTCTTCAGTTAAATTATCATATCGTAAAAACAATAATTCAGAAAAACCTAAAATTGTATTAAAAGGATTTTTGATATCATGAGCTATTATTGAAAAAAATTTATCTTTTGTTGCATTTAATTTCCTTAATTCCCTATTCACTTCAAGCAATTCCTGCCTTTGTATATTCAATTCTTCTGCTTGTTTTTTTAATTTTTCTGTCTGTTCTTCAATTTGTTGTTGACGTTCTTCAAGTAAAACATTTGTATAACTCAAATCATTATTAAGTTTTAATAATTCTTCCTTTTGTTGCTCCAGCATAATAGCTTGTTTTCTTATTTCTTCATTTTTTTCTTCAAGACTAACATTAACTTTATTTAACTCATCAACTATTTTTTCCAATTCTTCTTTTTGAGCTCTCAATTCTTCTTCCTGAATCTTTAATAATTCGTTTTTCCTTTTTATCTCTTGCTCCATGTTGTATCTTTCCGTAATATCTTTTGATATTCCAAAAGTACCTATAATATTTCCTTTTTTATCGTACAATGGCAATTTATTGGTAATTACCCATGTAATTGAACCATCAGGATGTGTTTCTTTTTCAATTTTATTTATTATTGGCTTACCCGTTTTTATTATATTTTGTTCATCATTAAAAGCTTCTGATGCATGCTCATAAGTAAAATAATCAAAATCAGTCTTCCCAATCATCTCTTCTGGCGAATTCAATTTAAACAATTTTGCATGTGATTTACTTGTTCTGACCATCCTACTCTCTCTGTCTTTAAAATAAATAACATCAGGCATATTTTCCATTAAAGCATCAAAAAACATTTTTTCATTCTCATAAAGTTCTTTTAATTTATTATTCTCTTTTTGAAGATTTTCAATTTCAAACTCTAAATTTTTTAAATATGTAATATCTGCTGACACAGATATTAATAGATTTTTATTTAATTTTTCAGAATACAGTAAAAATCTAGATGTTTTTAAGAAAATTTTATTATTAATCTCAATTTTTTCTTCCTTTTCAAGAAAATTTCCTTTTTCATTTAATAAAAGCTTAAAGTCATTTTTCAATTCTCTTACGTAATTTTCCGAAAAAATGTTTTCAATATTTTTATTAATAACACTTTGGTAATCTGTAATATTTAAAATGTTAATAAACTTTTTATTTATATATATTATACTACCTTCATTGTCAATAACTAGTATACAGTATTGATTATCAAAAAATTCAATGAAAAATTTTTCATTTATTTTAAAAATTGATACATCCACTACTAAGATATTTACTATTAATATAATAAAAATTTTTAAAAACTAAAAATTCACAACAATCTAAACATTAATTTTACAGGATTATGATCCGAAAATTTAAAATTTAAATTAATATTTTCAATATTAATAACTTCAATATTTGGTGAGACAATAAAAAAATCAATTGTAGTAACAGGAGTTTTACCCTTTACGTATGATATAGCAGTACTTCTATTCGATGGAATTTTGTTGTCATAACAAACTTTCCATTCTTTATCAGGGAAAGTATCAGGAATCGACATAGAGTAATATGTTGAATCATATATTTCATCCAAATATTGAGGTTTAAAATCAGATGGAATCTGATTCCAATCTCCACCTATCAATACGTAATTACCTTTACTATATTCTTCTAATACCAAATTTTTTAATTTCTGATTCTGTAACATTCGTAAACTACCATCATCATATGCCGAATTGTGTGTATTAATCATAACAAAATATCTATTATTATTAACAGGAATATATGCTATTAAACAACACCTGTCGAGCATAAAAAGTTTTTTGGGCCAAGGATAATCTGATGGTAATGAAATTCTATAAGCTTTTAATGGTTTATATTTTGTTAAAATAGAAATTCCCGACTCTACCTTTCCCATAGGTTTACTTACAGGAACAGGAACAAAATTTACCTTATAATTCAATGCAAACATTATTTCCATTTTTTTATTCAGTGCTTGTTGAATTTCAGAAACCTGATTTATAAAATAACTCCTTCTAGAATTTATATCAACTTCTTGTAGCAAAATAAAATCATTATTTTCCGTAAAATCTTTCAATTGTTTTATTATATTTTTCAGATTATTCAATACAACCGAATATTCTGGATATACTTTTTTACCGCCGTCATAAAAAAAATCCATTTGTGCATTCAACCCACAATAACCAATATTCCAACTAATAACAGAGTATATTGAATATATAGAAAGTGTATCAGGTACTTTAGAATCAAATATTTCTATCTTCTCTGCTGGTTTATAATCTGTTAAAGTAAAATAAACAATAAAAACAATAAAAATCAAAATAAACAAAGCTGTAAAACTGAGCAAAATTTTTATAACTTTCATATGATGAATTTTTGTATTTTAAATATTATATATTTTTTGTTTAAATTTATTGATTAAATTTATTAAATATAAAAATATAAAACAACTTATATGAAATTTAAAAATTTCTTTATTTTTATATTTTTTTCAACAAATTTTTTGCAATTACAATCTCAAGATACAACAATCATCACCAATGACTCTGAAATAATAAAAAAAGAATGGAATTTGGGTATTTTGCCAGCTTTATCATATGAATCGGATGTAGGATTTAGATATGGTTTTATTTTAAATTTATTCAATTTTGGAGATGGGAGCATTTATCCCGATTATAAACATTCAATATATATTGAATGGTCACGTACAACAAAAGGTAATGGAATAAATATGATAACGTATGATTCGAAATATTTAATTCCGAATATAAGGTTATCAATTGAGGCAAGTCTTTATACTGAAAAAACACTCGATTTTTATGGTTTCAATGGATACAAATCAATATATAATTCCAATTTTGAAAATGAACATAGTTATGATTATATCTCTAGGGTTTTTTATAAAATTGATAGGAAACTTTTCAAATTACGAAGCGACTTTTATGGTAATTTTAGGAACAATTTAAAATGGCATGCTGGTATAGAATATTTTGATATAAAAATTGGTAGTGTCGATATTGAAAATTTAAATAAAGGAAAAAGTTTATCAGAACAATTACCTGATACTTCATTGTTATATGATAAATATCTTGAATGGAAAATTATTCCTGAAAATCAAGCTAATGGAGGGAAAACAACACTTTTTAAATTAGGATTTATTTATGATACCAGAAACAATGAACCAAATCCAACAAAAGGTATATGGACAGAATTTTTAATTCTTATTTCACAAAAACCATTTAGCAATTATTCTTATGGTAGATTTTGTTTTACTCATCGCCAATATTTTAATATTACAAAAAATTTTGCTCTTGCGTCAAGAATTTCATATCAAGGTAAGTTATACGGTGTAATGCCTTTTTATATGTTACCTTTTGTATATAATACAGCACCCAATTTTACAAGAGATGGATTAGGTGGCTCAAAAACTATAAGAGGTATATTGCGAAATAGAGTTGTAGGAGAAGATTTTCTTTATGGAAATTTAGAAAGTAGATGGAAAATTTACCGAACAGTATTGTTGAAACAAAACTTTTATGTTGTTTATAGTATTTTTACTGATTTTGGAATGATAACAAGAGACTACAAAATCGACCTTACAAATGTAACTGTCGAAGAAAAAGAAAAATATTTTAGTCAAAATGAAAGTTTACATGTATCATACGGTACAGGATTACACATTGTAATGAACCAAAACTTTATTGTTGCTTTTGATTATGCACGATCTTTTAAAAAACAGGATGGTTTGGATGGACTTTATATAAATTTAAATTTTTTATTTTAAGTATATATTATAAAGTTTAATTTTTGTAAATTTACATTAGAAAAATTTTCTCAAAAAATGAATTTACTTGTTTTTTCAGATATACATGGCAACTTTGAAAAAGTTGAAAAAATTGGAGAAGAATTAAAAAAATCTGATGCAATAATAATTGCAGGAGACATAACACATTTCGACCATAAAGAAAAAGCTGAAGAAATAATAAAAGCTTTTGCTGTTTATAACAATAAAATACTTGCCGTTTCAGGCAATTGTGATTATCCTGATGTTGAAAATATACTTGTATCAAACGATTGGAGTATACACAGAAAAATAAAAAATATAAATGGTTACTCATTTTTTGGTATTGGAGGATCACTACCTTGCCCAGTCAAAACACCAAACGAATATTCTGAAGATCAATTCAATTCTTTTATACAAGAACTTAAAAATCAACTTCAAACAGAATCTCACAAAATATTAATAACCCATCAACCTCCTTTGAATACTAATGTTGATAAAATAAATGCAAAAAATGTTGGTAGTTTATCAATTAGAAAACTTATCGAAGAAGTACAACCTTTATTGGTGATTTCGGGGCACATTCATGAAGCACAAGGAACAGATGAAATTGGCAACACAAAAATAATTAACCCAGGAGCATTTAAAGATGGAAATTATGTTTTTATAAAACTAATCGACAGCCAATGTATAACATTGGAATTTAAGAAAATATGATTATAAAAATGTGAAAATCTATATAGGTACATCCGGTTATACTTATAATCACTGGGTAAATGTATTTTATCCTTCTAACATTAAAAGAATAAAATGGTTTCAGTATTATCAAAATTATTTCAATGCAGTTGAAATTAATGCTACTTTTTATCGAGATTTTTCTGTAAATACATTTAAAAAATGGGAAAGAAATGCTTTTTCTGGCTTTAAATACTTTTTAAAAGTACCTCGCCTCATTACTCATCAAAAAAAATTAGTTGATGTAAATGAGGATATTGAAAAATTTTGCAATACAACTCAAATACTTGGTGACAAACTTGGTGGATATCTCTTTCAACTTCATCCTTCAATAAAGAAGGATACTGAACTACTTGAAAATGTCATAAACTCATTTAACAAAAAAACATTGGTAATCGAATTTCGTAATAAACAATGGTATTGTGAAGAAGTATTCAACCTCCTAAAAAGTAAAAACGTTGTTTTGTGCAATGTACAATCTCCCGAAATTGATTTAACCAACATTGTAACTTCAGATATTGCATACATTCGATTACATGGAATTAAAAACTGGTATACATACAATTACAATGAAGACGATTTAAAAATAATCGTTGATTTAATAAGATATTACAAAACAAAAAATATTAAAGAAATATACATCTTCTTCAATAATGATTTTAATGGATATGCTCCTCTCAATGCTTTAAGATTAAAAGAATTATTAGTGGTATAAAAAATACTATTTAAAACGGAAAATCTTCAGTAGTATTTAATATAGGTTTATCCATTTTTGGTGGTTTTGCTTTATTATGAATTTTATTTCCGACTACATAAATTGCCTTAATAGGACGCACAGGACATGCATATTCACAGGCTCCACAACCTATACATATATCAGGAATTACTTTAGGAATGGTTAATCCATCTTTATAATCAACCATAGTCACAGCTTGTGTTGGGCAATGTTCTGAACACGAACCACATGATGTTTCATCGGTATATACAATACATCTCTTCATTTCAAAATGTACAACTCCTATTTGTGTTAATTTTTTTTCTTCTAAAGAAATAGGTCTAATTGCACCAGTTGGACAAACCTGTGAACATTTATTGCATTCGTAATGACAATAATTTTTACTATAATCAAGATGTGGTTGTAAAAATCCCTGTAAACCCATTTCTAATACTGACGGCTGTAATACTTTTGTTGGACATATAGAAACGCACAAATGACATGCTGTACAATAATTATTTAGATGTTCAATGCTTGAAGCACCTGGTGGAATTATTGGTATATTATTTAATAATATTTTGTTTTTATTATTGTATGAAATTGCTTTTGCTAAACGCGATGATAATAATAATGAACCTGATGCAACAAAACTTTTTAACAAAAACTCTCTCTTTGTTTCGTTTATTGAAGAATCAACATCAATGTTAACTTTTCTAAAAATTGATTTATTAAAACCTATACCATTGAAATCACAAACGCCAAAACAATTAAAACAAACTACACACCTATCAAAATCTACTTTTTTATTTTTAAAATCAATACAATTTGATTTACAAACAACACTGCATTTACCACACGAAGTACATAAATTTTTATTTATCGCAATTTTATAAATAGATAGTCGAGATATTAAACCCAAAAATGTACCAACAGGACAAATTGTATTACAATAAGATCTACCACTAAAAATTGCAAATACTAATAAGACTGAAAAATTAACTAGAGCAACAATAAAAGCATAAGAAACAAATGTTTTATAAGTTATTGGTCGCAAACCATAATAATTAAATTTTTCCAAAACAAAATTAACACCATTATTCAAATTAGTAATTAAAGGTAAAAATATATTTGAAGATATTCTCCCGTATATACTATATGGATCAAACAAACCGACTAATGTAATTGTCCCACTAATTATAAATAATAAAAACAATATAAAAAATAAATATCGAAGGACTTTTGATTCTTTTGAGTATTTGAATTTTCTTTTAATTTTCAATTTTTTTGAAATACGTATTATTAGATCTTGAAGTACACCAGTTGGACAAATAAAAGAACAATATACCCTGCCAAAAAGAAATGTAAAAATAAATACTATTGTTAACCCTATCAATGAAAAAATTGATAACGAAGAGATTATTTTTAGTAAAGAAGGAAAAAATTGAAACGATAAGAAAAACTTATAAAAACTATTAGGTATTAATTCATAAATATCAACAAAAAACAGAGTAACTAACAAAAAGAAAAAAATAGCAATAATAATCCTAAACTTTTTCAAGTTATTTTTCTTTTTTTCTTGCCCCATGTGTAATTATTTATTTTTACAAAGTAATTCTCTTTATATTAAGTTTTTGAAGATTAGCAATACCAACTCCCATTTCTTCTGCCATTGATATATGAGGCACTTTATTTATATCCCACCCAAAAATTTTTGTAGCTGCAGCATCTGCTGCAACAATGTCTGGACTGAGAATTAAATATTTCATCTGTACTACATCAGCTTCTGAAACACCTCTGGGGCCATTTCTTGCTAGCACTCTATAACCGTCTATAACATTTAAATGGGGCTTTTTAAAAGTGACAAAGTCGGCAATACATTGGTGTAAATTATTACGATGCCAATAACCACGATCCCATACAACACCCATAAGATTTTTCATAGCCAGAGATAGCCCAGTACCACCATGTGTTTTGAGTATAGGTACATTGATAAACACATCAGCCTGCAATATTAATTCATGAACTTTAGCATTCTTAAGACTTTTGCCATTTTTGATTTCTATTTCTTGATAATATTTCTCATCTTTACCACTTACCATTATTCCTCCAGCTTTTTTAACAGCATCTTCAATACCACTATTTTTATAACAACGAGTCCATTCGTTAACTGTGTTGTCGAAAACATAAACTTTTTTAGCACCTGCTTGAATACAATGTTCGACAATTCTTCCAACCAATGTTGGATCAGTATTTGCAGCACGTTCGGGTGGTAAATCCCATCCTATATTAGGTTTAACAACAACTATCTGATTTTTCTTAACAAAAGTCTGAATTCCTCCCATTGCTTTTATGGCCTCATCAAACATTTCAACAGGATTACCTCCTTTTATAGCAACCAAATCGTAAGGCGCAGAAATTTTTTTATTATCATGAGACGCAATTATATCTTTAAAATTCAACATTGATGCCGATAAACCTGCAAATACCCCAGCACCAATAGTTTTTTTGAAAAACTCACGTCTTTTCATATACAAATTTTTTACATTAAATCAAAGATATGAAAATTTAAATTTAATTTTTCATTTTAATTTCATAAATTATATAAAATGAATTTTCTAAAAGGTAAAAAACTAAAAAATTTCCATAAAAATATTTTTTAATCATAGTATCATGTTTTTTCAACCAATAACAACTTTTTTTTATTTATTTCTTAAATTTGTCGAACAATTTAAACAAATAATTAATGGATAATAGTTTTTTATATGCTATTTCACCTGTTGATGGCAGGTATAAAAATAAAACAAAAGAGCTTGAATTATATTTTTCAGAATTTGCATTAATGAAATATAGAGTTTTTGTCGAAGTTGAATATTTTATTTCATTAATTGAAATTATCAAAGGCGACAAATTTCTTAATACCAATCAGATACAAACTCTTCGAAAATTATATATCGATTTTTCCGAAAAAGATGCTTTACGAATAAAAGAAATAGAAAACAGAACAAATCATGATGTTAAATCTATCGAATATTTTTTAAGAGAAAAATTTGATGAATTAGGATTTACCGAATATAAAGAATTTATACATTTTGGATTGACATCACAAGATATTAACAATACTGCTATTCCACTATCGATAAAAGAAGCCCTTGAAAAAATTTATTTTACTGAGTTAGAGAACATAATTAATAAATTAAAAGAACTTGCAGATATTTGGAAAGACATACCAATGTTGGCACATACACACGGACAACCAGCATCACCAACAAAAGTTGGAAAAGAAATAAGAGTTTTCATAGAACGAATTGAAAATCAATATTCCTTATTAAAAAATATACCCATTACTGCAAAGTTTGGAGGTGCCACAGGTAACTTCAATGCCCATGTTGTTGCATATCCAAATATTGATTGGATAGGATTTGCAAATGATTTCATCAACAAATTAGGTTTAAAGCGATTGCAAACTACTACTCAAATTGATCATTACGACAACCTTGGTACTTTATTTGATAATCTAAAACGTATAAACACAATTTTTATCGACTTAAATCAAGATATGTGGTTATATATTTCAATGGAATACTTCAAGCAAAAAATTAAACCAGATGAAGTTGGTTCATCGACAATGCCACATAAAGTAAATCCAATAGACTTTGAAAATTCTGAAGGTAATCTGCAAATTGCAAATGCAATTTTCGAATTTTTATCAAGAAAACTACCTATTTCAAGACTTCAACGAGATCTTACCGATTCAACAGTAATAAGAAATATTGGAGTACCAATTGCTCATACACTAATTGCATTTAAATCTTTGATAAAAGGATTAAATAAAATTGAGGTCAATAAAGAAAAATTAAATGATGATCTTGAAAAAAACTGGATAGTTGTAGCTGAAGGCATACAAACAATATTACGGAGAGAAGGCTATCCCGATGCATACGATATATTAAAAAAACTAAGTCGAGGAAATAAAAATATAAACAAAGAAACACTCAATACATTCATTGATAGTTTGAATATCGATGAAAAATTAAAAAATGATTTGAAAGCAATAACTCCTTTCAATTATACAGGTTTAGCGTAAAATATAGTATAAATGAAAAATGTATTTATTATTATTCGTCGTTTTCTACCACATTACAAAAAAGAAATCTTTTTAAATGTATTGTTCAACTTTCTTTCTGCTATTTTTGGAATATTTTCTTTCATCTCAATGATTCCAGCATTAAGAATTCTTTTTGGCGTATCAGAAAAAGTTACAGGTTACTTACCTATTGAAATTAAAGGCAAGAGCATCAAAGAAATTGGAACTATACTTCAGCACAATGCATATGCATATATAAGTGAAATAACAGAAAAACAGGGACCAACATATGCATTGATTGTTATTAGCTTATTTTTAATATTTATGGTATTTTTAAAAGTTTTATCTGCTTATTTATCAACCTTTTATATGGTACATGTCAGAAATGGTGTTGTACGTGACCTAAGAAACAAAATATATGAAAAAGCAATACAATTACCATTATCATTTTATTCAGAAGAACGAAAAGGTGATATAATTTCAAGAATGATGAGTGATGTAATGGAAATTGAAAATTCTGTAGTTAATGCTTTTGACATGATTTTTAAAAATCCAATCATCATTATAGTATCTCTTACAACAATGATTTTAATGAGTTGGCAACTTACTATATTTGTTCTTATAATGTTTCCTGGAGCAGGATTTTTAATCGGAAGAATTGGTAGGAGTCTGAAAAAGAAATCACTTGAAGGACAAAATAAAATAGGTGAATTGATGGCAATTATAGAAGAAACCTTATCTGGTCTAAGAATTATACAAGCTTTTAACGCAGAACATCGTGTCACAAATAAATTCAAAAAAGAAACAGAAAGCTATAAGAAAATTATGAATAGGATAATGAAAAGATACTTTCTTGCACATCCAGTTAGTGAACTTCTTGGAACAATATTAATAGTCATTGTTTTATGGTTTGGCGGAAATTTAATTTTTAATAACGTTAGCAATCTAAAAGCCGAAGAATTTATTGTATATCTAGTTGTATTTTATAGTATTATAAATCCTGTAAAATCATTTTCACAAGCTATATATAGTGTTCAAAAAGGAATGGCTTCGCTCGAAAGAATTGATAAATTGCTTAATGCTCCAATTTCAATAAAAGAAAAACCTAATGCTTTACCTATCAAAGATTTTAGAGAATCGATAGTATACAAAAACGTATACTTTAAATATAACAATGAATATGTTTTGAAAAATATAAACATAACTATAAAAAAAGGCATGACTGTAGCTATAGTAGGTAAATCGGGCTCAGGTAAATCAACTCTTGTAGATCTTTTACCCCGATTTTATGATGTAACAGAAGGAGAAATCCTTATAGATAATATCAATATAAAACACTATAAATTAATTGATCTAAGAAATTTATTTGGAATTGTTAATCAAGATCCTATCCTTTTCAATGATACTATTTTTAACAATATAGCTTTTGGTATTGAAAATGCTACTGAAGAAGATATTATCAATGCAGCAAAAATGGCAAATGCTCATGATTTTATAATAACATTCCCTGATAAATATCATACTATCATTGGTGATCGAGGAAGTAAATTATCAGGTGGTCAAAGGCAACGAATAAGTATTGCACGGGCTTTATTGAAAAATCCTTCAATTCTTATTTTAGACGAAGCTACTTCGGCACTCGATACAGAGTCAGAAAAACTCGTACAAGAAGCAATAAATAGACTAATGAAAAATCGTACTTCAATTATTATTGCTCATAGATTATCAACAATTATACATGCCGATATGATATATGTCTTGAAAGAAGGAGAAATTGTTGAATCAGGTAATCATTACGACCTATTAAAATTAAATGGCGAATATAAAAAATTTTATGAAATGCAATTTTTTGTTTAATCTCACCCAATAATTCTTTTATCGTTAAAAATTCTACGAATATAATATTTATAAAACTTTTGAATTTTCCATTTTATTCGGCGTGTTAAAGTATTCATTTTTGTAGACATTGTACCATACATCATTCCATTATGAGAACCTTGTTCAACTATTGGAGGATGTACCCAAAAAATTTTTATAACATTTCTTCTACACAATTCATTATGCCAATGGTCTATAGGTAAATTACATTTGTTGTATTGAAGATCTTTTAAAATATTCTTTGCACCAACTAAATCAATTATGTATGCCGCTGCCATTCTACCTTTTTTAGCCTCATAAAAAATTTTATTATATTGGACTTGAAAATATCCAGGAAACTGTAATGTTGTATTCTCTAACGATAATATAAATCCTTTGGGTAATTCATGCAAACGTGTTAATATTTTTTTCATCTGTAAAAAGAAATTTTTTAAAAAAACAAAATCATCCTCTAATACCAAGGCATATGGTATATTTTCAATTGTCATTTTTTTATAAATAAGAAAATGATTTAGACAACATGAAAGCGGACCTATTTTTAATGATGTTTGTATTTCTTTAGTTAAATATTCATCCATATTAATTTTATGAAAATATGAAGGATCTCCTTCACTCATAAATTGAAAAGGTATTTCAAATTTATTCATAATTTCTATTACTCTTTTTTCATGAAGTTCATAACCATTTAATGCATGAATTACAAAAATTTTAATATTTTTCTCATTAATTAGCTTTTTAAGATCTTTCATATCAGTTAGTATCATAAGATTTTAAAAATTTATAAATTATTTTAAACATAAAAAAGTATACCAGAAAATATTATAAAAAACAAAACACACAATAATAAAAAATTTAAAAAATTTAAATTAATTTTTTAATTGATAATTTTGTCTCTAACGAACAAACCTAATCAATAAAAGCTTCTACAAATTTTGAGCATAATTTTAAAAATTTTTATTTACAATAATAACAAAAACATTTTCATATCTTAAACAGCAATAATAAACTGTTTTATTCCTTGAGTAAATAATTTTACAAATATTTTCACTCCTCCATTCAGTTCATTTATTATGTTAATATCATTTATAAGATTTAAAAATTATATGACTTATAAAAAATAAGGAAATAGTTACAGGATGGAAAACAAAAAAGAAAGAGAAAATGTAGTTAGCATTGTTAATAACGAGAATAACTCTTTAAATCAAAATACAAATTTTTTAAGTTTAAATATAGAGTTATTTCTCGTTATTAACAATTTAACAATTCATCATAACTTATCTTTAAAAATACTTTAATTTAATGATATCTTATATTTTGCTAAAAATGGTATTTTTTTAATTATAAAAAACAAATAGCTACTATAAAAATATTATTTTACTTTTTTCCCCCAATATGTTGCATAAAGATTTTTTTCTGTTCCTGCATATACAAATGTTACACGACGCGGTGTAGCTTCCCAATCAACTTCTCGTTCGACGCATACGACAACGTTATTTAATATTAATTGTTTTTTGGTCTCATTATAACTCCAATTACCTGACAATGCTCCTGATAAGGTACCATCGGCATTCAGATATAAAATAGAAGCAGTATTTTGTTTACCATAATCGTATTTAAGTGTTATGTGTTCCCATTTACCTATAAGTGAGTCTCTGGTAATCATACCAAAATCAGGAACTGCTGCATATCTTTGGGGTAATGCAATTGGCCAGAGGTTATCTGGTTCGTTTATTGAAGCAGGACACCAAACAATACGACGTACATGACCCATCATTATAGCATTTGAGTAGGGATTGCCACCAGTATTTGGAGGTAATCGCCCTTGCGATACATAAAACCATTCATCAGTATTTTCCTTTTTAAAGATACCACAATGCGATATTCCTACCCAACCACTGTGTAGGTTGAATTTGTAAGGATGGGTTACAATCGGATAGCAATCTCCTGCTCCATCAGTAAAATTTTTACCATTTATGTCATAGTATGGACCCTCAATATTTTTACTTCTTACCACTCGTGTATTGTATGGTATGTCAAGTGCATCGTAAGCCACGAACAAATAATAATATCCGTCTTTGTAAATTATTTCGGGAGCTTCACTACCTTGCCAGCGAGAGTTTTTATTACGCGTACCTATCCTCTTTCCATATCGATCCATGAGTTCACTCGCACTGTTTGCCCATGGATTACCAAGCTTGTTAATTGGTTTGCCTGTTGTTGGATCAACTTTTAATATTGCAAAACCGCTATGCCAAGAACCATGTATCAAATAATGATCACCTTCGGGTGTTACAATATATGTCGGATCAATGGCGTTATAGTAAAAATAAGCATTCCAATCCGACAAACTCAAACGACTGTAATCAAGGCCACGATCTGATGACGAAGTGGTAACGAACCCCTTATCGATCCATATTCCCTCGGCTGGATTTGTTGATTCGCACATACCTATAAATGCACGCTCTGTCCAGCTATTATCAAAATTTGCAGGAGAATCGGGTTTACCTGACTTAATATAGTTAAGAATAACAATACTATAGTACATCCTTAAAATTTCTTGTCCTCCAACATTAATATTGCGAACCACTGGTGCCCAATATCCATATCTAATCTCTTCTTTGGGTATTGGTTGAAGTCCCATTCGCAAACGAATAGCATTTAGAGAGTCAGCTACCCATGATGGTGGATAGTAAAAAGGACCACTTACCCACTCCCAATTAACCAAATCTTTAGATCGCTTTCCCTGAAAATGTCCATGTCCTTCGTGAACATTACCATAAGAAGCATCGGTACAATACATATAATAATATCCATTATAATAAGCAACCGAAGGATCATGAGTATTGGCCAAATTCCACTGATTACGATCTGACCACGATGCTATAGATGAATAATCATCAGGATAAGATGGAATTGTCCATTTATTTACTGTATTGTTGTTAGAACCTCCATTTACAGTGTTATCTTCGTTATCCTTACAACCTGAAATATACAGAAATGTAAAACTTATAAAAAAAATTAATAAATATTTTTGTTTCATTTTAACATAAATTTTTGAATGAAATTAGTAAAATCAAGTTAATATATTTTGGCAAAATACTCTATCACTTATTAGTTACAATTAAAAGAACAATTAAACATATTTTGGTTTAATTTTATAATAACACAAAAGATAGAATTAAAAATTTGCCTATCTATTTTTTAATTTTTTATTTTAAAATTACTTTTTATAATTCAGATAAACACAAATTATAGGAATCATTCAATTTCACTTTCTTTTCGATAAGGTAAGAATTTATTTACTTGTTTTATTAATAATACTTTGAATTATATTAATATAAAATTTAATTTTTCAAAAAACTAATTAAGAGAAACTTCCTTATCGACTATTTTATCGATAAGGAAGTTTTTAAATTATAATTAAACTTAATAATAATTAAAATCTACTCTACAACAGGACGTATTCTCCACTTTTCCCTGAAAGCTGGTCCGTTATCTTCACTTTTATTAGCCGAGTTACCTGTAAGTTTTGGATTACCATCAAGGATATTTCTAAAAATTGGAAAATATTCATGTCCTGGTTTATAAAATTGAAATGATGAAGCAGTAGCAGTTTCTTCTGTAAGTTCTTCTGTTGAAGCCTTACCATCTAATTTATAATAACCATGTTTAATTAATTGTCTAAAACGTCCTTCATCATAAAAGAATCCCCAACGAATCAAATCGATACCACGCCCATTTTCGCAACCGAATTCTTTAGGACGTTCAACGTTTGCTATTTGTTCAAACAAGTGATCGGCAGTAGGGAAGTCTTCAAGCTTAAGATCTGGTAATGCTACACGACGACGAACTTGATTAATATAATCGATTGCTGTTTGAGTAGGACCGTTTATTTCATTTTCGCATTCTGCAGCACGTAATAATACATCACTATAACGCATCAGTCGTAAATTGATACCACAATGTAAGCCAACAGTAATAGACTTATAAAGATTGGTTCGGGCATTGGTAAACTTAGCAATTGGTATTCCTCCCTGATTAGTATTTGATACAGGAGTTTCAGTTATTTTAGTTTGATAAACAATGTTGCAACGAGGATCACCATTAGGATATGCAGCTGTGCTTTGACCAGTGTATGCATCATACTCGCTTTCGTAAGTAAGTAATGTCCAATACAAACGAGGATCAAGGCGGCCGTCTGTACATCTTTCTTTTTTAAATAAGTTGTATAACCATGGTGATCCAGCCAAATCACCCCAACTTCCAAATCCCTGAGGACCATAATTACTTTCTACAGCATGACCCTGAGTTGCATTTGGACTTATATTAACTGGGGTCCATTCCTCATCTGTACCTTGTGAGCCATAGTCTAAAAACTGAACTTCAAAAAGACTTTCTATGTTATTTTCGTATTCAGGACCTTCTCTGAAGTTATCACCATAATCGGCTGTAAGTGCATATCTTCCGTATTTACCATTAATAATATCTTTAAGTACTTCATATGCTTCAGAATACTTATGACGAAACATCAAAGCACGAGCTAAATATCCAGCAGCAGCACCACAGGTAGCCCGTCCTTTAGCCCATTCACCACCTTCATCACGTGATGGTAACATCTGCATAGCTTTTTTCAGGTCTTCCTCAATCTGATCAAATACTTCATCCTGAGTACTGTTTGGGGCATACATAGTTTGAAGCTTTGAATAGTCTGAATAGGATAAAACCAAAGGAACATTTTGATAATAAGTAGCTAAATAATAATATGCCAGTGCTCTAAGAAACAAAGCCTGTCCTGCAATTTTGTTGTAAACATCTTGAGACATCGGAACTTTATCAACTTTTGATAATACAAAGTTAGCACGATTTATAACATGGTAGTTATCACGCCATATCCATTCATCACCTATTGGGATTGTTCCTGGAGAATTTAATCTATCGTACTCTAAATACCATTGTTGAGACGAATTCCATACTTCATCGCCACGTACAGCATCCATAGTATAACCAACGCGTGAAAATGTACCTTCAAGACGTATACGGTTGTAACATGCAATAATTGCTTCCTCAAGATCTGATACAGAATTTCCAAATTCGTATGTTGATGGATTGTTTGGGTTCCGAACTTCAAGTTCATCATTGCAGGCAATCATACCTACAATAAAAACTAATATCATTATTATTAAATTTAATCTTTTCATATTTTTTCTATTTTTATTTTATTTAAAATGATAAGTTTAGTCCAAACATTACTGTTCGTGGGGTTGGATATGAACAATAGTTATAACCAGGAGTAAACGTACCTCCTGCAAAATCAACATTATAACCTTTGTATTTAGTAAATGTGATTAAATTTTGACCTGATGCATATATACGTAGGCCATTAATATATTTACCAACCCATTTATTAGGAATGTTAAATCCTAATTCGATGTTAGCAATTTTCAAATATGATGCATTCTGTATAAAACGGTTACTAAAGAGGTCATTTGTTATTGCTCCTTCGGCTCTATAAGATATACGAGGTATATTTGTATTAGTATTAACCGGTAATCCATTAATGGCTGCATCCACTTCTGAATTATATGCATTTAACATGTCAACATATTTGTTAAGTACACCGTATGAACTGCGCAATACCATATCAACATAATCGACAGCCTTGAACTTTGCAACTCCAAATGCCCATATGCTTAGATCAATACCCTTCCATTCAAAATGTGCATTAAAACCATAATGTATTTTTGGCAGACCACTACCCAAATATGTTCTATCTCCTTCGAGGGTAATTTTACCATCTTTATTAATATCTTTATATTTAACATCGCCAACCTTTGCTCCATCTTGAGTAACCAAAATCCCATCTTCATTTCTATTGTTATCTATTTCTTGTTGTGATCTGAAAATACCTTCGGCCACCAAACCGTAGAATGAACCAACTTCACGACCAACTTCTGTACGACAAATGCCATCAGTACGAGGATCATTCAAAACACCTAATTTTGTTACTTTATTATTAAGTGTAGATAAATTTGCTGAAATATCATATTTTAGAGCATTTTTATTACCATGGTATGTAAGTGAAAACTCTAGACCTGAATTTTCCATAGTTGCTGCATTCATGGTTACTGTAGTATTAGTAAAACCTGCATTTAATGGAACTGCTACGCTATAGAGAAGATCTTCAGAAATTGATTTGTACCAGTCAAATGTAAACTCAAGCTTATTGTTGAACATGCCAAGATCCATACCAAAGTCTAAAGTTTTCTTCTTTTCCCATCTAATTGCTGTGTTTACAAAGTTGGATATCGCTGAACCAGTAACTTTATTATTTCCAAAGCTATATGTGTAATTATTTCTCGCCATAACATCCATATATTGGTAATCACCTATATTTTCATTTCCGAGAACACCATAACTACCACGTATTTTGAGCAAGTTAATAAGTGTTTTAGGTAAAGGGAAGAATTTTTCACGTTCGATACGCCAACCTGCTGATATAGATGGAAACCAATCCCATCTATCCTCAGAAGATAGTCGGCTTGAACCATCTCGTCTTACTGTCAAAGAAATAAGATATTTATTATCAAAATCGTAATTAATACGGCCAATATACGATGCTAATACATGTTCACTCTCATAGCTTGATGCTTCTCTTTCTGAAGAGTTGTTCACCTGCAAATAATAAGGTTCATTCATAGTAATACCTCTTCCTGAAAGACTATGATAAAGTTCACGTTCAAAAGTTTGACCAATTATCGCATTAATGTGATTGAGACCGATTTTACCGTTGTAAGTTATGTAATTTTCAATAAGAGCACTAGTATACCTTCTATGACCTTTTTCTAGATATTCATTCTCTTTTGACAAATAATTAGTTGTACTTTGTATAAAAGCAGGTATAAATGTTAAATCTTTTACATGTGTCCTGCTTTGCGATAAATTCAAAGTATAATCAAATTTATGATTGTTACTTTTAAGACCAAACATACTAATGATATCAACATTAAACGAACCCGTAACAACCATACGATCAACTTTATTATTTCTATTTACTAAACTGTTTTCGAGTAAGACGTTTGTAACTCGAATATCTCCATGAACATCGTCGTAATATGTGCCAAAACCATACGAATCATATTTGTATCCTGTAGCTGCAGGTAACCTGTCGTCAAGTACCCATGTCGATTCATCATAAGCTTTGATAGTAGGAGGTAAAATTAAAACTGAAGCCATAACCGGAAATTGTAAACCATATCGTCCCTGTACCCATTCATTGGCATTACTATATGCCATATTGTCCTGATCACTATGGCTATATACAATACTTGTCTTAATTTTAATAAATTTCTCTTCCATAGTATTGTTAATACGTGCAGTATAACGATCGAGGTTAGGACCTGCACCAACCATAGTTCCTTCCTGTTTATAATAATCAAGTGATACATTATATGTATTATTTCTTCCTCCTCCAGAAAGGTTCAGATTGTGATTCTGACGAACACCTATTTTAAAAGCTTCATCAAACCAGTCGGTATTAACTTTTGGTGTACCATCTTGATTATACAAACTCTTTGGACTTGAAAGATCATATCCAGCAGGAACATTCATATTATAATTCTTATATGCCATAGTTACATATGTTCGATATTGTGATGCATCCATTACATTATATACACCTTTCTGAACCTGGTCAAAACCAATATATCCTCTATAGTCTATCTTCATAGGTTCATCCTTTCTTCCCTGTTTTGTAGTAATAATAACCACACCATTAGCAGCACGAGAACCATAGATTGCAGCAGCAGAAGCATCTTTAAGTATTTGAATAGATTCAATATCGTTAGGAGAGAAGTCACGTATAGTTGTTCCCATGGGCACGCCGTCAATTACATAAAGAGGTGCTGTACTACCAAATGAACCGATACCACGAATACGTACAATAGGATCAGCCCCAGGTTGTCCATCTGTTGTAATATTTACACCTGGTACTTTTCCTTGGAGCATTGTTGAAATATTCGAATGTGATACTTTCTTTAATTCTTCAGCATTTACAATGGCAACTGCTCCTGTTAAGTCAACTTTACGTTGTGTACCATAACCTATTACTACAACTTGCTCTAGTTCCTTTATCTCTAATGTCAACATAATGTTACCAAGATCCTTTCTTCCTTTAACAGGAACCTCAATACTTTTGTAGCCTACAAATGTTATTGTTAGTGTATCATTTCTAAGAACAGTAATAGAAAAATTACCTTCACTATCTGTAATAGTACCATTGCCTGTACCTTTTTGTATCACTGTTGCTCCAGGTAGTGGTACTCCGTTATCATCAACAATTTTACCTTTTACCCTTATGGTGTCAATTTGCTGTAAAAACATTTGATCGGCATTATTGTTGTTTTCTGCATATATAGCCGGTGCAATCACCAGCATTCCTAAAGAAATCAAAAATAAATATTTCAATTTCATAGTTTAAATATTTTATATTTTAGTTGTTATTCAATAAATACTAAATATGAACGTTCTGTTGTAAGAGCGCAATTCAAATCAGAACTTTCTACTGTTATACCTTCATATTTTTGAAAATGTTGTTCACCATTTGCATACGTTACATTGTAAATTACATCAGCAGTATTATTACCATTGTTTTTAACTGTAATGATTACCTTAGAACCACTTATGTTTGATGCAAAATTGTCCCAATTCCAGTCATGTGAGCGAGTTGCTGAATTATATCCAGGACCCCATCCAAAATTGTCCATACGGACTACAGCATACTCTGTTTTATCTGCTTTTCGAAGAATTGTACATGGGCTATTCCAGTTTGCAAGATTGTTTGAGTAACAATACATTTTAAATGTTACACTCGAACCCGATGGTACTGTAAATTCATCAGAAAAAGCACTCCACCATACAGACGAAAAATCAGTATTTCCTACCTGACCAATGCCCTTTATGAGAGTTACGGGACAAGTTGTAGTAACTGTTTTGGTCGAACCAACATAAGTAATTAAAACGTTCTGATTACCTGATTTTGGCGGAATTTTTCCAAACTTAAGAGATTCGTTAGGCATTATATTTCGTGTACTATCGGAATATATAGCAGTCACTTCAAGACCTTTAGTATTAAATATAATTGAATCATTATTATAATAGTAGTATGTAGTTATTACTGGTAAACGAGTAACTTCAAGTCTTACAACAGGATTAGTTACTTCCAAATTGTAATATGTCGATACAGCTCGACAATATTTACCTTGCTTGGTTTTATTATAAGTTACGATTACTGTCTTGATACCAACTGTAGTCATATCAGGAATAACATTAAAAGACAAATCAGAAGTATTTACTTCTTTAGTAGAACCATCTTCGAAAGTAACAATAGCTTTTGCATTGCCCCAAAAATCATTGTTACCCAATTCAACAAATGTAGGAGTTCCTTCAACTTTAATTGAAACAGGTAAAACATCTTCAATAACAGTAACTTTAGAAGGAATAAGATAAGCTTTTTTCATTACAAAATGACTTCTATCGGCAATTAAAAAAGCAACGATATTTTCAACAGCAGAAACAGGTTGCTGATAAGTCTGGATGAGTTCGACATTATTCTTAACTGCAGTGGATGTTATATATACATTACCGGTAGGAGAATGATCTATCTCTATTGTAACATAAGCTCCATTCATTAAAGAGCGAAAATCGTCCCATATATCACCATTCTGATTTAAATCAGGATAATTATGCTTTATATTTTGTCTATTGAAAGGATAACCCTCATCTTGCATTTTGCCTCCCCACCCCCAAGCATCAGAACGAATGACAAAATATTCCTTATAATTTTGGTCATCACGATTTGCTATGTTACAAATGCAAAGATTCCAATTGTTCCAGTTATTTTCGCCTGAAGAATAGTTAATAAACTCCAAATGTAATAATTTGTTTGGAGGAATAACGAAGTAATCTGAAAAGTCACCCCACCAAGGAGTACTGTTATCTTCAGCACCAATTATCGATTTAGTAATAACAAGATAGTTCGTATCTCCAGTTTTTGGTTTTGAAGCTTCAATTGAGTCAATCCTGCGCTGTAGGTCAGAGGGTGCATCTATTGTATAAAAATCCGGTTTCTCACACCCAATCAAGCTGAATACTAACAGAACTGCTGCGCTAAAAGCGCATCTAAACTGTTTTTTAACTTTTAAAAACTTTAGTTTAATTGTTTTCATAAAGTAAAATTTATTAAGTTTATTTCAAATATTTCGTAATTTGAATATTGGCTCTTACTTAATTCTTGATATAAACAAGTAGTTCATACACTTATAATTTTTATCAACTTTGTTTTTACCATTTGAAAAAAGACAAGATTCTTAATTTATTTAATACTTCAATCTTTGACAATTAAATCTACTAAAATATTGGTGGCCCATTAATATAGTTGACGTTTTTCTGAGAACTATTCTTTCCTACAAATTTTATCAAGTCATTAAATAATCCTGGAAATAATATTACTGAAAATTTTCTCATTTCAAATTTTGTTAGAATAAGCTATTAAAAAATAATTTTTAGTAATAATTAGCTTAAAATATTTGATAACTTTAGTAATAAATTGGTTTTTATTTAATTTTCATTTTTTACTTTTAATATTCATATATATTTAGATTCATTATGAACTGGTTGATCAAAACAAATGATTTTAATTTTTTTAATTTCTTATATGCAATAATTCTAAAAAGGATTTTCAATGGATATTCAGTTTATTGTTTTTCTCTTAATATATAATTGGAAAAGAATCTAAACAAAAGCTTCCAATAAAGCCTATATTTAAGTTTCAAGATTATCAAAGAACCTTTAAATAAAACTTGATTTTGTTTAATTAAATAATTATTATTGTTTCTTAAACATAAAAGTAATTCTAAAAATCTGTGGAATGGTGGACAAATTGATAATTTTGGTGGAAAAATTTATACAGTTAAAAAGTACTGATATTTAATTTATTACATTATTAAACAGGTTTTATTGCAACTCCCACAATTAAAAGAAAGATTTATAATGTCCAATAGAATTAAAATCTAGAAAGCATAAAACCTTTTTAAGAAAGAAAAAACTAAAGTTTAATAAATCTTTATTCACAATTGTAGTATAAAATATGTCTCCGAATTTCGGAGAAAATATTCAAAAAAAAGATAAAAATCAAAAACAAAATTTATTTTTTCATTGATAAACCTTCATTTCTATTGTTTTCAATTTAACTTTTATAATTTGGCCATAACAAACAAATTATTATTTAAAATGTACACTTATTTTTATTAAAAATGTTTTATTTTTTAAATATGCATTTAAATTTTTCTGATTTTTTGCCAACAATTAATTGTTGCTAAATAATTTTGTCTTTTTATCTCTTTTCTAACCTTTTATTAATTTAATATAATCTACCCTTTTAAAATTCTGATTTTTTTATTTTTTAAATTTTACTCTCTTTAATTGTTTCTCTGAATTATACCCGTTATTCTCCAAATCTTGTTTTATATAATATTTAAAAATCCGTATTTATCTCATTTGTTACTAATACCTTAAAACCAATTCCTTAAAATTCCAAATCTCAATCAAAAACAAGAATGACAAAGTTTAAATAATCTTTTATAAAAGCTATAAAAAAATTGCTATGGCTTTTATTTTTGAACATTTATTTTTATATAGTTGTTATAAATGTTGAAACTTTAAAAATATTAAACATTATGAAAACACAACTGAATTTTTCTAGTGACTACATCAAAGAAATAGTGAAAAAATTGAATTCATTACTTGCCGATTATGAAATTTTCTACCAGAATTTAAGAGGTTTCCATTGGAACATTAAAGGTAAAGATTTTTTTGTGCTTCACGCCAAATTTGAAGAATTATATAACGAAGTTGCTGAAATTATTGATGAAATTGCGGAAAGAATTTTAACTCTCGGAGAAACTCCTTTGCATTCATATTCCGAATTCCTTCAAAATTCTGATTTAAAAGAAGCAAAAAACATTAGTGAAGGAAATAAAACAGTAGAAATAACAATTGAAAACTTGAAACAACTAATCGGTAAAAAAAGAGAAATAATAAAAGAGGCTTCAAGTAATTCAGATGATGGAACTGTGACACTTTTAAGTGACATCTTAACAAAAGAGGAAAAAACATTGTGGATGCTCAATTCCCTCATTAATTAAAATAAAACATTATTTTTTTAGCATAAATAGTTAAAAAATTTAGTTTGGTCCTGTTTTTCAAAACAGGACTTTATTTTTACTTTCAATCTCCAGAACTCTTAATTTTATTCAAACAAATAACATTATTTTCTATAAATTATCCCTCTTTTTTCACTATTAAACATTTTAATGATTGTAAAATATTTATTCAACTATCTAACATTTGAAGAATTTAAAAATGATTTTCTATAATACTATATTTCACTATTAAACTAAAATTTTAAAAAACATTTTTAACATAAACTTTTTGCTTTGATTTTTGTAATAAAATTCTTAAATTAAGACAAATAAAATTTTTTACCTCATGTTTAACAAAAGTTTTTTGCTTATCTTTTTGCTTTTTTATAATATGCTTTTAATTTCAGCTGATGAATTAGACAATTTTTTAATCGAAAAAATAGACCTTGCAGAGAAATATAGAAAAGAAGGAAATAAATCCGAAGCAGCCAGAATTTATACTCAAATAGGATACTATTTAATAGATAAAAATAATTCCAAGTCAATCGAGTTTTTTATAAAAGCTCTTGAAATAAACAAAGAACTAAACAATAGAAATGCAATAAAAGTATTATGCAATAATGTGGGTGACTTATATTATAAAATAGGCAATAATAAACTTGCTCTTGAATATTACACAGAAAGTTATGAAATAAACAAAAAGTTTGGTAACAAAGAAAATCTAATAACCGATATTTTAAAAATTTCTCAAATTTATAACGATTTAAAAAATTATCAGAAAGAAAAAGAAATGCTTGAAGAAGCTTTAACATATTCCATTGAATTAAACGATTTACAAAAAATACATGAATGTTTATCGCGATTATCAATAACATACGAAATATTAGGAGATAAATCAAAATCTCTAGAATACCAGGAAAAAGCATTAGCTATATACAAAAAACTTAACCAACAAAAAATAAAAGATTTAGAAGAAAAAAAGAAAAATATTGAAGAAAAAATAAAAACTACAGAAGATAATCTGAAATATACTTATGATTCACTTACCAAAATAAAAAGAAACTACGAAGAAATACAAACGTATGCACGACTAAAAGAATCTGAAAATAAAATAAAAGATCTATTGTTAAAACAAGAAAAACATAAAGCACAACAAAATAAAATTTTACTTTTATATTCAACTATAGGTTTATTAGTTTTATTATTGTCAACAATATTAATTTTTAGCCAATATCGTCAGAAAAAAACAGCTTTAAAATTACTTGAAGAAAATAAAAAAGAAATTGAAAAGCAAAGAGATATTGCAAACAAACAAAACAGAAAAATAAAAGATAGCATAATATATGCACAAAGAATCCAATCGGCTATACTTCCTCCCGATAATTTTATAGATAATATTCTTAATGAATACTTTATTATATACATACCACGTGACATTGTTAGTGGTGATTTTTACTATGTTAATAAGAAAGAAAATATAATTATTATAGCTGTTGCCGATTGCACAGGACATGGTGTACCTGGAGCTTTAATGAGTATGTTAGGTTTTGCTTTTTTAAATGAAATTATTAATAAAACAGTATATAATAAACATATAAAAAATTTACATACAGATGAAATATTGAACGAACTAAGAGAATACATAATAAATTCAATGCATCAAAAAGGTAGTGGCAACGAACCCCTCGATGGTATGGATATTGCACTTGTATTTATCGATACCGAATCACACATACTCGAATTTTCAGGTGCACACAATCCTGTCTATATTATCAGAAAAGGACAACTAATAGAATTTCAGGGTGACAAAATGCCTATAAGCTATCATCCTAAAAAAGATATTCCTTTTACAAAACATAATATTAAACTTGAAGATAATGATTTAATTTATTTATTTACTGATGGTTATGTTGATCAATTTGGTGGCCAAAACGGATCTAAATTTTTGTATACAAATTTTAAAAATTTATTAAAATCATTATATAACGAACCCTTAAATATTCAAAAAGAAAAATTAATAAATGCTTACAATGAATGGAAAGGAGATTACGATCAGGTTGATGATATATGTATTTTAGGTTTTAAATATAAGAAGAATCTTAGAAGTGAAATTCAAAGAATATACGATTGGAGCGATAAAACAATCTTAATAGTAGAAGATATAGATATTAATTATTACCTACTTGTTGAAGCTTTGAAATCAACTGGTGTTAAAATACACCGAGCTATTAATGGACAACATGCTATTGAAATTCTTCAGTCGTTAACGCCCGATTTAATACTAATGGATATTTATATGCCTGTGATGAATGGATACGAGGCAACAAGAATAATAAAACAACAATATCCTAATATACCAATCATAATGCAAACAGCACTTGATTCGGGACAGGAATTACAACTAAGTATAGAAGCAGGTGCTGATGATTATATTTCAAAACCTATAGATTTTAAAACTTTCTTGAAGAAAATTAAGAATTATATTCATGATAATTGACAATAAATAATTTTTTATTTATTTTTATATTAAAATAAAAAAATATGTTAAACCCTCTTTTATTAGAAGCTGCCGATGATACTCCTTATGTTTGTTTTGATAAAGAAAAAGGTATTTTTGAAATTTCAGGAAGGTCGCTTCCAGAAGATGTAATTAAATTTTATACTCCAATAATCGAATGGGTAAATAAATATGCGCAAGATCCTAACGAAAAAACTGTAATAAAACTTAAACTTGATTATTTTAACTCTGCTTCACAACGATACATTGTAGAAGTACTTTCGGCTTTCGAACCAATTTTAAAAAATGGAAAAGAAGTTATAATTGAATGGTATTACAAAGAAGGTGATGACGAAATGAAAGAAACAGGCGAAGAATATATGGAATTTGTTGATATTCCAGTTAAGTTATTAATATATAAATAATTAACATAATGAAAGCAATATACTTACAAGCTACAGATATAACTCCCGAAGTTATACTAGATAAAGAAAATAATATTTTTAAATTCAAAGGAAGATCATTACCAGAAGAAGTAATAGATTTTTATCAACCTATATTAAAATGGCTTGAAGAATATATTTCAAATCCAAATAATATGACAATTATTGAAATGGATTTTGATTATCTTAATTCAGCTTCACAAAAAATGCTTACAAATATTTTTGAAATTTTAGAACAACTCAAAAAAAATGGAAATCAAATAAGAATAAAATGGAAATACAATATCGATGATAACGAATTAAAAGAAATTGGACAAGAATTTTCAGAGATATTTTCCATACCCTTTGAATTTGAAGGTTATTACAATAATTAAAATAATTAAAAATAAAACAACTATGAAAAAAATTATATTAATTAACTTCATTTTTATATTACTTACAACATCATTGTTATATCCTCAAGATCAGCTAAAACACGAAAAAAAAATATATATTTCACCACAAGGCAGACTATATATAAACAAAGCTTTACCTGCATACCTTAGGTTATCAACATCACCAGATGACAATGCCCCTTCATATTTACTTCGTAGTGAAAGTACTCCTCAATTTACCAATCCCATGTATTTCGATACAGAAGGATATAATACAATAAGATCTCCATGGAAAGTTGATACTCTTACAAAACAACCTATTATGCCACGTCAGGATATAATTTTTGAAATTTATGCTGATAGTAAACCACCTATTACAACTGTAAATTTAAATGATATTAAATTCTTTAAAAAAGGTGACATTTATTATACTAGTAAATTAAAAAATTTAAGCTTCAATTCAAAAGACGAACTTTCGGGAGTAGAGAATATTTATATTTCAATAAATAAAGAACCATATAAAATTTATAACAATTCTTTATCTTTTGAAAAAGAAGGAGAATACTTTATCCAATATTATGCTGTAGACAATGTTGGAAACGTTGAAAATATAAAACATATAAAATTCTATATTGATACTACTGCCCCTAGAACTCAGCTAAAATTTGAAGGTGATGTTTATGAAAACATAATATCAGGGAAAAGCAAAATTGTTTTAAGTGCAAGTGATAATGAAAATGGAGCAGGAGTAAAAAACATTTTTTATTCAATTAACAACAAACCTTATCAAACTTACAAAAGTCCAATTTTAACATTAAATATACCACAAGGAGAATATATTTTAAAATATTATTCCGAAGATAATATTGGTAATAAAGAAAAAGAACAGGAAATAAAATTTTATATTGATAAAACACCACCAATAATAGTACAAGACATTATAGGTAAAAGTTTTTATGCCAATGGAATTGAATACTCCTCAGGAAAAAATCAACTTAAATTAACTGCTCTCGACAATAAAGCAGGTGTAAAGGAAATTTATTATTCTATTAATGGTAGCGAATATAAAAGGTATGATGGGGTTGTCAATTTATCAAATTTAGTTGGTAACCTGGTTATAAAAGCATACGCAATAGACAATGTAAATAACAAAACAGAATCAATTGAAAAGGGATCATCAACAGGTATACCATATGTCGACCTTACTGGTCCATCAATTAAATATAGTTTCAACGGGCCATTTTTTATGTTTAAAGATACTATTTATATTAGTAGCAATACATTAATAAAATTGTGGGCTATCGACAATGAAGCAGGAGTCAATTATATCGAATATTCAATTAATCAAAAAGATTTTACAAAATATACCGAACCTTTTAAAATAAATAATGAAGGTGTTCATACTTTAATTATAAATGCTTATGATAATGTTGAAAATAATTCCTCTGAAAAAGTAACCCTGTTTGTCGATAATACAGGTCCCGAGATTTATGAAAAATTTAGTATACCACCAATTAAAGAAAAACAAAATGGACAAAAAATTGTCGCTGTTTATCCACAACACGTAATACTATTTTTATCCGGGACCGATAAAAATGTTGGCACTGAAAAAATATTATACACTACTTATAGCGAAAAAAATGCTTTTTTACCATATGCAAACCCAATTAAAGGATTTAGAAAAAATGAATATTACAAATTTATTATTAAAGCATTTGATAAACTCGGTAACCAATCAACCAAAGAAATTGAATTTTACGTTGAAGAATAAAGATTACTATGATTAAAATATACACAACATCGATAATTTTTATAATAAATATGTTTATTAATAATGATGATCCTTTTTTAAATAAAAGGATCGAAATGGTGGAGAAACAAATTATCGCTAGAGGCATTAAAAACGAGAAAGTTATAGAAGCCATGAAAAAGGTACCACGGCATCTTTTTGTCCCCGATGAATATCGTCATCTTTCTTATACCGACGGTCCTTTACCAATAGGTTATGATCAAACTATTTCACAGCCTTATATTGTAGCATACATGACAGAAATTCTTGATTTAAAACAACACGAAAAAGTTTTAGAAATAGGCACGGGATCGGGATATCAGGCCGCCATACTTGCTGAAATTTGTAAAGAAGTTTATACAATTGAAATAATCGACGATCTTGCAAAACGTGCTAAAAAAGTACTTGACGAACTAGGATATAAAAATATATTTATCAAAGTTGGTGATGGTTATAAAGGTTGGCCCGAAAAAGCTCCATTCGATGCCATTATTGTAACATGTTCACCAACAAACATACCTAAACCATTAATTGATCAATTATCAGAAAATGGCCGTATGATAATCCCCGTCGGCGAATGGTATAATCAACAACTTATTTTACTCCGAAAAGTAAATGGTAAAATGATAAAAGAAAAACTTATACCCGTAAGATTTGTACCTATGGTAAATGAACGAAAAAAACCTTATTAATTGAAAATTTTTATTAGTATTCTTAATAATTTGATATCTTTATTGAGTTAATTAACATAAAAATTTGATATACCCGTATTCTAAATCTGTTGTGGTTAAATAAATAAAAAATTTTTTCACCAATAATTTTGTTTTTTTAAAAAATTTTTTTTATTTGATGTATTGAACAATTCCACCAAACTGAAATTTATGTTTAATGTTTCTGTAAATAAAGAAAACAAATCTATAGCAACACAAAAGCAACGAATCCATACACCTGCATATATATATATATATCAGGAAGTTATTAAAATTCTTTCTAAATAAAGAAAAGGTTTTCCATGATATTTTGCAGTTAATAAATCCATTAAAACATATAAAAAAGCAAGCAGAAAGTTTATATATTTCTGCCTTTTCTGCAATAAGCATTTTCTCTTTATTGTTTAACCAAAAAAAAAGGAGGGCATGCTATGACGTAACTTTGTATAAAAACAAAAAAATTACCGACTGAAGGAAGTAGGTTGGTAGTTAAAGAATTTATAAAAATGAAATAATGTTTAACCAAAAAATACAAAAATGAAAAAGTATAAGTATATATTTATTATCTTAGCAACAATGTGTGTTGCTGTTTTTTTAACAATTTCAAGTATAACAAAAAGTAATTGGGGAATTAAATTAAATTCATTAGTTATTAAGGCTATTGCTGATGATTCTGAAGGAGGAGGAGGAGGAGTAGATTATAGATGTAGATGTAGATTAACGGGAGGAGGTACATGTGCTTCAAATAATTTAGGTTTTGTATGTGCACCACAAGGCACAGCAAAATGCTGGGAATATAACCAAAATTGTGATTCATAGGATCCTGAATGAAGGCTGTTTGGAAAAATAAATTTTTCCGAACAGCCTTATCTTAAATTTTTTAATTTTTAAAATTTATGATAAGGGAAAGATTTTTAATTATTTTTTTTACAAGTTTTTCATTATTGCTTACAAATTGCAAAAGAGAAAGTATAAAAAAATCTAATTATTTGATTAATTCAAAAAGAATTATAAAATACGTCAATTTAAAATATGATAGTATTATACTTGAAAAAGTTAATTCATCGTATGTTGGATTTAGTAGAATTTTAGATACAAATATTTTTCTAGTAGATCAGAAATTTTGTTGGGTATTTATATTTGATAAAAAAGGGAAATTTCTTTATAAATCACTTGGACAAGGAAATGGTCCAAAAGAAATTAATACAGGAATAATAAATGGTTATGAATATTTAAAAAATACTGAAAAACATTTTTTTATAGGAGTAGTTGAAGATTGTCATCTTTATGATAAAGATTTTAACAAAATAAAGACTTATTTTTTAAGTTCATTATTCGAAAGATCAAAATTGGGAGAGAAAATAATTACAGATGAACCTTTATGTGATAAAATGGTGTATTATTCTTTTCCTTTAATTTTTATACTAAGAAATTATAAAAATTATATGTTTTTTCCAATAGTTATGGAACATCCCAGATTAAATTGGATTGTTCATCCAAAAAAATTTTTTAATTCTTGTCATATATTGGCAAAAATGAATTTAACTAATGGTAAAATCATAGAAATAATGGGAAACTATTCAAATGTATATCTTGAAAATAATAAACTAAAAGCATTTATCAATGTTTTATTTGATATTGATCAGAAAGGTAATTTTTATATTTCATTTGAAGCCGATTCTTTAATATATGTTTATGACAAAAATTTTAATATAAAAAAAGTGTTTGGTTTTGAGGGTAGAAATATAAATAAAAATTATAAAAATCTAAAAACTATTGAAGAATTTAAAAAGTACTATTCCCGCCAAAGAGAAGAGTGCGGATATTATACATGGCTTGAATATATTGATGAAAAGAAACTATTATTTAGAAGTTATCAGAAAGGTGGTAATGCAAAGACCGATGGCTTACAAATATACAGGAATAATGTTTTAATTGGAGATGTTGATGTCCCAAAAGGTTTCCGTGTTGATGGATATATGTCACCATACATATTTAGTCAAGGAATAATTGATGAAGAAAAAGAACAAGTAAAGATATACCGATTTAAAATTGAAAATTAAAATAAAAATTTATGAGCGAAATATTCAAATTCAATCTTTTTTATTTTTTTTTGTAGTTTGCACTCTTATTTTTTGGACAATTTTTTTCAAAAAGATTTAGAACATGTTACTGATATATCCACATAAAAATTCAAACTGAAATAAATTAAATAAAAATTTTTCCATCAATTTTATTGTTTTTTTAAAAAATTTTTTATTTTTGATGTATTAAACAATTCCACCAAACTGAAATTTATGTTTAATGTTTCTGTAAATAAAGAAAACAAATCTATAGCAACACAAAAGCAACGAATCCATACACCTGCATATATATATATATCAGGAAGTTATTAAAATTCTTTCTAAATAAAGAAAAGGTTTTCCATGATATTTTGCAGTTAATAAATCCATTAAAACATATAAAAAAGCAAGTAAATAATTTTATTTTTTTACCTATGAAACCATCAGCATCTAAATATTGTCTAACCCAAAAAATTAAAGGAGGTATTGTTATAACGTAGTTTAAATTATTAAAAAAGATTATCAATCGAAGAATAGTAAGTTGATAATCAGTAATGTTTTTAAAAAAATTAATTGACTTATTAATTTTTAATGCATTTAAAAATGAAAACAATAAAAATAAAATTTTTAACAATTTCCTATATAACATTCTTTTTAGTTTTTATAGCTTGTGAAAAAGAAAATAACCAAGATTTACTTAACCCAAAAACTCAATTTGATAGGCAAATTCATAATAAATTGTTTACAATAAGTGAACATTATGTTGTTTTGTTAAGAGAAGTTGATTTTAAGAATTATATTTACAAACAGGTTGAAAAGCAATTTGATGGGGATTATAATGTGTTGTTGGAAAGGGAAAAAGAGTAATTATGTGTTAAAATACATCATTTTGATCCAAATGGAAAAGAATATTCATTATCTCCTCGTAAAGGATCGGCTAAAATTAAGGTTAGACAATAGTAGACATAGGACTTAAAAGTAATATTATGAAAACAGAAGGTCTTGTATTATTAATAAGCACGATTTTATTTTCATCATGCCAAAAGCAATATGAGTTAGCAACTGTTATTATTAATTCAGTTGATTACATAACTCATACGAGTGCTATCGCAAAGTGTAATGTTACAGACGATGGAGGTGTGCTTATTGTTGAGAAGGGTGTTTGCTGGAGTGAAAAATCTCCAGCCACAGTTCAAGATAACTATTCTAATAGAGGCATTCAGGATACTGGTAAATACGTAAGTCCTTTATTTAATTTAAAACCAGGCACAATTTATTATGTTCGTGCTTATGCAAAAAATCTTAAGGGTATTTCATATAGTGAAGAAATACAAATTAAAACTTTAGTACCTGAATATCTCACAGATTCAAGAGATAACCAAAAATATGCAGTTGTTAAAATTGGAAATCAGTATTGGATGGCTGAAAATTTAAATTATTATACTAACGAAGGTTCCTGGTATTATAATAATGATAGCATTTCATTTTCTAAATTTGGTAGGCTGTATAATTGGTATATTGCCTGTAATGTTTGTCCCAAAGGCTGGCGTTTACCAACCAGAGAAGATTGGAATGAATTAATAAAATACATAAATAACAATAGTTTTACGGGGTTTGGTGATTCAGTCTGTAAAGATTTAAATGCACATAAATTAAAATTACCAGGAACAGGCTTTTGGGAATATGAAAAGAATTCAATTAACAACGAGACTGGCTTTTCAGCAATAGCGGCAGGTGTCTATGTCGTCGAAAATGACAATTTTTCTGATATTGGGGTTAATTCAGCATATTGGAGCTCTGACGAATATAATACAAATAGTGCATGGTTTTATAGACTTGAATCTTATAGTAACAGTATTTGTAATAATTTTGGAAATAAAGGCTCGGGACTATCAGTTCGTTGTATTAAAAATGAATGAGTTTAAAATTTTAAACTGAAATGTTTTCAAATTATAATTAAGTTTTTTAACAAAAAAACCAATATAGTCAATAGTTATTCATATGTTTTTTTCTTTCTTTTATGTAACTTTAACTAAATAAAAAAATTATAACATTTTACAAAATAAAAGATATTATCAAAATTAATTTATTAAAATAATGTAAACAATATTATAATTATTAGTTATTTGATAAATTCATCTAATAACTGCTTATCTCTTTCTTAACTTCCAATTTCAGTATATTTTCTATTTCTTTTTTTGTATCAATAGCTTGTACAACAAATTCAGAAATATCCATAATATTAGCTTTTCTTCTTCTCATAAATGTTTTTTTGCATGCTGGACAAGCAGTAACAAGTATATCTGGCTTATCTCTTAAATAAACATTCAAAGCATTATCTGTTACTAAATCTTTTATTTCTTGTGGTAGATTTAAACTTGCAAGACTACCTCCACAACACAATGAATTCTCTCTTTCATTATTTGCAGGAATAAGGCGTGAATAAAATGAAATAACTTTTCTAGGTTCTTCATAAATATTACTACCGCGACCAAGCTCGCATGGATCATGATAAACAACTTTCAAATTATTTCTCTTAACTGGCAAAACACCATTTTTAATTAACTCAAGTATAAATTGAGCATGAAACATTACCTTTACATGATACAACGAATAATCTTCATTAAAAACTTTATAACAAATTGGACAAGAAACAATAAGTGTTGAAGCTCCTGATTCCAATATCATCTTAGTATTGTTTTTAATTAGTTCTTGAGCCGCATCGTGTTGACCGGCAAGCATAAGTGGTCGACCACAACACGGGGCTTTATCTTCATCCATAAACCAAACTTTCAATCCTATATACTCAAATATTTTTTTCATTGACTTAATTATACCAGGAGTCAAATGTGTCATACATCCGGCAAAATAAACAACATCGGCTTTGGGTGACTCATTAATTTTTATATACGAATAGGAAAATGTAAATTGTTCAGTTGCTTTTATTCTTAATGCTGTTCGCAGGTCATTAAGATTTATTTTAACAGGACATCCATTCTGGCATTGACCACATAACATGCAACCAAATAATTCCTTCTCAGCTTCCTGCTTATTTCTTATATATTGAAGTAAATAAACAGATTGAATATTTTTAACTCCAGCATCCATCAATTGACAATCGTTTAAACAAATACCACAACGCGAACATGAATAAACCTGTATTGCTGAATAACTATTCCAATATTTTTTAGTTTTTATACCTGCCTTTCTAAGAAAAATATATAAGATTTCGGTAGGTATATGCATATATCTCGAAAATGGCAATAAAATGAAAAATATAGATAATGTAATTGAATAAGCCCACCAAAAATTTTCGTAATTACTTAAATTAAAATAGTTTTTTAAGAAATTTCCTACCCCATTAGTCAAAAAACTACCATTTTGATAAACTGCTGCTGTTGAACTTTCTGCTATTAATCTTAATGGAAAAATCAACCACAAAGAATATAAAGCTAACCTATCATAAATTTTAAGTTTTGTTGTCTTTTTCATTCCAAAAATTCGACCATAAAAACGTTTTACAATTGCGAGAAATAATCCTGAAAGAATATACAATAATATTAAATCCATTAAAAATGCAAATATCCCCGATCCTGTAAAATTTTTTGATGTTTCAAAATACCTAAAAAATATTGGTAAATAAAATGGGATTGTCAGACTGTTTTTTGCTATCATAGCCTCAATATGTCCAACCACTATAAGCAAAAACCAGCCAAAAGCGAAACTCATATGCATATAGCCTAGTACAGGATTTTTCTTATATATACTCTTATGAATCAAACCCTCTTTAAATGATTCGATTATTGCTTCAAGAATTTTCTTACTTCTTATAAAATACCAAAGTCGTATTTTATCTATTCTTGAGAGGGCAAAAATCCAGAAAAGAAATTTTAAAAGCAATATTGTAAATAAAACTAAAACACCTATAAGAAAAGGATATACAAATAATTCTGCATTCATAATTTTATTCTAATTATAATTTATAATTTTTGTTGATTGAAATTTATTTTTCTGTAATTCGGCTATTCCTTTTTTTATCAAAAAAACAACATTTCGTAACTTTATATCCCTAGGACATACAAGTGAACATTTGCCACACATCATACACTTGCTAAGTTCCTCATTCAATTTTTCTATTTCTCCTCTACGCAGTGATAATCCAATACGACGTATGTTAAAGTTTGTAAGTTTACCTGCACTACATGAAGCCGTACAACACCCACACGATATACAATTGTGAAAAGTAGGTTCGTTTTCCAAAACAAAATTTAATAACCTATTATCAAATTTATCATAATCAATATGTCGTGTATTTATTTTTATAAAATCTAATTTGCCCATAATTAATTACGACTTAAATATTTTAAAACTTCAAATGCTGCAGCTTTCGAATGATCAACAGTTTCTCCTACCGACATTGGCCCAATACATGTTCCTGCAAGAAAAACACCTTCTTCTAATGTAATATTTCTCTCCAGATGTACATTTTTTTGTTTTATAAATCCATTTTCATCAAGATGTAAATAATTTTCATTTTTCATATACTGAGCAAAATTATTAGGTTCAATACCTACCATTAAAACAATCATATCAACATGCATCTGCAATGGCCTCCCTGATAATGTATCCTCAGCTTTTATTAATAAAGTTTTATCTTGTTTTTCAGAAGTTTCCGAAAGTCTACCACGTATGAATTGTATTCTATAATCCCTTTGTGCAGTAAGATAAATATTATCAAAATTTGATCCATACAATCGAAGATCTATATAAAAGCAAAATATTTCAACATCTGGCAATAATTTTTTTACTTCAATTGCTTGTTTAATAGCAGTAATACAACATACTCTCGAGCAATATAAATTACCCACCTTTGCATCTCTCGATCCAACACAATGTATAAAAGCAACCCTGCTAGGTTTCTCTCCTTTTGAAGTTATAATTTTATTTTCTTTTATCATATTTTCAAGATCAACTGATGTTATAACATTATCAAAAATCTTATATCCAAATTCTTCTTTTATTGTAGCATCAAAAACTTTATATCCAGTTGCTACAACCACCGCGTCAGCATTTATTCTAACATTATCAATACTTTCAAGAATAAATTTATCTTTTTCTCTTTTTACTTTGTGTATCTCAGTATGATAAATAACACGAATATCCGAACTATTAACTTTTTCAATATATCCTTTTAAAACATCTTCAACTTTGCTAAAATCAGGAAATAAATAAGTATAATTAGAAAGATTGCCGCCTAATCTATTAGACTTTTCTATAATAGTAACCTTGCAATTTGAATTACAAAGTTGACTTGCTACTGTTAAACCTGCTATACCTCCACCTATTATTACAACATGTTTCATAATAATATATTTAAACTATTGCTAATTTTTTTCGTTGTTCTATATAATATTCTTTATCATATTCAATTCCCATTTTATCAAGTAATGGAGTTACATCTACCTGATGCATTTGTAAACCAATTTTCCAGGGATCATAACCAAGTACCAAAGCAGCTAATTCTTCATATGTCAAAACAGGAATTCCATTACCTGTTTTTGAATATTTTTTGCCCTGTGTTTCATAAATAACATATTGCCATTTATCCATAAACATTGCACAGCCAGGACAATTGCAAACTATAGCATCTGGTTCATAAGGTTCCATGCTATCAAATTTTTTCTTCGAATTTGTTAACGAGTAACCCCTACTGCCTTTTATAATATATTGCCTAAAACCAAATCCACAACAATGACGTCGCTCAGGATAATCGACTATTTGACCGCCCCACGATTTTATAATTCCTGTTAATACCTTAGGAAATTCAGCTCCTCCAATACCTGTCTCTGGAAATATTTTTGCATAATGACATCCAATATGATCAACAATTTTCAATGGCTCTCCAGTTTTCTTGTCAACCAATGGATATTTCATTCGTTTTGCTATTTCATCCCTAAACTTATATATAACATCACTACTATGTGACATACTCACAGGTTTTTTAAATTCTCTTCCTGTTGCCTTTCGTAAATATTCTCTTATTTTTTCTTCTTGCTCAGGATGATGTTGCCATATATGCATTGTTTCATTATAAATACCAAACGAAGTAACACAAGAAATTACAACATTTTCATAACCCTTTTCTGTCATTAAAGCAAATTGCCTTGCAATTACTGTCTGTATTGTATCAAGAGTTACAATATCGGAATGATAACCGATACCTGTACACGTGGTTTGCTTTGCTTCATCATAAATGTCTTTTTTTAAGATATTGCGTAAAATATCAATAAAAACATTTTCGGAACCAGGAAAAAATGTCTGCCTTATACAGCTTCTTAAATAAAAATAATGATCGTCAGGAATTTCTTTGTTATAATCACTCCATTTTATTTTTGTATAATTTTCCATATTATTCTTCTATTACATCATTAATATATTTATCAAATTCACCATTTTTATATCCCAATTCCTGGGCTTTTATCCGACTATATTTTTCAATATTTTCAAGTAACTCTATTCCACCAGTAACTTCAAAAATCGATTTTATTTCATCAAGTACTCCATTTGGAATTTTCCTTAATGTGCCTGCCCCATCTTTTTCATAATTTGCTCCTAATGAAGCATAAAACTCTTCACGATTTTGATATATCCATTCCCATACAGGTCCTTGTTCAGGATGCTCATCAGGATTTATTCTTGAAGGATGCATACAATAACCAATTTCTAAAATATTTTTTCCTACTGAATTTTTAATATAAATCTGCTGTCTGCCTTTTTTACTTTTTACAAATAAACCAGTCTTTTGAGAAAGATATCTCAATGCACTTATAATCATACCTGGACAATTCTGCCTTGGACATCGAGTTTTACACGACATACATTGCCCACAATACCAAATTGTATCACTCTCAAGTAATTCTTTAATTTTTTGATTGTCTCCCGATTGAACCGTTACTACAATAGTTCGTGGTTCATATTCATAATATTCAGCAGCTGGACAAATGGCTGTACATACACCACAATTTATACATGCCGTTAAATTGTCTTTTATCCTTACATCCTCCGACAATATTTTAAAATAATCCTCCATTAGTAAAATTTTTTTTACTATTTCAAATTTAATCTATTGAAAATTTAATTTTAATAGCTTTTATGCGTAAACTACAAATCAGATTTTTTTACTATAATAAGTAAAAATACGTATGTGATAAATTTGTTAAATAATTCGTAATAATTTGTTTTTTTTACTTATTAAATATCAAAAAAACCAAATAATTATTTAAATTTAATATTCTAATAATAAAAAGCTAAAAATCATGAAAAACTTTACTAATAATAAAGTATTTTTTATACCTACTATCTTAATCTTATTATTTTTTACTAATTGTTCAAAAAACCAATCAAGAATAATCATAGAATTCAATAACAATTGGAAATTCTTATTAGGTGATGATACTTCTGCATATAAATATAATTACAATGATAAACACTGGAGATGTTTAAATTTACCTCATGATTGGAGTATTGAAGGTGAATTCAGTGAAAAAAATCCTGCAGGAGTAGGGGGTGGTGCTTTGCCAGGTGGTATAGGCTGGTATAGAAAAGAATTTAAAATACCTACTTCATGGCAAAATAGTAAAATTTTTATTGACTTTGATGGCATATATCGCAACAGTAGTGTTTGGATAAATGGACATTTTTTAGGATTCCGCCCATACGGGTATATTTCATTCAGATATGATCTTACACCATATATCAAATTTGGAGAAAAAAATATTATTGCAGTTAAAGTTGATAATTCTCAACAACCTAATTCCCGATGGTACTCTGGTTCAGGAATATATCGAAACGTATGGCTCGTAAAAACCAATCAATTATTTGTCGACCAATGGGGAACTTTTATAACAACACCTGAAGTAGATAGTACTTCAGCCTCTATAGTTGTAAAATTAAAATTACGTAACGAAGCAAATAAATCTAAAAAGGTAAATGTTGAAAATATAATTATCAATAATAAAGGTAACGTTTTAATATCAAATCTTACCAAAAATGTTAAAATTGATAAAGAATCTTCAATAGAATTAACCGACAAATTTATTATTTCCAATCCTGAATTATGGTCTGTCAGTAATCCTGTTTTATATACAATCATAACTAACGTTTATGAGAATAATAAAAAAATTGACGAATATAAAACTCCTTTTGGTATCAGGTTTTTCTGGTTTGATAAAGATAGTGGATTTTATTTGAATGGTAAACCCATGAAAATACTTGGAGTATGTAATCATCACGATTTAGGTTGTCTTGGCGCTGCAATAAATACTAGAGCTATAGAACGTCAACTTGAAATATTAAAAGAAATGGGATGCAATGCTATACGAACTTCTCACAATCCTCCTGCACCCGAATTACTTGATTTGTGTGATAAAATGGGATTTTTGGTTATGGACGAAGCTTTTGACATATGGAAAATATCAAAAACAAAATATGATTATAGCCTTTATTGGAATGAATGGTATGAAAAAGATTTAACTGATATGATTTTACGAGATAGAAATCATCCATCAATAATAATATGGAGTATAGGTAACGAAGTAATGGAACAATGGGATACTTCAGGCATCTATTGGACAAAAAAACTTGTTAGTATAGTTAAATCACTTGATACAACCCGCCCGGTAACAGCTGCCTGCAATCCACCAAGTTTTATTTTCAACAATGTTACTAAAGCTAATGCTCTCGATTTAATAGGTTATAATTATGCTCATAAAGAATGGGAAAAATTTCATGAACTTTTTCCAGAATGCAAATTTATTGCCACAGAAACCAATTCTGCTCTTGCCACAAGAGGCCATTACGACATGCCTTCTGATAGTATCAGACGATGGCCCAAAAGATGGGATTTACCATTTAATGAAGGAAATCCTGATAATACAGTTTCTTCATACGACAATGTAAGTGCCCCCTGGGGCTCAACACATACAGAAACATGGCAATTGATAAAAAAATATAAATTTTTATCAGGCATGTTTATATGGACAGGCTTCGATTATTTGGGCGAACCAACACCCTATTCATGGCCATCTCGTAGCTCATACTTTGGAATTATTGACTTAGCAGGTTTTCCAAAAGATGCATATTATTTTTACAAAAGCGAATGGACAGATAAACCAGTGTTGCATATATTTCCACATTGGAACTGGCAAGAAGGACAAATTATTGATGTATGGGCTTATACCAATTGCGATGAAGTTGAGCTATTTTTAAATGATAAATCATTGGGTACTAAACATAAAAATGGTATTGATACATTTCATATTATGTGGCGAATAAAATATGAACCAGGAACATTAAAAGCTATAGGTAAAAAACAAGGCAAAATAATTTTAACCAAAGAAATCAAAACTGCTGATAAACCTGCAAAGATAATTCTCGAACCCGATAGAAATATTATAAAAGCAGATGGCAAAGATCTGTCATTTGTAACAGTTAAAATTACCGATAAAGAAGGAAATCTCGTCCCATATGCCGACAATCTTATTAAATTTGAAGTTAAAGGGTCAGGATTTATTGTAGGCGTCGACAATGGTTCTCAAACTAGCCACGAACCCTTTAAAGCTTCACAGCGTAAAGCTTTTAATGGAATGTGCCTTGTTGTTATTCAATCAAATGGAAAAAAAGGTAAAATTACATTGAAAGCAACATCTGAAAAACTCCAACCTCAAAGCATAATTTTGACTACAAAATAATTTTTTTTCAAAAAATTTATTACCCCGGCTTTGACTTTTACCGGGGTAACTTTTTAATAGTAAATCTATATTGAAAATCAGAATTTTCAATTTTTAATTAAAAATAAATTCCTTTAATCATAAATCTATGTCTACTCATGGAATTAATTTGTTTTTGCATCATAATTAAACGTAAACTAAAAAAAAGAAACTTCTTATGTTTAACAAAATCAAAATTACAAAAATTTTTTTCAGAAATATTATTATTGTAACATTTGCAATAGCTATTTTTTATATCAACACCAGTTATTTCAACAAACACAAAACCTCACTGTATCTTGAAAAAGAAATCTTAACAACAGAGATGAAATCTTCTATTCAAAAAACCATTTTAAAAAACAACAATAAATTAATCATCAATGTTTACAAAGATATAAATTATAACCCCTTATGGACAAAAAATTACGAATTAACTCCCATTGCTAAAGATTTTTTACATCTTCTTAAAAATCACAAATATTATGGTATTCCTAATTCTTCGGAATATGAATATTTAATTTCTCTATCAAAAAAAATAAAAACTTCAAAAAGTAAAGAAGACTTAATAGACAATAGATTACAATTTGAAATTGAAACAACTCATCGTTTTATAAATTTTTTAAATTTTTTAATATATGGTATTAATCAAAATCAAAATATATTATTAGAAAAAGAATTATATCCCATTATTTTACATTCACTAAAAAATAATAAAATTATAAATCTACCAGAATATTTATTTTATAAGAAAAATAAAAATATTTATAACCTACAAAGAGCAATAAAAAATTTTCTCGATAATTTAAAAATTGATACTACAAAAATTTTTTTAATAACCAACGATAAAGAAAAAATCAAAAATGATATTATCACATATTTTAAAAAAACTTATGGCTATAATCATATCAACGACTCTATGTTCACCGAATTACTTATAAAATATCAAAAGTATACCGGATTAGAAGAAACTGGCGAACTGGATAAGAAAACAATTAGGCTTTTTAAAAATTCTACTTATTATCTTTATTGTAAAATGATATTAAACTTTGAAAGATACAAAACTTTTACACCGACAGATAGTTTCTATATTTGGATAAACATACCATCATATAACTTAAAAGTTATAAAAAACGACACAATTATTAAGGAATTTAGAATAATAGTTGGAAAAAAAGAAACACCTACCCCATTATTTACATCATATATAGATAAAATCATTATTAATCCAGAATGGGTTGTTCCTCCATCAATTATTGAAAAAGAAATAATAAATCTTATAAAAAAAGATAAAACATATCTGATAAAAAATAAATTTTATGTTAAAAATATTTCAGACACTATTGATCTATATGAATTACTCAAAAAAAATAGTAACATAAAATTAACACAAAAAGCAGGCGACAAAAATGCTCTTGGCAGACTGAAATTTTGTATTAATAATCCTTATCAAATATATATTCACGACACCCCATCGAAACATTTGTTTAAAAATGAAACAAGAGCATATTCACACGGTTGTATAAGAATTGAAAAAGCAGAAGATTTTGCTCAAATATTAATTGATTACTGTAAAATTGACAATATCAATTTAAAAGAATTTATCAGTAATGATAATACCAAAGTAATATATTTAACAAAATTTATACCTGTATACATTACTTACTTTACTTGTTATGCAGACAAAAATGGTAATTTAAGTTTCTATGAAGATATTTATAATTATGATGATGAAAATATTACAGCAATACAAAATAATCAATTAAATTTTAATACAACGAATTAGCAGGATTTTTATAAGGATAATCAATGGTATAATGTAAACCTCTACTTTCTTTACGTTGTTGTGCTGATTTTATTATTAAGTATCCAACGTTTATCATATTTCGAAGCTCACATAATTTTAATGATAATTTTGAACGTAAATAAAGATCTTCAGTTTCATTAAAAATAATCAATAAACGATTCATAGCTCTTTGTAAACGTACATTAGAACGAACAATACCAACATAATAACTAAAAATTTGCTGCACTTCTTTATAATTTTGAGTTATTAAAACCATTTCTTCGGGATGTGTAGTTCCTTCATCACTCCATGCAGGAATATTACTTTGAATTTTATAATTTCTGAAAGATAATATTGAATGTTCTGCAGCTTTTGATGCAAAAACTATTGCTTCAAGCAATGAATTACTTGCTAATCTATTTGCACCATGAAGCCCTGTAAAAGCACATTCTCCAGCAGCATAAAGTCTTTTAATTGTTGTCATTCCATTTTTATTAACTTTTATACCTCCACACAAATAATGAGCTGCTGGCACAACAGGTATCATATCTTTTTTTAAGTCTATTCCTATGCTCTTACACTTATTTAAAATATTCGGAAAATGTTTTTTTATTTCATTTTCATCAATGTAACGGCAATCAAGAAAAACATATTCTTCACCACTAGCTTTCATTTCGTTGTCGATAGCACGTGCAACAATATCACGTGGAGCTAAAGAACCCCTTGGATCATATTTTAACATAAAATCTTCACCTTTATGATTTCTAAGAATAGCACCTGATCCCCTTAACGCTTCAGTTATCAAAAAAGATGGCCTTTCGCCAGGATTATATAATGATGTAGGATGAAACTGTACAAATTCCATATTGTCTACAATCCCTTTGGCTCTATAAACCATTGCAATACCATCGCCTGTAGCAGTAAGCGGATTGGTTGTTATGTGATATAAATTACCTATTCCTCCAGTAGCAATTATAGTTACCCGTGATAAAAAAACATGAGTTTGACCTGTTTTCAAATCAAGAGCATATGAACCATAACATTCAATATCATCATGATATCTTTTTACCAATCGCCCTAAATGATGTTGTGTAATTATATCTATCGCAAAGTAATTTTCAAAAATCTTAATATTTGGATGTTTCTTTACCTGCTCTGTAAGTGCTCTTTGAATTTCGAAACCTGTAATATCTTTATAATGCAAAATACGATATTCAGAATGTCCTCCTTCTTTAGCAAGATCAAATTTCCCATCTTCTTTTTTATCAAAATTAACACCCCATTCAATGAGTTTCTTTATTTGTGCAGGCCCTTCTCTAACAACCATCTCAACAATTTCTCTATCACACAAACCATCACCAACTTCAAGCGTGTCATTAATATGCTTATCAAAAGTGTCAGGCTCATACATTACTGAAGCAATACCACCTTGTGCATATTTTGTGTTTGTTTCATCAATTTTCGATTTTGTAATGATTATCACCTTACCATAAGAGGCTACCTGCAATGCATAGCTTAAACCAGCAATACCCGACCCAATTACTAAAAAGTCACATTCATATATCATTGTATTATTTTTTTAATTAAAAAATTTAAAAATGTAAATTTAAAATATTTAAAAACTTTTTTAATTAATGAATTAAATTTTACAAAACAAAACTTTTTAACTACTTTTGTCAAATTCAAAAACAAGTATAAGAAAATATGAACAGGGAAGATTTATTTAAAAGCATAATAGCTCATTGTAAAGAATATGGATTTATTTTTCCTTCAAGTGAAATTTATGATGGATTAAGCGCTGTATATGATTATGGCCAAAATGGTGTTGAATTAAAAAACAACATCAAAGAATATTGGTGGAAAGCAATGGTACAATTGAATGAAAATATTGTTGGTATAGATGCCGCTATATTTATGCACCCAAAAGTATGGGAAGCTTCAGGTCATGTTGCTGCTTTTAACGATCCAATGATAGATAACAAAGATTCAAAAAAGAGATATAGAGCAGACCAATTAATCGAAGAATTCATACAAAAAATTGAAGATAAAATACAGAAAGAAATCGAAAAAGCTGAAAAAAAATTCGGAGAGAATTTTGATGAAAAATTTTTTAAAGAAACAAACCCAACAATACATAAATTGCTATCACAATATGAAAAAATTAAAGAAAGATATTTAAAAGCTATTGAAAAAGAAGACCTTAACGAATTGCGACAAATTATAGTGGATAATAATATTGTGTGTCCTATTTCAGGAACATGTAACTGGACAGAAGTAAGAAAATTTAATCTCATGTTCCAAACTCAGCTTGGCGCAGTTAGCGACGATGCACAATTTATCTATTTACGACCCGAAACAGCTCAAGGAATATTTGTCAACTTTCTGAATGTACAAAAAACAGGTAGAATGAAAATACCTTTTGGCATCGCTCAAATAGGAAAAGCATTTAGAAATGAAATAGTAGCTCGACAATGGATTATGCGAATGAGAGAATTCGAACAAATGGAAATGCAATTTTTCGTGAGACCAGGCACCGAAAAGGAATGGTTTGAATACTGGAAAGAAAAACGTATGCGATGGCATCAAGTTTTATTTGGTAGAACAGATTTACACAGATTTCATGATCATGACAAACTTGCTCATTATGCTAATGCAGCAACAGATATCGAATTTAATTTTCCAATGGGCTTTAAAGAACTCGAAGGAATCCATTCACGAACAAACTTCGATTTAAGCAACCATGAAAAATATTCGGGCAAAAAAATACAATATTTCGATAGTGAAACTAATGAAAGTTACACCCCATATGTAATCGAAACATCTATAGGCCTCGATAGAATGTTTTTTAGTATAATATCAAATGCTTATACTGAAGAAAAAGTTGAATGGGAAGGCAGTGCAAAAGAAGAAAGAGTTGTTTTGAAAATACCTGCTCCATTAGCACCTGTAAAAGTTGCAATATTACCACTTACAAAAAAAGATGGACTGCCTGAAAAAGCACGAAAAATATTCGACGAACTCAAATATGAATTTAATTGCCAATACGAAGAAAAAGATTCTATCGGCAAAAGATATCGACGCCAAGATGCAATTGGCACACCGTATTGTATTACCGTCGATCATCAAACACTACAAGACGACACAGTAACTATAAGAGATAGAGATACTTTACAACAACAACGTATTCCTCTAAATCATATAGCTCATATAGTACGCGAAAAAACTAGTTTAACAAAATTATTAAAACAACTTTAAGAATAATAAACGCTATAGTATATATAGTCATCAAAAAATTTAGTTAATATATCTATCTCAATGCACAATAATTAAAAGATTGTGCATTTTTTAATTTTTTAACATATATACATATTTATATATTTTTATATTTTTATTAAATTTGCAAAAAAATAAAACAATTATGAAACCAAAAAAAATTGATAAAATAGATGATCTTAAAATTTTTAATAATAAAAAAGGATTTCTCTTAATATATAAACAAAATTCACCTTTGAGCGAAAGTATGTTAAATAATTTTATACTCATAGATTATGATGAACAAAAATATATAACCGGTTATACAAGCAATATAGATATAGCAAAATATTACAATATTACATCGGCTCCGACAATTTTAGAATTAGAAAATAAAAAACTTAAAAATTTTTATAAAGGTTATTATAGTTTAGATCAATTAAAAAATATTTTTACGTCTTCGATTATTAATAATTTTCAAAATGGAAATCAAAAAAACATAATAATTTATACAACTCCAACATGTACATATTGTAATGCTGTAAAAAATTACTTAAGAAACAAGAACATACCATTCAGAGAAATTGACGTATCGCGTGATCAATTGGCAGCACAAGAAATGTACAACAGAAGTGGACAATATGGAGTTCCACAAATATTAATTGATGGTCATCTTGTCGTTGGTTTTAATAAAAGCAAATTAGATGAATTATTAGGAATAAAAGAAAAATAATATTTTTGTATAACAATTAAATAACATTTTTATGAAAAAATTAACATTTATTATTCTACTTTTTTTAATCTTATTGAGTTGTAAGACTAAAGAAGCACAACATACAACTCCTAAAAATAATATAGAAACATCAATAGATAAAACTGTTAGTAAATTACCTATTGAAGAAGAAATAGATAAACCCATAAGCATAACAAAAGAAGATTTTAAAAAATACATAATGAACTATGATACTAACAAAGACAAGTGGGTATATGAAGGGAAATTACCATGTATTGTAGATTTTTATGCCGATTGGTGTCCACCTTGTAAACTTTCTTCACCAGTGCTCGATGAACTTGCAAAAGAATATAAAGGAAAAATTATAATTTATAAAGTCAATGTTGATAAAGAAGTTGAATTGGCTAGTTTGTTTGGTATTTCAAGCATACCATCTTTCCTTTTTTGTCCTTTGAATGGTAATCCCTCAATGTTTTCCGGTATTGGTAGATCTATTGAAGAAACTAAAAGTATTTTTAAACATCATATTGAAAACATTTTACTAAAAAAATAAAAAAATTATGAGAGAATTACAGCCAATTAATCAATATGTACTAATAGAAAAAGAAGAAAAAACAAAAAAAACAAACTCAGGAATTATAATACCAGAAACAGCAAAAAAAGAAGAAAATTTTGGTAAAGTAATTTCTATATCAAAAATTGATAATCTAGAAATCTCTATAGGTGATATTGTTATTTTTAAAAAATATTCGGGTGATGAAATTGAATTTGAAGGAAAAAAATATTTACTTATACCATACGCTGATATAATTGCAAAAATTGTTGAAACCGAAGAATTATAAAAAAATATTAATTTTACAATAAAAAATTGGGCAAGAAAAATTCAATTTTCGAAAACATACCAATAGAATCAATAGGTGCAGAAGGTAAGGCTATTGCACATGTCGAAGGAAAAATTATTTTTTTAAGAAATGTTGTTCCAGGTGATATTGTTGATGTTAGGATCAAAAAAGACAAAAAAGCTTATTTTGAGGGTGAGGCTGTAAAAATAAAAAGCCTCTCTCCTCTCAGAATAAATCCACTTTGTAAATATTTTGGATTGTGTGGTGGATGTGCATGGCAAATTCTTGATTATCAACAACAATTAAAATACAAAGAAAAACAGGTAGTTGATCAATTTGAAAGAATAGGTAAAATTGAAGTAAAAGAAATTTTTCCAATTATTCCTTCTCCTAAAACTATTGAATACCGAAATAAAATTGAATATTCATTCTCTGATAATTGCTGGATATCTAAAGAAGAAATTGAAAGCAGAAAAAAAATTGACCGTAGAGGATCGGGATTTCATATCAGGGAATATTTTAACAGAATTGTAAACATTGATAAATGCTATCTACAACCAGAACCATCAAACACTTTAAGAAATGCCATTAAAGATTTTGCTATTAAAAACAATTACACTTTTTACAACCCTATAAATCATAAAGGCTTTTTAAGAAGTTTAATAGTTCGTACATCATTATCAAACGAAGTAATGATAATATTGATCTTTGGAGAGCAGGATGATAATCGAATTACAGAATTATTATCATACATTAAAAACTATTTTCCTCAAATTTCTTCAATATATTATGCAATAAATACAAAATTTAATGATTCATTGAACGATATAACTTTCTATCATTATTATGGTGAAAAATATATAAAAGAAAAAATAGAAAATATCACTTTTTACATAGGTCCAAAATCTTTCTTCCAAACCAATACTTTGCAAACCATCAATTTATACAATAAAATTAAGGAATTTTTAAAACCCAATAGATCTGAAATTATTTATGACTTATATTGTGGAACTGGAACAATTGGTTTATTCCTTGCAAAATCGGTAAAAAAAGTTGTAGGTATTGAAATAATACCCGAAGCTATAGAAGATGCCAATTTAAATGCAAAAATCAATAATATCACCAACGCCAAATTTTATCAAGGTGATGTTGTTGATATATTAACTTACGATTTTACTAAAAACAATGAACCTCCAGACATAATTATTGTTGATCCTCCACGAAGTGGATTACATAAAAAACTTATTAATTCTATAATTAAAATTTTACCCGAAAAAATAATATATGTTAGTTGCAATCCAGCAACACAAGCTCGAGATATTAATATGTTAAAAAATTATTATGATTTAAAATTTATACAACCTTTTGATATGTTTCCTCACACTCATCATGTCGAAAATCTAGTCTTACTCTCCAAAAAATAAATCACTCTTTCAATTTTTACAAATCATATTTTTACCTATTTAAATGTTAATTTATGTTAAATATTAATCTTCTCTCATAATTTTTTATCACAAATTTTTTTAACGTCATTAATTGACGCCTTCTAATATTATTTTTGCTTTAAATAAAAAACAATGAAAAGTAAATTAATCTTTAAAATCAATTTGTTTAAGTTTGATAAAATTAAACACAATCAATCTAGACAAATTTCTATTCTAACATACTTATTAATCTACATTTTTTCTTTTGTCGTTTATATATGTCAAGAATCAAAATGCTATGCTCAAAAACACATATTAAATTTTTCTCTCAATGGCTCATATTTCATTTCTAGCTATAAATTAGGTTTTATTAAATATTCTGCTGCTTACAATTTAGCTATTTATGAAAATTGTGAATTACTATATAATTACAGATATATGTTTAATATAAACATAAAATATTCATTCAAAAATTTATTTTATAGTTTTATAAATCAAGAAGTTTATTGTTCTGATTTTAACAATAAAACATATAATTTTGTACCGGCTCATGCTTACTGGGTAATAGGAACAGGATTTAAATATAAGTTTATGTTTTGCGAAATATCACATATGTGTTCACACCATATTTTTAATAACAAACCAATTACATCATTTAACACTTTATCATATATTTATGGTAGTAGTTATAATAAACTTACTATAGGATTTAATTTTAGTATAATAAAATAAAAAAGCAGGGGCTATAATGCCTCTGCTTTTATAAAATATCACTTTTTCAAATCATTATCTCACAGAAAATTTATATATCGTTGATGATTTATAGACTTCTCCTGGTCGTAATACTGTTGATGGGAAATTAGGTTTATTTGGTGAATCAGGGAAATGTTGTGTTTCTAAACAAAGAGCATGTCGATATTTATATGAAACACCTTTTTTACCAATAACAGTACCATCCATAAAATTACCTGAATAAAATTGGATGCCTGGCTCTGTTGTATAAACTTCCATAACTCTTCCTGATAAAGTATCAATAAGCTCAGCAGCCAACGACATTTCATTGCCATTTTTATCTAATACCCAATTATGATCATAACCTTTACCATATTTCAACTGTATATGATCATCATTAATTCTTGAACCTATAGTTTGAGGTTTTCTAAAATCAAAAGGTGTACCTTCAACATCCATAAATTCACCTGTAGGTATCAAAGTACTATCGACGGGAGTTATTTTAGATGCATTTATCATCAGCAAATGACTAAGTATATCTCCATCATCATGACCAGCTAAATTAAAATATGCATGATTTGTCAGATTTACAATTGTTGGTGCATCAGTTTCAGCTTTATAATCTATTTTTAATTCATTATTATTAGTAAGTGAATATGTAACTTCAACTTTTAAATTTCCTGGATATCCTTCTTCTCCATCAATGCTTAAATATTGAAGTACTAATGAATCCTTAGTAGATTTAACAACATCCCATACTTTATGATCGAAACCTTTCATACCACCATGCAATGAGTTAGGACCATCGTTCAAAGGTAATTGATATTCCTTACCATCTAAAACAAACTTTCCTTTACCTATTCTATTTCCATAACGACCAATTATTCCTCCAAAAAATGATTTGTCGTTAATATATCCTTCTATATTATCATATCCAGTAACAACATCAGCATTTTTGCCATTTTTATCAGGCACTATAATACTAACTATTCTACCTCCATAATTGGTGATCTGAACTACAACACCATTAGAATTTTCGAGAGTATATAAGGCAACTTTCTTGCCATCAATTATAGTATCAAAATTTTTTGAATCTACTAATAATGTTTCCATTTTTTTAGTTTTACAATTTGTTAAAAACAAAATTAAAATAATTAATGAAGAAATTGTTAAAAATTTTTGTCTCATGGTTATCTACTTTTAAATTTTCATTAAATTTATAAAAATTTTTTATTTATCTTTTTTATAAAAATCAATAATTCTTTTTATTCCCTTAATAATTTTTTCATTATCAAAATTTTCAATTCTTCCCATTTCATACCATTCTGCTCTAACTGGATATAAAATTATATCATATAATCTTGATAATTCAAGATACCAGCTTGTTATAGAAAATATTTCATTTTCAGGTTTATGATCAAAAATAACAGGATCAATTATATGAATAGCACAAAAAGCATATCGATAAATATCATTTTTATTTACTTTACGTGTAATCATTATTTTTTCGGGGGCAACAGATTCCCAGCCACATAAAATATTATCTTCATTACATAATAAATATCTATTACTTTCTCGTTCATTAACAAGCAATGTTGCTAATGGTTTTGTTTTCTGGTGAAATTTTATTATTTCACTTAATCGAGCATAGGTAAATACATCAACAGCAGTTACAACAAAAGGTTGATTATTATCAAAAAACCATGAAGCTTTGACTAATCCACCCCCTGTATCAAGCAACAAATCACTTTCATCAGAAACTACAATTTTTGCATTCCATTTTCTTGATTTTAAAAAATCTATAATCTTATCAGCATAATGATGTACATTTATTATAATTTCTTCTATCCCATTATATGTAAGATAATTAATCTGATGCTCAAGCATTGTAACACCTTCAATCTCAACAAGAGCTTTTGGTTTATTGGCGGTTAACGTCTTTAATCTGGTACCCAAACCAGCAGCTAGAATCATTGCTTTCACATTATTTAATTTTTTTTATTTAATTCTCTATGTATTATATCAATATTTACATTAAACTTTTCTTTTATTTTGATTGCTAATTGTTCAGCACAATAAACAGATCTGTGTTGTCCGCCAGTGCAACCAAAACAAATCATTAAATCTCTATAATCGTTTTTTTTGTACTCTATTATAGCATCTCCAATTATTTTTTCAACTCTTTCAATAAATTTTTGAGATATACCTGAATTATTTAAAAACTCAACAACTTTTTTATCTTTACCTGTATATTTTTTATATTCATCAAACTTACCTGGATTAGGAAGAAATCGACAATCGAATACAAAACCTCCACCATTTCCAGTAAAATCAAATGGTATACCTTTTTTATATGAAAAACTATAAATATGTAGTGTTAGATTTTTATTATCATCACTATATTTCAAAAAATTCTGTGCAAAATTTGAATTTATTATAGCATCAAGGTATTTTAATAAATTATAAATTTTTACTTCGAGTTTAATTTTAGAAATATACCATTCAAGTAGTTTTAAAGCTGGTGCTATACTTTTAATAAAATATGATTTTCCTTGAAAATAACCTCTAAAACCATATGCACCAAGAGCCTGCAATAACCTTATTAAAACATAAGCATAAAAATATTTTTGAAAATCTTTTTTATCAAATTGAGAATATTTTGAAAAAACCTGTATATAATAATCAATTAGTTCATTTCGTAAATCTTCATCTATATTAGCTTTAGCCTCAAACAATAACGAAGCCAAATCATATTGCAAAGCTCCTTTTCTTCCTCCTTGGTAATCTATATAATATGGTATATCATTGTACAACATTATATTTCTTGATTGAAAATCACGATATAAAAAATAATCCTGTTTTGTTTCTAATAAATAATTTGCAAAAACAACAAAATCATCTTCGAGCAATTGTTCATCGAATGTTATACCCGACAACCTTAAAAAATAAGACTTAAAATATTGCAAATCCCACATAATACTTTGTTTATCAAAAGCTTTTCGTGGATAACAAAAATCCCAGTTAAAATTTTCTGCACTTTTTATTTGAATTAATGGCATATCATCGATGACTTTCTTATAATATTCCTTTTGCCTATCAGGGTTTTCCTGACAACGACTGTATAATGTTATATCTCCTAGATCTTGCAATAAAAAAATGCCATCATTAACATTATAATAATAAATCTCAGGAACCCTTACACCCGATTTTTTTAATTGTTTGTTAATCTCAAGAAATGCCAAATTTTCTCTGACATCTTCATTTATCGAAACTATTATTGTTTTTTCTTTATCATATAAACGCAAATACACTCTGTTGGACCCTGATTCTGGAAGATACTTATAATCTATCACATCCAAACCAAATACTTCCTTGTATAAATTAAAAATTTTAATTAATGTCTGTTCAATGACAAATTCCATTGACAAAATGATTTTACTATAATTCAAAAATAACTCAATTTATTTTTTGTTTAAAAAATTTTTTCAAAAAGAGTTTTATTATTTAAATTTACATATAAACATTGTCATAAAATGAAGCTAGAAATTTATGATTCAAAAGAATTAAACTTCGTTGAGCTTAATATTACAGGCGACAATGAAAACTTTTTACGTTGTGATCCCGAATCAAAATATATGGATAGTATAGTTTTTAATATTTTTGCTCCATGTTTCGAAAATGCGAATAAATTATATGACTATTTTGGAGGGACAAAATACAACTCACGCAAAATTATTCCTTTACGTAACGAATTAAAATCTCATTTAGAAATACTTGAAAATGTTAAAACAATAGAAGACTTTATAAGAATTGTTTCCAGAAAATTTCTCGGAAAAGATTTTCTTGAAGAACTTGTTAAGCAAGATAAAAATTGGCATAATAACTGGCAATTTTATCTTGAAAAACTAAAAATTATTAACATAGAACTAATTAAACTTACTGAAAAATGTGCAGATGAAGAAAGAATTTTATGGGTTATTGGTTATTAAATAGTTCATCAAATAAATAAGTCCATTTTCCTCTAATCGTTTCATATTCTAGTGCCTTTTGAAGTAAAGCTAAAAATTCTTGACGAGGAATTTCTTTTGCTCCAAGGTTTTTTAAATGCGACGTAGATTGCTGTGCATCAATAAATATAAAATTCATTTTTTTAGCAAATTCTACTAAATAATATAAAGCAATTTTTGAAGTATCTGTAACATAATGAAACATCGACTCTCCAAAAAAAGCCTTTCCTATTGAAACACCATATAAACCGCCAACTAATTTTTCGTTAAAAAAGATTTCAAACGAATGAACAAAACCTTCATTATAAAATTTAATATAAGCCTCCATCATTTCATCAGTTATCCATGTTCCTTCCTGATCTTTTCGTTTAACCATTGCACAGGCTCTTATTACATCTTCAAAACACGTATCACATTTAACTGTAAAAATTCGTTTTTTTATTTTTCTAAGCAAATTTTTACCTGGATAAAAATCATCAGGGAATAGTACCATACGTGGATCTGGAGACCACCACAAAATCGGTGTTTCATCGGTATACCATGGAAAAATACCTTGAATATAAGCTGAATATAAAATTTCCACATCGAGCTTACCACCTATTGCAACCAAACCTTCTTTATCAGCTTTGCTTGGATCAGGAAATTTATAGTAGTATGAATAATTGAATAATTTTATATTGCTCATTTTTATCTGTATGTGCCCAGGACAGGACTCGAACCTGCATGCCCTTATCGAGCGCCAGCCCCTCAAGCTGGTGTGTCTACCAATTCCACCACCTGGGCGGAATATATTTTGTGCCCAGAACAGGACTCGAACCTGCACGGCCTTTCGACCACTAGTCCCTGAAACTAGCGCGTCTACCAATTCCGCCATCTGGGCATAAAAAACATTACGTTTTTTATGCCGTACAAAAATAATAATTTTTTATCTTTTCTCAAACATACTTTTATTTTTATTAATTATTAAAAAATTTTTTCTTTAATAAATGTCTTTAAAATTAAACCTCTTGCCTACTCTTATTCCTTTTTCCGTTTGTTGCAGATCACAACACTCAGTATAAAAGTCATGCTCGAACATTAAAATATAATTATTCTCGTATGCCTCTTTTAAAAACTCTTCATGTTCTTTTATTGAAAGCAAAGGATCAATATCATAACCACAAACCCAGCTCAATGTTATATGCGCCGATGTTGGGATAAAATCAGTTGTATATACTATTTTTTTTTCTTTATAATCTATCAAAGGCAAAATTAAGCCTCTTGTATGACCATTAAAAATACGTAATTCGAGATATTCATTAAATTTAATATTTTCATCAACAAAATATAACTGACCATAATCATATAGGGGTAAAAAATTTTCTTTTAAAAATGATGGTTTTTCACGTACATTAGGACTTAATGCCCATTCCCATTGTTGCCTGCTTACCCAATACTTTGCATTTTTAAAAAGTGGTTCGACCTTACCAGTATTTTTATTAACAATTGTTGAACCTCCACAATGGTCAAAGTGTAAATGTGTTAAAATAACATCACTAATATCATCAACATTAAAACCTACATTTTTAAGAGCATTTTTTAAAGTTATCTGCTCATTTAAAAAATAATATTTAAAAAAATCATAGCTCTGTTTTTCTCCTAAACCTGTATTTATTAATATCTTTTTATCTTTATCTTCAATTAATAATAATCTTGTGGTCAGATTACATAAATTATTTTCATCAGCTGGATATTGTTTTATCCATAACACTTTAGGCACAACGCCAAACATTGCACCACCATCAAGTTTAAAATTGGTAGTTCTTATAACATGTAAATTCATATTAAATTTATATTTTTGTAAACAATAATAATTATTTAATTATTATAAAATAAGTTACTTAACAAATTTTTTTAAAACAAAAATTTTAATTCAATAAAATTTAAAATGATAATAAATCTTAAAAACCGAAAAATAATTCTAACAGGAGCTTCACGAGGTGTTGGTAAAGCCATTGCCTTATTATTAGCAAAAGAAAATGTAAATTTAGTAATTACAGGAAGAAATATTGATTCATTAAATCTTGTAAAACAACAAATTGAAATCGCTGGCAGCAAAGCTTATCCAATAGTTGTTGATGCTTCCGATATCAGCAATACTAAATATCTCATTAACGAATCATTAAAATTTCTTGAAGGCATTGATATTTTAATTAACAATGCAGCTATTGGAATAGCAAAACCTTTCAAAGCTTCTACACCTGAAGAATGGGATCATATAATTACAGTAAATGCAAAATTCCCCTTTTTTCTTATTCAAGAAGCATTACCATATTTAGAAAAATCTGATATTCCTACTATTATTAACATATCATCAGTATCAGGAAGAATGAGTTACGAAAATCAATCGTTATACGCTGCATCTAAGCATGCATTAATGGGATTTACAAAAGCTTTAGCACGTGAAGTACAAAAAAACAATATACGAGTACATACTATATGTCCGGGGGCTATTGCTACTGATATGGTCGATGTTATGAGACCTGATCTCGACAAAGAAAATTTGATAAAACCAGAAGAAATAGCCGAAATTGTCTTGTTTTTATTAAAATTTAAAGGCAATTCAATGATTGATAATATCGATGTTAGAAGAACAAACGGAACACCATTTGTATAATACCATGCATATACATTTAATTTCAATAGGCGGAGCAATTATGCATAATCTGGCAATCTGCTTAGCTAAAAAAGGACACAAAATTACAGGATCTGATGATGAAATCTTTGAACCTTCATTATCACGATTAAAAAAACATAATCTCCTGCCCAATTATATTGGTTACAATCCCGACATAATAAATAAATCTATTGATCTGGTAATACTTGGAATGCATGCAAAAAATGATAACCCCGAATTACAAAAGGCTTTATCATTAAAAATACCAGTAGTATCTTTTCCAGAATTTATTGTTCAACAAAGTTTAAATAAAAAAAGAATAGTAATATCTGGAAGTCATGGAAAAACCACAATTACTTCAATGGTAATGCATGTATTAAAAAAAGAAAGAATTAAGTTTGATTATCTCGTTGGTGCAGAACTTGAAGGTTTTGATACAACTGTTGATTTTTTCGAAGATTCTCAGATTGCAATTTATGAAGGCGATGAATATTTAGCTTCAGCAATTGACACACGACCAAAATTTCATATTTACAAACCTCATATTGGTGTTATAAATGGTATATCATGGGACCATGCAAATGTTTTTCCAGATTTTAACATTTACAAAAAGCAATTTGCTGATTTTTTAGATAATATCATAGACAATGGTTACGTTATTTACAACGAAAATGATAACAATGTAAAAGAAATCATAAATAAAACCAGTAAAAACATAATAAAAATACCTTACAAAGAACATCCACACAAATACTTCGATAAAAAATGTTATTTAACAACAAAAAATGATAAATATCCATTGAATATCTTTGGTTCGCATAATATGATTAATATTTCAGCTGCTTTTGAAGTTTGTAAACTATTAGGAATTTCAGAAGAAAGTTTTTACAATCATATCTCAACATTCAAAGGTGCTCAAAAACGATTACAATTGGTAGCTACGTCAAAAACAAAAAATCTATTTTTCGACTTTGCTCATTCACCATCAAAATTAAAAGCAACAATTAAAGCAGTTAAAGAACTTTATCCCGACTATATATTAATTGCTATCTTTGAACTTTATACTTACAGTAGTTTAAATAAAGATTTTCTGCCCGAATATAATAATAGCATGCAAGATGCAGATTTTCCTATTATTTTTTATCTTTCTAAGAATCATTTAAAGAAAAATTTAGAACCTTTTTCAATAGATTTTATAAAACAATCGTTTAACGATACAAGATTAAAAGTTATTACTGATAAAGAAGAAATAATAAATTTTATTAAAAGCTTTAAAAACAAAAACAAAATAAATATGCTGTTGATGAGTTCGGGCAATTTTGACAAACTCGATATAAACAAAATAATAACAGAATTAGAATTAAACAAAATAACAAAAAATTAATAACGTTTAATATTTATTATTAAATGCAATGTTAATAAACAATAGACAAACTAAATATTTAATCTTTATACTTTTAATATTAAATGTAAAATTACAATCACAAATCGCACCTGCTTCTCCTATAATTAAAAAAATTTCAGCAGATCCATTAACAAACTGTGATTCGATAATATGGTACAGAAGTACTTCGCCCGATGCTGATTATTATGTTATTGGTATTGCAGATATTTCAAATCCTCTTGATCCTATACACTTAGATTCTATTGGTATTGTGTATGCACCCGATTCAATTTTTGTTAATTGCCAATCACAATCATCTAGTAAAATTATAGGTTATTCAATAGTTGCATACAAGAAAGTTACCAATGGAGTTTTACCGAGTGGTTTTAACACTCCCGATAGTACAATTTTCTTAAAAGCTCAATTTGACACTTGTAATCTTGAGGTTAAATTATCATGGAACAAATACAATAAATGGAGAAATAAAATTAAACATCATTATATCAATATTATCAAAAATAATAAAATCATTACAATTGATACTCTTGATGAAAATGTTTTAAATTACGTTTATAATAAAATTAATGAAAAAGACACATTGATATTTTTTGTAACAACGATAAATAATGAAGGTTTGATCAGTAATTCAAATTCAGTAAAAATTTGTTCAAACTTCAAACAACGTCCCGAATTTATAAGTGGAGATTATGTAATAAAAAAAGATTCCAAAAACTTTGTCATACATTTTTCAATTGATCCTAAATCTGAAATTGAAAATTTTGAATTATACAATTCAAATAATGCGAATAACAATTATGAAAAAATTAAAAATATCAAAACAAATGAAAAAGAAATTTTGATTGAAACTGAGGTTAAAAATCCTGATAATATTAATTATTTCAAATTAATTGCATTAAACGAATGTAATAATAATGTTAAATCTTCAAATCCCATATGTAATTTATCAATAAACTTGATAAACTACAATTTAAAAAACATTATTACTTGGAATGAAATTTTTCAATGGATGGGAGAAATAGATCATTACGTTCTTTACAGAATTGTTGGAGATAACGAATATATTGATTCATTCAATATTTCAAACAACACAAAAGAGTTTATTGATGATATATCTAATTTAGCAGATATTCTTAGCAAATTGTCTAATCCTATTTTTTGTTATCAATTAAAAGCATTACAAAAAAACCATCCTCATAATTTAAATTACTCGATATTTTCCGATAAAAAATGTATTACTATTTTTCCTGAACCACAAATACCAAATGCCTTTATACCAGGTAATCCATCAGGACGAAATAGTACATTTCGCCCAATATTTAATTATATGCCCGACAAATATATAATATCAATTTACACCCGTTGGGGGAATCTTATATGGGAAGGTAATGATGCATGGGATGGCAGGGTCAATGGTTCAATAGTTTCTGAAGGTGTATATGTTTACAATTTAAAAGTATATCATAAAGGTAAAATGATAAAAGAATATACAGGTACAGTAGCAGTAATAAGATAAATAATAAAATTAAGACCATAAAAACGAAGAAAACCACCCTTTAAAGGGTGGTTTCAAAATACTATACATTATATGTTGTAGAAGCTGTTTCACCACCTTCACCAGTCCAATTAGTATGGAAAAATTCACCTCTAGGTCGATCAATTCGTTCATAAGTATGTGCACCAAAATAATCTCTTTGAGCTTGAAGAAGATTTGCAGGCAGTATATCCGAACGATAACCATCATAATAAGCAAGAGCTGAGCTAAATGCAGGAATAGATATACCATTAAGTACAGCTGTAGAAACCACTCTACGCCATGAATCTTGAGCTTTTGTTACATTTTCTTTAAAGAAAGGATCAAGTAAAAGATTTTCAAGTTGTGGATTTTTATCAAAAGCTTCTTTTATTTTACCAAGGAATACTGAACGAATTATACAACCACCCCTCCATAATAGAGCAATACTTCCATAATTTAAGTTCCACTTATATTCTTCAGAAGCTGCTTTCATCAAAACAAATCCTTGAGCATATGAAACAATTTTCGATGCATATAGGGCTTTTCGTATATCGTCTATAAATTGTTTTTTATCACCAGTAAAATTAACAGCAGGACCTGATAATACTTTTGAAGCTCTCACTCTTTCATCTTTTTGTGCAGACAAACATCTTGCAAATACAGCTTCGGCAATAAGAGTTAGAGGTATACCCTGATTCAAAGACTCAATAACAGTCCATTTACCAGTACCTTTTTGTCCTGCTGTATCAAGAATTTTTTCTACAAGAGGCTGACCATCTTCATCTTTATAAGCAAGAATATTAGCAGTAATTTCAATCAGATAACTATTTAATTCTTCCCTGTTCCATTCTGCAAAAACTTCATGCATTTCGTCGGGAGTCATTCCCAATATTTTTTTCATCAGAAAATAAGCTTCACAAATCAATTGCATATCACCATATTCAATACCATTGTGTACCATTTTTACAAAATGCCCTGCACCATCCGATCCTACCCAATCACAACAAGGTGTACCATCTTCAACTTTGGCAGCTATGGCTTGAAAAATAGGTTTTACATATGGCCATGCTTGTGGTGAACCTCCTGGCATGATAGACGGCCCTTTCAAAGCACCTTCTTCACCCCCCGATACTCCTGTACCAATATATAATAAACCTTTGCTTTCAACATACTTAGTTCGTCTTATTGTATCGGGAAAATGTGAATTACCTCCATCAATTATTATATCTCCCGGTTCCAAATATGGAATAAGTTGTTCAATAAAATCATCAACTGCCTGTCCTGCTTTTACAAGCATCATAACTTTTCTGGGACGTTTCAATGATTTCACAAGTTCTTCAATGGAGTGAGTACCAATAATATTTTTGCCTTGGCCACGTCCATTGACAAACTTATCAACTTTTTCAACAGTTCGATTATAAACAGCTACTGTAAAACCTTTACTTTCCATATTAAGTACAAGGTTTTCGCCCATTACGGCCAAACCTATTAAACCAATATCAGCTAATTTTTCCATAGTATATAAGTTTTAAATTAATTTAAATCCAAATTTTTTTATAATATTTTTTACTTTGTTATCAGAACAATTAACCAGATTAACTTCATAAGTATCAAATTCACGACGTACTATATAATTCTCTCTTATTTTTTCAAAATCGTCGGGTTTATTTCTCAATTTATTATCGTCTTCAAGAACATTATAAGTAAATATTATAGCTTCGGTTATTATATCATTAATATCTTTATTTTTACAGTCGATAGTTATTTTGGTATTTTCTGGTACAGGTAAATTTTGAGGGTACCAATTATCTTTTCCTAATTTAAAAAATTTGCTTATAGCTTGTACACTCTTGGCTGTACCATTGGCTTTGCCATCAATAGAATATCCCGCAATGTGAGGAGTAGCAATATCAACAATACTTAAGAGTTCACGATCGATATTTGGTTCATTTTCCCAAACATCAAGCACTGCAGCTTTTAGTTTTTTTGTTAATATAGCCTTTTTCAAGGCATTAGTTTCAACAACTTCTCCTCTCGAACTATTAATTATAATAGTCCCATCATTCAACGAATCAAAAAAATCTTCATCTGCCATATGATATGTTTTATCAATACCCTCTTTTGTTAATGGTACATGAAAAGTAATAACATTGCATTCTCTGACAATACCATTTAAAGATATAAATTGACATGATTTTTCGACACGTTCTCTTGGTGGATCATTTAAATATACTTTAACATTCAATTTCTCAGCCAACGAAACAACCTTACTACCAACATTACCAACACCAATAACACCCAGTGATATTTCATCAAAAGAAATTTTTTTCAATTTACGCAATGTAACAAGTACCGATGCTATATATTGCATTACAGATGAAGAATTACAACCAGGTGCATTAGTCCATTTAATACCAGCAAAATCACAATATTTTGTATCGATATGATCATAACCTATTGTTGCTGTTGCAATAAATTTTACTGAGGTTCCCTTCAGCAAACTTTCATTGCATATAGTGCGAGTACGAATAATTAAAGCATCAACGTCTTTTATAACCTCATTAGTAATTTCTTTAGCAGGTAAATATACAACATCACAAACATCATCAAGAGCTCCCTTTAAAAATGGTATTTTATTGTCGGCAACAATTTTAATTTTTTTTCTCATTTTCATCTTTTATTTAAAACGTTCACGGTATGCCCATAAACCTATAGCTGGATTAGAAATAAAATAAATTTTTTCACCATTTACTTCATTAAATCCATCTTTCAGTTTTTCAGGATTATATTTTTTCAACATTTCATTTAAATCGGCATATTCAAAATTTACGCTTTCAATTTCTTCTTTTGAAAGATGGCCCGGACAATATATTATTCTAAAACGATTCTCAGAAGAACCATGAATTAAATGAGCCGCTGCACTAAGATTGTTTTTTAAATCTTCGTTTTCGTCAACAAACTTTAAAATTTCTGGTGTTGTTTTATAGCCATATTTTCTAATAAGATGATCAATTTCTTTATCTTCACCAAATTCTCGTAAACCAGGTGCAAGAACTATAAGTTCTCCCTCATCAGCTATTGCCATTCTTGTACGATATATGCTTTTGTTTCCCAGCCATGTACTTTTAAATTCAGATGGATCGAGGTAAACAACAATTTTCTTCAATTCTTCCTCAAGCATCTGAAAATTTACTTTCAATGACAGTTCTGCTGCTTTGTAAAAACATTCTACATCGTCACCAATAAATAAACCTCTTGTTACAAGGTTTCCATTATTATCTCGCCCAACTACAGTATGAACATAAACTATTGGCAAATTTTTTGCAAAATTATCTGATGCATAGTTTAAGACTCTTCTGACAGGATTGTCTGCACGCCCCATTATTCTTTCCATACCATACACAGCACCAAGAAAATGGCTTTTGTTGATACCTTCCGATCCGCCAGTACCTACAAAAATATTCTTATTGTAATTTGCCATTCCAATTACTTCGTGAGGAACAACCTGCCCTATCGAAAGTATTAAATCAAAATCACCCTCAACAAGCAATTTATTCACTTGTGCAGGCCAGGAATAATTTAACTTACCTTCTGAAACATTGTTTATAAATTCTGATGGTACCTCTCCAAGTTTAACAACATCTGTTCGCCAATTATGCTCTCTAAATAATGAAAGAGGTACACCTTGAAACATTTTTTCTATTTCAACTTTAGTCATTGGAAAATGTGTACCTATAGCTGGTAAGATATCTGTCATTTTTTCTTTATAATATTCCCATGCAAATTTGGTTAATTCACCTGCCCGTGAATGATAACGGGTGAAATCGGGAGGAATAGCAAGCACTTTTTTTCTATTACCTAATTTTTCAAGAGCAGTATAAAGTCCGTTTTTTAAATCTTCGGATGTTAAAATACTATTTTCTGAACCAAGTGAATAATACATCATATTAATTTTATTTTTTTATTATCGATTAAAAATTTTTTTAAAAAGATATATAGCAAGGTAAAAGAAGTTCCTACAAAAAGACCTAAAACATTATAAATAATATCTTTTACATTTAAAGTTCTTAATGGTATAAATATTTGTATCATTTCAAATAAAACAGAAAATATTAATAATATAAAAAACCACTTAAAAATTGTTGCTATACTATTTTTTCGATAATAATCTTCTTCTTTTAAAATGTTCAGAAATCCTGCTATAGCAAAAACCAGAAAGTGTTCAAAATAATCAATTCTTACATTTTTTGAATTTAAGTTAAAATTGCTGGCAGTTTTAACAGGTATAACTGCCAGCAAAAATATGATTAACAACCATGTGTAAAACAATATTTTGTAATAATTAACTTTCATACACAGCTTCAATAAAAGCTTTTATATTTTCAGTTTTTACACCTGGAGGCATTCCTCCAGCACAAGAAACAATTATTTTTTCTTTTTTATCTAACTCCTGAATCATTTTTTTTGTTTGAATTTTAACCTCTTCGGGGGTAGCTGAAGCAAGAACATCACGAGGAGGAAGACTTCCAAGAATAGATAATTGGTTTTTTGTCAATTCTTTTATTTTGTTTATTGAAGTATAAATTCCTGGATTATAAAGATTTATACCAACCTCGGGATAAAAAGCAACTGAAGCCTCACATTCAGCATCATTATGAAAAAATTTAATTGAAACATTTGCAGCAAAAAGTTCCTTAAGATAAGGATAAGCAAATTCTTTAAATTCTTCTGTTCCAATAAATCCAACAATATCGTCTAGAATAAGTATTCCATCGATAGAAGGGAAAGTTTTTCGTTGTAATTCATGCCATTCAAGAAGAAAATCTGTTATTATTCTCAACAGCTTATGTATCTTTTCGGGATACATCATACAACCAGTAAGAAACTCAGTAGTACCCATAATAAAAGATGCAATATTTAGAGGACCACGAGATACTGAAAAACGAATATTATGACCATTTTTGAGAATCTCCTTTTCTGCCAATTTAAGTCTATTTAACATAAAAGGTAACAAGCCATCAGTTGATGGATCAGGCTTTTTAATTTTATCAATATCATCTTCGTTAAAAATAATTTTTTCAGCAAAAGGAAATTCATTTTTATAAAAAATACATTTTGATCCGAAAGCAGATGGTTCAGTACACATTCCATATTCACTCCAAAACCCTGGTAAAAATATTACTTCCGGAAATGTTTTAATAGCATTTAAATTAGCTTCGAGCCATAGTTGGTCATTGGTAAAATAATCAATAATGTTAATGCCATGCCAGTTAGGCAACCATGGACTGTCGATAATAAAACCGACTGGCAGTGGAGACTGTACTTCTCCATTAACTGCTGATTTTAAAATTTCCCATTGTTTGTCAGTCATAATAAAAAATTTTTATTGTTGGTTTAATGTTAAAACTACAAAAAATTTAATAAAACACCAGTCCATGGTTAAAAAATTATCTATTATTTATAAATTATTCCACTACGTATGATACCCAGTTCAAGTCCTCTCAACTCGGCCATTCCTCTTAATAATCCAATTGCCGAATATCCAGGATTTGTTTTCTTTCTTAAGTCATCCAAAATTGTATGTCCATGATCAGCTCTCATAGGAATAGCATAATCAGATCTATTTGCCGATATTCTTTTTTTTATTTCTTTAAGAATAGCCACCATTACACTAAACATATCAACATCACCTTTAAGGTGACTGGCTTCATGGAAGCTATATTTACCATAACGCTGAGTGCTTCTCAAATGAGCAAAGTTGAGTTTATCGCCATATCTTTCAATCATTCCTACAAGATCGTTATCAGGCCTAACACCATAAGAACCAGTACACATTGTAAAACCATTATGAACTGAATCATATACATTTAAAATAAATGCGAGATCAGCTTCTGTACTGACTATTCTAGGCAATCCAAACAAATTCATTGGAGGATCGTCGGGATGAATTGCAAGTTTTACTCCAGCTTCTTCAGCAGCAGGAACAACAGCTTTAAGAAAATATGCCAAATTTTCACGGTATCTATCAGCATCAATATCTTTAAATTCATTCAATTTTGCTTTAAATTCATCAAGAGTATATCCTTCATGGCCACCAGGTAAACCAGCAATAATATTTTTAGTAAGAATATATCTTTTTTCATCGCTCATAGATTCATATTTCTCCTTTGCTCCTTCGATAATATCTTCATCGTAATCCATTTCCGCTCCTTCTCGACGAAGTATAAACAAATCGAATGCTGCAAATTCCTCCATATCGAAACATAAAGCTTTTGCACCATCTTCTAGTTCAAGCTCAAGATTTGTTCTTGTCCAATCAACTACAGGCATGAAATTATAACATACTACATCTACACCTATTTGTCCAATATTTTTAAGGCTTTTGATGTAATTTTCAATATATTTGTCTCTTGTAGATCTACCAAGCTTAATATCTTCATGAACAGGCAAACTTTCTACTACCGACCATCTTAAACCTCTACGTTTTGGAGGATATTTACTATAATCCCATTCAATAATTTTTTTTCGTTTTTCAAGTTCATCCATTGTCCATACTTCACCTATAGGAATATGGTGTAATGCAGTAACAATACCAGTAGCTCCGGCCTGTCTGATATCACTAAGTGTAACAGGATCATTCGGTCCGTACCATCTCCACGTTTGTTCCATCATCATAGCTAAAAAATTTTAATTGGTTATTAATTCTTCTATATTTTTAAAAAGTTATACTCCACTATAAGCACTAAAACCTCCATCCACAGGAATTACAACTCCAGTTATAAATTTTGATAAATCAGATAATAAAAACAACATAGCACCTTGCAATTCTTCTACCTCACCAAAACGTCCCATCGGAGTATTATTAATTATTTTCAAACCTCTTGGGGTAAGATTCCCGGTATTTTCATCAATCAAAAGAAACCTATTCTGATTAGTAAGAAAAAATCCAGGAGCAATAGCGTTTACCCTAATACCTGTTTTTGCAAAATGTACAGCTAACCATTGTGTGAAATTATTAATAGCAGCTTTTGCAGCAGAATATGCAGGTATTTTTGTCAGTGGACGATATGAATTCATTGACGAAATATTTATTACAGCACCATTTTGCTTCTTCAACATATCTTTTGTTAAAATCATTGTTGGTAAAAGAGTACCCATAAAATTTAAATCAAAAACCTTTTTAAATCCTTCAAGTTGTAAACCGTAAAATGTTTCTTCAAGCTTATTTATACTATTTTCATCAATCTGTTCGACTTTTGTAGTAGCCATTGGATGATTACCTCCTGCTCCATTAATAAGAAAATCAATATCTCCAAGTTTTTCATTTATTTCTTTCTTAGCCTTTTCTAACGAAGCAATATCAAGAACATTGGCTTCAACACCTATACAGGTTGTACCTGTTTTTTTCTGTATTTCAGCAGCAACTTCATTAGCCAACTGAACATTGATATCAAGTATAGCAGTTTTGACACCTGCTGAACAAAGAGCTTCAACTAGCGCTTTGCCAATTATTCCGGCACCACCAGTAATTGCACAAACTTTCTGATTTAAATCATCAAATGATAGATTTTTCATATTTATTTAATTTTAAGAGTTCGACATTTTATTTATACTTTCTCATCTCATATTCGTTTATTTCATAATTTTCGTAATACGACAAATAATATTTCATATTTTCTTTTGTAACAATTTCAATTGGTATATAAAAATTTTTTGTTGATGGTTCTTTTCTAAAAAATAAATATTGAATCAAAATCGATAAACCAATATATCCTTGATCAACAGGTTTCTGACTGATAATAAAATCTATTTTTCCATTTTCAAGATAAGATATATTTTCTTCTATTAAATCAAAACCTATAAGTCGAGTTTTTATATTTTTTTGTTTAATAAATTCAGCAACTTTATAAACACGTGAACTTGGTACAAATATACCATTTACAGTTTTTAAACTTTCAAAAACATCATTTAATTCAGAATTTATAATCTTCTGATCTGTAGTATTTAAATTACAAATATGAACACGGATATCATAAAGTCCATTTCTGATGAAAAAATTTTGAAATCCATTATTACGATTTAAAATATGATGATGTGTAGCCAAATTCTTTGAAATGTTAACTATTAAAATATTTCCTGATGTAAAAATCAAACTAAATAATTTTGCAGCCAGATAACCACTTTGAAAAGAATCCTGACCAATATACATCAAATAATTGGTTTCATCAATGGTAGAATTTATAAGTACTATAGGAATGTTCAATTCATTACAATGCGATATAAATTCTTTTGATTCATTATGAAAACCTGGAGCAAACAAAATTCCATCGGGCTTATAATCAATTACTTCTTTAATTTTCGTAACGAAAGTTTTATAATCAAATTGATTATAAAAAAAGAAATCTACTTTTATATTTAAATATGAATATTCATCAAGAGACTTTTTAATTCCTATAATTGGCATTTTCCAAAAAGCACTATCAGGTTGTTGTTCAGGTATAAAAATTGCTATTTTTATATTTTTTTTTCGAGCCAAATTGCTTGCCAGTATATCAGGATAATAGTTTAATTTTTTAATTATTTCAACAACCTTAGTTCGTGTTTTTTCAGAAACTTCACCCCTATTATGCAACACTCTATCAACAGTCCCTATTGAAACTCCAGCAAGACGAGCTATATCAGCAATTGTTATTTTCTTTTTATTATTATTCATAAAAATTTCGTGAACGATAACGATTTAATTACAAAAGTATAAAAAAATTATTTTTTTAAAAAAATTTTTTGTATTTTCGTGTTCGTTCACGTATTAAATAATTTTAAAAATTTTATTTTATGAAAATAGGTAAATATTCTTTTGGTATAGGTGACCGTTTTGGTCAACAAGGTTTTTTTCAGATTAAAGCCTTAATGGATGCAAGCAAAGAAATAGGTATAGAAATTGTACCTGTATGGAATAAGTCAAATAGAGAACATTCTATAGTACATTCTTCACCTGAGGATGTAAGAAAAGAAGCCAACGAAGCTGTAAAAAAAATCGGTTATCAAGGACAATATTTTGTAGATGCCGATCATATTAACTTAAATAATGTTGAAAAATTTATTTCATCTTCAGATTTTTTTACCATTGATGTTGCCGATTATATTGGCAAAATAGCAACAGAAGAAGATATAAAAAATTTTATTGAAAACAATAAAAAATATATTGGTAGTTTGTATATCCCTGGTATCGATAAACCATTTATTGTTACAGAATCATTATTAAAAGAAATTGCCAACAAATATTTATTTGCCATTAAAGAAGCTTATAATATATATAATTTTATTGTTTCAAAAAAAGGTAACGAAAATTTTGTTGCAGAAGTATCAATGGATGAGGTAAATGATCCCCAAACACCCGTTGAAATGTTTTTTATTCTTAGTGCTATAGCACATTATAATATTCCAGCACAAACAATAGCTCCAAAATTTACTGGAAGGTTTAACAAGGGAGTTGATTATGTTGGCGATATTCAACAATTCGAAAAAGAATTCGAAGAAGACATACTTGTTATTAAATATTGTATAAAAGAGTTTGGCTTACCTGAAAATTTAAAATTAAGTGTTCATTCTGGAAGTGATAAATTCAGTCTTTATCCTATAATTGGCAAATTAATAAAAAAATATAATACTGGCGTTCACATTAAAACAGCTGGTACAACGTGGCTTGAAGAAGTTATAGGACTTGCAATGTCGGGGGGTGAAGCTCTCGAAATGGCTAAAAAAATTTATCGCGAAGCTTATAAAAGAAGAGAAGAACTTTGTGCCCCATATGCTACAGTTATCGACATTGATCCTCTTGCTCTCCCACATCCTGATGAAGTAGACAAATGGGATAGTAATTTATTTGCAAATACATTACGACATGATGTTGAAAATAAATATTTTAATCCAAACTTCAGGCAATTAATACATGTTGGGTACAAGGTAGCTGCGGAAAACATTGATAAATATATCGAGTTGATAAACAAAAACTCAACAATTGTTGGTCAACAGGTATATGAAAACATATATTTACGTCATATAAAAAGACTTTTTAAATAATATTAAAAACTTTATAGCTATGAAAAAGTTTATGGACGAAAATTTTCTTTTACAGACAAAAACAGCCCAAAAGTTATATCATGAGTTTGCAAAAAATATGCCTATTATAGATTACCATTGTCATCTTAACCCTAAAGAAATAGCTGATGATATTATCTTTGACAATCTTGCTCAAATATGGTTGAAAGGCGATCATTATAAATGGCGAGCAATGCGTACTAATGGCATCGACGAACGCTATTGTACAGGTGATGCAAGCGATTGGGAAAAGTTTCAAAAATGGGCAGAAACAGTTCCCTATACAATTAAAAATCCTTTGTATCATTGGACACATTTGGAATTAAAAACAGCTTTTGGCATTGAAAAGATATTAAATCCAAAAACAGCAAGAGAAATTTACGAAGAAGCTTCGGCAAAACTTAGAACTCCTGAATACTCAGCAAGAAATATAATGCGTAAATACAAAGTTGAAGTAGTCTGCACAACCGATGATCCTATTGACACTCTTGAATATCACAGAAAAATAAGAAAAGATGGTTTTGAAATTAAGGTACTTCCAACTTGGCGCCCTGATAAAGCAATCAACGCAGAAAATATAAAAGTATGGAATGAATATTTGAATAAACTTAGCGAAGTTGCTAACATTGAAATTTCAACTGTCGATTCGCTGCTTGAAGCACTCGACAAGCGTCATCAATTTTTTCATACTCAAGGATGTCGACTCTCAGATCATGGTATCGAAACAATGTATTATGAGGAATATACAAAAAAAGAAATCGATAAAATTTTTAAAAAAGCTCGTAAAGGTAAAGAATTGACAGTAGAAGAATTGAATAAATTTAAAACTTTTATGCTTTATGAGCTTGCTATAATGGATCATAAACGTGGCTGGGTACAACAATTCCATATAGGTGCATTAAGAAACAACAATACACGCATGTTTAAAAAATTAGGACCTGATACAGGTTACGATTCAATAGCAGATTTTAATTATGCATACCCTTTGTCAAAATTTCTTGATAAACTTGATCAAACAAATCAATTAGCCAAAACTATTTTATACAACCTTAATCCCCGAGATAACGAAATGATAGCTACAATGATAGGTAATTTTCAGGATGGCTCGGTTCCCGGTAAATTACAATTTGGATCGGGATGGTGGTTTCTTGATCAGAAAGATGGAATGATCAGACAAATGACAGCACTGGCAATGTTGGGCTTACTTAGTCGTTTTGTTGGTATGCTAACAGACTCACGAAGTTTTCTTTCTTATCCACGTCACGAGTATTTTCGTCGTATTTTATGTGATTTACTTGGCACAGATGTAGAAAATGGAGAAATCCCAGACGATATGGAATTACTCGGTAATATAGTCCAGAATATTTGTTACTACAACGCTAAAAATTATTTTAAATTTGATGATATAATAACTATAGACTGATAAAATTGATTAATTTCAATGAAAAGCAGGTATTAATTATACCTGCTTTTTTGTTCTAAAAAATATTATAAATCAATAAAAAAATAAATCTATTTTTACCTACAAATAATAAAAATCTATATAAACTATAATAACATGAACAAATTATTTAAAAAATAGAACATAACTAATTAACTATTATATTATCAAACTATAAAGTATTTTTATTTCTTCAATCCATAGTTCTTCATCAGGTGTTTCAAGAATTATTGGTAAATTGTCAAATCTTTTATCATTAACAAAATAACTAAAAGTTTCTATTCCTAACAATCCTTTACCAATATTTTCATGCCTGTCAACTCTTGATCCTAAAGGTTTTTTTGTGTCATTTATATGAATACCCCTCAAATATTCAAGTCCTATAATTTCATCAAATTTTTTAAAAGTTTCTTCAAAACCTTCTTTTGTCTTTATGTCATATCCTGCAGAATATGCATGGCAAGTATCAAAACAAACACCTACTCTTGTTTTATCATCAATCATATCTATCAAATACCGTATTTGTTCAAAACTATAACCAACGTTACTGCCCTGACCTGCTGTATTTTCGATTATTGCAGCAACTCCTTTTGTTTGCTGTAAAGCTATATTAACCGATTCAGAAATAACTTTTAAGCAATCTTCTTCACCCATCTTACCTAAATGCGACCCCGGATGAAAATTTAATTTATCTAATCCAAGCAACTCACATCTTTTCATTTCATCAATAAAAGCATTACGCGATTTTTCGAGTGCTTCTTTGTCAGGACTGCCTAAATTAATTAAATAACCATCGTGAGGCAAAATCTGAAAAGGTTTATATCCATATTTTTCACAATTTTCTTTAAATTTTTTTATACTCTCTTCAGTTAATGGTGGTGCACTCCATTGACGTTGATTTTTGACAAACAAAGCAAAAGCTTTGGCTCCTACTTTATTGGCATTTAAAGGAGCATTTTCAACACCCCCAGATATACTTACATGAGCACCTATATATTTCATAATTTTTTTATTGATAATGTAAATTTATAATTTATGATTCATTTATTTATAATTCGTATTAAAATTTTTCATTAACAAATTTATCACTTTTAATAAATTGTAAATTACATGTATAATGTTTTAAAATTGTGACAATTTAAAAATCTTTCAAATATATATCCTAAAAATATTTAAATTATTTCAAAAAGAGCTACATAATTTATGTCTTTTAATTCCTCTTATAGTATTAGCTTTATTAATAAATTATGCAATCAAAAAAGCAACAATACTTTAGAAATTTTAATTTATCAGAGATAATAAAACAAGCTATTCTCACATATTAACCTAATTTTTTTATTAATATTTACAGATATGTCGAACAACAAATTGAAAGACTTTAAATATTGTTGTTCTTTTTAAATCATTTACTAAATAATTCAAATGATAATTTTTACATAAAATAAGATAAAAATTACATTTAAAGCTTTTCTTGTATTAATAATTTCGAGTAGTTTAAAATTTTAATCATATGAAAAAGTTAAAATTATTTTTTGTCTTATTTTTTTGTGGTTGTATGTGTTTAAAAGCACAAGATTTTTTATACAATGCAAGTACTATATGGCCATTAACCGATCCTTCGACAGGAGGAACAGGTCTTAATGCTATTACTGAAGGTTATATTAGTGCTAGTGCAATTTCTTTAAAAGGACTTGAGTTGTATGGTTATACAGGCCCTGAAGGAAGTCCCAGAATACGAATTATTGGCAATAGTTGGCCTGCAAATCAAACTACAAAAATTGATACTTCATATCTACAATTATCTATTTCACCCAAAGAATATAGTAATTTTTATCTCGATTCTTTATTATTTTATGTTTGTATACAGTTTATTGACAATATGAAATTAGAAATTTATTATTCTACTGATTCATTATTTACAAATCCACAACTTGCACCATTTTCTACAGGAAAAACAAATAATTACTTACCACGTGATGTTCTGACTAGATATTCTATTCCATTCAATAAATTAAATGTAAAGAATAAAGAAAAATTGTACTTCAGATTTTATCCATGGGTTGACAGTGATCCATCCAAAAGAACTGGAAAATATATATGCTTTAAAAATATTGGTTTTTATGGTCAAATAGAATCAATTGAATCACCTTCAATGATAAAATGGTTTAATAATGGAAATTCACAACCTTTAATTAGCGGTAAAATTTTAGGTAATAATGCAACATTAAGCGATTCACTAACTTTGCTTCAACAAAATAAAAAGTTTATTATTGAAAACACTAATGATTCTACAACATGTGCGTTAATTAATAAACAAAATAATAAATGGACAGCAACAACTGGACCAAATAACAATACATACATTCAATTTTGCGTATATCCTAAACATGGAGGGACATTATTTACCGATTCACTTATCTTTTACATTGGTGCAAACAATACTACTGATTTAAAATTTTCATTAATTTATTCCTTTGATCCCGAATTTACAAATAATATAACTTTATTATCAGGTATTTCTATTGCAAGTAATAAAGTTTCAAAAATAAAAATACCTCTTGATACTACAATAAGGACAAATGAAAAAATTTACATTAAACTTTTACCATATAGCAATACAACAATTACAAATAATAACTATATTGCACTATCGGATGTAACATTGTATGGTAGACTTATTGGTATAACATACGATCCACCAACAGTGACAACAAAAGCATATTCATTTTTATCAACAACACATGTCATAACAGGTGGAAATGTAATTTTCGATGGAGGATCTCCAGTTACACAGAAAGGGGTTGTATGGAATACATCTGGTAACCCAACTATTAATGATAACAAAACAATTGATGGTAGTGGTTCAGGTTCATTTGTAAGTCATGTAACCGGTCTAATACCTGCTACTACTTATTATCTAAGAGCTTATGCAATTAATAATGCAGGCATAAGTTATGGCAATGAAATAACTTTTACCACTTTGGACAGAATTATTCCTCCAACAGTCACAACCGGTATTGTTACTGATATACTTGTAAAAACAGCTAAATGTACGGGCAACGTAACAAATTGGGGTGGAGATACAGTAAAACTAAGAGGTTTTTGCTGGAACACAACTGGAAATCCAACAATAAACGATTCATACATTGAATGTGGCGAAGGACTTGGTATTTTTAACGCAACATTATATCCCTTAGATGGTAATACAAAATATTATGTTAGGGCATATGCAATAAATTCTGCTGGTGTAGGTTATGGCAACGAAGTCACTTTTATTACTCAAACACCAGCACCCGATATTACAAAGATAGTGGCTAAAGATGGTAGTGGTGATTATACAACAATTCAAGAAGCTTTCAATAATATTCCTGATTATTATACGGGAAAATGGACTATTTATGTAAAACCTGGTATTTATAAAGAAAAAGTTATTCTTCCTAAAAACAAAGTTAATGTAATATTAAAAGCCGATCATCCTGATAGTGTTATAATATCTTATGATGACTATGCAGGCAAACCAAATGGTTCTGGTGGCACAATAGGTACATCAAATTCATACAGTGTATCAATCGAAGCAGACGATTTCACAGCAATAAATATTACATTCCAAAATACGGTTGTCAATGATGGTTCTGTGGCTAATCAGCAAGCTGTCGCTCTCAGAACCAATGGTGATAGACAAAGCTTTTACCATTGCAAAATTCTTGGTTATCAGGATACTTATTACAGTTATAGCATTGGTAGAGTATACATGAAGAATTGTTATATCGAAGGATCTGTAGATTTTATATTCGGACAATCAACTGTTGTTTTTGATAGTTGCGAACTTTTAGTAAATCGTGAAGGTGGCGTTATTACTGCTGCAAGTACTAATATAAATTCTAGATTTGGATATGTTTTCAAAAATTGCAAAATACATAATAACTTAACAGGATTCAATGGTCCTATAACTACTATTTATCTTGGTCGACCCTGGCAAGGAAATCCAAAAGTAGTTTATATGTACTGTGAAGAACCTTCTATTGTCGCTCCTTCTGGTTGGACAAATATGAATAGTGGTTTAAATCCACTTTTTGCCGAATATAAATGTTTTGGCCTTGGATATAAACCTAATCAACGTTCTACAAATCCCGACTATAAAGGTATTCAACTGACTGATAACGAAGCTGCTGAATATACTATTAAAAATATATTTTCAAGAAAAACAAATCCAAATTTTGGTATTGACTGGCTGCCCGATACCATTTTTTCAACAAAACTAAATCAAGAAATATCTTTCCCCAGAATTGGAGAAATAACTACTTCAACTGGAACATTTACATTATCTGCCACATCTTCGTCAAAGCTCAAAATTTACTATTCAAGTTCCGACTCTAGTATAATAGATATTTCGGATAATAAAGCAATAATTAAAAAACCAGGAACAGTAACAATAACTGCATATCAACCTGGAAATTTTCTGTATAAACCTGCATTGCCAGTATCACAAACTATTTCAATTAAAGAATCAGTCATTGTTAATAAAGTAAACAATAACAAAATAGAAATTTACCCAAATCCTTCGATGGGATTAATATTTATAAAAGGTATATCAGAAAAAATAGTTATTAATGTTTATACAGTAAATGGCCAATTAATAAAATCGATAGAACAAAAATCAAATTTATTGGATTTGTCAGATTTAAAAAATGGTGTTTATATCTTAAAAATAAATAATCAATTTTTTAAAACAGTTATCAGATAATATATCATGGGCGGCCAAAAGCCGCCCGTTATGTTTTTATTAATACATTTAATAACTAAAATATCAATTGTAAAATGTTGTATTTTTTCCACAAAAAAAATCTAGAATATTCTTTAAAAAATAAAATTTATAAACAAGCTTCGATAACATTTTTATATTCTTATACCAACGACTAAAACATCATCAATCTGATCAAAATTTTCTTTCCATTTATTAAAAATGTCACTAATTAAATTTTTTTGTTTTCTCATTGGTTCATTATGCAAGTTATACAATAAATTATAAAAATTATTTAATTTAAATTTTTTCCCTTCTTTTCCTCCAAATTGATCGGCAAAGCCATCTGTAAACATGTACAAAACATCACCTTTACTTATTTTAATTTGATGACGAGTAAATAATTCTTTATCTCTTTCATGAATTCCAATAGGCATACGATCTCCTTTATAAATTTTTAATTCATTGTTTTTTATTAATATCAAAGAATTATATGCACCAGAATATTCTAGAGTCATCAATTTTAAATCAATTATACAAATTGCTATATCCATACCGTCTTTAGTTTCTCCATCTTCTCCCTTTTGCTTTAAAACATTGATAACTTTTTTTCTTAATTCAAGCAAAACATAATCAGTATGTAATTGTTTCATATTGCTTACAATTTCATTTAGAAAAGCTATACCCAACATACTCATCAAAGCTCCAGGTACACCATGACCTGTACAATCGGCTACTGCAAAAACAATTTTATCAGAAATATTCATTATCCAATAAAAATCGCCACTTACAATATCTCTTGGCTGAAAAAATATAAAATACTCGCTAAAAAATTTCTGAAATAACTCTTCCATTGGTAAAAGAGCATTCTGAATCTTTTTTGCGTACATTATGCTGTCAGTTATAGCTTGATTCTTTTCTTCAATTTTTTTCTTCTGTATATTTATTTCAGAGTTCAGCTGTTCAAGGTATAAGTTTTTTAGCCTAATTTCATCTCTTTGTTTTGCGAGTAATTGATTTTTTCTTCTTAAAACAAATAATCCTGATAATGTACTCAATACAATTATTAGCATGAAGACAACCATCATAATTGCCCTACTACGTTGAATAGCATTATGACGAGCGATAGCTTCAAGTTTTTCAATCTCAAGTTGTTTTCTTTCTTTTTCTTCTTTTTCTGCTTTAAGGGCATATTCCTGCTTTTCATTAATATTTTTTAAAATAATCATCTTATTCTCTAATACTTCCTTTTCAAGCCTTTCTTTGATCAATCTACTTTCCTGTAATTCTTTTTCAATTTTTAGTTGATTAAGTTTTTTTTCCTGTTCAAGCGAATCATTAATCTGTCGTTGTCGTTCTTTTTCCAATTCAAGCTGTCTAATTTTCATCTTATAAATATTTTCATCTGCAATCTTAAGTTTAATTTCATTTTCGAATTTTTCCATTTCAATTTTATCTCTATGAAATTTATCTTTTTTAATTTCTTCAATATATTTTAATGAATCTCTTAAATGAAGATATTTTTCATAATAATTTAAAGCATTAACTGGATCATTACATTCTTTAAGAATTTGACTATAAGTATAATAACATTCTTGTAACAATTTGGTATTTTTTGATAACTGAGCATTTTTAATAGATTGCCAACCTATTACAGAAGCATTATGTAAATCGCCCGAAAACAAATAAATATAAGACATAATATTTTCAATTCTTGCTAAATGATAATATAATTTTGCTTTGCGAGCTTTTTCTCTTGATTCTAGTAAATTTTGTAAGGATAAATTGATTTCACCCAAATTATATAAAGAAATTGCTATGTTTACTTGAACATTTATTATTTCTGATATATCAATATCTTTCACAATATTTTTTGAAAATTCAAAAGCTTGATAAAAATACTCCAATGCATCTTTATAATTATTTAATTTAAAATAATCATAACCAATATTATTCAAATACCGAAAAATATTTTGATTATTTTTACAAAATTTTGCAACATTCAAAATTTCTTTGTCAATTTTTATAATCTCGTCTATGTTTTCAACTGATGTATATGTCTGGCGCAATTTATTGTATAATTTTAATCTTTTTTCGCAAAACTTTTCTTCTTCATACAATGGTAATATTTTTCTAAATATTTGACGTGCCTCATTATATTGATTGGCTTTTAATAATGCATCCGCATATTTTTCATAAATTTCATTACTAATTATAAAATCTGTCTTTTCAAACTTTATTATTTCTTTAAAATATTCAATTGCTTTTTCGGGGATATTCAATAAAAGATATGTAGATGCCATTTTTTCATAAAGCAAACATAAATAAACTGTATCAGCGTTGTTTTCAACCTTCTCAATTACTCTTAATAAATATTGTATAGCCTCTTTATAACTTTGAGATTTTATTAAAGAATCAATTGTTCTTAATTCCTTATTATCATTGTACTTTGTATATACAAATTTTCCTTTTACATTTAAAAAATTTTGAAAACAAATAATTATAAAAATTTTTATTAAAATGTTTTTCATACATTCAATTGCATAAAAAGATCAATTTAAAATAAAAGATAATCCAAATCGGATATTTCTTCCAGGTTGTGGATTAAACAATTTATCTTCTTTCTGTCCGGTAGTATTCATCCCATTATATTTTTCATCAAATATATTTTCAATTTTTGTGAAACATTTTAAATTATCACTAAGTTTATAAGAAAACAGTAAATCCATGGTAAAATAACCATCGGTATTTTTAAATAAGTCGGAATAAATTTTTTCAAAAATAAAAAGATTTCTAAGCCACTTAGTTTCCCATGTATTTTCTAATCTTACAAATAAATCATTAAATAAGTACATCTGAATAGAAAGTTGCCCATAATGATTTGGCATAAGTTTAATATTTTCAAGTAAAGTCTCAATTTGAGGCATTTCTTTAGAGGTATAAGTAAACATCAAATTAAGAATCGCATCAAGTTTAATCGAAGATATTAGATTTTTCTTCACTAATTGCAATTGTGCACCATAAACCCTTGAGAATGAATTACTATTAATTATTGTAGAAATACTATCATTTAATGCATTTAACGATTTATCAAATTCTGTAGATACAACTTTTATATGTGAAAATTGATTATATATCTGGTTATAAAACAAAGCTATATTTAATGATGTTTTGTAAAAAATAGACGAATATCCCAATTCTATTGACTGAAATAATTCAGGTTTTAATGGATTTAAAGGCGCAATTTCATAAAATGTTTTATTAATATTAACATCAGGTTTATAACCTCTTATTTCAAATTCAAGTGATGGAGGAGGTGTTTTGAAAGCATAGCCACCAGAAAATCTAAAAGAAGATTTTTGATTAATTTTATATAAAATTGCTAATCTAGGATTTATATTTAATCCATATCTTGAATGAAAATCAACTCTACTACCTAAAATAAAACGAAATTTCTGGTGTTTGATATAAAATTGAGCAAAAGCAGATGTATTATGATATACACCTGATTTTACTCCAACAGGTGCAAAATTTGTGTCTATAACTTCTATTGAAGACTTATATGATGAATATCTACCAGATCTAAAAGGTAATGATAAATAATTTGTCAGAGGAAGATAACCTATTTTCTGATATGTAAAACCCGTAACTACTTCAGTGGAGTTCGAAATCACAAAAGTTAACAATTGATCAAATAAAAAATCATTACATGTCGAATATCTATACAATCTATCACCATTTGCTATATAAGTCAATCCGACACTACTATTATTATCCATTCTATATGATATATTTGAAATTTGAGTATTTGTAGAAAATTTTTTCCATATTTTATTAAATCCAATTCCATAAACATTAATTATATCTCCCCAATAGTTTTGTGGATTATTATATTTATACCTCATTGAACTATGTCCAATACTACTATGAAGCCGTCTATACATGTTATAATACGAAAATTTTAAACCTCTAAAATCAAGATCAATACCAGCCATATGACTTGCACCAGGAAGCTTTTCTACTTCGGGATATGTTAATGTACCTTCATAATTAGGACCATACTTTTCTAATATAAATTGTTTTTTTTCGTCAGTACTTAATTTTTCATCTATTGATGAAGGATTGTAATATTTTCCGTTAAATTCTAATGTATCATAAAATGAATTCAGTGGATTATAAAATTTTTTTATATCATATTTTACAGGTATATCCTGATATTCTTCTTTACTACCTGCAATTACATATTTTAAAATATTTTTATTCTTTCCGGCCTTACCCCCAACAGTAAAATTAAAATATGTATTTTCGTATTCACCTGCTCCTATATCAGCCCTAACAAAAGTCCTTTGCTCTGCAGATTTCGTTATTATATTTATTACTCCTACTACTGCATCACTACCATAAACAGATGCCGATGGCCCGTAAATAATTTCAATTCTCTCAGCCTGCCTTATAGGAAGCTGACTTCCCAATGGCATACCTTTAACAACAGATGGTTTTATGGGTAACCCATTAATTAAAATAATAGCATAAAAATTTCCTGGGAATCCTCTAATCTCAAAATAATCACCCATTTCTCCCGAACCTGGTTTAGAAACTCTAATCCCAGGCATAATTTTTAGTACATCGACTAGACTAATATATTCGTTTTTTATTATTTCATCATGTGTTATAACATGTATGGTAAATGGCAATTCAGAAATGTTTTTTACAGTTCGACTGGCTGTAATAATTTCGATTTCAGTGGTGTCTTTTTTAAATATTAAATCTTTTTCCGAAAGTGTAAATAAAATATTACCATTAAAAATTGTATCTGTTTGAGAAAAAATAATCCTTGAAACAATTCCAATAAAAACATTTAATAATAAAAATTTTTTATTATTTACAAATTTTGTAACTATAAAAAATACTACAAGACATTTAATTTTCATTATATTATTATAGAGAGAATATTCAAAGGTAATTTTATTATTTGTATTAAAATTAAAAAATAATTTTTAAAATTCAAAACCTTTATAAATTAAAAAATTTATTTATCAAATTGACTTTTTAAATCTTATTTTTTTTAAAAGTAAAAAATTTAGGTTAAAATGTTTAAATGTTAAAAATTCAGAATAAATTAAAGTTTAAAATTATGATTATTTATAATTAAACTTAAAAATAAAAGCTTAATATTACTTATAAAAGCAAAATTTCATAATAGTTTTATCTAAAATAAAAAATTCCATATCCTTCAGCGGACATGGAAAAAACTAATTTTAAATATTTCTTTTTAACTTAAGCTATTTACATAACGAGCTAGTTTCGACTTAAGATTACTTGCCTTGTTCTTATGAATAATATTCCTTTTCGCAAGTTTATCAAGCATTGAAGAAACCATAGGTAATAACTTAAGAGCCTCTTCTTTGTTTGTAGTCTTTCTAAGTTTTTTTACAAATGTTCTTGTTGTTTTTGCGTAATACCTATTGTGTAATCTTCTTGCTTCGTTTTGCCTTATTCTTTTTATTGCTGACTTATGATTTGCCATTTTCTATCTTTTAATTAAAAAATTATTAAAATTAATTTCAGCCGCAAAGGTAAAGATTAATTTTTAAATAAAAAAATTTTTACTTTTTAAAATTTGTATTTAAAACAAAATTAAATTAATTTTCAAAAAAATTAGTAATTACACCTCAAAATGCAAGAAGGTAAATGTTTAAATTGTGGTGAACCTTTTAAAGGTAGATCCGATCGTAAATTTTGTTCCGACTATTGTAGAAATGCTTACAACAACAAATGGAAAAGTTATTCAAATGCCTATGTACGAAAAATTTCTTATATACTTAAGAAAAACCGTAAAATATTATCTGATTTAAATCCTGATGGCAAGTCAAAAGTACATAAAAAACAGTTATTAGACTTGGGTTTTTCTTTTGATTATTTTACAAATATTTATCAAACAAAAAATGGGAATACTTACTACTTTGTTTTTGAATATGGTTACTTAGATCTCAATAATGGTTATTTTGCAATCGTCAAAAAAAATTTAAAAAAAGAAGATTCTTTATAAAAAAATTTTTTAACCCCAATTAATTTAAAATTTTATCTTTGCAATTAAAAAACTTTTATTAATTTTCATTAATATATAATGAATATATCAAACATAGGCATTATAGGTGGAGGAAGCTGGGGAACTGCTCTTGTTAAACTCCTTACAAAAAATCTGGATAATAAAATTCATTGGTATATACGCAATAAAGAAGATATAGAACATATAAAAAAGTATAAACATAATCCACGATATATAAGCTTTGCAGAACTACCTGTCGAAAAAATTGTTTTATACAATAATATATTGGATTTAATAACTTCAGTTGATTTAATTATACTTGCAATTCCTTCAGCTTTTCTTGAAGAAAATTTATCTGGTTACATACCTTCTTCTGAAAAATATTATGTATCTGCTATAAAAGGAATTATACCTCAACATCATAAAACAGTCTCAGAGTTTTTACACAGTAAATACAATATTCCATATAAAAATTTAGCAGTAATTTCTGGTCCATGTCATGCCGAAGAAATAGTGGCCGAAAGATTATCATACCTTACAGTTGGATCAACTAATGCTGAACTTTCTCATTTTATTTCTAATATTCTTACAAACTATTACGTAAGCGTAAAAACGTCAAAAGATATTCGGGGAATTGAATATGCAGGTATTTTAAAAAATATAATGGCAATAGCAGTTGGTATTAGTCATGGTTTAGGATACGGTGATAATTTTACAGCAGTTCTTGTTTCAAATGCGTGCGAAGAAATTTCTATTTTTCTTGATAAAATCTTTGAAGGACATCGAAAAATAACTAATTCTGTTTATCTTGGAGATTTATTAGTTACCGCATATTCACAATTTTCAAGAAACAGAGCTTTTGGCACAATGATAGGTAAAGGATATTCGGTAAAAATGGCTCAAATAGAAATGAATATGGTAGCCGAAGGATATTATGCTACTCATAGTATGAAACAAATAACAAAAAAATTGGATATAAATTTGCCCATTCTCGATGCTGTTTATCACATACTTTATGACAAAGTACCTCCCGCACTTGAATTTAAATTGCTTCAGAAAAAATTAAAATAAAAATATTATGAACATGAAACAAATAACTTTAAACATCAATTTTACAAAAAAATTTATTAATATACAGGAAATAAAACAATTAGAATCAGAAATAAAAAATATAATAACCAATCTTTCTTCTAAAACAAAAGATTTTACTGGTTGGATTGATTTGCCTTCAACAATTGAAAGTCAACTTGAAGATATCGAAAAGACCTCACAAGAACTACGCAAAAAAATCGATACACTTGTAGTTATTGGAATAGGAGGTTCATATCTTGGTGCTCGTGCAATATTTGAAGCTATTAAACCATATTTCTCAAATAACTTAAACAATATGCCTGAAATTATCTGGGCTGGACATAACTTATGTGAAAGTTATTTATCTCAATTGCTTGAATATCTTAATAATAAAAATTATGGAATAGTAGTTATTTCAAAATCTGGAACCACAACCGAACCAGCAATAGCCTTCAGATTGATTAAAAATCATCTTGAAAAAAAAGTAAGTAGAGAAATACTAAAAGAATTAATAATTGTAATAACCGACAAAGAAAAAGGCGCATTAAGAAAAATTGCAAACGAAGAAGGTTACAAAAGTTATATAATTCCCGACGATGTAGGAGGCAGATTTTCAGTGTTAACACCTGTTGGCCTTGTACCACTTGCTATTGCAGGCATAAATATTAGAAATTTGATAAATGGAGCAAAAGAATTTCAATCAAAATTACTCGACACTTCAAATATTTCGGAAAATATCTCTGCAATCTACGCAGCTTTAAGATTTTTGCTCTATAAATCAGGCAAAAAGATTGAAGTATTAGCAAGTTTTGAAAATAATCTTCATTATATAGCCGAATGGTGGAAACAATTATATGGCGAAAGCGAGGGTAAAGAACTTAAAGGACTTTTCCCTACTAGTGTCGATTACACTACTGATTTACATTCTCTTGGCCAGTACATGCAAGAAGGTGAAAGACATATATTCGAGACTATCATTACAGTAGAAAAATCAGAAAACAAATTACTCATACCATATCAAAACGATGATACAGATGAATTAAATTACATAGCCGGTAAAAGTGTAAATGAAATAAATAAAATGGCAGAAAAAGGCACAATTTTAGCTCACTACGAAGGTAATGTACCTATTATAATAATTAATTTACCAATGATTTCTGAATATTATCTCGGTCAACTATTATATTTCTTCGAATTGGCATGTGCAATAAGTGGATATCTTATAAAAGTTAACCCATTCAACCAACCTGGTGTTGAAGCCTACAAGAAAAATATGTTTGCTCTCTTAAACAAACCTGGTTATGAAAACTTTTCACAGGAAATTAAAAACAAATTACAAAATATATAATTTTATTAAATGAACTTTTTAGCTCATTTACTTTTATCAGGCGACGAAGACGAAGTAATAATTGGTAATTTTATAGGTGACTATGTTAAAGGTCATGACCTTTCAAAATATAATGAAAAAGTTAGAAAAGGAATAATACTACATAGAAATATTGATTGGTTTACTGATAACCATCCAATAGTCTGGGAAAATAAAAAATTATTCCAAAAATTTTATAGAAAATATTCAGGTATAATAATAGACATAATATATGATCATTTTTTAATTCTTAACTGGAAACTATTTACTTCGGTACCATTTTATATATTTGTCGACAATATTAATGCAATAATAAGAAATAACTTCGATTTATTGCCTGTTGAACTCGAAGGAATTTATATTTCATTCATAAAAAATAAATGGTTATTACGTTATGAAACTCTTGATGGTATTGAAGTTGTTTTTAATAAAATGTCGCAAATAACTTCCTTACCTTATCATACTAAATTTGCAATTGATGTTATAAAAGAAAATTATGATACTCTTAATCAATCGTTTATAAATTTTTTCCCTCAAATAGAAAAATTTGTGGAGAAAAAATTTAATATAAAAATTAAAAAATGAAATTCCATTCAATATTACTAATATCAAAGATTATAAATAACAAAATGGTTAAAAACTATATTTAAACCTAATAAAACTCAATAAAATATTTTTAATTTCGTAGTCAGACAAAATTTGAAAATCTCCTTTAAAATATTGAAGATAAAACATAAATTCAAAATTATCCGAAAATGTCGTTGAAATCGATGGTCCTAAAAAATACATTTTTTGATCAGGAAAACACATAAATACTAATGAACCATTAACAAGATCAGTAAAAGGATAACTTATTTGTGTAAAAAAATTCCATTTTGCAAAAGATAAGTCTTTTACATTTAAGGGTTTGTTATAATAATGAAAAAAATTCAAATTTTTGATTTTTTCTTTGTATTTATAAAACATTTCTATTTGTAACATAATTGAATTGGAAAACATATAGTCAAAAGCCATTGAAGCAAGTAAAGTTTGACTTTTGTTGTTACCATTATTAAATGGATAAAAATATGATATTTCACCTTTATATCCTATATTTAAAATATTTCCACTCCATCCTATACCACCAACCCAATCATTATTTTCTAAAATTCCACCTATCAATTGAATATCATATTTATTTTTATTAAATCGATATAACAAAGCAGATGTTATACTCCCACTACTATCAGTTTTTAATGCAAAGTCGATATGTGAAAGTATTCCTGTATAATATTGAATTCTTATCGCATCGCTACCAGGTCTTTCGGGATAATCAAAATCAAAATAAGAAAATACATTAAACAAATCATTTGGATTCCAAACATTTGTTTGTCCCCAATTTATTCTTTGACGACCAACAGTAATCTCAAGATTACTTTTTTTATAAGCAAAATAAAACCTATCAACTGTCGAGTTTAGCAAATACGATTTGCCACTTCTTATATTCCATGTTAAATCGATCAATCCTTTATCTATACCATATTCATTAATATTATTTGCAAAACTGGAATTATTCAAATCACCATAAAAAAATCTATTTCTAATTTCCAATTTTAAATCTAATTGATTGCTAAAATTAATATTTCCATTCACTCTGTTATGTAAAATATTGGTATTAATCCATTGATTATTAAATGAATCAACAATTAATGAAGTATTTAAAAATGAAAAGTATCCTGTAATATTGAACTTCTTTTCTAATTTCTGAGAATATAAATTATAAAAATTATCAATGATAATAATAAATATGAATAATGTTATAGATAAAAATTTTTTCATTTATAATAGTTATTCACTCATTTTGAATTATATCAGAAATTATTTTACCATCTTCGAGAGTAATTACTCTTCGAGCTTTTTTAACAACACGTTGATCATGAGTAGAAAAAATAAAAGTTACATTTTCCTCTCTATTAAGTTTAAGCATTATATCGAGCAAATTTTCAGCAGATTTAGAATCAAGATTTGCTGTAGGTTCATCGGCAAGAATATATTTTGGTTTTGAAGCTAATGCACGTGCAACTGCCACTCTTTGTTGCTGACCTCCTGATAATTTAGATGGTCTTGCTTCCATTCTATCAGCAAGTCCAACAGCAGTAAGTAACTCTTCGCTTCTTTTTCTTCTTTCTTTTTTACTCCAACCCTGTAAAGTCATTATAAATTCAACATTTTCACGAGCTGTTAGGACAGGAATAAGATTATATGCTTGAAAAACAAAGCCAATATTGAATAACCTAAAATCAATTAATTTCGATGATTTTAAAGAAGAAATATTAATACCATTGACAACAATTTCGCCCTTTGTAGGTGTATCAAGTCCACCTATTAAATTTAATAAAGTAGTTTTACCCGATCCCGATGGACCAACAATAGCAGTAAATTCACCTTCATCAAAAGCTAGATCAATACCTCTTATTGCATGGACAAAAATTTCTCCATCATTATATATTTTCTCTAATCCTTTTATTTCTATTACTTTCATATTCATAAATATTTTTTAATTATACATCAATTCTTAATGCTTCAGCAGGTTTAAGCTGAAGAGCTTTTAAAGCCGGGTATATCGATGCTATCAAACCTGCTAATAATATCATAATTGTAGTTTGAACTAAAATCGTTAAATTAAATACTGGGAATACAATAGTTTCATATCCTAAAGATGCATAAACATCTCCCCATGCCGACAAATTTATTCCGGTATATGAAGTTAATTTTACCACAATACATGCTAAAACAATTCCTGCAATCCCTCCCAACATTATAAGCAAAATAGTTTCATACATTATCATTAAAACAATCTTAAAATGATTCATTCCTATAGCCATCAACATTCCAATTTCTTTAACACGTTCAAACACTGCCATTAACATAGTATTAATTATTGTAAATATTAACCCTATTAAAATTATTATCATAAATACAATCATTGAAATATTAACAGATTCTTCTACTAAACTTACATCAGGCATTAATTCCTTCCATGATTTAATATCCAGATTATTAAACTCACTTCTTATTTTTTCAAGTTGTAATTCAAGTAAATCATTTGATTTTAATTTAATAGCAATTTCATGATATGTTGCATCATCAAGTGCTAAAACTTTTCTTAAATCAGATTCTCTAATAAAAACATTTGATTCGTTAAAAACTGAATTTGCAGTTTTATATATACCTATTACCTTAAAATGAGCCTTTGTCAATGTACCATCATATTGTTGACCGGCAATTACAACTTTTGAACCAGTTTTGACATTCAATTTTTCAGCCAATTTATCACCTATCAATATTTGATTATTTTTTCCACTTTCAAAATATTTTCCTTCTATTAGTTTTTTGTGAATATCAGTTACATTTATTTCTTTTTCGGGAATTATACCAATGATTTTAATCCCTGCACCTGTTTCAGCCGACATAATCATGGCATTAACAATAATTCGAGGAGCATATGCACTAATAGCTGAATATTTTTGAAGTTTATTATCAATTAAATTATAATCTGAAATAATATTTTTTATATCTGGATCCTCTAAAAAATTTTTATTATGAATCTGTATATGTGCTGTCTCTGTATTTATAGCCGTTGCAATTCTTTGATCAACCATTCCAGCATAAAAAGCCCAAGAAAAAACACCAGCAAAAATTCCTAATGTAATTCCTGTGATAACAACTAAACTTCGCAATTTATTGCGCCATATATTTTTCCATGCTATTGACAATATCATTTTAAAAATATTTTAAAATTAATTATCCTCGTAAACATTTAATAACATTCATTTTAAATATTTGATACATCGGATAAAATGATACAAGAAAAGTAATAAGCACAATTGTCAAAATTTGATTCACGAATACAGATGGAATCATACTAAAATACAAAGCGGGTTGAATACCAAATGATTTATACACCTCAGCAATTTTTCCTCCAAGGGGTATTGGATGATACACAAAATATAAGATAAAAGGAAAACTAACTACAAAACCCAAAATTATTCCTAAAAAACCAATATTCAGAATTTCCAAAAACAAAATAACCGATAATTTTGTCTTTCTCATGCCAACAGCAATCATTATTGCAAGTTCTTTTTTTCTTTCCGAAATCATCATTATAACTGTTCCTAAAATACCAAAACCTACAATCATATACAAAATGGCCTTCATTACTTTGTCTCCAGCACGATCAGCCTCTATCATCTGTACAATTTCAGGATGTAATTCATCCCATGATAAAATTTTAATGTTTTTACTTACTTTCTTTTCAATATCTTTTTTTGTTTCTTTTACTTTTGTATAATCAGGTAACATCAATGCTACTGAAGTAACTTTATTGTATACCATAAAAAAATCTTGCGCACGACTCAAATCAATGTAAGCAAAATTATTTAATTGGGGTGAAGGAAATTTCAATATTCCCTTCAATACAAACAAACCAGCAGCAGTAGCACCATGATAGCCCTGACTTAATAATATTATTGTATCACCAATTTTAACACTTAACAATTTAGCTAAGTTTTCGGCTATAAGTATTCCACTATCTCCTTTACTCAAATACTCACCTTCTTTTAACCATCTTGAAAAATTCGAGAAATTATTCTCCATTTCAGGATCAATACCTATTATTAAACCTCCTTTTGTGTTGTTACCTGTTGAAAATAGAGTATAATATTCAATGCGTGGAGCAACTGCTAATACATTTTCAGTTTTTTTCAATTCTTCAATGTTCAAAGAATCTAATTCTATTACTTCATTAATCGATTTGGTCGTCTTAAATTCAGGATGTTGAATCTGTAAATATCCCGAATAAAATTTAACAATGTTATCTATCATTTTTGAATATGTTCCCTCTTGCATCGATGAAATTAATGTCGAAAGAAAAACTGCAATAAAAACGGCTGTAACAGTAATCAAAGTTCTTCTTTTATTACGCCAAATATTTCTCCATGCAATTTCAAAATAGTTCATCTTAATTTTTTTTATCATTTAAGGTTTCTCAAATTTTGCAACGAAAAAAAAGCATCGTCAATTGGTACATTAAATTTTATTTCATTTATAACTAAAACAGTTTTTTGACCTGTCTTATCAGCAGGAATTACTTCAATTTTTGTAGGCAATATCCTACCATCCATATTTTTAATTTCTCCTGCTATTTCAGTCCTAACAAGCTTATTATCTTCATCATAATATTCACCTTTCAAAATTAAATAGTCTTTTGTGCTAATCCACAGTATTACTTTCCCCCATACAACAGCAGATTCTTCACGTGGCGTTAATTCAATTTTATAACATTCTTTGTTCTCAATGACTTCTTTACCAACAATTTTATGATAATAATCTTCAACAATAGATGTTTGATTTAATAAATCATCATTAGTCACATCCGACCCCATCCATCCCTGTGATAACATAGATGGTGGCAATTTAATCATTCTATTTATCGAAGGCGTCCAATTCCACATCTCAGTGCGTCTTTTTAAAAATGCTTGCCCTTTTTCCTTAGCAGGATAAGTAATTAAAACCATCGATAAATCAGATCCTTTACTCCATGATTTAAAAGAAATCGTTCTTTTCCATGTTGGTCTGATTATCTCCATTGTCATTGTACTAATACTTGATTTTTCGCCCGTAAATTTTTCATTTGCTTTTTTAACTATAGAAGTAGCATCCTCTTGAGCTCCCAACTTTTGAATTAGAATAGTTAATGAAACCAATATTATTAAATATCTTTTTATTTTCATTTTGTTATATTTTAATGATTTATTTTTTTACAATATCTTTTTATCAATTCATTTTTTACTTTCATTAAAAATTTATCATCCTGAGTAATAACAAAATTAAAAGTTATACCATCTAATAAACTTATAAATAACTTTGCTTCAACAACCGGTTCTTCAAAATTGTTTGTTTTAAAATAATTAATTAATTCTCTTTCAAATGTTTTAGAAATTCTATTTATTAGTTTTTTAATTACTTCTGATCCTTGCTTTTGCAATGATATTTGAAAATATAGTTTATAAAAATCTCTGTTCTCTATCAATATCTCTGTAATTCTTTCAAGAAAATATTTCATCTCCTCTACTTCAAGCACACCATTTTTGTCAGGATCAAAATCTTTTAAAATCTTTTCTAAACCAAAATTTAAAACATTTTCAAGTAAATTTTCTTTGCTATCAAAATAATTATATACCAATCCTTTTGAAATACCACAATATTTTGAAATATTTTCTATAGTTGTATTTTCATAACTATCTCTTGCAAACAATTTCAGGGCTGCTTCAAGAATTTGATTTTTTCTTAATTCTTTGATATCTCCTTTATTTTTAAAGAATTTTTTCATTACTAATATGACTGAATGGTCAGTCAAATGTAATAAATTTTTTTCAGTCCATAGTAATTTTTAATATATTTTGTCTCAATTTTTTTTGAAAAATAATTTTAAAAATACTTTATACATTATTTATGAACCTCATATTTAAATTTAAATATAAGTAATTTGAAATATTAAAGATATAATTTTTAGATTCTTGAAAATAACTATTGAAAAATTTCAAAAATTGGTCGACCAGTACATCCATTCGGAGATGATATTTGCAAAATACTTGATATAGTAGGAGCTATATCGGTCAAATCTACCAACTTATATAAAATGCCTCTATTAATTTTCCAACCATACCATATCAAAGGTATACCTTCATCAAATGCACTTTGTGAAGGTAATGAAGTTGTATTTTTTTCAACCCATCCCGGTTTTAAAACAATAATAACATCACCACCAGTTTTGGGATTAAAACTATTTTGTATTTTTTTCAAAATTCCATCATTATATTCTACTCTTTGTAAAATATATGAAGGTATTGCATTTGCAACACCAGTAAATTGTAACATAAATTGCGCAACATATTCTTGAAAATCCTTCAATGAAAGTTTTGAATCCTCTATTAATGTTTTATTCAAATAAATTTGTTGGGCATGATAGCCTTTTATCCATTTCCCTTTTCCATAAATATTATTTAATGCAATGTTTAATAACGACATTGCACCATTTGAATTAAAATAACCTGAAGGCATTTTATTTTCAGATAAAAATTTGGGAGTAGGAGCAATACCTTTGTCTGAAGTTAAAAAAATTAAAACATTTTCTTTTCCTATATAATTCTCAACAAATTTTATAAAATGTGCTATATCTCTATCAAGTCTGAGTAATGCATCTTCAAACTCAATAGAATAATAACCAAATAATTTTCCAATATATTCGGTAGCAGTAAACGAAATCATCAAAAAATCAGTAAAATCATCTTTACCAAGTTCTTCACTTACAATCAACGAAGTAGCAAAATCTTTTAACAAATTATTTCCAAACGGTGTCATTTTTAAAATTTCATAATCATATTTTCTTTTATTTACTTTAGATAATTCAGATATATTATATGGGAAACTATTTTTACCTTTAAAACCTTCTTCGTATTGATTATTATCAGGTAATATAGTATTGTACTTTTCAATAGGGAGCAAAGGTTCCCATATTTTTTCAATATATATATCACTAAATTTTTTATTATTAAATTCGTTAACCCAATCAGGCAAATTATTAATATAGAATGAACTTGATACAAAATTTCCAGTACTTACATCATACCAATATACTGCATTAGCTGTATGACCTCCTCCAAATATAGAATGTGTAGCATCCATTGAGACACTAAATACTTTTGATTTAAAATTGGTAGCTAAACGCAACTCATCGGCAAAAGTTGTTGTTAACAACTTTGATGGGGAATATCTTCCAGCATCATAGCTACCACCAATAGTTTTATAATTCTCATCTTCTATACTACCAATTACATTTTCTTTCAAAATTTCATACCATTCTCTACCAACAATACCATGAACCGAAGGATTTGCACCTGTAAGTATAGTTGCTTGAGCAATACCATCACCCGAAATAAGATAATTAAAACGTGTATATAAACAATTTTTACCATTTTCAGCAAGCATTTTTATTCCCTCTTCACATAAATTGTTATTATATCTTTGAATTATATCGCCCCGCATATTACTTACAATAATGCCTATTACTAATTTAGGTTTTTCGGGTGCCACCTTAACATATTGAGATGTTGCAACTCTGAAAAAAAATAATAACATCAAAATAACTCCTACTTTTTTCATGTTCTTAAAATTTTATCAATAATATGAAACGTATAATATTATTTTTATTTTAGTTTTCAACATTATTTTTTTATTTTTATTTACTTATTTTTTGAAATTTATAACTTCAACAATACATTAAACATTTTTAAATATGGTTTCAAATATTAAAACTAAAAGTTATTTATCAGGGCGCAAAAATAAGAAAAGCAACGATAAACCTTTTCATGAAAAAATTGAATTTTTTTTCGAAAAAAACTTAAAATATATTTTTATCTTTTCTTTATTTTTCATAATTCTTTTTAGTTTCCTGGTCTTTAATTTTAGAATTCATGAAGGAGGTGATGATTCGGGTTATATCGAAATGGGGTATAATTTTATAAAAGGAAAAAGTTTTCCTACGTGGCATGGTGAATTGTATGCAATATTTTTGGGTATATTAATTGGTATTTTTGGCCTCAAATTGTTTATTTTAAAATTATCTTCTTTAATTTTTGTAACATTGCAATTAATATTCATTTTTCTTGCGTTTAAAAATAAAATCTCGTCAATAATTGTTGCCTTTACTTTATTAATAACTTCTACTTGCTATAATATACTTTTTCATGCCAGTCAAACATATAGCGAAGCTATATTTATGTTTTCACAATCTTTATTAGTATATATTATTTTCAAATATTTTATTGATGAAGATAAAACCATATCGCAAAAAAAATTAAACTTTTTTAATTACTTACTTCTTGGGGTTCTTTTATTTATCTGTTATAATCTTCGAAATATAGGTATCTCTTTTACAATAGCACTCATTATTTTTTTAATTTTACAAAAAAAATTTTTAAGTATTATATACACACTTACTTCATTCGTCTTTTTCAATGTTCTATATCAACTTTACAAAAAACTTATCTGGCATACTACCAGTTTATCATTTATTGATCAATTAAATACTATATTATACAAAGACTATTACAATCCTTCGGCAGGTAATGAAAATCTTTGGGGTTTAATTACTAGATTTTATGAAAATGCTAAAATTTACCTTTCATATCATATTTTATCGTCAATTGGTTTTCAAAACCCGGATAATATAACTTATAGCATTATTCCAGCAATTATAATAATTGCTATTTGTATTTATACATTAATTCACAGTTATAAAAACAACAAATACGTATTTTTTCTAAGTTTATATGCTTTTATAGCAATAGGAGCAACATTTATTTCTTTACACCAAATTTGGTCACAAAACAGATTAATAATTATTTACTTACCAATTATTTTAATTCTTATTTTATATGGGTTGTTTGAACTTTCAAAAATAAAAAAATTAAGAATTATATTTTATTTAACATTTTTATCTTTTACCATTGGATTTCTCCAGACAACAAATTTTACCCTCAAATTAGCAAAAGTAAATAGTACCACATTACGTAAAAATCTTGCAGGAGATAAATATTATGGATTTACCCCTGATTGGGAAAATTTTTTAAAAATGAGTGAATGGGTAAGCAAAAACATTCCTGATTCAATAAAAGTTGCCTCCCGAAAACCTTCAATGTCATTCATTTATGGAAATGGTAGAGAATTTTATCCAATCTATAAAATACCAACTATCGAACCAGATAAAATAATTGCAGAACTAAAAAAATACAATGAAAATTTTATATCTTTTAATTTTCTTGATTTTTCAAAAAAAAATATACCCTTAGAAAAAAATATTTTCATTCGTAGTTTTATAACTTATCTTATTGAAAACGACTCTCTTTTATATGGTGTTGCAAATCCTCAAAATTATTATAATGAATACTTAAATATTCTTAAAGAAACTAATGTAAAATATTTTACTAATATCGATAGTCTAATAAATTACTTTAAAATTATTAATCAACCATTTTATGGAATAAGTCCTGATGATCTTTTGATAAGATTAAAAAATAATAAAGTAGGTTATTTAATACTTGCAAGTTTAAGAATTAACCCTAACCAAAAAACTGATCGAATTATAAACACTATTCATCGATATGTTTATTTCATTGAAGCAAAATATCCTGGAATATTTACAGTTGTTCATCAAATAGGCAATTCGACCAACGAACCTTCAATATTAATCAAAGTTAATTATAAATTATACGATTTAAAAAATTACTAATATTCTTTATTATATTTGTAAAAAAATTTTTTTAATGAATTTTATAAGTGATTTTCAAAAAATTGTAAAAGAAATCAAAGCTATAATATTTGATGTAGATGGTGTTTTAACAGATGGTTCAATATATTTATTTTCCACCGAAGAGTTTACCAGAAAAATGAATATAAAAGATGGTTACGCCATACAATATTGTATTAAACAAGGTATTCCTATTGGTATAATATCTGGAGGGAACTCAGATGCCGTACGTAAAAGATTTAATTTACTTGGTGTTACTGATATATATTTTAAATCAACAGTTAAACTTCATGATTATCTTGATTTTAAATACAAATACCAATTAAATGACAACGAAATTGCCTATATGGGCGATGATATCCCCGATTATGAAGTTATGAAATTGTCAGGACTACCAGCTTGTCCTGCCGATGCTGCTAAAGAAATTAAAGAAATTGCAAAATATATTTCACCTTTTAAAGGCGGAGAAGGTTGTGCTCGTGATTTAATTGAACTTATTCTAAAAGCTCAAAATAAATGGATGAATAATAATGCTTTCCAATGGTAAAATATTTTAAATATTTTAAATATTTTTTTCAACTTATTCGCTGGCAAAATTTATTGCTTATATTTGCTACTCTCTATTTTCTCAGATATTTTATCTTTTTACCTTATTTTAATAAAACAGGTTTCTTAATTATTTTTTCCAATAATTCGTTTTTTCTACTTTCAATTGCTACTTTGTTTATTGCAGCTGGTGGAAATATCATAAACGACTATTTTGATCAAAAAATCGATTTTATTAATAAGCCTCATAAGGTTATTATTGGAAAAATTTTTCAACGACGAATAGCTTTATTATTTCATTCTTTTTTTTCTTTTGCTGGTATTATTATTGGTAGTTATGTATCTTTTAAAAATAAATTACCCTTTCATTCATTTATTTTTATATTATCAACAGGATTATTATGGTTTTATTCAACTACATATAAATATCAATTTTTCATAGGCAACTTGATAATTTCATTACTGACTTCTTTTATAACAATTCTTCCTATTGTATTTGATTTTCCCTTAATTTCTAGAATATACGGCAGTCTTCTTGACTCTATGGGATTTAATATTAATAAAATCACCCTTTTTTTCCTTGGATTTTTCTTTTGCTCACTTTTTTTAAATCTTGCAAGAGAAATAATCAAAGATATTATTGATATTAAAGGCGACAAAGTTTTTAAATGTAAAACTTTACCTATTATAATTGGTATTAAAAAGACAAAATTTATTTCTATAATTTTTATTATATTATCTATTATCAGTTTTATTTTTTTCTTTTATACAACTTTCAAAAAAACTATAATTTTAATTTATTCTTTATTATTAATATTTTTGCCATGCATCTTTATTATAATTGAAATTTTTAAAGCCAATCAAAATAAAGATTTCAGATTTATAAGTAATGTAATTAAATTAATATTGATAAGTGGTTTATTAATTGCTATTCCAATCCGATTTTTATATTTAAATTGAATTTAAGCAATATAAAAATAACATTAAATAAAAAAGTAAAATTCAAAATTTTTAAACTTATTAAAATATTTTTTTATTTCGTATAAATATTTACTTTTGTATGGTCAAAAAATTATGAACATGGCTAAAGAAAAAGAAAATATACCTCTTAAAGATGTAGGAAATGTTTTAAGTAAAGTAGAATTGTATATTGAAGAAAATCAAAAAAGTTTAACTATTATCTTAATTGCAATCTTAATAATAATTGCAGCTTTTTTTGCTTTCAAAAACTTTTATTTAATTCCTGCTGATAAAGAGGCTCAGGAAGAAATGTATATGGCAGAAAAATATTTTGAACTCGATTCTTTTCGTTTAGCTCTCGAAGGCTCTCAAGGTAATTTGGGTTTCCTTGATATTATTAAAGATTACCGTCTAACCAAAAGTGCAAATCTGGCTTATTATTATGCAGGTATTTGTTATTTAAATTTAGGAGAATTTGAAGAAGCTATTAAATATCTCAAGAAATTTGATTCTAATGATAAAGTAATAAATACTATTGCAATTGGTTCGATGGGCGATGCATATCTTGAATTAGGTGACAAGAAAAAAGCTGTTGAACTATTTCTTAAAGCAGCAGAAAACATTAAAAATAATATTACATCACCGTTATACCTTAGAAAAGCTGCTCTTGTTTACGAAGATATCAATAAAAATAAAGAAGCCTTAAAACTCTATAAAAAAATAAAAAGCGAATATCCGCGCTCACCATTCGCTAATGATATAGACAAAGATATTGAAAGATTATCTTATCAAATTGAAAAAAAATAATGGCTACTTATCTTAATAATCTTTCTTCATTTCAAATTGAAGAAATAGATATATCTATTTATAAGAATTGTAGGATTGGTATTGTAGTAGCTGAATGGAACAAAGAAATTACGGAGTCTTTATTAAGTGGTGCTTTAAAAACTCTCACAAATTATGGAGTCTCTGATAAAAATATAGTAGTTGCAAGAGTACCAGGTAGTTTTGAACTAACTTCTGGAGCCGTTTTACTCAGTAAAACAGGTGATTTTGATGGTTTAATATGTATTGGTTGCGTTATCCGTGGTGAAACACCTCATTTTGATTATATTTGTCAAGGAGTTACTCAAGGAATAACTTATCTTAATGCAACCTTAAATATTCCTGTGATTTTTGGAGTTTTAACGGTAAATAATCTTCAACAAGCAATTGATAGATCTGGAGGTAAATATGGCAACAAAGGTGATGAAGCAGCCATAGCCCTTTTAAAAATGTTACACCTAAAAAATTTGCTAGAAAAATAAATATCATTTTTTTCGTTCTTTAATAATAGAATATGTGATTATTTAATAATTATTTTAAGTGATTTTTTTGTAAAAATTCTGGAGGTTTTTATTGCAAAAAAAATTCCCTGTAAATTTATTATTAAAATAATACCTATGGAAAAAATATTTTTTATTTTTTTCTTATGTTATTTTTCTCTTTACAAATGCTATTTTTTCCTTATTTCTTTTATCCTTTTTTCATGCAAAAATCTAATTTGACTTTCTAAGACGATTAATATTTATTCAAACTTGAAATAATTTTTGTCAACTGAACGTAATCTTTTGGAGTTAATTGCTCAGCTCTTAATCTCATAAATGGATGATCAAAACTCTCGATTACAATGTCTTTTAAGGCATTTCTTAAAATTTTTCTTCGTTTATTAAATGACTTCTTTACAATTTTTCGAAATAATAATTCATCAAAGTCTATTATTATATCATTTTTCGAGGTTAATCTTATGACAGAAGAAAATACTTTTGGTTGAGGATAAAATACCGTTGGTTTTACATCAAACAATATTTCGGTTACAAAATACGTTTGCAACAATACCGATAAAATTCCGTAACTTTTTTTCCCATATACAGAAACAATTCGTTCAGCAACTTCTTTTTGCACCATTAAAATTGCTTCATTAATATATTCTTTATTATCCAAAATCTTAAATAAAATTTGCGATGATATATTATATGGAATATTTCCTATAATAACTCCTTTTGTTTTTAGATACTGACTTAAATCAATTTTTAAAAAATCATTATTGACAATGTCAACTTTACTACCAAATTTTTCATGCAATATTTCTACTGCACGTTTGTCTATTTCAATAACTATTGGCTTAATATTTCGAGTTTCTATCAAAAAGCTTGTTAATATTCCTGTACCAGGACCAATTTCTATAACTGGTAAATTCAAATCAGACCTTATACTATTAACTATCTTTTTTGCTATGTTTACATCTTTTAAAAAATGCTGTCCGAATCGTTTTCTGGGATTTATTAATTCCATTTTTATTGTAATGTAAAGCGTAAATTAAATCCTATGTTAGTATCAGCAGTAACAAACGAACGCGATGTATGAGGTTTATTAAATGTATGATCAAAAAACAACTGCACATTAAATCTTGGACTGACAGCATAATCAGCTGTCGAATTTACAGTAAAAATTTTCTGTCCCGACAATACTTTAGTTTGTTCAGCTATATTATCAACATTGATATATCTTAAAAATGTTCTACTATCTCTTATTGATAAATCAAAACGTAAGTTTAAATCACTTTTATAAGTTTTATCATTAACTTTGATTACCACATCTTTGAATCTATATCCTGAACCAAATACCAAAGTATTGCTAATATTCTCTGTTAATTGACTATTTGAAAGACTTATAGAAAGTACTCTTGATTTACTTATTTCAAATCTAGTAATCAAATTATTTACCCATGTAACATCAATATTTATAAGCGGACTTATTTTCTCACTTATTGAAACAGTATTTATAAATAATTCAGGATAAAAATTATTGTTTAAATCACGCAAATAGGTCATTGCATCCCTTTCAAAATACAAATCTACATAATTTGTATATGGTCCTACGTTATAAGTCGATTGATATGAATGAGATATATTAACACTTTTACAAACCTTTTCTATAAATTTCAATCTAGTCAAACCATCAATGTTTATTCTCCAATTAGGCATCATAGAAAAAATTCCTGGAAGTGTTTCAAGTGTTATATTTTCAGGACTAATGCCAGTGTAGGCAGAGAGAAAAGCAGGTATAATAACATCAATAGAACTTGGTCCATAGCCCGATGGATAATCATTTTCATGTAATTGTGTTAACATATCAACATATCCAATTGAGCTATTGTTGGTTCTTTTATTATACAATCTCGCCGCTATAATTCTTCTATTTTCTCTAAACTTTTCAAAATATCTCGAATAGTAATAATTTTTTTCATTCATTTTTTCGAAAGCAGTGCCAATTGTGATAATAGATATACTAAAATTACCATTTAATACTTTATTCGAGAAACTATAAAAATTTTTTTCACGGTTATATCGAAAATATTCAGAAAATCCCTCTGTATGATTTCTAAGCGCTGTTAAATCTATTCTAAATCCTCTAAATGGTTCAAATGTGCCTCTTAAGTTAATATTCAACGATTTGTTCATTTGGTAAGGTGTATTGAAAGAAGAGTCTGTTGTCAGCCATCTATTTAAAGCAGCTTTTTTTACAAATGTACTATCTTGCCAACCAAGAATAAAAGGCAAACCTGGCGAACCATAAAACGAATGTGTATTAATACCAAAAACATTAGTTTCGGGCATATAACCAAATATATTGGTACTTCCATTTTTTGAAATTGTAAATGAAAAATTCTTTAATCCTGTCATAAATCTTATAACATTATCATACATAAATACAAATGGATTTTCACCTACAGGTACTTCACCTATCACTTCGATATTTACTTTATCATAATCATTTTCAGTAGTTATCTTTATATTTTTATCATTTAAAATTTCTACTTTAGCTTTTATTTCTAGACCATTTTCATCGGTAACTTTTACATTTATTTTTTGAGTTTTTAAATTATGTTGAATAGTTTTTGCTCTTCCAGCCTTTAAAAAAGTTGTCTTTGTAAATGTTACTTTTTTATAATTTAAATTTGTTCTGCGTGCTAGAGAATTAGAATATTTTTGATTTATTTTCTTTATAAAATTAATCTTATTATAAAAATTGTTTAAACTAAATTGTGCCGAACCTTGAATAGAATTAGAATTTCTTATATAATGACCTAACGAATAACTATTATTAAATACTGGACCTCTACTCCATTCATAAGTCCCACTATATTGCATCGATACATTTATCCAATCTATTGCAGGAATTTTATTAATAGGAACTACATAACTTAAGTTCCACGAATGATTGTAATTTGTATTTCGTCCCCCTTTTAGTATGTTTTGCCAAACTGAATCTTTCCATTCCCTTTTTTCGCCTTGCCTAAACAAATCATACCCTCCTGCTGGTTCATCAATTCTTGCTCTATTAACAGCAGAAAATGATAATCTAAGTGCTCTGGTTAAATCCCATTGTAAATCATAATATCTATTCCATGTAAAATCTTTACTGACAGTTGAATCTATTTTCATTATTCTATCATCAAATATATTCCTTAATTTAATTTCATTATAATACCTATCAAATTCAGTTCTGAAAGTTACTCTATTTGGTAAATAATTAAAATTAAAATCTTTCAAAAGCCTAAAATATTGAGAATTTAGTATTTTTGATTTTCGAAATGGCTCAAAAGGTTTAGCTTTAGTAGTATAATTATATGTTAAACCTAATCGATATCTAATAAGATCATTTCTCTCAACTTTATAATTATAAGATTTAACATCACTATATGCTGCTGTCAATGAAAAATTAGAAGGTGAAACAATATTAAATTTTTTAAAAGTTTTTCCCAATCTCACATTTGTAAAATTAATACTTCGCCGTTGAGTAACATCTTGTGATAATCTTAATATTTTATTTCTTTCTGACTTTGTTTCTGCATTTCTTACCACTTCTTTTAATAATCTATCAGGTTCGCCAGGAAAATATTCAGGATTAACAATAGTTTTCGAAAATCCAAAAAACAAAGGTATAGAGATATTAGATTTCTGAGGAAAAAATTTTCCAAGTTCAAGATTTGTTGATAAATCAAATTGGTTAGTTTCTTCTTTTCTTCGTTCATCTACTTTTTGTTCAATACTCCCAAATCCAGGTTTAATAGTTCTTCCCGCAATCGACATAAAGCCTAGGTTTGCAAGTTTTAATTGCATATTGGTATTTGCACCCCAGCCACCTTTATTATTAATATCTGTTAGTCGCAATTCATTAAACCATATCTCAGCACTTTTAGGCAATCCATCATTCTTATATATATTATCTGTATTTCCAGGATTTCTAACTCCAATCATTATAGTTCTTATATTACTTAAATTAGGAGTACCTCTAACCTTTATCTTATTTTTACCAATGTATTTTTGATATATCTTTAATTTATTATACATTTCAGGATCTTTTCTCATTGCCTCATCTCTTTCAACCTTCAAATCAACAAGCTTATCAAGATCTATAACAATCTCATTTTCTTCAGGCCATACAATTTTTCGGTGTGAATCAGATCCATTATCATATTTACCAGGAGGCGTCAATTTCAAAGGTACTTCTATTTCATAATAATTGTCTTTATAATCAGAACCTATTCTTATAAATGCAGCTAAATCATAATCATTTAAAGGTATTCCAGGAATAGCTTCTGCATGAACAAACATTTTAAGATGTTTGTATTTTCTTAAATCAAGTTCTACATTTTTGTATGCTGCTTTAGCATCTCCATCTCTTAGATTATTAATTTTAAATACCATAGATTGTTCATTCAATTCGGCAAGTTGTGGCTGACTTGGATCGATAACCCTCGAAATACCTGGTGGCAGAATATAATTTACAGGCGTTTTGCCAGCATTTTTCTCAATGTTTACAGTAGATATTTGGAATGACCCATCTTCAATCTCATCTGTCAACGATGGACTTCCTTCCGAAAGATCTTCACGATATTTTCGCCATTCACTTCTTATAAGACGTAGTTCTGCAAATCTTAATATTACACTATCATTGAAATTTTTTAAATACATACGAATAAACCTTATCGACTTAAAATCTTCAATATTGCCATATTTTGACTCCCATTGACTTATAGGTATACGGAAAAGATACCAATCAACGTTTTTTCCTGTAACTTTATCAATTATAAAATTTTTTCCTACCTGCAAATCTTGCTTTCTTAAACTAACTCGATATGAAAAATATGCTTCATTTTCATTTAAATTGTTATCAAGATTTATATCTTCAGCATCGGGCAATGTAGTTGAAGCCTTTACATCTCCACCAGTTTGTTCGGATGTAGGTGAATTACCCTCTACTCCGTTATAATATTTATAACGACCAAGAATATCTGTCTGATTTTCATCATAAAATTTATCAAGATAATACCTGAAATTATCTGCCGAAGGATCTTCTTTAATCTTTTTAAATTTTAAACTGTTTGTATCAACAATTGAAGCCAAGTCGGTTAAATAATCATTAAAAAACTGATTTTCAATATCGTTTCTTACACCATCCAATCCAACATCCTGATATTTTCTTGTTAAGGGATTATTGTCGAATGCATTTACAAGTGATGGACCTTTTGGTACATAACCCCAAACAGTTTTGTCCAAACCATATAAAGAATCGGAAGTCGGCAAACCATTTTCAAACGACTTTCTCGAATCTCTTAAAATATCTTCAGAAATTTCACCTAAATTAAAATAAAGATCACCACCTCTAAGTGGCACACTATCCTCAAAGTAAGGATCCATCAACCAAAATTCAATGTATTCAATATTAGATGTTTCAAAATCTGTTGATGTTTGTAGATCTCGCATAATACCTGCCCACCGTGTTTGAGGATTTTTTAAATAACCATTTTCATCAATACCTGATGATATGCCAGTTATACCTTTTGTATCAAAATTATAAGGTCCTCTCTCTTTGGGATAATAAGCCAAATTAAGTACTGTCAAAGGAACATCAAAACCTGTACCACTTTGCCTTTCTTTATATATTTCAGTTTCTTTAACTTCACGTACATAATTATTATTAATATCCTCATCTCTCAGATGTTTCGGAGCTTGTGATGTCTTTCTTGTAAAAATCGGATCTACATGATACCATGCCAACAATGCACGATTAAATCCATATGCTCTATCATTAATCAACTTCCCTTCGGGAAATTCTTGTGGTGTAGATGCAAGTTTCCATTTATGCATCATTTTCAAATCAATAGGTGTTTCTGAACTTTCAAAATCATCAATATATACAACTCCCCCTTTACCAATTGCTTTTGCCTGTCCTGGCAATAAACCTGCAACTTCAGCTTCAATCGACACCGAAGAAGGTTCTTTGGTTTGTATAAATGGTAATTTATCAATCAAATATGTTAAAAAATTCGATTCTGTCTTATAAGAAGTATTTAATCCAATTATTGTATTTGAAATAGGCTCTTCGCCAATATTCACTTTTTGCGTTAAAGGTCTTTCTGTAAGATTCATTAATGTTGCTCCAACAATAAAATTATCAGAAAATTTATAATCGAGATGTGTACCTATTAAAGTTTTAGTTTGAAAATTAAAAAGAGCATTATTCTCCAATGAAATACTTATAGGTGTTCCTGATTCTAATAAACCTTGATTTAAAATTTTAACCCTTCCAAGAATATAATCTACAGTATAATCAACATTCTCTGTAAGCTGAATACCTCCTGCTGTAACTTTAATGGAACCTTGAGGAATATTCATTGCATTTAATTGTATTTCAGAACTCGAAGCAGATTTGTATGTGCCTTCAATAAAAAATTTATTTTTTTCTGCTATCTGCTTTGCTTTGGTTTGAGTAGAATCATATAATTCCTCAAAAACATATTTATTAGCAATCTTATTTTTAGTTGGATCGCCTCCTGTTATCTTTTTTCTTAAATCAGATCCAAAAGGTTCTACTTCCGGAAAAACTATTCTTCCATTTTCTGGATATATAGTTACACCCTCAATAAAATCAAAAATTCCATCTGGATTAGGTTCATTTCTCGAATCAAGATTATCCAATCGAAGTACTTTCAACAAAATCTGATTATTAAATTGTGGATCAGCTCCTTCTTCTTTAATGTAATTTACAGGAACTCCTGTTTCGTCTTTTCTATACAATATGTCAAGTCTGAAATTATCTCTATTTATCTGATAAGCATTTAGCGAATATACATTCTTCATCATCAACTTCCAGTTCTTTAATTTTGGAGTTAAATTTATGCCTTTGATCAATTTTACAACCAATGTTTGAGGATCAGCTATACCATCTGTGGTTAATTCACCAACTTTATATGTTTTTCCTTTGTATGTATATACATAAGCAACAGCAAGAATTTCATCATTACGTAAAGCAGTATTCAAAGATATATAACCTAATTCTCTATTTACAGTATATTCATTAGGTGATAATTTTCTGGCACTTTCTATCTTTTCATAATGTACTCCCGAAACAAAATTATTTTGCTCATATCTTTTCAAAATATTGTTTATCTCTGAAAAATTTCTAATACCCGAATTAGTTTCAGTAATAAATGAATAAAGAGCATTGGCATCATTAGATACTGGATAGTTTGTTTGATTTACAGGTCTAACAAATTCTACTGGCCCTTGAAAATTTTGTTCGCCATCTGGACTATAGCTTTCACCCAAATCAAGTATTGCCAATACGTGCCTATTATCCGATGTAAAATTACTGGTTTTATTTGTTACCCAAACTTCAATTTGCTCTATTCTAATACCAGAATTCACATATGGCAAATTTTTTAAAGCTTCATTATAGTTATTTCTGAAAAATTGCGACAGAAAAAAATGCCTATTGGCATCATAATCTGTTATATCAATTTTAAATTCTCTGACCTGCGCTCCTCCTTGTATGTTAATCGTTGATGATTCTCCTTTCTGGTGACTAAAAACATTGGTAATATATAGCTTACCAAATTGTAATTCTGTTTTAATACCAAATAAACTTTGACTACCATTTATTAAAGTTCCTGGTAATGGAAATGATATATTCCCTGCTTCAATTTTCTTTATTATTTCATCTTCTTTACCTGTATATTCTAATTTTGTTCTATTTTCAAAATCAAAAGTTGCCTCTGTATTATAATTCAATCCAAGTTCCATTTTATCTCCTATCGATCCTGTAACATTCATCTGTATTTTCTCTTTAAATGTAAATGCTCCTACTCTTCTATTACGCACTGATAATATAGGATTGTCATTACGCGATATATTATAACCAAAAATCAATTCTGCTGATCCTTGAGGTGTTATATTTATCGCCTCCGCACCAAAAACTTTATCTAAAGCTTCTCCTAATCGAATTGATCCTACAAAAGGAGTTGTTTTTTGACCTTTGTTTTCATTAATTTTCTCCATCCAATAATTCTCTCGTTGAACTCTATTTTCATATTCATAAAATTCTTTAAAAGACATTGCCAACGGACGTTTATAATCAATCTTTCCTACTTTCTCATACAAAATATATTGATTATTATCAGGATCATAATCTATGTATGAATTAATATTCGAAGGCTTATTAAGATATAATTTTGATTTATTTCTTTCTGGTAATGGCACTAAGTTTTCTTCAGGTAATGGAAATTTAATATACGAAGTATCTCTTCTCGAAATTACTTCTTTATCCTGATTATCAACAATAGGTGGTTGTAATTGATGACTCAAAATTAAAGTCATTCCAGCAGATGAAAAACTAACAAATAAAATTATTAATGTAAAATTTTTAATATTTTTTAATTTATTTGTTCTCACTTGTACAAAATGTTGTTTTACAAATATTTTAAAGCTTTCTTTATAAGTTCTTCAATTGTTATTTCAGGCTCTGTTGACAATATTTTACTAATAACTTTTTCAGCCATCGATTTTGAAAATCCTAAGCTATTTAATGCTAATAACGCTTCATTTTTTAATGTATTGTTTACAACTTTAAAAATTTCAGTAGTTGCAGATTCTTTGGTCAATCTATCTCTCAATTCTACAACAATTCTCTGTGCTGTTTTTATACCAATCCCCTTAATGCTCTGCAAAAAATTAATATCTTCATTAATTATAGCCCTCTGTATTTCTTGATAGGGATACGAAGAAAGAATCATCCTTGCAGTATTAGCACCAACGCCACTAACAGAAATTAAATTTTTAAATATTTCCCTTTCCTGTTTTGTATAGAAACCATATAAAAAATGAGCATCTTCACGAATAATTTGATGCAAGTATAAAATTATATCTTTCTGATTTTGAATTTGTGAAAATGTCGAAAGTGATATATTAATGTGATATCCTATGTTATTTGTTTCAACTATAACATATGCAGGGTTTATTTCAATTATTTTGCCCTTTATATAATCAAACATATTTTAATTATGTAATCAATTATTAACCTTTTTGTATAAAGGATTTTTATTTATTTCTTTTGTAATCAACCGATTTTTAAATATATCACACGCCAGATACAAAGCTTTTCTAAATGAATCGGGAGAAGCTTCACCTTTACCAGCAATATCATACGAAGTACCATGGGCTGGAGATGTACGTACAACTGGCAAACCAGCAGTATAATTTACCCCACCTTCAATCATCAAAGCTTTAAAAGGTATCAATCCTTGATCATGATACATGGCAAGTACTGCATCAAATTTTTTATATTGAGCTGCAACGAAAAAACCATCTGGTGAAAAAGGTCCAAATGCTTGTATACCTTGACTCTGAGCTTCCTCAATTGCAGGACCAATTATAGTTTGTTCTTCATTACCAAGCAAACCTTCATCTCCAGCATGCGGATTCAAACCCAAGACTGCTATCTTAGGCTTGCGAATTAAAAAATCTTCAATCAAACAACTATTTAGTATTTGTATCTTTTTCAATACAACATCTTTAGTAATAAAATCGCTTATTTTTGACAACGGTATATGTTCTGTTACAACTCCAATCCTCATTACTTCATTAATCATTAACATCAATACTCCTGAAGCCGAAAATACATTTTGTAAATAATCAGTATGACCCGAAAAATTAAACTTTTCATTTTGAACATTGAATTTATTAATTGGTCCTGTTACAAGAACATCTATTTTATTATTTATCAAATCATTAACGGCTCTTTCCAATGCTATTATTGCTGCTTCTCCAGCTTCTTTTGTTGACTTTCCAATTTCTACTCTTATTTCATCGTCAACACAATTAATTAAATTAGCCCTTTTATGATTAGCTTCTTCAGGACTCTTTATGTTGTTAAAACTAAAATTTGTGATATTTAAAAGTTTTCTATGATATGCTGCGACTTTAGCAGATCCATAAAGAATGGGAGTACAAACTTCAAAAATTCTATTATCTAAAAGTGTCTTCAGAATTACTTCATAACTTATACTGTTAATATCACCATGTGTAATACCTACTTTTATCTTTTGTTGTCTTTGTACCTTTTCTTCTTTCATATTTTAAAAATAAAATTATATCATGGGGCTAATTTAATAAAATTCTAAAACATTATTTAAAAATTATCGTTTAACCTTATTTCTTGTTTATTTAATATAAAAAGTTTTACTTTTTTCCACAAAATTTGTATATTATTAAATAAAAAAATTATGTTGTATAAAAAAAATAATTTTGTACCTTTGCGTTATAAATTGGTCGCGTGGCCGAGGGGTGAGGCAGAGGTCTGCAAAACCTTGTACGGCGGTTCGAATCCGCCCGCGACCTCTTACATAATCCCCCAAATTATATCCTTTAATTCTTCTTCCTTACAAATTATTATCAAATCCTTTATTAAAAGGTTGTTATAATGAAAAGATTAAAGAAATATTATAGTATTATTTTTTTAGACATTTTAACACTATTAATGGGTTTTATTTTATCAATATACATTAAAAATTCGAACCAATTTTATTACTACTTTAATAAATTGCTAAATCCTTTTATAATTTTTGCATTTATTTGGTTAATTACTTCAATTGTATCTAATAAGTATTTTTTTTTCTTCCAAAGCAAAAAATTTATTACAATCATAAAAATAATTACCTGTAACTTTATTGCCCTTGCATTAGCGGTAACTATAATGTACCTTCTTAGAACAACTCAATTTCCTAGAACCATCGTGTTCGGTACAGTAATTTTTGCTACCTCTGTAGAAACAGCAATACAACTTATTTATTTACTGATTTTTACAAATATTATTGAACCACACAATAATGAAAATTTTAATATAAAATTTTCAAAAGAAATTTATGAATTGTTACTGCCTAGAAATAAAGAAAATAAATCTTCTTTATCTATTTTACGCGAAACAAAATTACTATCGCACATTGACAAAAAAGTTTTTGAGTTTATTTCAAACCATATTGATATTAATGACAAAAAAACTATTTTCGTCGATACTTCTTCGCATTTTAATATCGAAATGCTTTCCTCATCAAATCTAAATGCAATCATAAATCTCAAACGAATTAATGACATAAGATATATAAATAAATTTTTTGAGGCAGTAAATAAAAAATTAGTTAAAAGAGGTATCATCATTGGCAATGTAGAAACCAAAGATCAAAGGAAAAAAAGAATATTAAAAAAATTTCCTCCAATTATTAACTATCTATACTATTCTATCGACTTCATTTTTAAAAGAGTTTTTCCTAAATTTAACTTAACTAAAAAATTTTATTTTTATATCACTAAAGGACAGAATAGAGTAATATCCAAGGCAGAGACTTTTGGAAGATTGATATCATGTGGTTTTAGAATAATTGATGACAAGGAAATAAATGGCTTGCTTTATTTTGTTGCTGTAAAAGAAACCGACCCCCTATATCCAAAAGAACCAACTTATGGTGCTTTAATTAAACTGAAAAGAATAGGTAAAAATGGTAAAATTATAAAAGTTTATAAATTTCGCACTATGCATCCTTTTGCTGAATTTTTACAAGAATTTATATATCAAAAAGAGGGACTTGATACAGGAGGAAAGTTTAAAAACGATTTTAGAATTACAACATTAGGAAGATTGATGCGTAAATTATGGATCGATGAACTACCAATGTTAATAAACTTGATTAAAGGTGATTTGAAATTAGTTGGTGTTAGACCTATTAGCAAACAATATTTTGAACTATACCCTCCTGAAATGCAAAAAAGAAGAATAAAATACAAACCAGGTTTAATTCCTCCATTTTATGCAGATCTTCCTAAAACATTAGATGAAATAATAGAATCAGAAAAAAAATATTTAGATCAATATGATAAAAATCCTTTTTTAACCGATTTGAAATATTTTTTTATTGCTATTTTTAATATAATTTTTAAAAAAGCACGAAGTAAATAAACCTTTTAAACTACCAGATTATATGTTAAAACCAAAAGTAACATTATTATTTTATTTGATTTTTTCATTAATAAAACCATTAAAATCACAAAATGTTTTTTATTCAATTAAAAACTATAGCACATATGAATTTCTTGAAGAAATGGCAAATTTGAAAATAATAGAAATCAATTCTGCAGTCAAACCATTCTCAAGAATTTCTATATTATCTAAATTATTGGAAATTAAAACTAAAGATTCTTTGTTGAATATTAGACAGAAAAATCAACTTTACTTTTTTTTTAAAGAATTTAATAAAGATTTAACAAATTGTTGTAAAAAAAATCGAATTATTTTAAATAAATCAAAAAATAAAAGACTAGATGCTGTTTTTTATAAGGATTCTATTTTCACGTTTTCATTAAATCCCATTGCAGGTTTTCAATATTGGAAAAATGAAAATGGTGAAAATTATCATCGATGGAATGGTGCTGAAGCTTATGCATATATAGGCAAAAATTTAGCGCTTTATGCAAGCCTTAGAGATAATTATGAAAAAATTCCTTTGTCAAATAAAGACTATCTCGATAAAACCGATGGTGCTAATCTTAAAAGTAAAAATGAATATAGCGAAATGTATGGAGGAATTACTTATTCATGGAAATACGGATATATTGCTCTTATAAAAGACAGATTTGCCTGGGGCAACTATTCTGAGTATCCATCAATTTTTTCGTATAAACCACCTTCTTTTGCACAACTTAAGTTTAACTTAAAACCAGTAGATTGGGCAGAATTAAATTATTTTCATGGATGGTTGATTTCGGACATAATAGATAGCTCACGTAGTTATTATTTTTCAACTATTTCACAAACATACAGCAGACTTGTTCTTCGCCCCAAATATGTTGCTGCAAATATGATTACCTTCAAATTTATAAAAAATGTATTTTTATCTGCCGGAAATTCAATTGTCTATTCGGATAATAATATTAATCCTGCATTTTTTATACCCGTGATGTTTTTCAAATCAATAGACCATACATATGGAGGATCTCAAAGTAATTTTATTGGACAAAATTCTCAAATGTTTTTTGATATTAGTATCAGAAAATTAAAATATTTTCACATTTATGCTACTTTGTTTTATGATGAGTTATCGGTTTATAGAATTTTCAAAAACAATGAATATAATTTTTATAGTATAAAAGCAGGTTTACAAATTGTCAATTTAATAAATAACATATTTGTTGATATAGAAGCATATAAAGCTAATCCTTTTGTTTATAAACATCCTATTCCTACAACTACTTTTGAATCAAATAGTTTTAACATGGGACATTATATGCAAGATAATTCAAGAATGATTTATGCTGATCTCAAATATATACCTTTTAAAAATATTCAAATAAAATATTACTTTTCATTTGCTCAACATGGTCCGTCGTATGATACACTTGTTAACAATAGAGAAAAAATACCTTTTATGGAAAAAATAGAATGGGAAAGAAGAATTCATGGAATAGTAATTAATTTTCAGATAATAAATGATTTATTTTTGAATTTTGAATATATAAATTCATCAGTCTTTGGTGATCAAAAAAAATATTCACATCCTTTATTTTATAATAATACAAACACAATTTCATTTTCTATAAATTATGGCTTTTAATACTTTTTCTTTTCAATATCATCAAGAAACTTTTTTACAATAAATTTAATAGTTTCACTTATTGGTATAAATTCATAATTAATAGCTTTTTTAATTTTTTCATTTGAATAATAATTTTTTTGCCTTGCAAGTTTAAGTGATTCAGGTGTCAAAACTGGCATCTTTTTAAAAAAAAGCCATAATGCATATTCAAGATTACTTATTAACTTTAGAATAAAATCATTTGCTTTAATACTTATATCGATTTTACCCATTTCATTCATTATCATTCTAAGAATATCTTTCAACGAATAATTTCCTTCTGATAATATAAATCGTTCGCCTTTGATATCTGAATTCATTAAAATTATAATAATATTTACAACATCACGAACATCAACAAAACCAGTTACTCCATCTGTATAAAATCGAAAACCTTTATATATTCTTTTTAAAGCCATACCAACTCCTTTATTATCCCAAAAACCAGGTCCTAAAACTACAGCAGGATTAACAATTACAGCATTAAGTCCTTCTTCTATCCCTCGCCAAACCTCAAGTTCTGCAAGAAATTTACATTTAGCATATATAGTACTATCATCTTCAATTGTTAATTTCGAATCTTCTGTTATAATGGTTCCATTATCTGGAATTCCTAAACTTGCAATTGAACTAATATGCACAAGTTTTTCTATTTCTCTGTTTAAACAACAATTTACAATATTTTTTGTACCTATAACATTTACATTATACATTACATCTTTTTGAAACTGATTGTAACTAACTACCCCAGCACAGTGATAAACTTTTTTAATATTTTCAAAAGTTTCATATAAATCATAATAATCTAGAATATCAACATCAACCCACTCTATTCTTTTGAAAAGTTTTTCTTCATTATCTGTATAATAACTAAAAACTTTTTTTACATTATTAATATTACTATTTTTTCGTTTGATAGCTTTAACTATCAAATTATCATTATCATGCAACAATTTAAATAATAAATGGGAACCTATAAGTCCAGTACCTCCAGTTACTAATATCATAAAAAATATTTTAAAACAAATCTATATTTTTTCTATGAAAAATTTTCAACAATTTACTTAAATATACTTAAATTTGAAAAAAATATTAATATGTTTTCAGGTATAGTTGAAGAAACAGCTATTGTTACTAATCTTTTAAGAGAAAATGAAAATCTTCATATTACTCTTACATGTTCTTTTGTAAAAGAGCTAAAAATAGATCAAAGTATTTCACATAACGGAGTTTGCCTTACAGTTGTAAAAACTACAGATAAAGATTATACAGTAACAGCTGTCAAAGAAACTCTTCAAAAAAGCAATCTTGGTTTATTAAAAATTGGCGATAAAGTAAACATTGAAAGAAGTTTGAAAATAGGTGATCGACTTGACGGTCATATAGTACAAGGGCATGTTGATCAAACAGCAATATGTACAAAAGTAATCGAAACAAACGGAAGTTGGTATTATACTTTTGAATACGAACCACTTAAAGAAGATTATATAACTGTTGAAAAAGGATCTATTACAGTGAATGGGGTTAGTTTAACAGTAGTAAATTCACGTAAAAACTCTTTTGATGTTGCAATAATACCTTATACTTACCAAGTAACAAATTTTCATGAAATAAAACCTGGAAGCATTGTTAATCTTGAATTTGATATAATTGGAAAATATATTACCAAAATTGTTAAAGAACAACTTGGTAGTTATAAATTTTAACTAATATTTTCTGACTTTCTTTTAATTAAAACAACTGCAAAAGCAGCAGCTCCTTTTTCGCTACCAATGAATCCTAGTTTTTCAGTAGTTGTTGCTTTAATGGATACATAATCTTCTGCTATATTAAGTAACTTTGAAAGAATATGCTGCATTTGTGGAATGTAATCCTGAATTTTTGGTTTTTCAAGTGAAACCATACAATCAACATTATGAACAACATAACCATTATTAAGCAGCATTTGAACTACTTCACGCAATAATACCTTACTATCAATACCTTTAAATCTTTCGTCGGTATCAGGAAAATGATAACCAATATCACGTAAATTAGCAGCTCCAAGCAAAGCATCACAAATGGCATGTATTACAACATCAGCATCCGAATGCCCCACTAAACCTTTTTTATAAGGAATTACAATTCCTCCAAGTGTTAACTTATATCCTTTTTCCATTTTATGGACATCGTACCCAAAGCCTACTCTTAATTCTTGCATAATTTTATTGTTTTTTATTCTTTGGTGAATCAAAATCTGCTGCAATCGAAAAACGTATTGTATTGGCAAGTGGATTATTTCTCCCTGAAGTCGGTACTAAATATGAAATATCAATATTTATTAAATTTAATTTAAATCCAACCCCTATTGTAAAATATTTTCTATTTCCTTTTGTTTTATGTTCATTGAAATGTCCTGCTCTTAAAGCAAACTGATTTAAATACCAATATTCAATGCCTCCAGAAAACATTAACTCATGCAGTTCTTCTTTAAAGCCACCAGGAGCATCATAAAAAGATTGAATCCAACTCAAAGGTAATGAATTTGGTGGCGTTTTTCCATAAATTAATGTATCTCCTACTTTTTTTATAGGTGTAGGTACAAGAAGCTTGTTAACATCAAGACATAAACTCAATTTGTTATAATCATCCATATCTATTGTAACCCTTCCCCCAATTCTCATATTTGCAGGTATAAATTGTTTCTCCGAATCTTCTGAGTATGAAATTTTTGTGCCAAGATTTGTAAAAGCAATACCCCATGCATATTCACCTTTTTTCTCTGATAATGTAAATGCCTTCTGATAATATGCTGATAAATCAGCAGCAAATGAAATACCTGGATTGTATTGAGAACCTGTATAAGAAACCCCACCTCCGGTAATATCTGACCTGATAAACCTGAGTGTTAATGCACTAGAAAATCTATCAGTAAATTTCCTTGAATATCCCAAATCAATTGCAAATTCGTTGGGATTATACCTCCCAATATCGCCTCCAAACTCATCTGTAAATTGTATATCACCTAAAGAAAAAAAGCGCAAAGAACCACTTATTACTTGTAGTTCATCAAGACAAAAATAACCTGTTAAATAAGCAAGATTAATATCATTTACCAGATTTCTTAACCAAGGAGTATATGATATTGAAATACCTATCTTCTTTTTAATAAATGCATATTTTGCTGCATTCCAATGTTGAGAATAAATATCTGGTGAGGTAGCAACACCAGCATCCCCCAATCCACCACCTCTTGAATCAGGAGCTATGGTAAGAAATGGAACTGTTGAATGAATAGGGTTGTTTTCACCACCTAATAACTCAGATACATGAATTTGTGCATTGCTTTGATAAGCAAATGTTATCAGAAAAAATACAATCGTTGTGATAACTTTTTCTTTAATTATCATAATTAAATTTAATTTTATTCTTTTCATAAACAAAAATATAAATTATTAACATTTTAAAAATATAAAATTTAATTAATCAATAATTTTGAATTATAAATAGTATGATATCCATCGTTTGTTTTTAATTCTATTTGATATAGATAAATACCTTTATTCAGCTTTACACCATTAAAATTAGTACCATCCCAAAAAATTGGGTCAATTCTGAAACCATTGCAATAAAATTTCTTTGTTAATATATTAATAATTTTTCCTGTTATATCATAAATTCTTATTTCTACATTAAACTCTTTACCAGGCATGTTATGTTCAAACACAAATTGCGTATAATTATCAAATGGATTTGGATAATTATATGCATTGCTTATAATTATATCATTATTTGAAACCACATAAAAATCAATACTTTTTTCAGATGAATTATTAAATATGTCCCAAGCTTTTACTGTAATTTTATGATAACCTTCTTTTAATCCCGATAAATTATACCGTACTTCGCCTTCATTGTATTTGTTTTCATAGTTATAATAATAGTTATTTAACACTATAACATTCCTATAATCGTCATCAAGATATGCAATCAGATCGTGTCCAATACCATTACCCGTAGTATTGATGCCATAGTTATCTTTTAATTTAACCAATAAAACAGGTGAAGAATTTGTTATACCACCAGATTTAAAATTTGTATCGTTCATATAGATTTTTATTTCAGGACCTTCTGTATCTTTTATATTGTTATTATCCGATGAACCTATCAATAACTTAAAATATCCTCCCGCATAATTATTTAATGAATCATATGCAAACATAATAATTCTACCAGTATCAACTCTATAATCAATATCTTTTGGAATGTATAATGAGAAATCAAATTTTCCGTTTTTTACTATAGAAACTCCTTTAAATATTATATTTTCTTGTACTTGAAATGAAAATGGAGCACCACCATCATTGGCAAGGGTAACTAAATTTTTAGGTTTATCAAGTATAGTAATTTCAACTTTACCATTAAAATTATTTAAACATTCACCTTCATCATTTGTAATACTTCCCTTAAAATTAAAATAACCGTAAGCTTTTAAAGTATCATTAAACAATTCTACAGAACTTTCATTTATTGTATCTATAATAATTTTGCTTACCGAGAATCTTAAATCTAGAGAAGGATCTCCTAATAATATATAATACAACTTGTTTTGATCTATACCTATACTATTTTTAGCATTCATAATGATTTCTCCTAATCTCAATTTTTTCCCATCTATTTTTTTGAAACAATTTTCATAAAACTTTCTATTCAATGCATAATTCAATGACGATAGAGCTACTCTTGTTGTAGACCACATGGCTATTGCCCCTCCATAAGGATTCAACAAAGCCATTTCTCCACCCGATCGAATTTCTGAAATTTTATCATTTACTATCGATACATTATCAAATCTTGAAAATTCGCATGTAGAGGCAATAAAAAATGGTAATTTATAATTATTTCTTAAAGCTAATAAATCGTTATACGAAATTATTCTTTCTTCTGCTAACCCTGTTTCTAATCCATGACCAACATAATTTAAAATAAGCATCCCTTGAAAAAAACTCTCTTGTAAAGATCTATTAGCTTCGGGATATCTTTTACCAACCGACGAAGATTCCTGTTTATAAGCATCAAGCAATATTTTCTTTACAAAGTATTCAGGATATTTATTAATTACATAATCTGCCAGTTGATTAGCTTGATACATATGTAAATTATTATCTTCATCGTCACCAATAAATACAATGGTATTTTGCCAACCTCCTTTATCTTTACCCAAACTATATTTTATAATTTTGTCTACCACTCCTGCAGCAGTTACAGTATCGCCAACAGGAATTCTTCCCACAGCAATATCAAGCATATAGTATTGAAGAGAATCAATATTGCCCTCGTTTTCATCAAGAAAACCATAAAAATCATCAGTGGTATATGAACCATAAACCTCCAGTGAAGCTTTTGATTGAATAGTTGGAATAAAATTTGTATTACCCTGTTTATCAAATTTATTTGCAAACGATCCGTCGCCAAACAACAATAAATATTTTAGCTTTTTCTTATTTTTCAAATACAGCATTCTAACAAAATCTCTTATTGCAGTTGCATCTCTTACTCCCGACGAAAATTCGTTATATATTTGCTCTGTTGTTACTAAAGCTACATCAAATTTATCAAAATCTCTACGAAAATTTGCAAGTCTTCTAGCTTGATTTATAAAATTAGGGTGAGTAACTATTATCAAATCAGGTGTTTCTAGAGAATGAAGATTTTGATTCTCAACTTTTCCAACAAATTCAACACTTTCTTTTATATCATCTTTTCTGAAAGCAACAAAATCACGTAACCTACCTGTTGTTACTTTAAAATAAGCCTTGCCAGAATTATATCTGTATTTAATCTCCTTTATATTATTAATGTCAGTAATATCCCATACTATCAAATCATCAGTAACATTATCGATAACAAATTCAGAAAATTTATGCTTTATTGATTCTAGACTCCTGAAAAATAAAGGATAACCATTATAAATAAGTTTTCTTTCATAATTTAAATATATATAATCAAGATAACCTTCATCTGTAAATTGAGTACCATCATATTCAATATTCAATTTTAATGTATTTCCAGAAATTTTAAATTCTTTATAAAAATTCCTTTCACGAGCATAAATTCCTGTAAAATCCGAAAAATTAACACTCGCAATTGATAACGAAGAAAGAAAATTATCGTTTATATAAAACCTAAAAGTTCGTGTTGATGATGACCTACTAACTAAATTAATCATCATTTTAATATTTGATAAACCTGTATAATTTACCAAATCAAATGTTTTTTGAAAATTAGTTATTATTTTTTCACCCACCCATTGCATTCCAGAACCAATCAAATTATATAAATCATTCTCATGATATAAATACTCATCAAAAGATGTTATAACTATTTCTGGAATACTATCTATCTCATTTTCTTTTACGATTTCTTTTCCTTTTTCTGAAGTTACAGTTAAAAAATAGCTTATGTAATCTGAATATGGATGAATCTTAGGAATTAACATATTTCCATTATACATAGTTGTAACAGGACCTTCAGCATAGAAAATAATATAATCACCCTTATTGAAAACACCATCACTACCTTTTTCAATAATTATAGGTACTTCCTGCAAATCTCTTTTTCTAAATTCTTTATTACTTGATGGCAATGCATTACCTCCATTTCCATATATTCTTATATTATCAATGTTTATCAATCCAATATTTTTTAATTCTTCGTATGATATTTTATATAATCCTTTTTTAAAAATTTTAAATTTATACCATGTCCCCTGGCTTAGAACAGAATTTGTAATACTCTCTTCTAACTTCGATCTTTCTTTTAAAGAAACCTCATTTTTGTTGATATATCTTATTGTTAAAAAAAGTTTTTTTATTCTCTTTATATTATTACCTTGTTTACTTAAAGGTAAAATCTGAAAAACCAACTGCTCTGTCTTATTATCACTCATTTTAAATATTTTATAAGAAAATTCTTCTTCTAATTGATCTACTTTTATATATTCTTTATAATCATCATATTTTATAATATCATACTGTATGCTATCAATTTTAATATCAACAGGATTAAAATTTCCAATCGATGAATATATCTTATTATAATAAGGTAAAAATGTAAAATGATCAGGATAAATAGCATCTTCAAAATAAAGTACTATTTTTTCGTTTGCACCAATATATATTTTATTTGTTTCCCAGTTAAAATTTATAATATCTTTATACAACTGCGAATGACAATACGAATATATTTTTATCATCAATAACAATAGCAAAACTTTTTTTCTCATTTTTTAACCTCTCTTAACAATATTTATTATACAAATATGTTTTATAAAAGTAAAATGTTTTTTTATATTGCTAAAAATAACAAAACGTTTTAATGAACAAAATATTTTTTAAAATATTTGTGGTTTTTTGCATAATATTTTTTGACATTTCGAACTTAAAGTCTCAAAACGATGTATTATTTTCAAATTTTTTACTCAACATATCTTTAAATTCTCCATCCAATTTATCATTAAACAATAATCCATCAATAATACTTACTTATAGAAATCATTATCCAGCTCTTTCTTCTGCTTATACAACATATGTTTTCCAATATTATCACTTTTTCGATAAATTAAATAGTGGAATATCTTCGGGTGTTATGAATGATATACAAGGCTCTGGCATTTTTCAAATTTTTTGTCCTTTCTTTTCTTACAGATATTTAATAAATCTTAATGAATCATTTAAAATAGCTTCAGGTATTCAATATATGCATATTGTTAAAAAAATAAATAGTTCAAAATTAATTTTTGAAACTGATTTAACAGGAGATATTAATGATTATGATCTTAAATACAATACAACGATACCAGATTTTTCTGTTGGACTATCAATTTTTTATAAAAAATTTTTTTCATCAATTTCATTTTTCCATTTATTTTCAGTTAATTCAACTGAGAATATTCCATTAAGATTTTCTTTTTCTGGGTGTTATACAGATATTTTTGATAAAAATAAAACAATTACAACAGCATTTAAATTTGACTTTCAAGACAAATTTAAAACTTTAATATATGGAACAAAAATACAATACAATATATTTACTTTTGGAAGCTGGCTTAGAAATAATTTACCATTTAATTTAGATTCCTGGAGTATTATGTTAGGAATAAACTTCATTTCATACAATATTTTTTATAATTTCGACGTTAATTTAAAAAAATTTGCTAACTTTAATTCTGGTTTTTCATGTCATGAAGTAACTTTTTTATATGAATTCAAGTATAATAAAAATAAAAAGAAAAAAATTGAAAAATTGAAATGTCCAAAAATTGTTAATTAAAAAAATATTTTTATTATATTTATATAGTTTTTTATAAAAAATTTTAATTTTGAATAATTAAAATTAAAAAACATGATTAGAAAAGTTTCAATTCTTATACAGGGAGCTTTAGCAGCTTTAATAATTTATTCTTGCGGTGGAGGTGGCAAAAATGTATCCCCTACTACGGGATGGCCATATAGAAATCCAGATTTTGGTGGTTTTGAAGTAAAATATGCTGTTGAACAAGAAACAGGGCCAGGTCTGGTATTTATCGAAGGTGGTACATTTACAATGGGTAGAGTTGAACAAGATTTATTGTACGATTGGAATAATGTACCGCGAAGAGTTACAGTTTCTTCATTTTATATGGACCAAACAGAAGTTAGAAATGTTGATTACCGTGAATATTTGTACTGGATAAGAAGAGTATTTACAGACTATCCTGAAGTTTACAAAAAAGCACTACCCGACACATTATGTTGGCGAAGACCTATGGCATATAATGAACCATATGTTCAATATTATTTCCGCCATCCTGCTTACAACGATTATCCAGTAGTTGGTGTTACCTGGCTTCAAGCAAATGATTATTGTGAATGGAGAACCGACAGAGTAAATGAAATGATTTTAATTCGGGAAGGATTTTTGAATCCAGATCCTAATCAAACTGGTGCTAATAATTTCAATACAGAAGCTTATCTTGCAGGACAATACGAAGGTTTAGTTAAGAAAAACATTAAATCTTTAGATCCAAAAGTTGAATATCGCAAACCTGGTCTTGAAGATGGTATATTTTTACCAAAATATCGTCTCCCGACAGAAGCTGAATGGGAATATGCTGCACTTGCTTTAATAGGTAATACTTACGATGAAAGAATATACGAAAGACGTCAGTATCCATGGGATGGTCATAATGTAAGAAATAGTTTAAAAAAATATCGTGGACAGATAATGGCTAACTTTGTTAGAGGAAGAGGCGATTATATGGGAGTAGCTGGCGATCTTAATGACAACGCCCCAATACCTGCCCCTGTTTATTCTTACTGGCCTAATGATTATGGTTTATATTGTATGGCAGGAAATGTTAATGAATGGTGTGCTGATGTCTACCGTCCTCTATCTTTCGAAGATTTTGAAGAACTTAATCCATTCCGTGGAAATGTATTTATGACAATGGTCACAGACGAAGAAGGTCGTCCAGCTGAAAAAGATAGCCTTGGTAGATTAAGGTATCGTCCAATTTCAGAAGAAGAAGCAGCTGGTAGATGGAATTATAAAAAAGCTTATTATAAAAACTATAAAGATGGTGATTATGAATCTAGTCTTAATGAATCACTTAGTTGGACCGTAGAAAATAAAACACAGGAACTTAATTCAGAAAGAATGTATATAACAAAAGGAGAAAACCCCTCGACATTAATAAGTGATAAATCAAGAGTTTATAAAGGTGGCTCATGGAGAGATAGAGCATATTGGTTAAACCCAGGTTCGAGAAGATTTCTTGATGAAGATCAATCGAGAGATGATATTGGATTTCGCTGTGCTATGACACGTGTAGGAAGTCAAGGGGGAATAACACCAAAGAAGAAAAAATAATATTTTCTAACTCATCTTCATAAAAGGCTGTTATTAAATAACAGCCTTTTTTTATTTCTTTTTTTTCTTTGCATAAATATATAATGCATGATGTGATGGTTCATAGCCAGCAAGCTCACATGCTGTTTTTATTATATCCTGCAAACGGGGATCACAAAATTCTACTACCTCGCCCGTCTCTAAATCAATAATATGATCGTGTTGCATACAATTAAATGCTTTTTCATAATAAGTAACATTTTTTCCATATTGATGACTTTTTATTAAATTACAATCAAGCAACAGTTCAATAGTATTATACACCGTTGCTCTACTAACCCTAAATGACTTCTTTTTCATCTTTGTATATAAAGTTTCAGCATCAAAATGTCCTTCTTGTTGATATATCACCTCAAGAATAGCATACCGTTCAGATGTTTTTCTTTGTCCTTTTTTTTCTAAATATTGAGTAAAAATAGCTTTAACCGTCTCAATCAAATTACATTCCATTATTTATTTTTTTAATATAATTTATTTTAAGTATTAAATATAAAAATTTTTATAATTAAATGATCAAAAAAGTATACTAAATAAAATTAATATAAAACTAAATATATTTTATCCTAAATTAAACAATTATGTTAAATAATGTTAATTTTGTAATAATTTTTTCTAACATCATCAAATAATTTTTTGCTTATATTTATTTTAATTTCTTTGTTTTTTTATTAATTAATTTTTATTAACTTTATTTTAATATAAGTGGTATAAATATTTTTTAATACAAAATGAATGACAATAAAAATTACAACATTCTTGTTATAGATGACTCAACTACTAACATTGTACTTCTTGAGGCTATTCTAGAAGAAAAAGGCTATAATATTCATAAAGCCCTAAGTGCTAAAGAAGCTTTTGTAATAATTGCTAAAAACAAAATTGATTTAATCTTACTAGATCTGTTAATGCCTAAAATTAGTGGTTTTGATTTTTTGGAAGAAATAAGAAAGAACAAAAAAACCAAAGATATTCCTGTAATTGTCGTTTCGGCACTGACCGAAGAAAATACTATTGATAAAATCATGAAAATGGGTGTCATCGATTTTGTAAAAAAACCTATTGATATTAATTATCTTGTTGACAAAGTTGAAAAAATATTACATGGTAATTAAGATCATTGAACAATGTTATTGCACAAAAATATTAGAATAGAAGGAAGAGTTCAAGGAGTAGGTTTTAGATATTCGGCATTTCACAAGGCAAAAGAATTAAACCTTAAAGGATATGTTAAAAATCAACCTGATGGTTCAGTATATGTCGAAATAGAAGGAGATGAAGATAGTATTAATAAATTTATTTTATGGTGCTATCAGGGACCACCAATGGCTAAAGTTACTAATGTCTACATCTCTGATGGTATCTTACGATACTTTAATTCTTTTGATATTAGATAATTTTTTATTTAAATTTTCTAATAGCATTGTAAAATGGTAATTTTACAATTATAGCTTTTATAAATTTTCCTCTTATATCTATATATATTTCATTTCCAATTTCAGCATGTTCTTTACTTACATAACCCATCCCAATAGATTTTTTAAAATATGGAGAAAATGTTCCTGAAGTAACTTTTCCAATTAATTGTTCTTTATCATTATAAATTTTATAATTTTTCCTAGCAATATTTTTCTCAAGTAATTCAAAACCAACTAATTTTTTTGTAATTCCATTTTTTTGTTGTCTTATCAAATTTTGTTTACCAATAAAATCTTTTTCATCAAATTTTACTATCCATTTCAAACCAGCTTCTAGGGGTGTTACTTCTTCAGTCAATTCATTACCATATAAACATAATCCAGCTTCAATTCTTAAAGTATCTCTAGCACCTAGTCCTGCAGGAATAAGATTATATTCTTCTCCATTTTCAAAGATAATATTCCATAATTTTTCAGAATATTTTGTTTTTACCAAAATTTCATATCCAAGTGAACCAGTGTATCCTGTAGCTGAGATTAAAATATTATCTATATTTTCAAAATTCTTTAATACAAAAGTAAACGGTTTATATGATATTTCATGGCCAAAAATTTTACTTACAATTTTCAAACTCTCTGGACCTTGAATAGCAAATAAAGCATAATCATCACTGTAATCATATAAATCAACATTATTAATTATATTATTTTTCAACCATTCGTAATCTTTCTGTCTATTAATAGAATTAACAATTATTAAAAATTCATTTTTATTCAAACAATATACTATAATATCATCAATAACTCCACCATTTTCATTGGTAAAACAACTATAATGAGCTTTACCTGGAGATAATGAACTTATATTATTAGTTGTAACTTTTTGTAAAAATTCTATACAACTATTACCTTTAACAACAAATTCACCCATGTGCGAAATATCAAAAATAGCAACATTATTTCGCACTGATATATGTTCTTTTATAATACTCTCATATTCTAAAGGCATAAAATAATCTCCAAATTCTATCATTCTTGCGCCTAAACGAATATGAACATCATGCAAAGGAAGTTTTTTACTCATTAGTTTTTTAATTTAAAAATAAAAAACTCTGCTAAATATAGCAGAGTTTTTTCCATTTTTTCAAAAAATTATTTTGTCAAATTATTTTCAATAAAATTACCCAATTTTTTATACTTTTCGTATAGCTGCAAATAAATTTTGTGTCTATTCATATCAGGGATGTACTCTTTTTCAAAGCCATTGCCCATATTTTGTTGAGCTTCTTCAAATGATTTATAAATACCAGCCACAACAGCAGCTGCCATTGCCGATCCTAAAGCACAAGTTTGTTCTGATCGTGCAACTTTTATTGGCATTCCTAGAACATCAGAAACTACCTGCATAACATATGGTGATTTTTTAGCTACTCCTCCTAGAGCAATTACGCCATCAATTCGGACTCCAGCATCAACAAATCTATCAACTATTGCTTTAGCCCCATAGGCAGTAGATTCAACCAATGCTTTAAATATTCTAGGAGCATCCGAACCCAGTGTTAAGCTTGCAATAGCACCTTTTAATGCTTGATTTGCATACGGAGTACGTCTCCCATTCATCCAATCTATAGCCAATTCAAAAGTTTCATGTATTGGTATTTTTGAAGCAGCATTTGATAATTCAGGTATTATTTTGTCTTCTAACTCTTTTAATATATCTTTTTTCTTTTCTTCGTCAAGTAATCCAGATTTCAATAAAATGTTCTCTGCAGGCCACATTAATACATCTTTAAACCAAGCATATATGTCGCCAAAAGCAGATTGACCAGCTTCAAGACCAATCATACCAGGAATAATTGACCCATCGACCTGCCCACATATACCTTCTACCAATTTATTACCAAATTCTTCAGCAGGTACTACCATCATATCACATGTTGATGTACCCATAACTTTACTGAGGTAGTAAGGTTTTATCTCACCACCTACAGCTCCAAGATGAGCATCAAAGGCACCTACTCCAATCATTATATTTTCAGGCAAACCAAGTCTTTCAGCCCATTCTTTCGAAATTTTTCCAACAGCAACATCGCTTGTATATGTATCAACATATAAACGGTCTTTTAATCCTTTCAATAGTGGATCAATCCTTGTCAAAAATTCTTCAGATGGTAATCCTCCCCATTCTTTATGCCACATTGCTTTGTGACCAGCAGCACATCTACTCCTTTTTATTTTAAGAGGATCTGTCATTCCTGTTAACAATGCAGGTATCCAATCGCAATGTTCAACCCATGAATAAGCGTACTTTCTAACCTTTTCGTTTTTTCTTATTGTATGTAAAATCTTTGCCCAAAACCACTCTGATGAATAAACTCCTCCCTCATATTTTGTATAATCAATACCTCCCCAATTTTTTGCATGATAATTAATCTCTTCAGCTTCTTGTATTGCTGTATGATCTTTCCATAGAATAAACATCGCATCAGGATCTTCGGCAAATTCATCAAGTAATGAAAGTGGAGTACCATTATTATCAACAGCAACAGGAGTAGAACCAGTGGTATCGACAGAAATTGCTACTATGTTTTCTCTAACTTCTTTATCACATTTTGATAAAGCTTCTTTTATTGATATCTCTAAACCTTCAATATAATCAAGCGGATGTTGACGAAATTGATTTTGTGAAGGATTACAATATTTTCCTTCTGCCCATCGAGGATAATAAAAAACAGCACTTGCTACTTCTTTACCATTCGAAGTATCAACTATTACAGTACGGACTGAATCAGTTCCATAATCCAGTCCAATAGTATATTTTTTTTGTTCCATATTTAATATTTTTTACTTTGTTTGTCCATAATAGGCATTTTTACCATGTTTTCTAAGAAAATGTTTATCAAGCAAATAGTTATCTATGGGGTCAATGTTTTTATTTAATACCATACTACGAAAAGCAATTTTAGCAACTTCTTCAAGAACAACAGCATTATGCACAGCATCAAGTGGATCTTTACCCCATGCAAAAGGTCCATGACTATGAACAAGAACACCAGGAATCTCATTAGGATTTTTGTCTTTGAAACATTCGACTATAACATTACCAGTTTCTGTTTCATAGTCGGTATTTACTTCTGTCTCTGTCATTTTTCTAGTACATGGTATTTCACCATAAAAATAATCAGCATGAGTAGTACCATAACAAGGAATACTTCTTCCTGCCTGAGCAAATGATGTCGCCCATTCAGAATGTGTGTGTACAATACCACCAATATTAGGAAAATTTTTATAAAGAACAAGATGTGTTGGAGTATCCGATGATGGTTTCAGTTTCCCTTCAACAATATTACCATCAAGATCAACAACAACCATATCTGTATAATCAAGTCTATCGTATGATACTCCACTAGGTTTTATTACAACAAGATTGCTTTTTCGATCTATACCACTAACATTACCCCATGTAAAAATTACAAGTTTGTGTTCTACCAATTTTAAATTGGCTTCAAAAACTATTTTTCTTAATTCTTTTAGCAACATAGTTTTAATTTTTATAATTCAAAATGAAAACCTTTTTCTATTAGTTTATTGTATTTCTTTTTATCGAATCGATACAAAAATGCTCCTCTCTTAGATGTAGATTTATCTTTTTCATCAAGTCGTTTTAATAAATTCATTGATAATATTTTCTTTCTAAAATTTCTCTTATCAATTTTTTTCTGATAGATTTCTTCATATAATTTTATCAATCGTGGAAGTGTGAATTTTTCAGGTAACAATTCAAAACCTATAGGTCTATTTTTACATCTTTCTCTTAACCTATTTAAGGCTTTTTCGATCATTTGTCGATGATCAAATATCAATTCTGGCAACTCATTAATTCGCCACCAACTTGCCCCCATCGATTTATTTAAATCATTGTTATAATTTTCAATATTTATAAGAGCCGAATATGCTATCGAAACAACCCTAGATTCAGGATCTCTATTTACATCACCAAAAGCATAAATTTGTTCCATAAAAACATCATGTAATCCAGAACATTCATATAAAACCCTACGTGCGGCATCATCAATACTTTCATATGTCGCTACAAAACCTCCCATCAACGACCACTTTCCTTTAAACGGTTCAAATGATCGCTTATACAAAAGTACCTTCAAACCATCATTATCGAATCCAAATATTATACAATCAACGGCTACATAAATTTTACTTTCTTCTGGATAAAATGGTACCATTTAATAAGTGTAATTTTTACGCTTTAAAAATCAAAAATAAAATAATTATATTAAAAAATCAAAAATGTATTTTATTTTTATTTTTTTTCATAAAATAATAATTACAAATAATTTTTAATACAATAATTTATTATGGCAAACTTTTTGTTTAAATATTTATAAGAAACAATTTAAAATAATTATTACTATGAAAAAATTAATATTTTTGCTGGTTATGATGGTGATGACAGCACCTTCATATACACAATCTGATAGAAGAACCACCAGCAACAAAAACACTTATGAGTACCAGCAAGAGGTACAGGATCAAAAGTACGAATACCGACGACATCGAACATCAGAAACAAAAAATGAAAACGAAAATAAATATTATGACTCTCAGAGGCGCAAAACTTCAAATTATCAAAGAGAAGACTTTAAAAAACATGAAGATGTCAAAATAATAAAACCTGAAAAACATTATGAATATGAAATCTATGTTAGAAAAACACAGAGAGGAGAAATAAGATACAGAAGACCTTCTAATTATGTTGTTATATGGACACCAGTTGTCAGAGAAAAAATAATTAGAATTTATCCATCAATACGTATTGAATTTAATTATGGATATAGAATTCCAGATATCCCTGCATACTTAGCATATAAACACATTGGACGCTTAGTAAATGTTTTTGGTTATGTTACTGATATTGAATATATAAACAGATATGATGAGTATATTCTTTATATTGGAGATAGATACCCATATCACGATCTTACCATTGTACTAAATGGAAGTGTTGCAAGAAGAATACATCCACGTCCAGAAAAATTTTTTAGAGATAGAGATATAGTCGTAACAGGTGTAATATATCTTTATAGAGATATTCCCGAAATTGAGGTTAAAGATCCATGGCAAATAAATATTCTTTTTTAGTGATATAAATCAATAACTTATAATAATTTTAATCATCAATAAATTAAATAATCTTAATAATTTTTGTTGTAACTTTAATTATTGAATAAATAGCAGGGTTAGTTGTTTTATTGCTGGTTTAGGGTTAATAATAGTTTTGAAAGGGTGCATAGGAAGAGGAAACCTGGCAATTATGCCAGGTTTTCTTATTTTATTGAATATCTTATAAATAATTTATTTTTCAATAAAATAATCTAATAAATTCGATTGATAATAACCATGAGTTGTAAAACATAATCTATAAGCTCTATTGTATAAAGGGTTTATTAATTTATTTTCGGTATTTTCTGTTGAAATAAAAATTCTTAAAAATTTATGATCTTTTGTTTCATAAACAATCTCTTCGCGCCAATCGCCTAAAATATCACCATAAAAAGGAGGAACATTTCTTAATGTACTAGAAACATCGTCAAACTTTCGTATTTCTATAGATTTTTTATTTATATAATCCCATTTATAAATCGAAGTTTTATCAAGAATTTCATCAAGTAAATCACCATCCCACCATATTCGTAAATTCACAGGCGGCATGTTTTCTGATATCTTCACACCATAAGAATTATATATTCCATCATTAGCCCAAAATTCATATCCTCTAAATCGTGGATCGATATCACCTACAATTCCTCTTCCTACATCTTCGTTTTTACTACTTTTCAAAAGAATTTTTCCATTTGATGCATCATAATAATACCAAGAAAAATTACTAAAAACTCCATTCTCGGTTTGTTGTATTGCAAAGCCTTCTAAACCTTCTCTTTCAACATTAATATCGGTAATATGAAACCTATCACCATGGACGGTACTATCAACAATATAAAGTAATTTACCATATGAATCAATAACAAAATTACCTGAACAAATATCATCTCTTCCATCACCATCAACATCAATTATTCTAATTTGATGAAAATATTGGGCATTATTATTCTCATTTCTTTTCCATTTCCATTTAAGTTTCAAAGTCGCATCAATCCAATCATATGCACATATAATACAATTAAATTTTTTATCACTTCTACGATTCACAAATTTGGTTACAAGCGACGGTGTATGTCCATCTAGGTAAGCAATTCCAAAATTTCCTCCTAGAGGACCATCGTTTTTGTAATCGTCAGGAACAGGGAGTCTATAGATTTCTTTTCCTGTTTGTCCATTTATTACCGAAATAAATTGATTTTTAATATTAGTTTCCAGAATAGTGCTATCCCCAAAAACAACACCATCTGCTGTTCTAATAAAAACTTCGGCAATACCATCGTTATTTATGTCATAAACAGTAATATTATCATTATCGCGATACCCTGCAACATTGCCATATCCACTTATACTAGCAGCAGGTGCATCATTACTTCCTTCATTTTCTAATTTTTTTATAGACAATGGTCCCATATCAATGGTCCATAAATGTTTGCCATTTAACAAATATGCCTCCACAAGTGGATGAAAATTTGTATCGGCATTACGTGGTAATCTACTGACAACAAAATCAAAATTACCATCTCCGTCAAGATCGCCAGGCCATATATGATGAACGAAATAATTATTTCTTTTTGTAAGAGGTATTTCTATATAATCTTTTTCTAACATTAAACAAGTACTAAAAGATTCAACCTCCTTACCATTTTTTATCTTTTTTACTAAATACTTTGTATTTATATTAAAATTGACATTTGAATCTATAAAACATGTAGATTTTGTAATTAATTCGTCATTTATTTTTTTATTATTACGATATATATCAAATCCTGCTTGATAATCATCATATTGACATCTCCAAATTAATAAAACCTTTTTACTTTCTATTTTTATTGCAACGAGGGCTCTGTTTGAATTGTTATCATTAAAAACATTTTGTTTTTTTATGGAAGAAATATCTAATACAGAAAATAAAATAAACATAAAAAAAATTATCAGACTATTTTTATTCTTGTTTAATAACTTTATATACATAATATGATTTACTATTAATTATAATTTTCAACAAATATATTCCCTTATTTAAATTTTCAAAATTAAATGCTATTCTCGATATATTATAATATTTATTATCGGCAAGATTTCGACCAGTAAAATCATAGATTTTTATTTCTATGAACTTCATATTTTCGTTAAAATCTATATTAATAAAACCATTTGTAGGATTAGGATATAAATTTATTTCATTAAAAACTTTATCGTTTAAATTATTCAATGATAAAACTTTTAAATTTCCGTTTAAACAAAAATTTGTAGTGTCCCATATCATTTCGAAAGAAGGTTTTGAAGGTATTATTAATCTAAATTTACCTGACGCATTTGATGCATCTAAAATTTTAAAGCTGTCATTATTTTTATAACTTACAGTATCTAACTTATAAACATATAAAACGCCATTAATTAATACATTTCCATAAACAATAATTTTGTCCGACAACTTATATGAAGCATTGATTTCACATACATAATATGATGATCTTGAAAAATATATATTTCCAAAAATCTGGATAGTACCAATCGACAAATTACCAGGTATAATATATGCTTCATCATTCAAATAAACATTTCCATAAATCTTTCCTATTCCTCCAATATAAGAATTTTCATTAACATTTATATTTAAATTTGCACCATTATAACCAATAGCATTATTAATTAAAACAGTACCACCTGATATCAAAATATTTCCTTCAATTTTATTATTATTATTAATTTTTAATGTTCCAGTTCCTGATTTTAAAAGTTCAATATTGCCGATTATCGATGCATTTCCTTCAAAAACATAAGAAATATCGGATGAATTGTTGACTATAATTTTTGCTGGTGAAACATTTTCAGAAATATAAATATTTTTAATATTTGATGATTCATCGAAAATAACAGTATCATTTTTTACAAAAATATCGTAATTTTTCCCATCAAACCAATTACTTGTTTTACCATTATCCCATGACGAAGATACATGGCCTTTCCATATCAATCTCTTATTCCAATTTGTGAAAATTTTTATTTTTTTATTTTCAATTATTAATTGATATCTCGAGTCATCCAAACCTTTTATCCTAATTTTTGAAGTATCACCTTTTAGACTTCCAGTCCATTCAATTAATGTATATAGACCATAATTAGCAAGAAAATCAAGTTTATTAATATCTATTATCAAACTGTCGGAATAAATAATATTTCCATCAACAAATAAAAGATCATTGGTTTTAGTAATTCCCGATGGATCATCTGATAAATCAAAAACTATTGAAGCATTTTTTGTCAATACTAAACTATCTTTTATAGTAAGAGTTCCTTGTTGATTTAAATAATCTCCTATTATTAGTTTGCCATTATTATTAAAAACAATACCCTTTGAAAAAGTACCCAAACCTCTAATTTTACCATAACTTTCTACGATTACTTTACTATTAAGAAGTTGACCATTAACTTCAAAAATACCATCATAAACATAAGTGTTACCTGAAAAATCGTTGTTATTATTAAAAACAATAGTACCTTTACCCGATTTTAAAAATTCTGAATTTCCAGAAATTTTGCCATTACCATTAAAAATATAAGTAGATGGTGAATTAACAATAACATGCGAAGGTATTACCGTTTCTTTAATATTTATAGATATTTGACTTTGATCTGAAAGACCAAATAATACTGAATCATAATTTGAGAATATTGTATCAATATTATTATATTTCCAATTTTTTGAAATTCCAATGTCCCAGTCATTACCAGACTTCCATGTTTTAATTTTATTAAAAACAGGAGGTACAGGTGCTACTTGATTTTTCTCGTCGATATAAAACCCCAAATGTGGTGGTTGATTGTAAGCAACATTTTGCCATGCAATGCTAAGACGATATTGCGGATCGTGCATTAGTGTATATAAAACTTTGTCTGTTGGTGTCGTAGTAAAAAAAATTCTTAATGCCGAGTCATTATTTTTTCGGAAAATAACTTCTTCGCGCCAATCACCTAAAATATCAGCACTCAAATTAGGATTATTTTTAGTACCATTAATTGAACTTACACCACTTATACCAGTGATAAGATTTGCAATAGAACCATTATTCCATTTTGTTATAGAAATACCATCTAGCAACTCATCATAAAAATCTCCTTCCCAATATATTCTGAAATTTATTGATGGTTTTGATGAAGATATTTTTAAACCTTTACAATTGTATGTTCCTGAACCACTTGATGACCACATTTCGTACCCTAAATATCTACTGTCGATATTTGCAGCCAATCCTCTACCATTATCTGTTCCTGTATAAGCACCCCATAAAATTTTTCCTGTCGCTGCTTCATGAAGTTCATATCCATAAGCTGCAGATGCGCTTTCATGGACTTGCCATACCTCAAGCCCATCACGATTTGGATCAAGATCTCCAAGATGCATGGCATCTCCATGTCCTAAACCTGTGGCATACATCAATTTACCATTATCATCTATTGCACAAGATCCTTGTATTATTTCATCTTTACCATCGAAATCAACATCACCAACACTCAGATTGTGATTTCCCTGTCCATATGCTGCACTATTTCCAGATTCATTTGAATCAAAAACCCATCTATTTCGTAAAGTTTGTCCATCCCAATCCCATGCTGCAAGAACCATACGCGTATAATAACCTCTTTGAAATACAGCACTGGGTTTTTTACCATCGAGATATGCAACACAAGCCAGAAATCTGTCAACTCTATTACCATAACTATCACCCCACGATGAAACAATGCCTCTTTCGGGTATATAATTTACAGTTGCAAGTTCTTTTCCTGTTAGACCTTCAAATACAGTTAAATATTCAGGACCACTTAAAATATAACCACTCGTATTTCTGTAATCAGCAAAATCATTATCATATGCAGCAGGACCTTTGCTTAAATAACTTCCTGTTCCATCTTTTGTCCCGGGTGCAGTTTTACACATAATTTCGGCTTTACCATCACCATCAAAATCGTAAACAAGAAATTGAGTATAATGAGCACCAGCCCGTATATTGATTCCAAGATCAATGCGCCATAAAAAAGTTCCATCAAGCTTATATGCATCAAGGTATACATTACCTGTATATCCACTTTGTGAATTATCTTTTGAATTTGATGGATCCCATTTTACAACAATTTCATATTCTCCATCACCATCTAAATCGCCAACACTACAATCATTTGGGCTATAAGTATATGAAACCCCATCGGGAGTTTTCCCAGTATCAGGTCTTATTAAAGGTATTTCTAAATAATTATTTTTAAGGACATTTATATATGGAGATAAAGAACTTTCTATGCCATTAATTACTGAAGAAACAGCATATCGAGAAGTATCACTTGCACCAAGATCTATATAATTTGTTACATTCAATGGTTGTGAATTAATCTTTTGACCATTCCTATATAAATTATACTTTGTAAAAGGATATTCATAACCAAACATTCTCCAGCTTACAAAATTTCCATTTGTTGTTTTTATAGCTATAAGTCCTCTATTTAATCTTTCAGTCTGTCTTTGTGAGTATGTAAAATTAACTAATAAATAAAAGTAAACTATTAACAATATATATTTTTTCATTTTTATTATTATTAAACATTTAAAAACATAAGTGATAATTATTTTAAAAAAACAAAAAACATTAATTGCATTTAAATAAAAACCCCTAAGAAAATAATTCTTAGGGGTTTTGAGTTTAATTAATACTTCATTCTATTATCAGACGAGATGTTACAACACCTTCGGTTGTTATAACTTTTAATATGAATATACCTTTTTCTTTAATAGTTAATTCTTGAATTCCATTAAAATTATTAAACTGTCGAACCATCAGATTTCTACCTTGCAAATCATATAACGATATACTAATTAAGTTAGCTTTTCCAGTATTTATGTATAACCTACCATCTTTTACTGGATTAGGATAAATCATCAAATCATTAGTAAGATTTTCTTTTATAGCTGTAGGATCATAGAATCTAACTATTACTTCATTACTTGTAAAAGTAACACCCTCCCATGTTGATTTACAAATAATTGTATAATAACCAGTATCAGCAGCCATTGGTATATAAGTTGTTGAGCTAATATTTTGGTCAATAAATTGTGCACCAGGTTTATTAGCTTTCTTATACCATTTTCGACCATTAGCTACTATAGGCAATTCGGTTACAGTTAAAGGATTACCAACTTCGCCAATTACAATTTTTTGACTATCTTTAGGAGCAATTGTTAAAGATACATTTAATATAGGTACAACTCTTGAATACAAGACATTAATATTAACTATAGTATCAATTGTATATGTAGTATCACATGAAATAAGAGTATCCTGACCATTATAAGTTGTATCGCATGTAATTATAGTATTCTTAATGTAATTTGTATCATATCTTTCACCTTTACATTTAATGTAGTAATATCCTGGTTCATCAAATTTTGGTATATATTGTCTATCTTTTATTGCAGGGGTAAATGATTTATATTCACCATCAATAGTATTAGAATATAGCCATTCTACTACATGACGATCTTCATCTGCAATTGTTGATAATTGATTACCTAGTGTTCCTTTCAAAATAATTTGTTTTGTTAATGGGACTATATCAAACAATTTTCTAGCCTTAATTATCGTTTTCAGAACATCATTTAGTCTAACTGTATCAGCAACTGCTTCATAAGCTTCTCCACCTCTTATTCTTCTAGACTCAATTAAAGATTTCGCATTAGAAAGCCAGTTGCCATTAACATAAATCTTCGCATTTTCTGATAAATATATTCTACTTTCTGCTGTATCGGTTGAAAACCTCCATATTTGACTTCCTGCATCAACTTCAGCATTTCCTGATAAAATAATATATTTAGCACCAACAGATGTATTATTACCACCAACAATCCAATCAGTATAATTAATTAACTTACCACCTGTCATAATCAATGAAGCACTATCATTTTCCATTCTTAAACGACTAACTCTTAATACACCAGATTTAATTATCAGATTACCATTCAAATAAACATCATTATTTCTGAATAAAGTATCATTTATCGATGGTTTATTAAGAGTAAAATATGCTCCAACTTTAATATCTAAACCACTTATAACATCATTACCAGCTGATGATAATTCAGGCGAATAAGGAGTTTTTGCAGGAATTATTAAATTATTTTGGGTAATATGAGCACTTGGATACCAGTTTCTCATATCTTTTACATCACTGCTATATATACCAGTCCAAGTAATATCAAAAACACTTGTACTATCAACAATTTCAATTTCAACCGGATTTGAAATATGTGTTATTCCATCTATTACAGACTGACAGGTAATTATATACTTTCCAACCGCAAATTGTTTTACTGGAAAATTAAATGAATTATCTGTAAATGCAGGTGTAAATGAGTTAAATGTCATACCATCATCTGTCGAATATTTCCATTCTCTTGATGTTACGTTTCCAGTTTCTTTAACAACCAATGTATTAGCTTTTTGATTTAATTTGATTTTTTGTTTTATAGTTGGTTCAATAAATACTTTATCAGAAGAAACTAAAAATTTAACTTCATTTGATGAAACAACTTCTTGATTATCGTTATTTATACCTACACATACTAAGTAATAAATTCCCTGTGCTGGGAATATAGGTGCACATGTATCACCATTTTGTCCTGTAAGAGTATTTGTATAAGGACCACCAGGTGTAGTGCTATATTTCCATGAAAATGACTTAATATTTTCCCAGCCTGGATTATGTTCAACCCTAATAACTGGTCCTGGAGTATTTGCAATAGCTAATTGTTTAGTTTCGGGATATAAATACAATCCCATCTTGTCTCTTGAATAAATTTTTGTAATATTATTATCAGCATCGTACCTTACAACAATTTCTCTATCCGGAGTTGTTTTAAAATTCCCTTGTGGTTTAAGTGTATTTTCTACTAAATTATAATTATTTCCAGGCCACAATACAACACCATTATCAGTAATAGTAATAACAGAACCTTTTGATGTATCGGAGCAAAATCTTATAACAGATGTAGGGAATCTGAATGTACCATTTTCTTTTACATAAATATAACCTCCAGATGATCCATCACCTCTACCCATAACAAAAGTTCCCCGATTCATATGAAAAGTACCCGTTCCTTTAACTATAATTTTTGAAGTATCTCTTTCAATATAAAAATTTCTATTATAATCGTAATAAAAAGTACCTGAACTGATTATTAGTATACCATAGTGATAAAAATTATTAGATCCATATCCAAAAATAACTCTAGCATTATTCTGTGCTTCGATAGTTAGACTTGCTTGTGAATAAAGATCCCATCTGTTTATAGTTAGATCAGAACTATTTCTAATCACTGGATAGTAATTATAAGGATATTTGATAACTTTTAAAATATTACCAGCAATATTAGCTGGTGGATTCCAGTTTGAAGGATTCAAAGCATTATCATCGACTTCTCCAGTCCAGATCAATGTTTGTTGTGCAAAAGCACTTTGTAGTGTAAATATTATAATACACAATAGGATAATAATCCTTCCTTCAATAATTGAAGGATTTTTTAATTGATTTTTTAATTTGTAGAAATTTTTCATGGCTATAAAGTTTAGTTTTATAAATAAATAATAAAATTAATTTTTATTTAAGAGGTAAGAACCAATTATTTTTGTTCATAAGTTTTTCTCTTACTTCGTCAGCCTTGGCATATCCACTTTTCAACAATTTTTGATAAATTTTTTCTGCTAAAAATGAAGGATCGTTACGACGCATAGCAATTCTTAATAAATCGCCCCATCTCTGTCCTTCATAAGCCAACTCCAAAGCAGCTTCATCAATAATTTTATCTTCTAAAAACATTAAAGAGTCAACATTTGAAGGTACATCCAATCTTCTCATATATACCCTATTACGAATTCCATTATTTCTGTGGTAAGTTCCTCTATAATTCAAAGGTAACTGAGTACCCGAAGTCATTCTTCCATCAAAATCATAAGGTGGTGGATCTAAAGTTCTTTGTAAATTAGTTTTATCTATCCTGTTCTGTTCTGTACTATTATCATCAAAAGTATATCTAATACCATAATTTATTAAAGCATAAGCTAATTTATGTTTACCATCTCTATTAGCAGCTTCAGCAAAACGAATATGAAGCTCTCCAGCTCTTTTAAGAAACCATTTTCCACTACGATCAAAAGGATTATCAGAAGAATAGTTAGCAATGTATTTTGTAATTACAGGTTTACCATATATAACTTGATATGATCCACCTTCACCTCTAAAATCACCAGGAAAGTTATTTTGTTGTATTTGTGAATTCCAATTATCTATTGCTACTTTCGAAGGTTTAAAAACATAACTACCAGCAACATTGCTAAAATAATCTAAAAATAAGTTTTGAGGTGGATATATATCGTCGAAATATAAAACCCAAATCCATTCACCGTAATAATTTGTTGTTTGAAATTCAGAAAACATCAATGGCCAATGATTTAAAACACTATTTACATCTTGAGAATAATACCTGACATACCCACTGTTATATTTATCGAGATTATAAGGATCACCAGCATAAGGTATTTTATAAGAATCGTAAATATTTACATTAGTACTTCTTTCCATTATTCTTTTATAACAAGTAGCTGCTTTTGTATAGTTACCTTTCCACAAGTACAAATCCCCAAGTAAAAAGTCTTTATCGATATACATTAGGCGTGGATTATAACCATCGATGTAAAGAGTCATTGAACTTAATGTATATAAATCTTTATAGGGCAATTTTTCCACAAAATTTATCAAGGTATCAATCATTACGTCGAGAGGTAAAACAGGAACATTTAAACTATCAAGCTTATTAAGATCAGAAACATTTGTAACAGGAAAAGTAATGTAAGGTACTTTTCCGTAATGAATGGCTAACTGAAGATATAACCAACTACGCAAAGCACCAATATTCGAAAAATGTTGAACATAAACATTTCTATTGATTTTAAGCTCGTTATACATTTTCGTGAAATTATAAAGAGCATCATTACAATCATTTATTAAGGAATAAAATAGTTTTGAACTTGTATAAGGATTACCAGGTTTAACATCGTGATAATTAATATCTCTTAAATATTGATCTGCATTTTCAGTAATATCCATTAAATCGGCACGCAATTCATTTAAAATAACATATTGAGGAGCAAGGTATAATAATTTGCCATATATACCTTTAACAATAGCATCAGCATCGTATTTGTTTCTATGGGCTTTTTCATCAGTTAAAACATTTTCAGGCTCAACATCAAAAAATTTATTGCAAGAACTTATAACAATTATTAATAAAATTGGAATGTATAATATCTTTTTCATAATTTAAAATTTAAAAATTAATTATAAACCTAATTTAAAACCAGCATAAAAACTTCGATATTGGGGCGTTAAGCCTATATCAATACCTTGTACTAAAGGAAATTCTTCTGCACTAAATTCAGGATCAAAACCTTTGTATTTTGTTAAAGTAATAAGATTTTGTCCTGTTATAAAAACCTCAAAATTTCTTAATATTTTTTGTTTCAATGGTATTTTATATGATAGTGATAAAGTTTTTAATCTTAAATAAGAACCATCTTCAATCCATCTATCAGAAAATCGAGAATTACCAATAGGATCTCCCATACTAACCTTTGGTACATTGGTAATTTGACCATCATATTTCCATCTTTTCAATATAGCTGTTGTCTGATTATCAAAATTTTTACCTGATTCCAATTCTCTTCTAATGGCATTATAAACATCGTTTCCATAGATAAAAGAAAACACTGCAGTAAGTGACAATCCTTTATAAGAAAAACTATTTGAAAACATTCCAATAAAATCAGGATTTGGATCACCAATAATTTGCATATCATTTTCATCAATAATTTTATTACCGTCAATATCCTTAAAATGAACATCTCCAGCAGTAAAAGGTATCAAATCAGTATTTGGCATTAAGGCTTTTAAACCTGCTTTATCGGCTTCTTCTTGTGAAGAAAATATACCCAAAGTTTTATATCCATAGAAAACTCCAAGTGGTTTTCCCTTTTCTGTAAGGATATTTGCTCCATAGTATTGATTCAATAATCTTTCTACGGGAAGTTCAAGAACTTCTGTTTTATATTTTGATAAATTAAATGAAATATCCCATTTAAATTTTCTATTTATTACTCTTGAATATAAGTCTATTTCAAAACCATCAGTTTTAATTGAACCGCTATTACCAACATAATAGTCAAATCCTGTAATTAAATCAACAGGTATTAGATTTATCATATCATCTGTAACATTTCGATAAACATCAACACTAATAGAAATTCGTTCTTTAAATAAAGATAAATCAATACCTACGTTAAATTTTTTAGAGGTTTCCCATTTAATTTTAGGATTACCAATAATACCCTTAATAAGGCCTTGTTGCCCTATAAGATTTTGTTGTTTATAAAAAACTTCTTTATTGTAATCACCAATATCATCGTTTCCAGTAATTCCATAACTAGTTCTTAATTTCAACAAATCAATAAAATTTATATTTGACATAAAATTTTCTGAAGATACAAGCCATGCACCATTAATTGAATAAAACGTACCCAAAGTACCATTAAAGATATGCATCCCTTGTGCTTCTTTGCCAAAACGCGAAGAACCATCAAGAGAAAAATTTAATGTTAAAAAATATTTATTTTTAAAACTATAATCTGTTGTTATATAATAAGTTAACCATCGCCAGTTATAAATATCACCTCCAATTGTTTTCAGGATATTAGAACCACTACCAAGACTTTTTATATAATCATTTGGTGAATTATAATTTTTACTAATGTCATATTCTAAGTCATTAATAGCTAACCTGGTGCCTAAAATAAAATTTAAATAGTGTTTATAATTAAAATTTTTAGAATATAAAATTCTGAAATCATTATTGATAGCAAATAATCTTTGAACTTTATGACCCATTGTATTCTCGATAATACCAATATTTGTCGTATCATTAGCAACACCAAGATGAGGTACGAACAAATTATCACGACTATTATCATAATTAATGCCAATCAGATTACTAATTTTTAAATTTTTTGTTAGGTTATAATTTAAATTAAATGAACCTAAAATTTTATAATTAGTATTATTCGCTGTCATATTTTCAACTAATGCAGTTGGATTGCTAATATTAAAAATATCAGCATCTTCCAAAATAGGTGATATGGAACCATCATAACTAATCACATGAGGATATAAAAATGGTGATTTAATCAAACTTAAATAAAGTGGATTTGTTAACGATTGGAAACCTTCATCGCTCAAATAAAATTGGTTATAATTAAATGAAAGATTAGAATTTAAAGTAACTTTTGAACTAATATTGATATCTGAATTAAATCTTATAGAATAGCGATTTAAACTTGTATTTTTTATTATACCATTATTATTTTGATAACCAATAGAAAGAGCATATAAAGCCACATCATCACCACCAGTAATTTTTAGATTTACATATTTACATGTACTATTGCCAAATACTTGATCTTGCCAATTAGTATTATTATGATATCTAAAATAATCATCATAAACATAGGGAGTTTCAATCATATATGGCAATTTTTTTATTGAATCAGGAGATAATCCACTAGTTTCAAGTAGATCAGACAAATATAACTTATAGTCTGATGAATTTAATAAAGGTATGTTTGTGGGTTTATAATTAATTCCTCCATAACTAACGAAATTTATTTTAGTAGACATTTCATTAGTATGAATAGTACGTATTAAAACTATGCCATTGGCAGATCTACTACCATATGAGGCAAAAGCATCTTTTATAAATGTTACATTATCAATATCATTAACGTCAATGCTTGCCAAAGGATTAATAATATTTCCATTTATTATTGATTTCACATATTGTTTATTATCGATAATAAAACCATCAACTACAATTAAAGGTTGATTTGTGGCGTATAAAGAATTAAATCCTCTAAGATAGAGATTTGCACCTATTCCTGGAACACCCGACCTTTTTATAGAATACAAACCTGACACCTTATCATCAAAAAGTTCCTCAGCCGATGTACCAGGGTTTTTCCATGAATTATCATAATTATTTATTGTTACCACAGAATTATTTGAATGAAGTAGTGATTTTTCGTAATAATATAAATTAACAACTTCATTTTTAGATTTATAATTAAATTCGTTAACATATACAGTAACATTATCTCTTCCCTTTAAAGCAACAATTTTTGTTTGATAATCCAGACCTTTTACCAATATTTCACAATTCAAACTAGGAACTGATAATTTAAAATTTCCCAAACTATCAGTAAATGTAGTAGAGAAATTTTCACACGATACAGATATGCCATTAACAGGATTACCTGTTGAGGCATCAATAATTTTTCCGCTAACACTCAATACTCCAGTTTGTGATATACTATTAAAACTTATTAACCAGATTAAATTGATTAAAAAAATTTTATAAAATCTAAGCATAGAATTCATTTTTTTAAGTTATTTGTTTAAAACAGGCACTAATTTTATATAATCTAAAGTAATAGCCATATCTTTATTACCGCTTGTTACCTGAAACCAGAAATTAGTAAAATAATAAAGTAAGTTCCAATCTGCTAAATAAATTTCTTTTGAAGTCTCATACATGGTGTCAGTCACTGTAACTAAAGATGCCAATGGAGGATCGGCAGGATCACCAAAAATTGGCAAATTATTTTTCATACCAAAAGATTGAACAGTTGTAAGCGACTGCTGTAATACTGAGTATGAAGTACCATTAATTCTTCCATTAAAATCATTTACAGCTTTCCAATAAATTTGATAAGTTGTAGCCACTAAAGGAGGCAATTTATAACGAATGTATCCAGGATTACCTTTATGATTATCTAAAACAAAATCATATCCACCAGAAGCAAGAGGTTTTTTTCGAGTATATCCTTTATAACCTCCAGTACCAACATAAACAATTTTATTCATGTCTTCTGCTTCTATAATTATTGGTCTTATTTTGTCTTGCAATCTAACAGAACAATCGTGTAAAACATAAATCACACCATTACTAGCATGTATTATTGTATCTATAGCATTTTTATTAAAAGGTACTTTTGTGCCAAATAACGAAATTAAAGTATCTGGAATATCATTAGTTTCATAAATTTTATCAAAAACAAGATCACGAGCAATATACCAGTTTGTTAATGAAATTGTAACTTGCTGTGTAGTTCCTACGTAATATTTACTAAACTTTTGAAATTCTTGATCAAAAACATCATCTGATAATAATATTACAGTAGATTCTAATTCTTCATCTCGAAGGTCCCTAATATTAAAAATAAAATCATTTTTCCATACCATTCCACTAGCAGTGTCATAAATTGGATTACCTGTAATTGGATCATAACCAATTTGAATAGCAATTGAAGGATCAAAAACAATCTTTGACAACGAATTTAAGTAACTTGTATGATTCTTACATAAATTTGTTGTTTCGATAATTTCCCAAATATTTTTTTGGGGTATTAAAGGTTTATTTATTATATGAATTACTCCATTTTTTACTACTATATCATATGGTTCCTTAAGATTAGCATCTGCAATTTTTTTATTAGAGAAATCAATTAACAAATGTTTATTACTAAACATTTTAATTTTTTTTGTTCCAGAATTATTAAAATAAGTGATCTTTGTATAATAGATATGATTTGCAATAAATTTGTTGACATACGCTGTATCTTTTAAAGAATCAGCACTAACTAGATTCATTGCATTATTATCAGGTACCCAAATTGAATAATTCTGGTCAAATGTCAAAATATTAAGCCATTTTGTTTGTTTTAAAATATCGTAAAACCTTGATAATTCATTATTATTTTTAATTTGTTCTATAATATTGGTTTCAACATTAATAGTTTTATATTCTTCCCAGGGATCCTTACATTGTGTAAAAATTATGACTATTATGAAAATTGATATAAGCAATGTAAAATATATTTTCATGCTGTATTTTTTCTTTCGAATCTGTGTATTCATAAATTTTTAATTTTTTAAATTAAAACTTAGTTTTATTTATTTTTTTCTTGTTTAGGATCATAAATCCATTGTCCATCTCTATTGATACGTGGCCACAATGGATCCATATCAATTGGTCTGAATTCAAATCCATCGAGCCACATATGACCATCACCATTATTTAATACTTCCAATCGAATAATGTGTCGTCCTGTTGATTTAATTTCAATAGTACCAGCTAGTTGACCAACAAATCTACCATTAGCATCGCTATAATATATGGTGTCATTAGGATCAAACATATATCTTTTCCATCCTTGCGGTATCAAAACTTCATTTGACTCTTTTGGCAATGTTATATTGTTATTGATCATATTAGGCAATTGTTCACCATCAAAATAAACATAAAAACGTGGTCTTCTATCGCTTGTTAAATAAACATTTCTAGTACATACCCACAATTTATAAGTTCCTTTTACGAGCAATGGTGTTTTAAATTCAATCCATGGCGTTATAGCAGTTCTGAAATTAACATCGAGAAAATCATTATAAACCAAATTATAACCATATAGTGGGTCATCAAGCGAAAAACCAGTATATACAATTCCCGCATCACCACCCCAATCAACATCAGCAAGTTGTCCTTTTGCAATATTAACACTAATAGGCTTTCTCCAAACTCCTGGCATTTTTCTAATTTCTGGTTGATTAGCAACATCAAAGAAAATTAATTGTGGCATTCTAACTTTTATATTAAAATCCTCTAACATAATATGAAATACTCCATTAGCTGCTGTATTATCACTATTAATTCTATCAATAGGTGAACCTCTTTCCCACTTATCCATGAATATCTCTTCATTAATCAAAACAGAATCTCCTCTTAATCGTACTGTTATTGCTTCTTCAGGAGCCATTGTAAGATGAGACTGCTCTAAAATTACATCTACAACATATTTCAAGCTATTATCAAGACAGTGATAAGCTACATATAGATATAAGCTATCGTATTTATTTGTCGGATCACCTGTATTACAATACCTACTTTTAAGATCATCGTAACTATTAATTCCAATTTTTTGATAAACCTTATTGGGAATAACAAATACAGTAAACCATCTTTTTTGAGTATTATTTTCAGAGTTGAGTTTAAGTGTATCAAAAAACTTTGTTTCTTTTAATGCTTGAACGAAAATTGAAAATTCTGGATTATTTTCAATAATTTCAGAGATTGTAGTAGTAATAGGTTCCAAAAATTTGTCAATAATATGAATAATCCCATTAGCCGCAACAATATCACTTCTTATTACCTTTGCCATTTTATTAATTTTTATTACTGCTTCTCCAGTTTCATAAAAAGTAGCTGCAGTAAAATATTGACCAAACATGTTTGGTGTGGGCAATTTGCCATCAGTAAATCTGTAAGTTTTAATAGTATCTTTTAATATTAAATTTCTAACATACATTTTTAATTCTTCAGGGGTAAAATCATCAATAGACGATTTTCCTTTTGAAGCTATAAATTGGTCTATTGCATCATTTGTTGGAGCAAAACATGTATAAGTACCATATGCATTTAAAAACGATAATGTACCAGATTTTTCAAGTATTTTATAAAATTTTGATAGTTCTTTTTGTTGTCCTATATAATCACCAATTAAAAAATCGGTGGCTGTTTCAGTCAAAAATTTTTCTTTATAACAACTTGTAATGATGAAAAAAAGCAATATAATTATTTTTAATTTTCTCATACTTCAATTTTTTATTTGTTTTCAGAATAAAATGGATTTTGTTTTAAATTTTCATTAGATTCTAATTCTTTATAATAAATTGGTAAATAGTGATACATAGTATCTTGGAATTTATTAATAATTGTTTGTTGCTTTTCGGCAGGTGAATTTCTGTAAACCATATCTTTAAAAATATCTAACCTTGCATATTTATTTCTTTTAGCATTTCTTAAAATATCAAACCATCGTTTACCCTCGAAGGCAAATTCACGAGCACGTTCATCAAGTAAATAATTTGTAAGCGTCTTCAAATCGGTTGTATTCGATTCAATTTTTGTTAAATTCGAAGCTCTACCTCTTTTTCGTATTAGTTCAATATATTTTAAAGCATCTTCATATCTACCTTTAAATAAAAGAGCTTCAGCTTTAAATAAAAATATTTCAGCCAGACGATAAACAATAAAATGCGCATAAGACTCATTTGAACTCCTTAAAGTATTTTTATTTATTGCAATATATTTCCAAATTGTATAAAAATCTTTTGAGTTGTAAGAACATCCATCACCACGAATATCAGTACTATCGGCACTTACCGATTCGTCAAATGGAAAAAAGTATTCCATTGCATTTGGTGATGCCATCAAATATTTACTTGTTTTAAATAAATCGTAATAAGGATTTAAAATTTCCTTTGAAAAAGGTAGTTCAAATATTGATTCACTCGAGTTGCCTAGAACATATAATTTTGTAAACCAGTAATCGTCATTAGGTACAAGACCATAAGCTCCAGAATTAATAATTTTATCACAAGCTATAATACAACTATCATATTGATCGCACCACAAATAAACATCTGCTTGTATAGCATTAACTGCATATTTTGTAAAACGAGATTTCGTTTCAGGAATAGTTCGGTATACATATGGAACATATTTTTCGGCTGTAATTAAATCTTTTTTTATCTGATTTAAAATTTCAGTTCTTGTTTTTTTGAAAGGTTTAAAATTAGCATCATCACTGATTGTTGGTTCTAATATTAAAGGAACTTCATCAAAGGTGCGTACTAAGTAATAATACATTAAAGCTCTAATTGCCAATGCTTCACCTTCATATTGATGTAACAAGTCGAGTTTAAAAGATGGGTCATTAGCTTGTGCAATTTTAGCATATTCAAGAAAAGTATTACAATAATTAATAACCTTATAAAATTGATTCCATTGAGTAACCCCATTATCAGGCAGAATATCTCCATAATAGATATAATTAAAATCAGATCGTACTCTAAAAGGCATAACCATATCAGCTCGAATTTCTCCCCACATAAATATTAATTGCGGAATACTATATCCCGAACCCTGGTTATTTCCAAGCATCCCTGCATAACAACCCATTAATGCAGAAAAAGCATCTTCTTTTGATTTCCAAAATCTTTCACGTATTATCCCATTTTCTGGTTCAAGATATAACCATTCATCACAAGCACTTAATATTACAGTTATAATAATTAATGTTATTATAATTAACTTTTTCATAAAATTCGTTTTTAAAATGTTAAACTCAAATTAAAAGTCAATTCTTTGGTTCTTGGAGTATTTGAATAATCATAACCAACAGTATAAATTGTACCATCTCTACTATTAATTGTTATTTCGGGATCTTGACCTTTATATTTTGTAAATGTCAATAGGTTATTAATTGTTGTAGATAATTTTAAATTTTTAATACCTATCTTATTTACAATTTTTGATGGAAAAGTATAAGATAGTGTTACATACTTCAATCTAAGAAAAGATCCATCATCTACAAAACGGTCTGATCCTAACCAGTTATAACCATAACCTATGAGGGCCCTTGGAATATCTGTTTCATCTCCCAATTTTCTCCATCTTCTTAAAACTGCTGTTGTTTGATTATTATATGAATACATATTTTCACCGTTCATTTTTGTCATATTAATTATTTCATTACCATATCTACCATAGAAGTAGAAATTAAAAGATACATTTTTATATTTAATTGTAGAACCGAAACCTCCAGTAAAATCGGGATTAGCATCGCCAAGGTAAACAACATCTAGATAATTAATATTTCCATCATGATTTATATCTTCATATTTTGCATCACCGGGTTGAAATTTGTAATTTATTGACGGATAATTGAAAACCATATATATAGGATCACCATTTGCATCATATATTTTATTTCCGTTTTTATCAATAGCAATACAATCTTCCTCATCTTTATAAACTCCTAAATATCTATACCCATAAAAAGATCCAATAGGGTTTCCGATTTGAATAATTCTTTTATATTCACCATTGACAGTAGTACGACCGCGTTCGAGAGGGAAATTATCAGCAACTTTTCTCAAAATATTATAATTTTTTGCAATATTAAAATCGAAAGAAATACTAAAGTCATTAGTCCTAACAGGAAATGATCTAAAACTAAAATCCCATCCTTCATTATCTAAGGTACCAATATTCATAGTTGTTTTTTCATAACCTGATGTAGATGAAATAGCAATATTTTCACCAAACATATCTCTTGTTCTGTTTTTATAATAATCAAAATCAACTTTTATTCTTGAATTCAAAATATCAATAGTTAATCCAATATCTCGTGTTATAAAAGCTTCCCATCTTAGATTTTCTAATTCCATTGATTTTGGATAAACAGCAGAATTTCCTAAATAAGTCCATGCCATAACGTCATAAATATTAAAAAATGTATATGCATTTCTTGGAGCATGTCCATTTTCACCATAACTTGCCCTTAATCTTAAATCTGACAACCATGTAAATTTTTTCATAAATGGTTCACCAGATATTCGCCATGCACCTGAAATACTTGGAAAATATCCATATCTATATTTTTCATCAAATTTTGAATTTCCTTCACGCCGCATGCTCGCAGAAAAAATGTAGCGATCAAACAAACTATATTGAGCAAGCATAATAATACCGTTATCTCGAGTTTGCCATGACCCAGTCCATGCGCCAAGACCACTTTCTATTATTTTAGATCCAACCGAAGGATCTATTAATTCAGAACTTGCTGCATTGGCAGTAATAGCCGTATAATTTATTCCCCTATAATCATTACTTTGAACATTTAACACTATAGTAAGATCATGAATATTTTTAAAGCTTTTATGAAAAGATAATTGATTATTAATGTAAATTCCATATGTGTCATTATTTTGTTCGGAAGCTCTATTGGCGCTAGACTCAGTAATTGGTCTACCTGTGGCTATTTGTGGTAAAAACCAATTCTTTTTTTCATTTGTAATATTATAAGCTATGTCAAGTACATATCTTAATTCTGGTAAAATTGAATAATTTAATGAAAACTTCGCATCAATTCTATCATTAAATGTTTTATAAATAGCTTCTTCGGCCATTGCAACAGGATTGTAAGTACTGTTTCTATTATTCAACATGTAATATCCTTGAATATTTGATTCGGGTGAAAAATATACAGATGTTTTATTTCCATATTCATCATATTCGTATACACTCATATTTGGCATTTTTCTATAAGCTACATCTCTAACATTTGGATCACTGCTATAATAAGCATAATTTAAATGGTTATAACCATGCGCATAAGCAAAATCTGCTCTAAGCATTAATTTTTTCGAGATATTATAATCAAGATTTAATCTAGTAGTTAATCTATTTAAATCTGTTCCTCGTGTAATACCAATTTGATTTTGATAATTTGTTGAAAATCTATAATATGCTTTTTCACCACCGCCAGTAATAGAAAGGTCATGATTATTGGTATATCCTGTTCGTTGTATTTCTTTTAACCAATTTGTATTTTGGCTATAATTATAATACCACCATGAATCGGTAGGATCGTATTGTAATTCTTTATATACATTTATATTTAAAGGTATTCCATTGACATTTTTAGTACCTTCTAGAATTAAGGTAGAATACTGATCACCATTGAGTAAGGGTATTGGTTCAGGCTCAAAAGCAATTGTGCCTCTATAAGTATAACTAACATTAGGTTTAGCTTTCTTCGAACCTCTTTTTGTAGTAATCACCAAAACACCATTAGCTGCTTTTGTACCCCAGATCGCAGTAGCAGATGCATCTTTTAATACTGTAATCTCCTTGATATCATCTACTGAAATATTTAACAATTGAGCATATCCTAATTCGTTTGCAGTGGCAAAATCAAAATCTTGTGATATGTTTACATCAAAAGGAACGTTATCGACAACTATTAATGGTCTAGCATTAGGATTCAAAGTATTTACACCTCTAATTCTTATCGACATACCACTGCCCGGGTCTCCAGAATTTGATACAATATCAACACCAGATAAACGCCCTTGTATAGCTTCGTCAATTGTTGAAGCCTGTACCTCTTGCACATCCTTGGTACTTATCTTTTCAACAGGAATCGTAAGATTTCTCTCTTTTATATCAAAAAGACCTGTATTAGTTTTTGCTTCAGCAACAACAACAGCTGCATCAATCTGATGAACTTCCTCTGGTAAAACAATATTGAAATATGTCTTATTTCCTATATCAAGGACTATAGTTTTATAACCAATAAATGAAACTTGAATTTTGTTTTTTGGATCTGAAGTTTGTAAAACAAAATTTCCATCCATATCAGTAACAGTGCCTTTTATAACCCTATCATTTTTATCTAGTTCTACAACAGCGGCGCCAGGTAAACCAAGTTTATCTGTTTCACTTATAACTTTACCTTTTATAAGTAACTGGGCATTTAATGGTATTAAAATTAATATTATTGATAAGTATGTTATTAATAATCTTTTCATTGGTTTTAATATTTTAAATAGTTATCTATTAAATGAATTATTGCTTTATTAGCTAAAATATGACTCTTATCTAAAATAGTATTAGCAACTCGACCATGTCTATCAACGAATTGTAATGAGCTATATGCAACGTTAACAATTGTTACAGATGTTTTTCCTTCAATTGATTTATATCTTGTATATTGTACACCATTTACATTTCCATCATTAACTATAATGACATAAGGTATTATGTGATAAAAGACAAAATTTTGAATTTTTTGAATATCATCAGCAGTAAATTTTGTTTTGCTCAGTGGTGGTATTATATTATCTAATTCAGCCTGCAACATTGCAGCATCTGATGGAATCAATATCGTATTATCATCTGATGCTGTTACATTCTTAATTGACTTTGTATCTTTGTTATACACAAAACCATTGTAACTATATCCATTTTCATCAACAGTATTGGCTGTCTTTATTAGATATTGATAAAACCTATAATAATCAGGATTAGATTCTATTTTTTCACCAACATTAGCTATCGTAAATTTTAAAGCAGAATTTAATTCATATGATATACCATTTGATCTTATCTTTTTATTTTTAGGACGTAAATTAATATATTCTATATCTTTATTTCCACAAGCATAAATATATCCATATCTCATTCCAATATAATCATCACTATATGTTTTTATGAAATGGGGAATTTCATAAAGAAATGATGTAACTTCTTGATTCATTATTATATGCATTTTCAATATTCTTATTAAAGCATAATTAGCATTTGTCCCTAGCAATGATTGTTTTGATTCGCTAATACTCCATGAATTTCTTAATGGATCATAAACAAAACCAAGAGTATCTTGAAAAACATTGTTCGGTATTAAAAATATTGTTTTCTTAAAATTAGGATTTTTAACGTCAGCATATAATTCTGTAGATTTTAAAGCCTGAGTCATCATCGAATATTTAGGATTTAAAACAATATCACCAAGTACTGAATAAAATATATCTGATTTCTGTACTTTGTTTACTCCATAAAATAAACCATTGCTTGCAATATGTTTATCTATAACATCAGTATAAGGATTAAAACGTGCTTCTTCACCGTATTGATTTATTGTGGTATTAAATTTACTTGGCCAAACAACAGTTCTAAACATATGAGTATTTACAAGATCGGCTATTAACTCGAGTGGCATACTATCAACAGAAATGTATCCTCCTGGTACATTAATTTTTTCATTTATAAATTGAGTAATTGCTTCATTTGTAGGTGCAAATAAAGTCCATCCATCTATTTCAGTATCATAAAGTTCACCTCCTCCATAACGCATGTAGTTTTCACAATTAAAAGGAAATACTAAATTGGGATAAGCCTTTATATAGATATTTGAATTAACATTAGCATAAGTTTTTACTCTCTTTATAAGCTCTGACGGAGCAAATATGTACGACTTACAATACTTATCAACAATTTGTTTGAACAAACTATATTCAGGCTTGCTCGACAAAATTTCTTCAATATTTGGTAAGGGCAAAATAACCTTATCTATAATATGAATTACCCCATTTTCAGCAAGTACATCTGGTTCCAAAACTTTAGAATCTACAACATTAAAACCTGAAAACTCTATATCAGGATAAAAATATTTGTAATCATTTTCTGTTAAGTTCTTACTTCTGAGAAAATCGTTTGTAAAATAAGGAATATTTTTATAATTGTTATCATCTACATTAAAAGTATAACTACCTGTTGATTGGGTTTGACCGTTAACATCAATAACTAAAATAGTTGAATCTCCTGATTTTTCTTCATATATTCCTTTAAAATAATATGTTCTTCTTTTAAATGCTATATTTTCAACTATTGAACTAATCTTTGTAGATTCATAATCATCAATTTTTTCTTTCGTATAAGCAGTAAAAACTATTGAATAACGTACTATTTTACTTATTGTCAAACTATCAAGTTCATTTATTGAGGATATACCATTTTCATTAAAAAATTTTTTAAAAGCTTCATCTGTAGGGGCAAAAACAGTAATATAACCACTTTTATTTAATAAATCTTTGAAACCTGCTTTTTCAATACATTTTAAATAATTAGTAAAATTACCTCGCTCCTCAAGTACTTTATAAATAGATTGTTCTAACCATGAGGGTCTTTTATAATATTCCTTCTTCTCGTCTTCGCATTTGATAAACAAAAGCAATATAATCATTAAAAATAAGGCTGTATTTAATAATTTCATATTTAATTTTTTTATTATTTTAAAATTAGTGTTTTTGTAGCTAAAATTTCTTATCATTTTTTTTATTTTATTTATCATTTTTTGCATTGAATTGATTTTTAAAAACTTAAATTTATTTATACAATTATGTTTATATAATTAAGTAATCTTTACGAAATAAAAAACTTATAACTAATTATTTGTTTTAATGATTTTTTCAACATATGTATGATTGTTTGAAATTATTTTTAACAAATAAATTTTATTATCATCGTTCAATTCAAATTTTACATGTTTTTCTCGGGTTTTTAGTTTATTTATTATTTTACCATCAATATTTATTAACTCAATTATAATTTCATTTGTTGTATTATTTTCAAATATTTCTATATTAATAAATTTATCGCATGGATTTGGATATATCTTTATATAGTTTTTCAAAAGCTCAGATTTATTCAAACTATTAATTTCTCTTTTAATTTTCAAATAACCATTTATTCTTAGAGACGTTGTATCCCATACCAAAGTATCTCCAGGTCTATCAGGAATAATTTTTTCAAAGTTACCACTATAAGAATTAGCTGTAAAAATCTTAAAACTATCTGTTAATGAATAAGGTGTAATATCTATTTTATTTATTTTTAAAATACCTCCATATTTTAATTTTCCAACTATTTTTAATTTATCGTAGAGATTAGATGCTTTTCTTATATCAATTAAAACAATAGCTCCAGAATTTATAAAAAAATCACTACTATCTGTAAAAGTTCCTATAGCATCACAACCTGGTTCAAGTATTGCTCCTTTATTAAGAATTATAGTACCTTTAACATATCCTGAGCCCCCAAAAACAGCTCCTGAATCAACAACAATTTTACCAATACCAGCCCCCCTACCTGATGTATTGCATATCAACAATTTACCTTCTTTAACATATGTGCCATTAGAGTAATTATTATTAATACCAGTTAATATCAAAGTGCCTTTACCTATTTTTGTTAATGATGATAGTCCACTTATCTTTCCAGGATACGTTGAATTAGTATTTTTTGATCCCACGATCCAGTCGGTATTCGCCATTTCGGAATTTTTGGTTCCTGTAAGTTCTCCTATTTGTAAAGTTCCACCATTTAACTTATATGCATATGCTCCATCTCCAAAATTTACTTTAGCTTGGGGCAAACCTTTAGAATTATCAAATCTGAAATCACCTGATCCATCGGTAGTAACATTGATTGTGCCTTTGAAGGTTGACCAATCACCTTTAATAGTTGCCCGAACATAACTAACATAATAATTAAATGTGCCTGAACCTATCAGATTACCATTTAAATCACAGCGATCGTCAGTGATAAGAGTTCCTGAACATCCTTCGTTTATTACAAGATTATTATTAAATTGTGTATAAGTTCTATTATCATTAAACATATTTAACGTGCCATTATTAAATATTATATCTCCGTGCAAACCACCTGTATTGGCAGTTTCATCGCCTAAAGAAATAATTCCCTTATCAATAATGGTATTACCTTTATATGTATTATTATAACCTTGAATTAAAAGAATTCCATCACCAGATTTAACAAGACTTGCATTTCCAGTAATTAATCCTTTTAAGGTTAAGATTTTATTAGCTTGAGTTATTTCAATAGTATCATAATTTCCATTTAATGTAATTCCTCTATTTGTATATATATTCTGATTTCCTGAATATTTTAAACGTGCATTATTTAGCACAAAAAATTGAGGATCAGTATTTTTCAAAGCTCCTATAGCACTTGGTAAACCAGCATCATCAAGATAACCCACTTCAAATTCTCCCCCATTAATTATTGTACTACCTTCATATGTATTTTTTGTAAGTATTGATAATCCTTTTGATCCTGTTTTTACAATATCGGCTTTCCCTGAAATTGATCCATTACCTGCAAATTTATATGAAACTTCATCAGTTTGAACAATCATTTTTGAAACTGTTTTATCACCTTCTTCAATATAAACCAATGGATTTTCTTTACCAATATTATTAAAAATTACGGTATCATTTGGAGCAAATACAGTTGTTTCCAGGTTTTTTGTTAACCAGTTTTCTGATGTTAGTAAATCCCATTTGTCAGAAACTCCTTTCCATGTTATTGACATTGGTGGTCGAGAACCTTCGATTTTTAAAATCAGATATTTATTTGAATCGACATATAAACAATATTTTTTATCTGGAATGCCTTTTATTTTTAAATTTGAAACATTACCGGAAATATCACCTTGAGCAATAATTAACAAATATCGTCCATTAGCTAAAGTATCCCCAATTTTGTTGATTTCAATATAATTTTCACCTGTAATATTTAGTTTGCCGTTGATGATAATTTTATCATTATTGTTAAATGTATTATCCGAAAGATCAAATTTAAACGTAATTTTTCCTGGTAAATTCAAATTTTTTGTAAAAGTTAAAGTTCCAGCTTTTCCATCATTACCAGGAATAATTTTTGATCCTTTATCTAAATATATATTATTATCGAAAATTCCATTACCTCCTATTGCACCGTAATAATATACATAAACATCTGAATTTTTAATAGTACCATTTATATATAGAGTCCCTTCCGAAACAATTGTTTTTCCATTATAATTACAATAATTATCTATTATTAAATCACCAGCACCATACTTAATCAAATTCATAGAACCATGTAAAGATCCCTCACCGAAAAATTTAAAAAATTTGTTTAAAGGTGAATATATGTAAACTATTTTTGGTTTTAAAGTATCTTTAATTTGTATAATATTATTGTCAATACCATATAGATCAAACATAACATCATCAGAATCATTAAACACTACAGAATTTTCATTTTCATCTATAAAATTTTTTGAATAATTCAAATCCCATAAATTATTGAAAGTACTACCTTTCCAACGTATTTTAGTTTTTTGTACAGCAGGTACCGGTGGCTTACCCATATTATAACCTAAGTAATAGTCTGTATAAGGTGCCTGGTAATATCCTTTCACCGTGGTTGTTTGTCTGTACCCCGGATTTTGCATCAAGCAATATAATCGATTTGAAGCAGGAATTGTTGTTGTATAAATTCTAAAAGCTATATTTCCTGTATTATCAGAACTACGCTCTTTTAACACAATTTCTTCGCGCCAATCACCTAAGATATCGCCCTCAAATATTGGTCTACATCCATAACTAGCACTAACAAGATAATTACTTTCTTTAGCAATCTCATATAATCTAGGTCCTTCGGTATAAATACTACCATATTTTCCAGGTTTACATATGTGAATATTAAATCCATTACCATCAGGAGAACGCATCATTTCGCGTAATAAATCTGCATCCCACCAGATACCACTGTTTGGGAAAATAGAGTGTTCGCCAAGATATTCTCCTTTGGTACTATACATTCCAGGCATTGTAGAAAAAAGTTCTACTCCAAATACTGTTGAATCGATATCAACGGCTTCACCTCTGCCAACATCACCGACGGTCGACTGATACCATTTCTTTAGAAATTTTCCTGTTGCAGCATCAATCAATGCCATGCCAAGAGAAGATGGATTAACTTGTTGGATTAAAAATGTTTCGAGACCAGGTCTTTCTGGATCTAAATCAGAAGTCTGATGTCTGTCACCATGAATAATCTCACAATTACCCCATAAAGGCAAACCATTATCATCAAGGACGAAGCCCCCATCTATCATTTCATCTTTACCGTCTCTATCAACATCCATAATACGAATTTGATGAAAATGATTGTAACATTTTCCTTGATTTACACCACAAGCATCATTAAAATCTGTCCTTTGAAATAGTTGTCCATTTTTATAATCCCATGTGGTTACAAATTGATTGAAACATTTATCATATGTACCACCATTATTTCTATTTTTATAATGAAACAAGAAACTTGGTCTTATACCATCCATATACAAAACACCAAAATGACCAACAAAAGGACCTAATTCCCAAAATTTTTTACCTGGAGTAGGTGAATCTTCATCTTGATGAGGCATATAAGCTCTTGCTTTTTCAGCACCTGTCATCCCATCTATAACAGATATAAATTGCGGTGCATGACCTATAATATTTCCATTATTATCTCTATAATCAATTTTACCATCATTGTTGATATCGCCAATTTTATTACCGTCTCCAAAGATTGTTCCTTCACTAGTTTTTAATATTACTTCTGCATATCCATCACAATCTAAATCAAAAACTGTTATCATATCTGCATCACCTGTACTTATAGCCACATTAGGACCAACATCAACACGCCACAAAAAAGTCCCGTCATTTTTATATGCTTCAATTTTTGCAGTTCTTCCACCAGCCGAATCAGGATATTGTCCCCATGGTAATCTATCAATAACATAATCATATTCACCATCACCATCTAAATCGCCTACCCAACAAAATTTTATATCATAATCATATTTTCCATCTATAGGCCTAACAGGTATTCTAAAATATTGTTTTTTTTCTGGATTTGAATTTAAACAAAACGAACCTTCTTCAGAACCTTCAACACCATTAATAACAGGTTTTATATAATAACAATTATTGACATTGGGATTTAAATCATTATCAACAAAATCAGTTGTTTTAAAAATAGGATGACTATTGAGTTTAATAGGCAATGATCCCCCTTCGGATTTATAAATATTAAAAGCAATATTTTCTGGATCAGTAGCTAATAATCTCCAACCAATATAAGCTTTGTTGTCTCCTGTATATGAAACTATTAAACCTCTACTTAATTTTTCAATTTTTCTTTGTCCAAAAATAGAAAAGTTTGTAACTATAAAAGAGGTTACTAATAACAACTTTAAAAATTTTTTCATAAGATTTTTTTTTAAAGTTAGATTCTATAAAAAGTAAATAATTATCATTTTTTTAAAAAAAATTATCATATTTTAAAATATATTAACTTTCAATGAGATAAAAATAAAAAAACGAATATTAAATGATAAAATGTATAGTAAAAAGTATATAAAAAGTATCAAAGATTTAGGTTAATTTGTTTTTTATACATCTTTATAGTTTTTTCCAATCCAAAGTACAATGCATCACTTATTAAGGCATGGCCTATTGAAACTTCTAAAAGATTAGGTATATTCTGAGCAAAATAACGCAAATTCTTTAGATTTAAGTCGTGACCAGCATTCAACCCCATTCCTGTCTCTGCAACTTTTTTAGCTGCTAAAACATACGGAGCTATTGCTTTTTCTTTATCAACTTCGTATAGTCTTGCATAAGGTTCTGTATACAATTCTACTCTATCAGTACCAGTTTTTGCTGCCCATTCAATATTATCAAGGTCAGTTTCAACAAAAATCGATGTTCTTATTCCAGCAGATTGTAATTCTTTAATTACATCACAAAGAAATGAAAAATTTTCTTTAACATTCCACCCTTGGTTTGATGTTAAAGCATTAGGAGGATCTGGAACAAGAGTTACTTGATGAGGTTTAACTTCCAAGACTAAATTTAAAAAACGTTTTGAAGGATAACCTTCTACATTTAATTCAGTAATTATATGTGGCTTAATATCTCTTACATCCTGATATTTTATATGTCTTTCGTCGGGACGAGGATGAACTGTAATTCCATCGGCACCAAAACGTTGACAATCAATAGCTGCCTTTACAACATCGGGAATATTACCTCCCCTCGAATTCCTAATTAAAGCAATTTTGTTAATATTAACACTTAAATGTATCATCTATTTATAATATCAATAAATATTTAAATTTGTTATATATTTACAAAGTTAATATTATTTTTATAAAATGCTTGCTAAAGATTTAATATCTGAAGTAATACCTTCGCTATGCACATCTGATACGGGGCAAAAAGCTCTGTATTGGATGGATATTTTTCGTATTTCACATCTTCCTATTGTCAACAATGAAGATTATCTCGGTCTAATTTCAGATAAAGATATCTACGACCTTAATATGGTCGAAGAACCCGTTGGAAATCATACTTTATCATTATCACGTCCATATGTTTTTGAAAATCAACATATCTTTGAAGTTGTTCATCTTGCTGCACAAAACAAATTAACTGTCGTACCAGTTTTAGATTTAAATAATCATTATGCAGGGGTTATTTCAGTAAATGATCTGCTTTTTGCAATGGCTCAATTTAGTTCATTAGATCAACCAGGTGGTATTATAGTTCTTGAAATGAATATAAGAGACTATTCTTTAACTCATATTGCCCAAATTGTTGAATCAAATGATGCAAAAATATTAGCCTCTTATATTACTTCATTCCCCGATTCAACTAAACTCGAAGTTACTATAAAAATAAACAGAGAAGATCTTACCTCAATAATACAATCATTCATTCGTCATAATTATACTATTAAAGCCTCATTTATGGTTGAAAACAATATGGAATCGTTTTATAAAAATCGTCTTGAATCATTTTTGAAATATTTAAGTATCTGAAAGTTTTTATTGTATGCAATTTTCTTGGGGGCATTCTCGACGATATAATTCATATACTCAATATTTGAAAAAATTATTTGGGTTTAGAGTTCAAAAATTAACTATTAATGCAGGATTTACTTGTCCAAACAGAGACGGAACTAAAGGTATAGATGGTTGTACTTATTGTCGTAATGAAGCTTTTAACCCTTCTTATTGCAACCCTAAAAAATCTATCAAACAACAAATTGAAGAAGGCATAGAATTTCATAAATTTCGCTATCGCCGAGCTCCACGATATATGGTTTATTTTCAGGCTTATACAAATACATACAAACCATTAAACGAACTAAAAAAAATTTACGAAGAAGCTCTTAGTTTTCAAGATGTAGTTGGTATATCAATAGGTACCAGACCCGATTGTATTAACGACGATATTCTAAATTATCTACTAAATATTTCTAAAAAAATTTATTTGGTTATTGAATTTGGCATAGAATCAATTTACGATAGCACACTAAAATTGGTAAACCGACAACATTCATTTGCCGATTCTGTAAATGCTATAGCCAAAACTGTCTCGGCAGGAATTAATACTGGTGGCCATATAATACTTGGCTTTCCTTACGAAACCAAAGAAGAAATGCTCTATTACCCCAACATTATTTCAAAACTTCCTCTCCATTCATTAAAAATTCATCAATTGCAAATAATAAAAGGAACTAAAATGGAAGAAGAATATAAAATAAATCCCGAAAAATTTAATCATTTTAATAGCATAGATGAATATTTATTGTTTTTAATAAAATTTATTGAAAAATTAAATCCAAATATTATGATAGAAAGAATAGCAGGTGAAGTACCTCCCAATTTTAACGCAGGTATACAATGGAAACCTCGATATGACGTTGTCTTACAACGTTTTGAAAAATTACTCGAAGAACACAATTCCTGGCAAGGAAAATATTATGAAAATTAACTTTTTATTCCTTATCTTTTTTCTTAAAATTATTCCTTATCTTTTTTCTTAAAAATATATATTAAACTCGAATAATTATTTTTTTTTCTTGCTTTTAAATTCGAAATAAAACCAATAATAAAAGGTTTTATTAATTTTATTCGTCCATATTTGTATTTTTCACTTAACATTGAAATGTAATATGAATCAAACTTTAAGGGCAAAACTTTTATTAAATTGAAATTATAATTGGCTAAGAGATTTTCAATAACATTTTTATTGAAATGATATAAATGTCGAGGAACATCATATGCAGCCCAAAAATTTGAATAATAATATGCATCATAACTATCTGGGTTAGGTAATGCAATTATTAAAGTTCCATCTTTACTTAACAAGTTACTAATATTATTTAAATATTCATCAATATTATGAACATGCTCAAGTACATGCCACAATGTTATAATTCCATAATAATTTTTATGTAAAAAGTTAAATTCTTTGACAGAGTAAATATTGTTTAATTTATATTTCTGAAGTGCAATATTTCTGGCCAATTCTGAAGGCTCTATACCTGCTATTTCCATACCTTTGTTTTTACAATATGCAAGAAATGTACCAGTACCACATCCAATGTCTAAAATTTTTTTATTTATATCATATTTTTTGACTATTTCAAATTTTCTTTTTATTGAAATTTTTCTCACCACTAAAAACAAATAATTGATTATATTATTCTTTTTTTCAGCATGAACAACATAATTATCAGATTTATAATAATCATTAATCTCAATATCATCAGGACGAGGATTTGTAAACATCAACCTACAATTATCACATTGATAAATACCAAATACTTTACCTGATACAATAAAATCAATACAATCAAATTTTTTAGATATCTTGTTATTGTTACAAAGGGGACATTTTGAAAGATGCTCCATTTAATGTAATTTTAAATTTTAATCTATAAAAATATATTATTTATATTATTTTAAATATATTTTTGCAATGAAAAGTTTTTTAAAACAAGTCGCTAGTTATCTTATAACAAATTATAAAAATCAACTCTATGACATCGCAGTAATATTTCCTGGTAAAAGGTCAAAACTTTTTTTAAATAAATATATTAGCGAAATATCTGATTCGCCTGTGTGGTCGCCAGCTTATTTTACAATTAATGAACTCTTAGAAAATTTATCAGGTTTAATTCTTGCAGATGAAATAAATTTGAATTTAATTTTATATAAAACTTTGTCAAATAATTTTGATTATATAAGTTTCACTGAAAATTTTTTTCATCAAACTACCGTTCTTTTAAATGATTTTGATGATATTGACAAATATTTGATCGATATAAATACACTCTTCTCTAATATTTTCGATCTTAAAGAAATAGAAACAAAATTTGACTATCTAACCGACAAACAAAAAGAAATTGTTCAACAATTTTGGAATGTCGTTGAAAATAAAACACCTATCGAAGGAAGAGAAAAATTTTTACATTTCTGGCAAAAATTGCCAGATATCTACTTTCAATTCAACTCTCTTCTCGACAAACTACAAATAGCATACGAAGGTAAGATTTACAGAAAAGTAGCTGAAGAGATTAAAGAAGGTAATAATAACCTAAAATTTGATTATAAGCTTTATATATTTACAGGTTTCAACGCTTTAACCCCTTCCGAAAAAATAATATTTCGTCATCTTAAAAAAGAAGGTAAAGCTATATTTTTATGGGATTATGATCAATATTATATCAATGAATTTCATGAAGCAGGTTATTTTATTAAAGAAAATATAAAAGAATTCCCTTCACCCGAAAATTGGACTGACGATAATTTCAACAATATATCAAAGCCAGAAAAAGAAATCTTTATAATCAGTGTACCTTCAAAATTATACCAAATAAATACTTTACCATTTATTTTTAAAAATATTAAAACAGAAAAAAATTTTTCTCCAGATAATACTGCTATAATATTACCTGACGATTCAATACTATTGAACATAATTAATAATATACCCGAAAATATCGAAGAAATAAATATATCATCGGGTTATTCATTGTCTCAAACAAATTGGTACAGCCTTTTACTTGATTTTTTTGAAATTATTAAAAATAAAAAAAACATCAATAATAAAACTTTCTTTTATTATAAAGACTTTTTAAAAATTTTACAAAATCCTTTATGGAAGTATTTTGAAAATTATGAAGAATTCATCAAAGTTCTTTCAGAAAAAATAATTTATTCAAATTTAATTTATGTAAATGAAAACTTAATTAATGATATTCCTATTATAAAAAATTTTCTTTTAATTGAAAAAAATAATACTTTAATCAGACATTTATTAGATTTTTTTTCTTATGTTTTTTTGTTTTTTACACAAGAAAATAAAAAATTAATAAATGATATCGAAATTATTGCTCTCGAAAAAATAATACATTTTCTCCGAAGATTTGATGATATGTCACAAAATATAAATATTGATGCAACTAATGATATTAGCCTTTTCAAGTATTTTTTGTTTATAGTTAAAAAACAAAAACTCAATTTTAGTGGTGAACCATTGAAAGGATTGCAAATATTAGGTTTGCTTGAATCACGAACTCTTGATTTTGAAAACGTTATTATTTTTTCGATGAACGAGGGAATTATTCCTTCATCAAAAAAACCTATAACCTTTATTCCCTTAAACTTAAGATATGCTTATAAATTACCTGTGATAGATCATCATGATGCTATCTATGCATATTATTTTTATAGATTATTACAACGAAGTAATAAGATTTTTTTAATTCACTATAATTCAACATTATCAACAAATGCTGAAGAAAAATCAAGGTTTATTCAACAACTTGAATTTGAATTTCCTCATAAGCTTAAATTTATTAATTTTATAGGAAAAATATCAGTAGTTACAGAACAAAAAATATCAATTGATAAAAAAATAAATAAGATTAAATCAAAGCTACAACAACTTACAAGCAATTCATGGTTTTTAACTCCTAGTGCCATCAACACTTACATACGATGTCCATTGCAATTTTATTATCGTTATATCGAGGAAATTCCTGAAAAAAAGATTATCTCCGAAACTCCTGATGCAACAGATTTTGGTACTGCTATTCATAAATCTTTGAAAGAAATATATAGCCCTTTTGTCAAAAAAACAATAACAACAAAAGATTTAGAAAATATTGCAAACGAAAATATTGAAAACAACATTCGTAAATCACTTTTGGAAATTTATGGTGAAGACTATAAACTCGAAGGATATTATTTAATTGCTTTTGAAGTAATGAAAAAATATATAAAAACTGTTATTGATTATGACAAAAATTATACACCATTTCAATTATTAGGTTTGGAACAAAAATTTACTATACAATTAAAAATTAATGAAAATTATTCAATAACATTAGGAGGAACAATAGACAGAATTGACCAAAAAGACAGAAATGTAAGAATTATTGATTATAAAACTGGCTTACCTGAAAATTCAATTAGCAATCTCAACGATTTATTTGATCCTTTAAACAAAAATCGTAAAGAAAATATTTTACAAATATTTATTTATTCATATTTATATGCAAAAAACAATAATTCAAAAAATATTTATCCCGCACTATTTTTTATTCGTGACATGATTAGCAGTAATTTTAGTCCATTTATTAAGCTATCCGAACAAAACAAAGAAGAAAACTCTTATATTAATATAGAAAATGTTCAATTTGATCTTGAAAAATATTTGATTAACATAATTTCAGATATTATTAATGAGGATCTACCTTTCTATCAGACAAAAAATATTGATAATTGTAAATATTGCCAGTTTAATATAATATGTAAAAGAAAAGTTTGAAGTACTTTTTGAATTTTATAACTTATGATTTAATATCCCTGAATATCAAGATTTGTTAAGCCAAGATTCAAAGCATAATTTACAACTTCATAATATTCATTTTTAGTTATTGATCTTGATATTTCAGGAAATTCTTTAGCACGAAAAACAGGTTGATACTGCGACATTATATTAACATACGTATCTTCTGGCAAATTTTCATAAATCCATTTTATTATATCCTTTGATCCTGCTACATTATTTGGCATTACTAAATGTCTTATTATCAAACCTCTTCTTAATAACCCATCTTTATCTGGTTTTGCAACACCTACTTGACTATGCATCTCCAATATAGCATTACGAACTTTCTCTGGATAGTCAAATGCCCCTGCTGAGTACTTTCCACTATTTTTATTGTCAAAGTATTTAAAATCTGGCATGTATATATCAACTACATCTTTCAACTTTTTAATAATTTCTAAGTGTTCATAACCATGAGTATTATAAACTATAGGGAGATTTAAGCCTTTTGGTATCGCTACATTTAAAGCAAAAATAATATACGGAAGATAATGGGTAGGTGTAACAAGATTTAGATTATGACATCCCCATTTTTGTAAAGTTAACATCATTTGTGCAAGTTCTCCAATAGTGCATTCTTTGCCTATTCCCTTATGACTAATTTCCCAATTAATACAAAATACACACCTAAGACTACAATGAGTAAAAAATATGGTACCCGATCCATTTTTCCCAACCAATGGTCGTTCTTCACCAAAATGAGGATGATAAGATGAAATCATCAATTTATTTGCAGCACCACACCTCCCTATCTCGCCTTTCACTCTGTTAACTTGACAACTGCGTGGACATAAAGTACACGATCTCATAATATCCCATAACTCTTCACCTATCTTTTTTAATTGTCCTTTTTCATACAATTTTAAATATGAAGGTTTAAAATTCATGTTTTTTGGATGGTTATAAATCAACACATTTCCATATAAAAATTTATAGAAAAAAAATGAAGAAAACATTAGTCCACATTTTTTTAAAAAACTTCTTCTGTAAATATTTTTTCTTGTCATTTTTTTTCATATAATTTAAATATTTTTATGAAATATAGTTTCGTTTTATGTTAAATTTTTCTAAACAAAAAACTTAATATTTTATTTATTTAATTCAAGCCATATTAATTCTTTTAATCTTTCGATATTTTTATATTTAATCGAAGAAATAAAAATATACGGAACTTCTAATTTCAGATTTTTTTCTATTTCTTTAATCAATTCATCATCAACCAGATCGCTTTTAGTAATTGCAACCAAACGTGGTTTATACAACAATTCGGGATTATATTTATTTAATTCGTTAAGTAAAATATCATATTCTTTATTAATATCATCTGAATCAACAGGTATCATAAAAAGCAACATAGAATTTCTTTCTATATGACGTAAAAATCTTAATCCAAGTCCTTTGCCTTCACTAGCACCTTCTATTATACCAGGTATATCAGCCATTACAAACGACTTATCATCTTTATATTTAACAATACCAACATTAGGTTTTAAAGTAGTAAAAGGATAATCAGCAATTTTTGGTCGTGCAGCTGTTACAACAGATAATAACGTTGATTTACCAGCATTTGGAAATCCTACCAATCCAACATCGGCTAATAATTTCAATTCGAAAATAAACCAACCTTCTTTGCCTTCTTCACCAGGTTGGGCATAACGTGGTGTTTGATTTGTTGATGATTTAAAATGAAAATTACCTTTACCTCCTTTACCACCTTCAAGTAAAATTTTTTCTTCACCATGCTCTGTAATTTCCAAAATAAATTTATTAGTGTCGGCATCTTTTATAATAGTGCCCAAAGGAACTTCTATAATTCTATCTTCACCATCAGCACCAGTTTTTAAAGCGCCCATTCCAGGTTGCCCATTTTCTGCAATAATATGTTTTATATAACGGAGATGCAGCAGTGTCCATAAATTTCTATTACCACGTACAATAATATGTCCTCCTCTCCCACCATCTCCACCATCTGGACCACCCTTAGGAACAAACTTTTCACGTCGAAAGTGAACACTTCCTGCACCTCCCTTACCCGATCTACAAAATATTTTTATATAATCAATAAAATTACTTTCACTCATTACTATTATTATTTCTCAGAATTTATATATTCATCAATAACTTTACAAATTTTTTCAAAAATTTCATCTATTGTTCCAATTCCATTAATACCTTTATATTTTCCCTGATTTTTATAATATTCTATAAGAGGTGCTGTTTCTTTATTATAAACATTAATTCTATTTTCAATAGTTTCAATACTTTGATCATCACTTCTTCCTGATATTTTACCACGATTCAATAATCTTTTTACAAGTTCATCTTTTTCTACTTCTAGACTTATAACAAGATCAATCTTACTATTTCTTTTTTTTAGTAATTCATCAAGTTTTTCAGCTTGTTTAATAGTACGTGGAAAACCATCAAAAATATAACCCGAAACATCTTTACCTTCATTGAGTTTCGATTCAATCATACCAATAACTATTTCGTCGGGCACAAGCAATCCTTTATCAATGTATTCTTTTGCTTTTAACCCAAGCTCTGTAGAATTTGTTAACTCACTTCTTAATAAATCACCTGTCGAAATATGTACAAGCGAATAATGATTAATTAACTTTTCTGCCTGTGTCCCTTTTCCAGCACCTGGGGGACCAAATAAAACTAAATTTATCATACTTTTTAATTTTTAAATTGTTATTATTCAATTAATTTGTATATAGAAGTTAAATTTCTTCCATAACCATTATAATCAAGTCCATATCCAACTACAAAAACATCAGGAATATTAAACCCCAAGTAATCAATTCTATATTTAAATCTTGATGTCGAAGGCTTAGCAAGTAACGATGCAACTTTCAAATCTTTTGGAAAAAATTGTTTCAATTCATTCATAACATATGTTAATGTTAAACCTGTATCTATAATATCTTCTACTAAAATAATATTTTTTGAATTCAACTCAATGTCTATTCCCAATACTTTTGATATTTTTCCAGTACTTTTGATATCTATATAAGACGATAATTTCAAAAAAGACAATTTACAAGGTATTGTAATTAATTTAACCAGATCAACTGTAAAAAACATAGCACCAGAAAGTACAGACAAAAACACAACTTCCTGATCTCTAAAATCATTATTTATTTTTTGAGCAATTTTACTAACAACATCTATTATTTCCTGTTGTGTTAAAAAAAGTTCAAATCTTCTGCCCTGTATTTCAATTATATTATTCAAGTTTATAATGTATTATATACTGACAAAGATATAAAAAAGCATTATTATTAAAATTTAAGCATATTGCTATTTATAATTTTGATATAAAAACATTATTAATTGTTTACATTTTTATTACAAAAACACAATCAAAATTCTTTATACGAAAATTTTATTTGTTATATTTAAAAAAATTTTAAAAGTGAAAGTAAAAATCTACATCATTATAAATTTAATACTTTTGCTATTAAAAAATACTAACCATACATATGCACAGGAAAAATATTCAGCAGGAGCCAGAATGGCAGGCCTGTCAGGTTGTGGCACTGTTATCATAGATTTATGGTCAAGTACATATAATCAGGCTTGTTTAGCATATATTGACAATATTTCATTTGGTTATTATTTCGAAAATAGATTTCTTGAAGAATCGATGCAACTTCAAGCTCTTGCCCTTACAATACCTATATGGAACTCTGTTGTAGGAATAAACATGTTGTATTTTGGAAATAAAAATTTTTTTGAATTGAAAACAGGCTTAGCTGTTGCAAAAATTATCTATAAAAACATATCTTCGGCATTACAAATAAATCTTCATACAGTACATCAACCCTATTATTATGACGATGTATCTACATTTTCTTTCGAATTTGGAATTTTCTATAATTCTAAAACCTTTTCAACAGGTATTCATCTTTTTAACATCACCAACTCGGTATATGAACAACTTTATAATACCAAACTCCCATTTATCACCAAAATAGGCATTGGAATCATGCCATTTAAAAAAATTTTTTTTACAAGCGAACTGGAAATCAATAATCAACAAAAACCTATTATCAGAGGAGGCTTTGAATATTCAATTATTGATAAAATTATTGCAAGAATTGGCATCTCAACTTATCAATATTCAGGTTATTCATTTGGCCTTGGATTTATTCAAAAACGTTTAAAAGCTAACATTGCGTTCTCTCAACATATATACCTAGGTTTCACTCCTCATCTCGACTTTACATATTCATTCAAATGATATCTACCTCAGGTTCAAGATTTATTGCAAAATTACTTTTTACAACTTTTCTTAGTTTTTCAGCAAAATCTTTTATCTCTTGTCCTGTAGCATCACCATAGTTAATAATTACTAATGGCTGATTTTTATAAGTACCAACATTACCAATTCTTTTGCCTTTCCAACCACATTGCTCTATTAACCATGCAGCCGATAGTTTAACTTCATTTTCATTTATTTCCCAATATGGAATTTTAAGATAATGTCGTTTCAAAGTTTCAAAAGTTTCTTTATCGACTATAGGATTTTTAAAAAAACTACCAGCATTTCCAAATATTGAAATATCAGGTAATTTATTATTTCTTATTTTTTTAATTGCTTCTCTAACATTTTCTAATGTCACTTCAGAAAATTTATGCATTTCAATAAATAAATCTTTATAATCTAAATTAAAAGATCGTTTTTTACTTAATCGAAATAAAACCGATGTTATAAAAAATTTATTTTTTAACTCTCTTTTAAAAACACTGTCCCTATATCCATATTTACAATCGTTGTTCATTATTGTCAATTCTCTACCATCATTCAAAAACATCCCTTCAACTCCAAGAATAAAATTTTTTACCTCTACCCCATATGCTCCTATATTTTGTACCGAAGCAGCACCTACTGTGCCAGGTACAAAAGAAAGATTCTCGATACCATAATACTCTCTTTCTATACAAAATTTAACAAAATCATCCCACTTTTCTCCTGAAGCTACTTTTAAATGAACATATCTATCATCCTCATCATAAATTTCTATTCCTCTTAATTCGTTTTTTATTACAACTCCTTTAAAATTGTCTGTAAATAAAATATTTGTTCCTCCTCCCAATATAAGACTATTTTTCCCCTCCAACAACCCATCTTTTAAAATTTTTTTTATATTATTTTTATCTTTAATCTCTACAAAATATTCAGCATATATATCAACTCCAAAACTATTACAGTTTTTTAACGAATAATTTTTTTCTATCTTTAACATACTATTTTGAATATTTTCAAAAATATAAAAATTAAAATAATATTTTATTAAAGAATTTCAACAATTGAACAATGAAAGCCTGTTTTTCAGTTACAAATGATGTTGTGACAGATCAAAGAGTTATAAAAATTGTTAGGTCATTAAAAAAAATCGGTATCGAATCAACAATTCTAGGACGAATTCATAAAAAAAGCATTGATATCCCCGAATCTTTTAACGATTTAAATATTATACGTTTTAAAACAATTTTCAAAAAAGGCCCTCTATTTTATGCCGAATTTAATATTAGAATTGTTATATTTTTATTAAGAAATAAATTCAATATTCTTGTTGCAAATGACCTCGATACATTATTAGCAAATTATCTTATTTCTAAACTTAAAAAAAGTATACTGATTTATGATAGTCACGAACTGTTTACTGAAGTACCTGAACTAACTAACAGAAAATTGGTAAAATTTATTTGGTTATTAATCGAAAAATCAATTTTACCCAAAATTAAATACGCTTATACTGTTAGTTCCGCAATTGCAAAATATTACAATTTCAAGTATGGTATTAAAATGTTAGTTATTAGAAATATACCCCCATCTAATAATAAAAGAATTGAAAAAGTTTTGAAAAAAAATATTATCCTTTATCAAGGTTCAATAAATAAAGGAAGAGGGCTTGAATATATGATTGAAGCTATGCAATATATTGAAAATTTTGAACTACATATCATTGGGGATGGAGATATAATAGATAATTTAAAAAAACTTACAATTGATAAAAACTTAAATAATAGGGTAATTTTTATTGATCGCATGCCTTTTGATAAACTTATAAACTATACACAACAAGCATGGCTTGGCATTTCTGTTGAGGAAAAAATTGGTTACAATTATTATTTTGCTTTACCAAATAAATTATTTAACTATATTCAAGCAAGAGTCCCTATAATGGTTTCTGATTTCCCTGAAATGAGCAAAATTGTAAAAAAATACAATATTGGTATTACAATTAACAGTCATGAACCTCAAAAAATAGCCGAAACCATTAAATATATTTATGAAAATAAAGATTTATACAACACATGGATGAAAAATCTTGATGCTGCTGCCCATGAACTTTGCTGGGAAAATGAAGAAAAAATATTACTTACTTTCTTTTCTTTAATAATTGAAAAACTATAAAAAATTGCTTAGAAAAAATACTTAGCAATATGTTATATATAAAAAATGCCAAAGGTATTGAAATTAACATCCATATAAATGCTCCTTCTATATATATAATTCCAAAATGAAAAATAGTATCTAAAGGATTATTTCTAACCATTTCAAAAAAATGTACATAAGAATATGGTAAATAATTTGTATTAAAAAATTGTTCTCCAGCTTTAATAAATGGTATAAAAAGTATTAATTGCAATGGAAATACTAAAAATTGAACTAACTGAGAAATAAATAAATTAAGTTTCAAAACATAAATCAGAATAGTTAAAATAAATGTTGACAAACCAATCAACGGACTTATTCCAATTATTATTCCCACTGTAATCGACAAAGCTAGTTTTTGTGGTGATATATTAATATTAAAGAGACTATTGATTTTGTTCTTGATAGTTAAAAATTTCATTTTTATCAAATTAGCATTACAAAGTTATTAATAAGTTTTTATAATTCCATTTTTAATTCTCCTTTTTCATATTTTTTAAATCTATCAGCTAATAAAGCCATTAAATTGCTAAATGTTTTCATAGCTTCTTCAGTTTCTTTTGCAACTTCTTTTTTCTGTAATCGCAATAATAATAAACCATATAAACCTATAAGACATATTTCAACATCATTAAAATTATAATCTCCTGATTTTCTCCTTAAATCATCAATATTTTCTTTAGCTCTATTGTAATATATCAAATATTCGCGATCTTCTCCTTTTTTTAATAAATAGTTATGCAAATCATTTAGATCATCAATTATACCTTGTATAAACGATAAGTGACCTTTTTCTCTTATTCCTTGTTCGTGCATCATCAAAATCAGATTTGCATACCAATTTCTTATTTCGTTTTTCAAATCTTCACTAACATTATACGACGATATAATATTCTTTTCAATTTTATTGATATCAAAATTATAAGCACGAATGATATCTTCTATTTGCCACATGTACAAAATATATTCAGCAATATTTTCTTTTCTTAATTGACTCGATGTTATCATAATCCATCAAAATTATTTAAGTTATTCATTAATTTATCAAGCAATCTCCTCTCTTTTTTTGTAGGCCTGCCCTTACCTGAGTCTCTTTTGATGAAAAAAGTATCCTTAATTTTCAATTTTTGCAATTCTTCAGGTGAGGTTACATCTTCTAAATATTCTTTTACTTTTGAAGCCGGCTGCCGCCTATCTATTACTCCAAGGACTTTATAAGTATAAACAACAGGTGGCTTCCTTACTACAATAGTATCTCCAATCCTGACTTCTCTCGATGGTTTTGCTTCCATGCCATTTATTAATATTCTACCTTTACTACATGCCTCTGCTGCCATTGTTCTTGTTTTAAAAATTCTTACAGCCCACAACCATTTATCAATTCTAACCCTATTCAACATAATCTTTACTTTTTATAAAATGACAAAAATATCAAGTTAATCGTTTAAAATATTTTTTTATTTATATACGTATAATTTCAAAAGTTTCTTTAATTTATCGCAAATCTAAAATAATCAAATATTTTTTAATATAAAACATAAAAAATACTTTAAAAACATAAATCAAATTGTAAATTATTTGTTTGTTTTTAACTTTGTTAATAAAATAAAATAATTTTTTATGTCAATAATTTTTTATTTAATATTCTTTCTTGCTTCATTATTTTCTTGTAATAATCACACAAAAAAATCACCTTCCAAAATTAATAACCCATCTTACGTCCAATATGAATCCATTTTATCTGATAACGTATTGATTTTTAGACCATCAAATAAATATTCTCAAATACCACTGATTTTTATAATCGATTCTCATGCCGATACAAATATCGTAAAAATATCTTTTAATTATTTCATAAAAAAACATCCAAGTATTTTAGCAATTTCTCTTGATGTTAAAAATAACACTAATGAGTTTATAGAAAAACTTGATTATGAAATTAATTCTTTAATTAAAAAATATAATGTCTCTAGAATTATAATTACCGGTTTTTCTGGTGGTGCACGTATGGCCTTTTATTATTCATTAAATAAAAAAATAAATACCCTTGTTATTTTTGGTGCTGGCGTTGATCAATCATTTTTACAAAAAAATTTAAATTTTCCTATAATAATGATTGCAGGATATAAAGATTTTAACTTTATTGAAACTTATTATTCTCCCTATTCTAAAGTTGTCGAAAATGAAAATTTAATTTCGCTATATCATGAAGGTAAACATCAATGGCCCGATTCCTTATTTATTAATGAAATTTTTAGTTGTGTATTTAAAAAATTAAATAATGACGAAATAAAAAATTTTCCTGAATTTCATATAAATATTTTACTTGACGAATTTAAAAAATATGAATTATTATACAAACTATCAAATACCAATAAACATTTATACAAAAATCAACTCGATAACATGAAAAATAATCCTTCATTTAAAGAAGAAATACAACAATTGGAACAAAGTATTTATAACGAAATATCACAACGTCAATTTATCATGAATGCATTGGATACAAAACCTTTTGAATGGTGGGAAAAATACCACAACACAATTGTCAATTCAATGAATTCTGAAAATTTTATCAATCAGGCTTTTTGGTATAGAATAAATGGATTTATTGGAATTATTTTATATTCTAAACTTAATAATCTATATAACAAAAATGAATTTAATAATACATTCAAAAAATTAGTGGACATTTACAAACTTTTTGAGCCTGACAACAAAGAAATGAAATATTTTATGGCTCTTTACTATTATAAAAACAACAATTTATATCAGGCTAAAAAAATAATTAATGAATTAATTAACGAAAATTTTACTAATTTTAATAGATTAAAAAAAGATTTTAGTAGACTAAATATTGAAAAATAATATTATTTTGGCAGTTTTTTTGATAATTAAATTTTGAAAAAATAAAAACAATGAAATTTAAAACTTTATTATTTTCAATTGTATTTTTATGTTTTTTTAAAACTATTATTAAAAGCCAATATTTTGGTCAGAATAAACCTGGTTACGAAGTCTTTAATTATAATGTTAAGAAAACAAAACACTTCGAAATATATTCAAATTTCAAAAACGATTCTGTAATAAGACAGCTTGCTATTCTTGGTGAATATTGGTATTATGCCCATTCACATGTTTTTCGTGATACTTTAAAAATTGTTAATCCACTTTTATTTTATGAAAATCATGCTGATTTCCAGCAAACCAATGTTTCATCAGATATTATTGGAGTAGGAACAGGAGGATTTACCGAAGGATTTAAAAATCGTGTTGTAATGCCAGTATCTATATCAAAAGCTCAAACCGATCATGTACTTGGACACGAACTTGTTCACGCTTTTCAATACAATATGTTATTATCAGATTCTTTCACCTTGCAGGAAGTTGGCAATATTCCTTTATGGATGATCGAAGGTATGGCCGAATATTTGTCTCTTGGAAGTGTTGATCCACATACTGCAATATGGATGAGAGATGCTGTGGCTAACAACAAATTTCCAACTATCGACGACATGACAAAAAAAATGTATGAATATAACCCCTATAGATATGGACAAGCATTTTGGACATTCACAGCACGAATGTGGGGCGATACAATTGCACCAAAGTTATTGAAAGCCACTGCAAGATTTGGCTATGATATGGGTATGCGCATGGTCCTTGGTGTTGATGCAAAAACATTTTCAGGTTTATGGAAAAGTGCATCTGAACTTCATTTTAAAAAATTACTAAAAGATTCTGTTAAAATTACAGGACATCCTATTATAACTGATAAAAATGCAGGACATATGAATGTCTCTCCTGTTATTAGTCCAGATGGTAAATATGTTGCTTTTATTTCTGAAAAAGAATTATTTACTACTGACTTATATCTTGCAGATACTGAAACAGGAAAAATTATCAAAAAATTAAGTAGCACAATAAGAAATGATGAGATAGATGCTTTTAATTATATCGAATCAGCTGGTAGTTGGTCTCCTGATAATAAAAAATTTGCTTATGTAGTTTTTAGCAAAGGTAGAAATAAACTCATAATAATCGATGTAACAAAAGGTAAAATAATAAATGAAGTGGCAATACCTGGTATCAAAGCTTTTGCAAATCCTTCATGGTCTCCCGATGGAGAAAAAATAGTTTTTTCAGGTACTTTAAATGGTAAAAGCGATTTGTTTGTATACAACTTAAAAACCAAAGAAACCGTCAATATCACAAATGATAATTATTCATATTTGCATCCTTCATGGTCCCCTGATGGAGAATGGATAGTATTCTCAACAGACGAAAATTTTGAAAAAGGTATTCGACGTCCTTATGTACCATATAGTTTTGATTTAGGAATGATAAATATTAAAACTGGTGAAAAACGAATATTAAATGTTTTCCCAGGTGCAGGCAATTTAAATCCTTTGTTCTCTAATGATGGCAAAAATATATATTTTCTCTCCGACCGTGACGGCTATCGTAATCTTTACAAATATTCACTTGTTGAAAATACAGTTTACCAATTAACCGATTACAATACTGGAATATGTGGAATAACATTGTTATCTCCTGCCATAAGTATATCAAAAAATAATTTTATATGTTATTCTTACTACAATAATAAGAAATATTTCATATATTCTGCTTCATTAGATAGTTTTCCCAAAATCCCAGTAAATCCATTCGAATTAAACTATGATGCTGCTACTCTACCTCCTCTTGAAAGAGTCGGTTACAACATTGTTGATTATTTTAGAATAAAAAGACCACAAATTATCGCTGCAATAGATAAAGATCTGTATATAGACTCTCTTCCTTATAAATCAAAATTTAAACTTGATTATATCACAAATACTTCTGTAGGCGTTGCTTCAAGCCGACTTGGTACAGGCATGGCAGGAAGCGTCTTAGCTATATTTAGTGATATGGTGGGAGATCATCAAATCTATGCTAATCTTGGATTGAATGGTGAAATTTATGATTTTGGTGGACAATTAGCACTTATTAATCAAAAAAGAAAAATAGATTGGGGTATTTCATTATCACATGTACCATATAAATACGGATATTACAGTCTATTTATTGATAGTATAACTATTGATGATCAAAAACATGGGGTTTTCAATTATGCTCTCGATATAATTAGAATCTTTGAATCACAGATTGCTTTATTTGCCTACTTGCCTATCTCTATTACAAGACGATTTGAATCGGGTTTTTCATACTCAAGATATAGCTATAGAATCGATAGATTTAATAATTATTATTCAGATCCTTATGGTTACTTTTACATTGGTCAATCAAGAACAAAACTCAATGCACCCCCTGGTTTTAATCTTTTCCAAACCGATGCTGCATATGTATATGATAATTCATACTTTGGTATAACATCGCCTCTAAAAGGCGCTAGATCAAGAATACAAACTGCTTATACTTTTGGAGAATATAATTTTTTTACAACTCTATTCGATTATCGAAAATATATTCAAGTAATACCATTTACATTTGCATTTAGAATATATAATTATAATAAACTTGGAAAAGATGCTGAAAATGAAAATCTTATTCCTCTTTATATTGGTTACCCTTGGTATATAAGAGGTTACGACGAAACCTCAAATACAAATCCTTATAGTAGCAGAATTTCAATCAATCAACTTATAGGTAGTAAAATGGTAATTGGTAATTTCGAAATTCGTTTACCTTTCACCGGACCAGAACGTCTTTGTTTAATTCGTTCAAAAATATTGTTTACCGAACTCTCTTTATTTACCGATGCAGGGTTGATATGGTCGGAAGGAGAAACACCAAAACTATTTAAATGGCAATTGACTGATATAAACGACTCAGATAGAATACCACTAATTAGCTCAGGTATATCATTAAGAATCAATCTTTTTGGATATCTTGTTCTCGAACCTTATTATGCCATACCATTTCAAAATGGAGGTATTAAAAACCCCGTATTTGGATTAAACTTTGTACCTGGGTGGTAATAACTATTTTACTAATTTATATTTTTTTAAAGAATTATCAATAATATTAGCCATTTCGATATAGCCTACTGTTTTAAAATGAATACCATCAGTGGTTAATTTATAAAAATCTTTTTTAAGTGGATTATAAATATCAATATAATATATCTTATTTTTTTTAGCTATTGCTCTATACTTAGGTACTAATTTCTGCAAACGATCAGAAATACCATGATACTTAGGTAATAATATCGAATCATTACCAGCAGGTGGAGGAGTAATTAAAACAATAGTGGGTTTTTTATGCGAATATTTATAATTAATTAATATTTTTAATAATGAATCCAGATTTACTAAAACTTTATTTTGAACCGACTCAAAAATAGCTTTGCAATCGTTTGTACCAAGCATTATTAAAATAATATCAATCCTATCAGTTATTTGATAGGCTTTGTCAAGATATTTATATATATTCTTTAACGTATTAAGTGTATCTTTTCCAAGATTATCAAATCCTATGGTATTACCAGGTATAGAAAAATTAATGAAATTAATTTCTGGATGTATTTTGCTTAATTGATAAACCCATCCACTATCAAATGCGCCATTTGAATCACCTAACACTATTGCATATTTTTTTTGAGAGTATGTTTTACCAAATAATGTAATGAAAATTATTAAAAAACATAATGATTTTCGAAAAAAGTATATCATAAATTATATTATGTGAAATTAATAACTAATTAAGAATTCATTTTGTATTTAATTTTCAAAACATTTAAAGAAAAAGGTTCTAATGAGGTATCAAATTTATTCTCTGAAATTTTTACAATTTTTTCTTTAGGTATAATAACATTAGGTTTAGTAATACTATTATAAGCATATAAATCGGTTGAAGATAAAACTATATGTGTCATTTCCTTAGTTGCCAATATTATTCCTTTTAATGATATGTTCATCTTAACTGACTTAGAGTTAGCGTTAACTATTTTAATGTATAACTCTTTAGTATCTTTGTCGATAGTCGCACTTATGTATATACTATCATTTCCCGACACAGGTTTTTTATCGATTAAAGCAGGAACAACGTGAGTGCCTTTATGATTTGAAAAAAGCTTTTGTACATAATAATTAGGAGTAGCAACAACATTAAGATTATCAAACCATATCAAATCTGGTCGCCATTGCCATGCTTCAACATGAGCAAATAAAGGAGCATATGAACACATATGAACCACATCAGCGTTTCTCTCCAATCCTGTCATAAAAGCTGCCTCGGCAAGAGCACTTAACCAATTATTTCTCGACTCGGGTACTTTATCCTCTTTCGTATGACATGCATATTCTCCAGCAAAGACTTTAGGACCTTTTCTATCATAATTATCATATCGAGTAGAATTATTAAAAAACCATTCTGGATTTTTATAGTAATGCTCATCTATTAAATCAGCATTTAATTTTTTTAATTCCGACCATAAATATTCAAATCTCTCACCATCAGGATAAGGGCCAGCTGCAGCAATAAGTTTTATTTCTGGATATTTTTCTTTTATCTTTTGTTCAAACAATTTATATCTTTCAATGTACTGCGGTCCCCATTGTTCATTTCCTATACCCAAATATTTTAGATTGAAAGGTTCTGGATGACCAAGTTCAGCTCTAATTTTACCCCATTTTGAATTTACAGGACCATTTGCAAATTCTATTAGATCAAGAGCATCTTGTATATATTGATCGAGTTGATCAAGTGGTACAACCTCTCCTGTATTAAACTGACATGCCATACCACAATTAATTACAGGCAAAGGTTCTGCATTTAAATCTTTAGCTAATAAAAAATATTCATAAAATCCCAATCCAAACGATTGATAATAATCTGGAGTTTGACGATTCCGCATTTCAGTATTCCATCTATTTATAATTAATTTCCTGTCCTCAAGTTTTCCAATGGTATTTTTCCATTGATATCGAGTTTCAAGTTCATGACCTTCAACAATGCATCCACCAGGAAATCTTATGAAACCAGGTTTTAAATCAACAAGCATTTGAACCAAATCTTTTCTTAATCCGTTTTTTCTTCCTTTCCATGTATCACGTGGAAATAAAGAAACTATATCAATATCAATTATTCCCTTTCCTTGAATATAAACATTCAACTTTGCTTTTGCTTCAGTTTTTGTAGCAATTAAAGAAGTTTCATACTTTTTCCAATCTTCAGTAAATCCCGAAATTATTGACTCACCTAAAATTTCATCATTAGATCCTAGTAATTCAATTTTCATTTTAACATTCTGACCTTCAACTTTTCTCACAAAAACAGAAAAATCATATATCCCACCTTCTTTTACACCAATGCCTCTATAACCTTCATTAGTTAAACCAAAAATACAGGTATCACAATTTGAAGAAATACGAGCAATTCGTGGATTATTTGGTCGTTTCTCCCCATAATTGATGATCAAAATATTACCACTAACTTTTGTGTTGCGTATCTCTTTCCATCCCATCAAAGGCTTATAAAATTCAAAAGATCCATTTTTAATAAGTTGTGCATAGATGCCACCATCAGCAGCAAAATTAATATCTTCAAAAAAAATACCCCACATTGTTGGTTGAACAACGCAATATGGTTTATCTGCAAAAATTTCTAAATTCTTTATTTTTTGAGATATTACAAAACCAAAAGTAAAATTTAAACAAATAAAAATAAACAAAAGTTTTTTCATGACTTAATCAAATTTTTTTATTAAAACAACAAACATACTAAATAATATTAAATTTTAAAACTTTTAAAAATTTCAATTTTTATTTATTGGTTTTGAAATAATAAATAATCCAACAAAAGTTATAAATCCATTTAAAATTAATAATTCAAAACCAAACTTATAACCATCGAAAATTTTTTCAGAAAATAAATTTACTAAATAAGATAATACAGGGGATATAACAGCAATAAATGGTACCCATTTATCAACAACTTCTCTTTTTGTAAACAATCCAAAAGTATACAAACCTAATAAAGGCCCATAAGTATATCCCGCTATAGTAAATAATGAATTTATAACACTCTCATTATTAATTAATTTAAACAACATAATTATTACAAAAATCAAAAACGAAAAACATAAATGAACAATATATCTCAATTTTACATTATTATTATTTGTTTTTTGAAAATTAAGAAAATCAACACAAAAAGAAGTTGTTAATGCAGTAAGAGCCGAATCGGCACTTGAGTATGCAGCTGCTATAAGTCCTATAAAAAACACTAATGAAAGAAAAAATGGAAAATATTTAAATGAAAGAAAAGGAAATAACTGATCAGTACTATAACACATATATACTTTTTTCACTGGATCAAACAATTCGATTCTACATTTTGAAAACAATTCAGGATTTGAAAAATTTTCAATAATAATACCTTTATTATTTGCATATAAATATAGACACGCACCTAATGTTAAAAATAAAAGATTAATAAAAAGTAAAATCAAACTCATTGTATACATATTTTTTCTGGCATCTTTCAAATTTCTGCATGTTAAATTTTTTTGCATCATATCTTGATCAAGGCCTGTCATAACAATTGTAATAAAAGCACCGCTGAAAAAGTATTTAAAAAAATTGTTTTTTGCATGCCAATCCCAATTAAAAACTTGCGAATATTTACTTTCAAAAACTTGTTTAATCATTTCTCCAAAAGAAACATTAAGATATTTTGGTATAAAAACCATACATAAAATTATGGATAGTAACATGCATATAGTCTGTATAACATCAGTATAAACAATTGTCTTTATTCCTGATCTATATGAATAGACCCAAATCAAAATAATAGTGATAATTACCGTCACAGAGAATGGGATATTCCATTTCGAAAAAATATATGTATAGAGTACCATTGCTACCAGAAACAAACGAAAAGAAGAACCTATCAAACGCGAAAGAATAAAAAATGATGCCCCAGTCTTATGAGAAATAGGACCAAATCTGGTTTCTAAATATTTATATATTGATGTAAGATTTAATTTGTAATATAATGGCAATAATATATTTGCTATTGCAAAATAGCCTAAAAGATAACCAAAGACTATTTGCAAATATGTAAAATATGTATTTCCAACTTCACCAGGAACAGAAATAAAAGTTACCCCCGATAACGAAGCACCTATCATTCCAAAAGCTACTAAAAACCACGGAGAACCTTTTTTTGCAGTAAAAAAAGTTTCATTGGAAACATCTTTCGAAGTGAAAAAAGAAACTAAAATCAATATACCAAAATACAAAAAAATTAATAATAAGTATGTTGATGGTGACATGAGTAAATCGTAATTAATTAATATTTTTTAGTAAAAATTATGACTTAAAGGTTACATTTTTTCAGCAAATTTGTAAAAAAATAGCAAACAAAAAAAATGGATTTTAACAAATACCCATCAAAAATACTTGAAGAGGCAATTGAAATGTTTGCATCATTACAGGGAATAGGAAGAAAAACTGCTTTACGAATGGTATTAAATATTTTAAAAAACGGAAAAGAATATGGTAATAAATTTGGAAATGCCATACTAAAACTAACAAATGAAATAAAATATTGCAAAAGATGTTGTAACATCTCCGATCAGGATTTATGCGATATATGTAGCAATCCTTTACGTAATCAACATATAATTTGTGTTGTTGAAGAAATTAATGATGTAATGGCAATAGAAGAGACAAATCAGTTTGATGGTTTATACCATGTTTTAGGAGGTGTAATATCTCCTGTAAACGGAGTTGGTCCAAGCGATCTAACTATCAGACAACTTGAAAAAAGAATAGAATCAGAATCTATAAATGAAATTATTTTAGCTCTTAGCCCTACTATCGAAGGTGATACAACTGCTTTTTATATCTTTAAAAAATTAAAAAATTATGACATAAAAATTACAACTTTGGCCAAGGGTATTTCTATAGGTAATGAAATTGAATATACCGACATAATTACGTTAGGCAATTCAATTAAAAACAGAATTAATTTTAAACCAAATGAATAATCATAATCTTCTTTATATTACCTTTGCGGATATTATTTTTGGCATAATAATTGTTAAAAAAAGAAGTTAATCATTAAATATATGAAAACCTATTTAATCCAATTAAAAAAATACATAATAGAATCAAGCTGTCCAAAATCAATTATTTTTTTATTTGATATTTTAACTGTAAATATATCGTTATTTATTGCATACATACTCAGATTTGGCTTTGTTTGGCCAGAATTTTATTACAACTCTTTTCTAAAAGCTTTATTAATAACTATAATTATAAGATCAATATTTTTTCTTATATTCAAAACATTTAAAGGAATTTTAAGATACACCAACTTCAATGATATTTTACGTATAATTTTCTCAATTATTCCAGGTACTTTTATTTTATTTGCCTACAATTACAACTATTATAAAATTAATGGTCATTATCTTTTTCCTACTTCTGTAATATTAATGGAATTAATCTTAACACTTTACTTATTAACTAGTTACCGTTTGATGATTAAACATATGTTTCTACACTTAAATTATCAAGAAAAGGAAATAAAAAACGTCTTAATCTACGGATCTCAACAATTAGCAGCTTTAGTTAAGTCTGCTTTAGATCTTGAAAAAACACATAGATTCAAAGTACTTGCTTTTATCGATGATGATTCGGAAATGGTAAATAAAAGTATTCATGGTATTCCTATAATACATCCTAAAAAAATTGACAAAATAATAGGTTCCAAAAAAATTGATTATTTTATATTTTCTAAACAAAATATTAAACAGAAATATAAATATTACGTATTAAAAAAATGTTTACAAAAAAACATTAAACTTCTCACAGTTCCTGAAATTGATAAATTTCTGAATGGTAACCTTAAATTTAACCAAATAAGAGAATTAAAAATTGAAGATCTTCTTGAAAGAGAACCAATAAATCTTGATATTTCGAAAATAAAAAATCAATTATCAAACAAAACTATTTTAATAACAGGAGCAGCAGGATCAATTGGCAGTGAATTGGTTCACCAAATTATTAAATTCAATCCTAATTTACTCATTCTTCTTGATATTGCCGAAACACCTTTATATGAATTAGAATTAGAAATAATTGAAAAATATAATTTTACAAATATTATAACAATTTTAGGTGACATAAGAGATAAAAATAAAATAAGGAAAATATATGAAAACCATGCTCCCAATATTGTTTTTCATGCTGCAGCTTACAAACATGTACCCGTAATGGAAAAAAATCCATCAGAAAGCATAAGAACCAATATAATAGGTACAAAAATTTTAGCTGATCTTGCTCATGAATATTTTACAGAAAAATTTATATTGATATCTACTGACAAGGCTGTAAATCCAACAGGCATAATGGGAGCTACAAAAAGAATTGCTGAAATGTATATACAATCTCTTAATGAATATAGCTCTACAGCATTTATCACTACTCGTTTTGGCAATGTACTTGGTTCAAATGGTTCAGTAATCCCACGTTTTTTAAAACAAATAAAAGAAGGTGGACCTATAACTATTACTCATCCTGAAATTACTAGATACTTTATGACAATTCCCGAAGCTTGTCAACTTGTACTCGAAGCTGCTACAATGGGCAAAGGGGGAGAAATATTTTTATTTGATATGGGTAAACCAGTAAAAATTATTGATTTAGCAAAAAATTTAATAAAATTGCTCGGCTATCACGAAAATGAAATAAAAATTACTTTTACAGGTTTACGCCCTGGTGAAAAATTATATGAAGAATTATTACTCAATTCAGAAAAAACTCAACCTACTTACCACCCAAAAATATTAATAGCAGATGTTGAAAAAAATGACTATGAGGAAATAAACTCTTATATTTCAAGTTTTTCAATCCCATTAAAAAATGAAGATAATTATACTATAATAAAATTAATAAAAGAAAAAATACCTACAATAGTTGCTAAACCAGAAGAATATATTTATTATAAAGATTTTTCAAAAAAAAATAAATAAAATATGGAAAGCAAAAATAATCCTAACTACGAATTTAAAGAGATTGATTTAACTGATTTGTCTTTAAAATTCTTCTCAAAAATTAAAAGTACAATAAAAAAAATTATTAATTTTTTGTTATTTCTAATGAAATTAACTATTAAATTTTATTATATTTTCTTTCTCTTTATTATATTATCAATAATCTTTGGGTATTTAATTCATAAAATTACTCCCGATAAATATTTTTCTGATTTATTAATAAAGACAAATGGTTTCACAATTGATAATATTGAACCATCTATAAATTATTTCAAGAATTTATGCAAAACTAAAAATTACAAACTTTTATCAAATTATTTAAAAATTGATATTAAAACAGCTTCAAAAATAAAAAATATTGAGGTTTATTACTATATTGATATTAACAATGATAATATTGGTGATATTTTAACGAATAAACAAAAATTAATAATTGATACTACAAAAGGTAAAAAAATATTAACACAATGTTTAATTAAATTTGTTTATACATCAAAAATTGATACATTTTCCTTAAATAAATTAGAAAAAGAATTTGTAAATGTATTATGTCAAAACGAATATGTTAAAACACTTTTTTTAACTTTTATAAATGAAAAAAAAGATTTAATATACCAATTGGATAACGAAATTAATAAATTGGATAGTTTACAAAAAGTAGAATATTTCATTGAAAAAACCAAACCTTTTTATTTTGGTGGTTCGAATATGGCTATTATTAGTCAACAACCTACACAACTATATTATAAAGATATTCTTAACTTAACTGAAACTAAAAATGAAGTCATAAAAATTATTAACATATCAAAAGAACCAATAACAGTGATTCAAAAATTTACATCTCCTTTAAAAATACATAAAAAAGTTTCTAATTATATTATTTTTTCTTTTGTCATACATTTAATTATTTTTTATATAATTACTTTTTCAATTATAAAGAATCAAAAAATAAATATTCTGAAATAAAATCTTCAATTGTAAAAATAAATTAAATAAAAATCAAAATTATTTGAAATAAATAAATTGAAAAATAATTCGCAGTTAAAAAAATTTTTTTATATTTAAAAATAAAAATCGGAAAATGCCTATACAAGGTCATTTCCCGATAAAAATTGGCATTAAAAAATTTAATAAACCTTAAACCTTATGCAAAGGTATGAAAAAATTTTTTATTTAACCAATAGATTTTCAATTTTTAACAATTTTTTTTATGTAAAAATTACACTTATTTTTTGCCTATATTTTTTTTACTATCGATCAGCAATCACTCAACAATTAATTTTAGAAGCTGAAGATGCATTTTTACAAGGTACTCTTACAAAACAGGTATCCTATTCAGGTTATTCAGGTACCGGTTATGTTGGCAATTTTAGTAATGATAGCGATAAATTGATTTTTAAATTTGTTGTTGATTCTAATTCTTATTACCAACTATATATAAGATATATTGCTCCATATGGCAATAAAAACAATATATTATACATCAACGAAAATTCTATCGAAGTATTTTACCCCTCTTGTAATAAATTCTCAGAATTAAATTTCGGTAGAATTAAACTATCTAAAGATAGTAATACAATAATAATTGCAAAATCATGGGGTTGGTTTTTTATAGATTGTTTGAAATTAATAACTGTGAACCCTGATTCTTTAAAATTCAATTTACCTTACAAATTATCGACTCCAGAACCTTCTGAAGAATCACTCAGATTATTTCATTTCTTATGTTCTTATTATGGTAAAAATATAATATCGGGGGTTATGGAAAAAAGTGAAGCCGACTGGCTTAAACAAAAAACAGGAAAATATCCCGCGTTGCTTGGACAAGATTTTATGAACCATACACGAACATATTCATGGTTTAACAAAAACCAGATCATCACAAACTCTATTAACTGGTATAATCAAAACGGTATAATAACAATATGCTGGCATTGGCGTGATCCTTCTGGAAATACGGATGAATTTTATACAAACAAAACCAATTTTGATGTATCAAAAATTTTTGATTCTACAAGTACCGAATATAAATTTATGTTGAATGATATTGATACTATTGCAAAATATTTAAAGAAACTACAATCTGCGCATATACCAATATTATTTCGACCACTTCATGAAGCATCAGGAGGTTGGTTCTGGTGGGGTGCAAAAGGTCCAGAGGCATGTAAAAAATTATGGAAAACCATGTTCGATAGAATTGTCAAATTTCACGGAATTAACAATTTAATCTGGGTATGGACAACCGATGCTTCTCAAGAAAATCTTCAATGGTATCCTGGCGACTCAGTCGTCGATATTCTTGGGTTAGATATATATTCAAGTTCTGGTGATTTTAGTTCAAAAATATTATATTTTAATAAAGTTAAAGAATCTTTTCAAGCAAAAAAAATAATAACATTAAGTGAAAATGGTGTTATTCCCGACCCTGATAAATTAATAACCGATGAAGCATATTTTTCATATTTTATGACATGGTTTGGAAGTTTTGTCAGAGATTCTTCCATAAATCCTCTTACACACTGGCAAAAAGTTTTAAATCACAATTATGTAATTACTTTAGACGAAATGCCAAATCTTAAAACTTATCCTTTGTTGGCAGAAAAAAAATATGAAAAAGAAAAAAGTAGTAAGCAAATTGACAATAAATTTGAAATTCGTATTTCAAATAATAATTTAATAATAAAACTTTTAGATGAAAATATAAAATTTTATAATGTATCAATATATAACCTATTAGGGATCAAATTAAAAACATTATATAAATTATACGGCGAAAATATTATACCATTAAATAAATATACTCCATGTGGTATATATTTAATAAATATTTTTTCAGATACTTTTATTGAAATTCATAAAATATTAATTAATAAAAATTAATAATCCATGAAACAACTAACTATAATCTTACTTTCTATAGGTTTGTCTATATCTTATTATTTAAACGGACAAAAGTTCGACAACCTTGCAAAAACTCCACCTATGGGTTGGAATAGTTGGAATTATTTCGGTTGCAATATAAATGAAAAAATTATTATGGAAATTGCTGATGCAATGGTATCAACGGGCATGAAAGATGCTGGATACGAATATATAATAATAGATGATTGCTGGCAGGGTTATCGTGATTCTCTTGGCTTCATTCATCCTGATCCTGAGCGTTTTCCATCAGGCATAAAAGCACTTGCTGATTATATTCACTCAAAAGGTTTAAAATTTGGTATTTATTCCGACGCTGGTGATAAAACCTGTGCAGGAAGACCAGGTAGCAGAGGACATGAATATCAGGATGCAAAAACTTATGCTTCATGGGGTGTCGATTATCTTAAATATGATTGGTGTAATACAGGCGAATTAAACCCTAAAGAAGCATACAAAACTATGCGCGATGCTCTTTATGCTGCTGGAAGACCTGTTGTATTAAGTATTTGTGAATGGGGAACAAATAAACCATGGCTATGGGGTAAAGATATTGGACACTTATGGCGAACAACAGGAGATATTTACCTTTGCTGGGATTGTGAATATAATCATGGAACATGGTCTTCATGGGGTATTCTTAAAATACTAGATATGCAAAAAGATTTGCGACAATATGCAGGACCAGGACATTGGAACGACCCAGATATGTTACAGGTTGGTAATGGATTAAGCATAAATGAAGATAGAGCACATTTTAGTTTGTGGTGTATTTTGGCAGCACCCTTAATCGCAGGAAACGATTTGAGAAAAATGAAAAAGGAAACTATTGAAATACTCACAAATAGAGAAGCTATTAAAATTAATCAGGACCCTCGAGGCATTCAGGGATATAGAATGATAAGTGAAAAAAATCTTGAAGTTTGGGTTAAACCTTTAATAGATGCAAATATAGCCATATGTTTTCTGAATAGAGGCGAAACACCTATTAGTTATACTTTCGACTTTTCAAAAAATAATATAAACGATTCTTTTTCTCAAACTTTTATAGATTTTAATAAGTCAACATATAAAATTTTTGATATCTGGCTTAATAAATTTATAGGAACAACTCAAAGTCCATTGAAAATTAACATTATGCCCCATGATGTATTATTCATTAAACTAATAAAAGAAAAATAAAAACTGCCCTTTTATTAAGGGCAGCTTTCTATTTAAAATTGCATCTCATAATCTCTGCTGCTTTTACCATGTTCTTTAAAGATTTATCCACTTCTTCCCATTTTCGAGTTTTTAAACCACAATCAGGATTAATCCATACTTTTTTATAATCAATTTTTTCAATTATTTTTTTTAATAATCGAACTATTTCATCAACAGAAGGTATAAGAGGAGAATGTATATCATATACACCTGGTCCAATATCATTTTTATATTTAGAAAAATAATCAAGAATTTCCATTTCTGTCCTTGATGTTTCTATTGTTATTACATCAGCATCCATATTTATTATTGCATCAAGTATATCTTGGTATTCGGCATAACACATATGTGTATGTATTTGTGTCTCTGGTTTTACATCATAAACCGACATTCTGAATGCTTTTGTTGCCCAATTTAAATATTCCTCTTTTTTACTATTTTTAAGAGGCATTGCTTCCCTTAGTGCTGGTTCATCTACTTGAATAATTTTTATTCCTGCATTTTCAAGATCTTTCACTTCTTTATTTATTGATAAAGCCAATTGCATAGCAGTTTCATTCAATGGCTGGTCTTCTCGTACAAATGACCATTTCAATATAGTTATTGGTCCTGTAAGAATGCCTTTGACGGGTTTTTTAGTTTGCTTTTGGGCAAAAGTTATCCATTCAACTGTAATTGGAGCTGTTCGACTTACATCACCATATAAAATTGGAGGTTTTACACATCTCGATCCATAGCTTTGTACCCAACCATTTTGGGTTATAGCAAATCCATTTAAATTTTCAGCAAAATACTCTACCATGTCATTTCTTTCAAATTCACCATGAACCAACACATCAATACCTACCTCTTCTTGCCATTTTATTGCTTTTTGAATTTCTTCTCTTATTCTATTTTTATATTCACTCTCCGATATCTCTTTCTTTTTAAATTGAGCTCTTATTTTTCTTATTTCGTTAGTTTGAGGCAAAGATCCAATTGTAGTAGTCGGGAATAAAGGCAATCTCAAAATATTTTGCTGAATTTTTTTTCTTTCATCAAAACAAGGTTTTCTGAAAAATTCATTATCACCATAGTTCTTAATTTCATCCCTAACTTTGACATTAATATCTAATTTAGAATCATAAAAAATATTATTTAACTCTATATCTTCACCTTTAGAATATTTAATCATTAATTCTTTTAACAATTTTAATTCTTGTAATTTTTGTCGCGCAAAAGCCATTCTGTTTTTTAAATTTTCCGGTACTTTTGTTTTGTCTGTTTCGTACTCCAAATCATATGGAACATGTAATAAAGAACATGATGGAGCTAATAGAATATTTTCTATGCCTATTTTATTTGCTATTTCTTTAATATATAAATATGATTTTCTTAAATCATTTTTCCAAATATTTCTACCATTCACTATACCAGCTGACAATTTCCGACCATTAAGCTGTTTTATTATTTCATAAATATCCTGATTATTGTTTGTAAGATCGACATGTAAAATATCAAAATCAAGAGCTTGCAATATATCAATATTTGAATTTATACTTTCAAAATATGTTGCAAGTATTATTTGAGGTCGAATTAAATTTTTTAATTTTTTGTAAGTATCTACAAAAATTTGTTTTAGTTTATTATTGAGATCTAACACCAAAATAGGTTCATCTATTTGAACATATTCAGCACCTATATTTTTTAATTGTGTTAAAATCTCTTTATATACTGTTATAAGTTTATCTATTAGACTAAATTTATCGAAACTATCAATTTTCGATTTTCCAAGGTATAAGTATGTTACAGGACCAATAATAACAGGCTTAACATTGTATCCTAATAATTTTGCTTCTAAAAATTCATTAATTACCTTTTTAGAATAGAAAAAAAATTGAGTTTCTTCATCAAATTCAGGCACAAGATAATGATAATTAGTATCAAACCATTTAGTCATTTCTAAAGGCTTAATATCAATAAGTTCAGACCGATAACCTCTAGCCATTGCAAAATAAAGATCAAAAAACGATTGCTTATTTTCATTTTCATCAAATAAAAATTTGAATCTTTTAGGAATATTACCAACCATCAAAGATGTATCAAGCACATGATCATAAAACGAAAAATCATTAACCGAAATCAAATCAACACCACTTTGATGTTGGACTTCCCAATTGTAACGTTTGATAAAATTAGCTGTTTCAATTAGTTGGTGGAGTTCTATTTTACCTTCCCAGTATTTTTCGAGAGCAAATTTTAATTCTCTATTTGCTCCAATGCGCGGAAAACCCAAATTGTGTATTAGCATAGTTAATTTTTTAAGGTTAAACATTATCAAACAAATCAACAATGCTAAAACACGAAAAAATAGATACAGAAGGTGATCATCAGGTGCCTTCTGACTTTGCTTTTTTCGCGAAAGCATTGTCAGCACTATAGGGCAGGTCTCCTGGCTTGTGCCGTTTTTACCTGCCTTCCCATCCCAGGTATTTGGGACAGTGGCTTAAGTGGTAAAAACACTATATGGCACTCACAGTTGCGCGACAGCTCGTGATTTACACACGATTCCCTTTTAATCCTTGCTTAACAAGGAACCCTATAGCGATAAAAACACATGCAAATATAAAAAATAAAAATCTCCTATAAAAAAGTTTACGAATATTTGATTATTTCAACTGGACAACTTTCAGCAGCTTCTTTAATACAATCTTCGTATTGAGAATAATCCACCCCTTGTTTTACAACTGCAATGTCTTCCAGTTGAAAAACATCAGGACATATGCTCTCGCAAAGTCCACAAGATGTACAACCATCTTCAATCCAAACTTTTGTTATAGCCATTTTATTTAGTTTTTAATTTATATTATTAACAAAATACTTTTAAAAATGTTTCAAAATATTTTGGTTTTCAAGAATTTTAATACATGCTCCTTCTTTCAATGAAAAATTCGATTGAAGAAGATTTTTAACCCCAGTATTTTCAAGTAAAAACTTTATAATTATTGAAGCAATTACAATATAATCAATTCTATTGCTCTCGAGACCTTTCATTTTTTTTCTTTCTTTCACCGTAGAATTTATTAAGTCCCAATACAATAATTCAAAATCATTAATATTTATTGGATGGCAAATAGGTTCAAGAGATACTTCTGTTTCGTATTTCTGCAATTGGTTAATCATTGAATATATTGTTTCAAAAGAACCAGAAGCACCAATTATTGTATCTACATTATATTTATGCAATTCATTAAATAAACTTCCTAGTTGTTCTTTCAAAAAATTATTAATCATTTCTATTTCTTCGATTGTTATAGGATCGGTAGGTGTAAATTTTTCAAACAAATAAGCCACACCAAAAGGATAACTCCTTTTCCATAGAATATTATTTTTATGGGCTATTATAAATTCTGAACTTCCACCTCCAATATCAACAACCAGAACGTTTTTATCAATATCATAAGTTTGTTTTACTCCAAGAAAAATTAATTCTGCTTCTTCATGACCATCAATGATTTTTATATCTAGCCCTAATTTTTTCTTCACCTGGTCAATTAACATTTCATTGTTTTTCGCTCCTCTAATAGCAGCTGTAGCTATTGGATAAATTTTTTCAACATTATACTCACTTATTATATTTAAAAACTTTTCAAGCACATTTATACATCTTGTTATTGAATCGCTTTTGAATTCTTTTTTATCTACCAATACTTTTGAAAGCTTAACAAATGCTTTGCTTTTATGTAAAAATTCAATTCTTTTATTTGTTTCGTCAATTCTGGCAATCAATAAATTAAAAGTATTTGACCCTAAATCTATGACAGCAAAATTCATTTTTTTAAATTTTAAGCCATTTTACCAAATCTTTATAAGTAGGTCTTTTGCCATACATCAGAATTCCTATTTTGTAAACTCTACCAGCCAACCAGGTAGTAAAAATAAAAGTTAAAACCAATAATATTACCGATAATATTAATTGATTAAGAGGTATCGACCAACCAATACGGGCCATCATTACTACTGGCGAAGTAAATGGCACTATAGAAAAAATAACTGATAAACTGCCTTCGGGATTTGAAAAAGCATATCCCATAATTATCAAACTAAAAATCAAAGGTATAGTAACAGGGAAAAGAAACTGCTGTGTGTCGGTTTCGCTGCTAACAGCAGCGCCAATAGCAGCAAACATAGAAGCATATAAAATATATCCTGCTACAAAATAAAACAAAAACATTGTAATAATAAAAGTAAAATCAATCTGCTTTAAACTTCTCAATAAAATCTTTGCTGTTTCTACCTTGATATTTGAAGAAACAATTTCATTTTCTTTTTGTTGCAAAGGTATTTGTGTATTTTGGGTGGTTCCAATAATAGTTTGAGGTTGGTATTGAGTTAAATATAGACTTTCATTATAAGCAACATATTTTTGTAATCCAAACATAATTGCAAAAAGCAAAACTATCCAAATTAAAAATTGTGTTAATCCAACCATTCCAATTCCAATAATCTTTCCCAACATCAATTGTACTGGTCTTACTGTTGAAACAATAATCTCAACAACCCTATTCAACTTTTCTTCAATAACACCACGCATAACTTGTGAACTGAAAAAGAAAATAAAAAAATAAATAAGAAAACCTCCTAAATATCCAACAAGTCTTTTTAACTCTCGAGCTTCAGTTTCATAATATTTTCCACTTTTTTCAATCTTTATAGTTTTTAAAAAAATCTTTGTTTCTGCCGAATAAAATACTTCTGGAGAAATATTTTTTGCTTTTAATTTTTCTTTAAATAAAAATTGTTCTAAATTTTTAATAATATGCATTTCAATTGAAAGAGCAGGTTGTTTTTTAGAATATAATTCTACTATTTGTGAGTTTATAACATTATAAGGAATATGTAAAACTGCATAATATTTGGAATAAGCTAAAACTTTTAACAAAGCTTTAAGTTGAACATCCGACAAATATTCAAATTTTATAAATTTTGTATTTGGTAAAGCTTTAGCAACAAATTCATCCATCCCTGATATTGTCTTTCCATGCTCATCAGTAAAAACAACAGCTATAATACTCTCTTCTTCTTCAGATTTTGCTAATAAAACGGGTAAGATCACCATTAAACCAAAAAATAATGGACCTAAAATTGTCATCAACAAAAACGATTTTTTCTTAACTCTGGAAAAGTATTCCCTTCCAATTATCAATAAAATTTTCCTCATATTAAATTTTTTATTCTATTTTGCTAAAATAAAAAAATAAAAGACATTATTTTTTTCAAAGAGATTTATTTTTTAAATATCAACTCTATTTCTTTTTACTATATTTATGAATATCTCATTCATATGTGGCAATTGTTCTGAAAAATGCAATATTTCAAAATTGTTTAAAATATCTTTCAATAAATCATTACCTGTAAAATTATTTTTAAGCTTGAGTTGGACATCGATTATAGAATCGTACTTTTTAAATACATTTATGATACCTACTTTTTCTTCTGAAAGTTTATTAAGATTTTCAAAATTTCCCTTACAAACCAATCGATAAATATTTTCTTTAAATTTTTGTTTAATATCTTCAACTTTACCCTGTAAAACGACGTTTGAATTATTTATCAAAGCAACATATTCACATAATTCTTCAACACTATTCATATCATGAGTAGATAATACTATTGTAGAACCTTTTTCTTTAAGCTGTAAAATCTTTTGTTTAATAATATTCGAATTTATAGGGTCCAAACCACTAAAAGGCTCGTCCAAAATTATAAACTCAGGTTTATGAAGTATAGCAACTATAAATTGTATAAGTTGTTGCATTCCTTTTGATAATTCTTCAATTTTTTTTGTCCACCAATCTCTTATATTCAAGTCTTCAAGCCACAAAATAGCATTTTCATAAGCCTCCTTTTTTGTTAATCCTCTTAAACGACCAAAATAAATAATTTGTTCTCCTACACGCATTTTTTTATATAATCCTCGTTCTTCAGGCAAATAACCAAATTTCAAAACATCATCACTTTTTAATTGCCTTTTTTTAAATAAAATTTCTCCTTTATCAGGAAAATAAATTTGATTCAGAATCCTAATAAAAGTAGTTTTTCCAGCACCATTAGGACCGAGCAAACCAAAAATTGAATTCTCAGGAATGTTTATAGAAACTTCATTTAAAGCAACTTTTTTTATGAACGATTTAGTAATATTTTGAGCTTCAATGATATGATTCATTTTTTTATTCTTTATTGTGTAAATATATTTCTCATTCTACTTATAAACGATCTATCATCTTTTGATGGATTTGGTTTAAAATTAGGCGAATCTATCAAATTTTCAATTAATTTTTGTTCCTCTCTAGTTAATTTTTCGGGTATCCAAACATTCACAAAAACAAGCAGATCACCAACTTTTCCTGTATTAATATCTGGTAAACCTTTACCTTTAAGTCTAAGAATTTTTCCAGGTTGTGTACCAGGTTCTATTTTTATTTTAACTTTTCCTTCGAGTGTAGGTATTTCTATCGGTGTACCTAAAATTGCCTGTGGTATACTTAAATAAAGATTATAAATTAAATCATTATTATCACGTATTAATTCGCTATGAGGTTCTTCTTCAATAATAACCAGAAGATCGCCATTCAAACCTCCTCTCCTTGCAGCATTGCCTTTCCCTGAGATACTTAATTGCATACCTTCAGCAACACCTGCAGGAATTTGCACTGTTATTATTTCAGATCCTTGAATTACTCCTTCACCATTACAATCAGGACATTTTTCTGATATAATCTTTCCTTCTCCATTACATACATGACAAACCTGAGTCGATTGTATTCGACCAAAAAAGGTTTGTGTTACTTTTGTATAATGTCCTGTTCCTCTACAAGTCGAACAAGTAGTAAAAGAATTTCCATTTTTTGCTCCCGTTCCCTTACAACTTTCACATCGAATATATTTCGAAACTTTTAACTTTTTTTCAACTCCTTTTGCAATCTCTTCTAATGTTAATTTAACTTTTACTCTGATATTTGAACCTCTGGTATAATTTACATGCGAACTCCTACCACTATATGAACCAAAACCTCCAAAACCAAAATCCGAAAAAACATCTTCAAAATGTCTGAAAATATCTTCTATCGTCATACCATCAGCAAAACCTCCAGAACCTTTTACTCCAGCATGACCAAATTTATCATATCTAGCTCTTTTCTCAGGATCACTTAATACCTCATAAGCTTCAGCAGCTTCTTTAAACTTTTCTTCTGCTTCTTTATCACCTGGATTTCTATCCGGATGATATTGTAAAGCTTTTTGTCTATAAGCTTTTTTTATCTCTTCTTGAGTAGCATTTCGCGAAACTCCAAGTATTTCGTAATAATCCCTTTTTGTCATTCAATTTATTTTTTAATTCATTCTCCAACAACTACTTTTGCAAATCTAAGAATTTTATCATTATACATATAACCTTTTTCAAGCACATCTATAATTTTTCCTTTTAATTCTTCAGATGGAGCTGTTATTGTTGTAACTGCTTCATGAAAATCAGCATTAAATTCACCATTATTTATTTCAATTTCTTTTACACCATTTCTCTCCAAAAAGTCTTTAAACTTTTTATAAATTAACATCATACCCTCTTTCATTGAATCAAAACTCTCTGTATTTTCTATGTTCTTTATTCCTCTTTCAAAATCATCAATTATTGGTAATAATCCTTTGAAAAATTGCTCCCCTGCCTGTTTGCTCAACTCAATTTTCTCTTTCAAAACTCTTTTTCTATAATTATCAAAATCAGCATATAAACGGATATATCTATCGTTTAATTCCTTAAATTGTTCATTCATACTATTATATTTCTCTTCCATTTCTTTAAGTGCTTTTTCCAATTCTTCCTTTGTTAATTTTTGTTTTTTTATATGTTTTTCTTCTTTATCTTCGTTCAATTTATTATCTGCTATTTCAGATTGTTGTTCAATAGTTTCATTTTTATTATTTTCATCATTATTTTTTACCAAATCACCTTCATTTTGGATTTCATCCTTATTATCAAGATTATTATTTACTTTTTCCTTTATGTTATTATCATTCATATCTCATTCCTCCTTTTTTAATTTCAAATTTAAAAATTCAAAAATTTTGCCATCGATTAAAAATTGCCAATTTGTCATAATGAAATGCAAAGTTAATAATTTTTAACTTTTTATATTAAATTAAAAAAACACTTCCGGTAATATGATCTTTAATTGATCCCGTGTATGAAGATAAACAATTAATTTTATTCTTAAATCTTAAAACCCCTAAAAATGCAAAAATCAATGCTTCTTTATACTTTATAATTATATCATCCGGAATTACTAATGTTGCATTTATTTTATTCTTAATACTTTCTACAAGAAATTTATTATATACTCCACCACCTGTAATTAAAATTGTCTTCAAATTGTATTTGTTAATAACTTCAGAAATCTGATCGGAGATATGTTCAACAAGGGTGTGTAAAATATCTTCGATACTAATATCAAATTTTTTCACTATAGGAAAAAAAACTTCTTCTACCCATTCTCTTCCTAAAGATTTAGGATAATTTTGTTTATAAAACGACAAGTTGTTCAACTCATCAAACATTTTTTTTTCTAATTTACCATTTCTGGCTAAAAAACCTTCATTATCATAGTCCATGCCTACTTTTTTCGAAAAATAGTTTAAAACAATATTAACAGGGCAGATATCAAATGCTATTCTTTTATTGTCTTTATTAAATGAAATATTGGCAAAACCACCAAGATTTAAACATGCATCATATTCTTTAAATAACAATTCATCACCAATTGGTACAAGAGGAGCACCTTGCCCACCCAACAAAACATTCGAAGTCCTGAAATCACCAATAACCATTATCTTTGTAATTTTTGCAATACACAATGGATTTCCTAATTGAAAAGTTATTCCTTCACTCGGACGATGAAAAACTGTATGACCATGAGTGGCAATAATGTCTGGAACAAAACCACTTTTATTTATAAAATCTAAAACTTTCTCTCCTAGATAGATACCAAATTCATTATTAATCTTTAACAATTCATAACCACTACAACTAATAGCTTTCTCTATTAATTTTTTTATTTTAACATCATACTCAATTGTTTCAGCATATATTAATTGATAATTCCATTTATTATACTGATCTTCTTCAAAAGTACATGCAGCTATATCCAATCCATCACAACTGGTGCCCGACATTAAACCTATTGCCTTTGTATACTCCATTTTTAAAATATTTAATATTTAAATAAGTATTCGAATGTAGATCTATTGTATACGTTATCTTCAAGATTAATAATTAGTTTATGCGTTCTATTTTTCTGAATTCTGTGTTTATCCATTACATAAAAAACTTTATTATTTTTTAGATCGTATTCAAGCAATGCCCAATTATCATCAATATATGCATTATATTTAGAAATATCAGACAAATTATCTTTTATAATGAAAGAAATTGTATCATTGTCATTATAAAAAATATTTGAAGAAAATTTTTCGGGAATACATACGGGAACAATTGTATCGATCAAAAGCACATATCTACCAAAATTGCTAACTTCGGCTTTGAAAAAATTATTTTTAGTTTTTATAGCTTTAAAAGTTCTTTTAACCTGATTATTATTGTCAAGTTCTGCCATTAATACTTTATCAGATAATGAACATTCAACTATTGGCATTATTTCTATTGTTATTTTTTCAATTAAAGGTTCATAAGTATTACCAATTTCGTGTATGTTAGAAAGATAAATATTATCTGTATATTTTTTATACGTAAAACAAGCATTATCAAACAATGAATATGCTGGAATAAATACATTACACTCTTCAAAAGAAATAGAAAAATTTTTTGAAAAACAAATGCTATCGTAATAATCAAAATTTTCAAAACTGTTTTCTATTTCTTTGTTCACAGATTCTATTTTTTTAGTTTTAACAAAAAACTCAACAATGGCTTGTTGTCTTGAAAAATCCTTTAAAACTATTTTTATTTTGTTAACTTCACCATCATTAGTAAAATTAAAAATACCTTTGTTATCGAGTAAGTGATTATATATGCTTAACTTATTATTTTGATTGGCAAATAATTTATAAATTTTAACCTTTTCTTTAATAAGTCTTTTATAATCAATAAAACCTTTGTAATATTTCTGTTCAAAAAACGATAACTTATCAAACTTAACAGAGTACTCTTTTTTGTTATTCAAAAACATTTCTATCATATATATACCACAACGATTCAGGCTATTAACATTATCAAAAGCTTCAATACCAAAACCAACTTTTCCATATACATAAACTGTATCCATTAAAACATATTTATTGTTTCTTAAAACAGGTTTAACACAAAAACTATTTTTTTCTTTGTTACATGTATAATCCGTAAATTCATAGAACCAAATATTTGTAACAAACGGATAATATAAATCTTTTATATTTTTAAAAAAAATAAGAGGATTCAAAGGTTCTTCTTTATTATTTCTTATTTCAAAATGAAGATGGGGACCAAAAGAATTACCTGTATTACCTGAAAAACCAATCAACTGACCTTTTTTTACAATAAATTTATTTTCAGGTATTGACAAATCAACTTCATAACTCATCAATTCGTACTGTTTATTTTTAACAAATTCCGAAACATCTAAATAAAAATCTCTCAAATGAGCATATACAGTTGTATATCCATTTTTATGAGTAATATAAATAGCTTTTCCATAACCAGTTTTTGAAACAACAATCCTTGAAACCCAACCATCATCAACAGCTAAAACTTGTATATTTTCTTTTTGTTGTGTTTTAAAATCAATACCAGTATGAAAACTACCCGATCGCAATTCACCAAAATTTCCGGATAAAACCAAATCTATAGGCAAAGGATTATGAATATGCCATACATGATTCACTGATTGGGAATAGAGATTTATAAATGTAAATATTTGAAATACAATAAATACAAATTTCATAACATTTTTTTATAAAAATGATAAAATTTAAACTAATTTTGTAGAAAATTATGTTAATATTTTTTATTTTTAAAGTTTAAAGATTTAAAAAAAATTGATTTTAACATACAATGAATGAAAATAATAACATAATATATGAAATAAGGCTTAAATTTAAAGAAATAATAAACAATTATAATAAATTGAAACAAAAAAATATAGAACTTGAAGAAGAAAACAAAAATTTAAAAGAAAATATTAATTTACTTAATAAAAAAATAAAAGAATTAGAAGATAAAGAAACAAAAATAAACCTGGCGAAAGCAATTCTGGCAACCGGTAAAGATTCGCATGAAGCAAAAATAAAATTAAACAGAATTGTGCGGGATATAGATAGATGTATTGCTCTATTAGAAAAAGAATAAAATAATTATGGAAGAAAAGATTTTGATAAATATTAGTATAGCAGAGCGTAGTTATCCTTTGAAGATTGAAAAAAAAGATGAAGAAAAAATTATTAAAGCAGCCAGATTAATAAATGAAAAAGTTTTACTTTATAAACAAAAATATCAAGATAAAGACATACAAGATTATCTGGCAATGGCTTCTTTACAATTTGTTATAAGATTGATAGAAGCTGAAGAAAATAATGAATTAAAAAAAATTATGCAAGATTTAAGAGAATTAAATGAAGAACTGGCTGAATATTTAGCAACAGAAAAAATAGAGTAATATAGGTTCTTTTACATATTAAAAAATAATATTTTGATATAGCCCGCATAGTTTCTTCATAGTTTGTGGAACTCAACACTAACTAAATTGGAGCTCGGCTCATTTTGGCAAGAGTAGGCCATAATTCTGGGTTGCCAGAATATCCCGTTTAATCGGGATCAATGGAAACTCGACCCAAAGTGGAGGCTCCACCCATGAATAAAAGGGGTTTCCTACAAATGATTGAAGAAATGACTGCGGGCTTTTTTATTAACTTAACATTTTAAATTTTAATATTATGGGAAAGACGATTTTGATACTTGCAAGTAGTTTTATTGACGGCAAGAGCATTATTTTTTTAATTGTAGCATTTTTTGCAGGTGTTGCAATATCATATTTTTTATGGGATTTTCTTCTCAGAAAGAAGAAAGAAAAAATAATCAGTGAGGCTGAAACTGAAGCCGAGATGATAAAAAAAGACAAAATCCTTCAGGCAAAAGACAAATTTTTACAATTAAAAGCAGAACATGAAAAATATGTAGCTGAAAGAAACAACAAACTTCTTACTGCTGAAACTAAATTAAAACAAAAAGAGATTCAATTATCTCAGAAAATTGAAGAAAACCAAAGAATAAGAAATGAATTAGATGCTTTAAAAGCCAATCTTACAAGTCAATTAGAACTTGTAGAAAAAAGAACTGAAGAGCTTGAAAAATTGCATAAACAACAAATTGAACAACTAGAAGCTATTTCAGGACTTTCGGCCGAAGAAGCAAAAAATCAACTTATTGAATCATTAAAAGACGAAGCTCGAGCTCAAGCTACTGCATATATTAATGAAATAATGGATGAAGCTAAAATGACTGCTTCACAAAATGCACGTAAAATAGTTATAGAAGCTATACAAAGAGTAGCAACAGAAACTGCCATTGAAAATAGTGTTACTGTATTTAATCTTGAGTCTGACGAAATAAAAGGTAGAATAATAGGAAGAGAAGGACGAAATATTAGAGCTCTTGAATCGCTTACAGGAGTTGAAATTATTGTTGACGATACTCCCGAAGCTATTATATTATCGGCTTTTGATCCGGTTAGAAGAGAAATAGCACGTTTGGCATTACATCAACTAGTTACCGATGGAAGAATACATCCAGCTAGAATTGAAGAAGTGGTAGCTAAAGTTCAACAGCAAGTCGAAGAAGATATTATAGAAACAGGTAAAAGAACAGCTATAGACCTTGGTATACATGGTCTTCATCCCGAACTTATAAGACTTATTGGAAAAATGAAGTTTAGGTCTTCATACGGACAGAACCTTTTGCAACATTCACGTGAAGTTGCTAATCTTTGTGCCATAATGGCTGCTGAACTTGGCTTAAATCCTAAAATAGCAAAAAGAGCAGGATTGCTTCACGACATTGGAAAAGTACCTGACGAAGAACCTGAATTACCGCATGCTTTATATGGAATGAAATTGGCTGAAAAATATAAAGAAAAACCTGAAGTTTGCAATGCAATAGGTGCTCATCACGACGAAATTGAAATGACAAGTCTTATTGCACCGATAGTACAAGTATGTGATGCTATTTCAGGAGCACGACCAGGAGCTAGAAGAGAAGTCATCGAATCATATATTAAAAGACTTAAAGATCTCGAAGCTTTAGCATTATCATATCCTGGCGTTACAAAAACTTATGCCATACAAGCAGGTAGAGAATTGCGCGTAATAGTTGGTAGTGACAAAGTTAGCGACCAAGAAGCTGCTACATTAGCAAATGAAATATCTAAAAGAATACAAAGTGAAATGACTTACCCTGGACAAATTAAAATAACAGTTATAAGAGAAACTAGAGCTATAAGTTACGCAAAATAAAATCTTAAATTTTTATTTTACAAAAAACCCTCATTGTCAAAAAATGAGGGTTTTTTTATAATATACTTTTTCTATCTCTAACCAACATAAATATTTGATTGTTAATCTATTAATTATATTTTTTGGTAAAAATTTTGCCAAAATTTGTCATTTTTATAATAAACATCCGTAATAAAAAATACTTTCTATAAAAACTCATATAAAAAATGAAAAAAATAATTGCTCTATAAAATTTTGTAATCTCTATAGATTCATCATTAAAAACATGACAAAAATCGCAGAAAAAATAAATAATTTCTATATTTTTCTTAGACTATTTTTCTCTTATTAACATTGTTTAAAATTCATATTGAATTTATAAGAGATGCCCTCATAATTTATCAAGAACTGTTAATATTCTTTTTAGATATTCAACTTTTTCAGGATATTGTAAAAATTCATATGTATATATTAAATCATTTACAAGCAATCTTATTATTTGCACATTATCAATGGTTTTGTAATAATCTATTTTTAAAGGCATATTATTACTTTTTAAATAATGATCAATATCTTGTTTTGTCAAAACTATGCCTTTATTGAATGGATTAATATAAAAAAGAATATCTTCAATTTCATATTGCGAATCATATAATCTATACTCATCTTTATAAGCAACCAAAAAATTTCCTGGCAAATTTACTCCATATAAAGGCAATCCTAACTTTTCTGAAACTAACAAATAAACTAATCCAAGAGAAATAGCATTTCCTTTTTTTATATTAAGTACTTGATTTATAAAATAATTTGAAGGTGAATAATAATTACTTAAATTTCGCTTAAACTTATAAACATCAAAAATAAAATAATTAATTATTCTAACTTTTTCTAATGCAGTAAGATTATTGTTTATTTCAAGCCAAATATCTTTACTTATTTTTGAAATCTTTTCTTCTATATCCTTAATAGTCAATGTCGGATACTGAAACCTTGAAAAATAAACCACACCTTCAAGTAAACTCGAAGCACCAGCTTCTATCCAATGTTCAATAAGCTTTTTGGAAGATTCAAATTGTATCTGATTAATTATATTTTCTATTCTTTCTTGAAATTGTTTATTATTCGATTCTTCCCAAGCCTTTTCTAATTCGGGTATTATTTCAAGACCAAATTTTAATAAGTTTACTTTTACTTCATTATAAACTACCTGATCACTATCATCAAGAAGTTTTAAAAGTGCTTTAATTTCTTTTCTCTCTTTAACCATCAAAAATTGAAAAATTTTTTTATTCACAAAATTATAAACAAACTATTTATATTAAAATATTCCTTGTCAAAATTAATTAACAATATTAATTATAGTTATGTAAAAAAGAAGCTTAATATAATGACTAAATCCTTTGAATTTCAAGGAAGTTTTAAAATGAAAAAATAAAAATACAATAATAACAACATGTTTCGGTTTTTTTAAAAAAGTTATTAACAATTGTGGTAAAAAATGGTTAAAAGTGGTTTATTGTGGTTAAAAATGTATTATATTTGTACTAATTAAAAATTTTATGACAAATTTTATAGGAGATTATACTTGTAAGATTGATGAAAAAGGAAGAATAATGTTTCCTTCGCCACTGAAAAAACAAATTCAGGAAGGGACAGGAGATAGATTTGTCATAAAAAAAGATATATATGAAAAATGTCTTGTTTTATATACTATTGAAGAATGGGAAAGACAAAATAAAATAATTAGAGAAAAAATAAACCCATATAACCGTGAACATAATAAATTTATCAGAACTTTTTTTAAAGGCACTGCAGAAGTTACTCTTGATAATAACAATAGGCTTCTAATACCAAAAAGGCTTTTAGATGAAATAGGTGCCAATAAAGAAGTTGTGCTGGCAGGACAATTTAATAAAATTGAAATATGGGCAAAAGAAGATTATGATAAGATAGGATGTAATGAAAAAGAATATATCGAATTAGCAGAGAAAATTTTAGGTAATAACAACTAAATACAAAATCTATGGTTTTCCACGTGCCAGTTATGTTAGAAAAGTCGATCGAAATGTTAAACATTAAACCAGATGGTATATATGTTGATGCGACATATGGAGGGGGAAATCATAGTGCCGAAATCTTAAAAAAATTAAACAGTAAAGGAAAATTAATTGCTATAGATCAAGATGAGGATGCTATAAAAAATGCAAATAAAAATATTGATAATTTGATGTTAATACATGGTAATTTTAAATATCTGAAAAATTACTTAAAATATTTAAAAATCGAACAAGTAGATGGTATTTTTGCTGATCTAGGTCTAAGTTGGTATCATGTTGATAATTCTGAAAGGGGTTTTTCTTATCGCTTTGATACCAAACTTGATATGAGAATGAATTACTATTCTGATTTTACAGCAGAAAAATTAATCAATGAATATTCATTTGAACAACTTTGTTATATTTTCAAATATTATGGAGAACTACCTCAATACAATAAAATTGCTGAAGCAATAATTAATTATAGAAAAAAAGAACCTATTAAAACAACCGGACAACTAAGTTCAATAATTGTAGAATTATTTCCAAAAAATCTGATTTATCATAATCTATCTAAGGTATTTCAAGCAATACGAATTGAAGTAAATCATGAAATAGAAAATTTGAAATCTTTTTTAAATCAAACTATTGACATTTTAAAACCAGGTGGCAGACTAGCAATATTAACTTATCACTCATTGGAAGATAGAATAGTCAAAAATTTCATGAAAACAGGTAAGACAGAAAATGAAATAAAATTAAAAATTGATAAAAACGTAGAAAAAATGATTTTTAAATCGATAACAAAAAAACCTATTACCCCTTCATCATCTGAAATCAAAAAAAATAGAAGATGCAGAAGTGCTAAATTAAGAGTTGTCGAAAAAATCTAAACTATGGAAAAAGAACAAAAAACAAAAATAAACAACGACATTGACATAGATGTTGAAAAAGAAAAAAAAGAACATAAAGTTAAAATTTTAAAAAATTTTATAACTGGCAATATTCTTGTACAATCAAACTTATTAAAACAAATTCCATACTTATTATTTCTTGTATTTCTTGGTATTGTTTACATAACAAACCGATATAATTTTGAAAAATTTTATAAAAAATTAAATGTATTAGAAGAAGAGGTTAAAAACCTCAGAAGCGAACAAATAACAACATCGGCTAAACTTATGAATTTGAGCCGTAGATCATCTGTTGTAAATTTGATTGAAAAGTATAATATTGGTCTTGTTGAACCAGAAGAAACTCCAAAAATTATTATTAAAGATAAAAAATAAATGAAAATAAAACAAGACATATTGTGGCGATTTGGTTTAACATACTTTTTCTTTTTAATAATTGGAGTTATTATTCTCTTCAAAATTTTATATATACAATTTGTAGAAGGAAAAAAATATAAAGAAATCTCTAAAAACAATTTTTTAAAATATTTTGTAATAAATCCTATTCGTGGAAGTATATATTCTGCTGATGGAAAACTCCTTGCAACATCAATACCATATTACGATATTTATTTTGATGTAAATGCAGATGGTATTACTGACAAATTATTTTACTCCAACATCGATTCATTATCAATTTGTTTATATAATCTTTTTAAAAATAATTCTTCAAAAACTCCTAAAGAATATAAAACAGAATTAATAAAAGCCCGAAAGCAAGGAGAAAGATTTTACTTAATAAAAAGAAAAGTCGATTATCATCAACTTATAAAACTAAAAAAGTTTCCAATTTTTAGAGAGGGAAGATACAAAGGTGGATTGATTTATGAACAAAAATATTACAGACTTAAACCACATAACGATCTGGCAGGAAGAATTATAGGATATGTAACTGCTGACAAATCAACAGGTGTTGGTCTTGAACAAGGTTTTGATAAATATCTCTCAGGCAAACCTGGAATAATTTTAAAACAAAAAATACTCGGAAATACATGGATTCCTTTGTCAAACATAAATACTTTAGACCCGCAAGATGGTTATGATATAATTTCAACAATCAATACAGAATATCAAGATATAGCACATAAAGCTCTATTAAAACAATTAATAAGATTCAATGCTCATCATGGCACTGCAATAGTTATGGAAATCAGGACAGGAAAAATTCTTGCAATGGCCAACTTAGGAAAAGATAATAATGGCAATTATACTGAAATTCAAAATTATGCTATAAGCGAAAGTTATGAACCTGGCTCTGTATTTAAATTACCAGTTATAATTGCTGCTCTTGAAGAAGGAAAAATCGATCTAACAGATACAATCGATACAGGCAATGGTATTTTTAAATATTACGATAAAATAATAAGAGACGATAATTATGACAAAGGTGGTAATGGCAAAATAACTATAAAAAGAGTGTTTGAAGTTTCTTCGAATATAGGCATGGTAAAATGTATTACTACGTCATTTAAAAATTGTGAAAAACAATTTATTAACAGACTTTATGCAATGAATTTAAATAAAAAGCTTGATATACCAATACCTGGTGAACCACAACCATATATAAAATATCCTGACGATCCTTATTGGTCAGGAATTTCACTAGGTATGATTGCCCATGGTTATGAAATTAAACTTACTCCTTTACAAATATTATCCTTTTACAATGCAATAGCAAACAATGGAAAATTGGTAAAACCTTTATTTGTTACTGAAATAAAATATTGCGGAAAAACTATTGAAACATTTGATACAGAAATAATTGACCATTCTATTTGTTCGCGATCAACCATAAAAAAAGCTCATGAATTACTTGAAAGTGTTGTAGAGAATGGTACTGCAAAAAACATAAAAACACCATTATTTAAAATAGCAGGAAAAACAGGAACAAGTCAGATTTTCAATCCCGAAACTAAAAGTTATAAAACATCTAATAGAAGTAAATATATTGCTTCATTTGTTGGATATTTTCCTGCTGATAAACCTAAGTATTCGTGTATGGTAGTTATAAACGATCCCTCGGGCGATATATATCATGGTAGTGAAGTTGCAGCTCCTGTATTTCTGGAAATTGCAAAAAAAATATATAGTCTTGATTTTGAATTTCAAATACCACTTAATGATATAAAAATAACCAATGTCGAAATACCATATTCAAAGAATGGAAATTTTGTCGATCTAATAACAATTACCACGGATTTGAAAATACCTATAATAAAAAATTTTACATCAGGTAAGTGGGTAAGAACTTCAAAGGTTGAAACAGGAATTGAATGCAAAAGTCTTCCTCTAATAAATGGATTAATGCCTGATGTAGTATCAATGGGAGCAAAAGATGCGATTTATTTACTTGAAAATATGGGATTAAAAGTCATTATAATAGGAAGAGGAAGTGTTAAAAGTCAATCAATACCTGCAGGAACAAAAATAAATAAAGGAGATATTGTTAAACTTGAAATGAGTAATATATGAAAACCTTACATGAAATAATTAAAAATATTGATTACAAAGTAATCAAAGGCAACACAAATATTTATATAGAAGGAATTGCTTTTGATTCAAGAGAAGTAAAAAATAATTATTTATTTGTTGCAATAAAAGGTACAAATACCGATGGCCATAACTACATTCAACAAGCTATTGAAAAAGGAGCATGTGCTATTTTATGCCAAAGATATCAAGAAATTGAAAATAATGAAAGAATAACTATTATTGTCACAAACGATACAGCATCAGCTCTTGGCATTATTGCTTCCGAATTTTTCGATAATCCTTCACAAAAGTTAACCCTTGTAGGTGTTACTGGAACAAATGGAAAAACTACTACTGTAACTCTACTATATCGTTTATGCATGAAAATGGGTAAAAAAGCAGGTTTATTATCTACAATTGTAAATTATATTAACGAAAAAGAAATTCCTTCAACTCATACCACACCCGATCCTCTGCAAATTAACAAATTTTTATCTGAAATGGTCAAAGAAGGCTGTGAATATGCTTTTATGGAAGTAAGCTCACATGCTGCACATCAAAAAAGAATAGCCGGACTAAAATTTAAAGGTGGTATTTTTACAAATATTACACACGATCATTTAGACTATCATAAAACATTTGATGAATATCTGAAAGCAAAAAAATTGTTTTTCGATAATCTTTCATCTGATGCTTTTGCTCTTATTAATGTCGATGACAAAAATTCAAAAATAATCGTACAAAACACAGAGGCCAAAATATATACTTACGCACTACATAAAATTGCTGACTTTCAAGGAAAAATCATTGAAAGCCATATCGATGGTATGTTGTTAAGAATAAACAACAATGAAGTGTGGGTAAAATTAATCGGTGCTTTCAATGCATACAATATTCTTGCAGTCTATGGATGTGTGTCATTATTAAACTTTGATCAAGAAAAAGTACTACAATATATTAGCAACTTCGATACAGTAAACGGCCGTTTTGAATATTACAAATCAAAAGATGGAATTACTGCTATAGTCGATTATGCACATACACCTGATGCATTGTTGAATGTTCTGACAACTATAAATCAATTACGAAAAAGAGATGAAAAAATTATTACTGTAGTAGGTGCTGGAGGAAATAGAGATAAAACCAAGCGACCAAAAATGGCTGCTGTATGTCTGGAATATTCTGATAAGGTAATTTTAACATCCGACAATCCTCGATTTGAAGACCCTCTTGAAATTATAAAAGATATGGAATCAGGAATAGACCCCAAAGACAAAAATAGATATCTTGTAATACCTGATAGAAAAGAAGCAATTAAAACTGCATGCAATATTGCACAGCCAGGCGATATTGTTTTAATAGCTGGAAAAGGACATGAAACATATCAAGAAATTAAAGGAATTAAATATTATTTTAATGATAAAGATGTTGTAAAAGAAATTTTTAACATATAAAGATTAAAAAAATGTTCTATCATTTATTTACATACCTCGACAAATTTGATTTGCCTGGAGCAGGTTTATTTCATTATATTTCATTTAGATCTGCCATGGCTGTTATATTTTCTTTGATTATAACACTATTACTTGGAAATAAACTTATAAATATATTACGTAAATACCAAATAAAGGAAGAAATACGAAACTTAGGACTTGAAGGAGAAAATAAAAAACAAGGTACACCAACAATGGGAGGTTTAATTATAATATCAGGAATTATTCTACCCGTCTTACTTTTCTGCAATCTAAAAAATATTTATATACAACTAATGTTAATTACTACAATATGGCTTGGCTTAATAGGTTTTATCGACGATTACATAAAAGTATATAAAAAAGATAAAAATGGCCTTAATGCTAAATTTAAAATTTATGGACAAATTATTCTTGGTATTATTATTGGTTTAAGTGTAAATTTTAACAAAAATATTGTTATCAGAGAAAAACAATTAATAAAACAAGAAATTTTTACAAAGTCTGAAATACAAGAATTTAATAAAAACATAAACCCTACTCAAAAATATCTTGTAAAAGATGTTAAATCAACAAAAGTCAATATACCCTTTTTAAAAAATAATGAATTCGATTACTCAATATTTTTAAGTTTTCTTGGAAAAAAAGCTACAAAATACACTTGGATTGTATATACGCTTATTGTAATTTTTATTATCTCGGCTGTCTCAAATGGAGCTAACCTTACAGATGGTCTTGATGGACTTGCAGCCGGTATCTCAGCTATAATTGGAGCAACTCTTGGTTTTCTTGCATATGTTTCAGGAAACTTTATAATCGCCGATTACCTAAATATAATGTATATTCCAAACACTGGAGAACTAGTTATCTTTATGAGTGCATTTGTTGGTTCATTAATAGGATTTCTGTGGTATAACTCCTACCCCGCCCAAATATTTATGGGCGATGTAGGAAGTTTGACTATAGGAGGAATTATTGCTGTTTATTCTTTACTAATAAGAAAAGAATTATTACTACCAATCCTTTGTGGGATATTTTTTGTTGAAAGTCTCTCTGTAATTATTCAAGTAACATACTTTAAATATACAAAAAGAAAATTTGGTGAAGGTAAAAGAATTTTTAAAATGTCACCATTACATCATCATTATCAACTTTTAAATTATCCGGAACCCAAAATTGTAACACGCTTCTGGATAGTTGGAATTTTTCTTGCTGTATTAACTGTTATAACTTTAAAAATTAGATAACTATGAACAAAAAAATAGTTGTTTTAGGAGGTGGTGAAAGCGGTACCGGTGCCGCAGTTTTAGCCAAACTACAAGGCTTTGATGTCTTTTTAAGTGATTCATCAATAATTAAGCCTTATTATAAAGAAAGACTTTATAATTATGAAATACCTTTCGAAGAAGGCATTCATACGAAAAAATTAATACTTGATGCCGATGAAGTAATTAAAAGTCCTGGTATATCCGACAAAACAGAAATAATTCAAGAAATAAAAAAGAAAAATATACCAATAATATCAGAAATTGAATTTGCTTATCGCTTTACCAATGCAAAACTTATTTGCATTACAGGAAGCAATGGCAAAACAACAACCACCTCTTTAATTCATTATATGTTAAAAAAAGCTGGATTAAATGTTGGACTTGCTGGAAACATTGGTAAAAGTTTTGCTTATTGTGTTGCTACCGAAAATTATGATTTTTATGTTCTTGAAGTAAGTAGTTTTCAACTTGATGGAATCAAAGATTTTAAACCCGACATTGCTATACTGTTAAATATAACACCTGATCATCTTGACAGATATGATTACAACTTTCAAAAATACATTAACTCAAAATTATCTATAACAAAAAATTTATCCGAAGAAGACTTCTTTATATATTGCTCTGACGATGAAATAACTATAAGAGAACTCGAAAAAATAGTATTAAGGGCTAAAGAATTAAGCTTTTCATTACAAGAGAAAAAACGCGAAGGCGCTTATATTACAAATAATATGATGAACATCGAATTTGATGATGTAATGTTCTCAATGTCGTTATCTGAACTATCTCTGAAAGGTAAACATAACATCTATAACTCAATGGCTGCTGGAATAACTGGTAACGTCTTGAAAATCAGAAAGGAAACTATTCGTGAAAGCTTAATGGATTTTAAAGGTGTTGAACATCGTCTAGAAAAGGTTGGCACTATCCACGGTATCGAATTTATTAATGACTCCAAAGCTACCAATGTAAATTCAGTTTGGTATGCTCTTGAATCAATGACAACACCTGTTGTCTGGATAGCAGGAGGACAAGATAAAGGAAATGATTATACAACTATTTATGATTTGGTAAAAGCTAAAGTAAAAGCTCTAGTTTGTCTTGGAAAAGATAACACTAAGTTAATTGAATCATTTAAGGATATTGTACCTGTTATTGTTGAAGCTAAATCAATGAAAGAAGCTGTCCAAAAAGCTTATTACCTTGCTACTCCAGGTGATACAGTTTTGTTGTCACCTGCTTGTGCAAGCTTCGATTTATTCGAAAATTACGAAGATCGTGGTCGACAATTTAAAAATTATGTAAGAGAATTATGAATTTTATAAATAACATAAGAAAATATATTAAAGGTGATTTAATAATTTGGATTGTATTATTATTTCTATTCATATTTTCAATACTGATTGTTTACAGTTCATCAAGCTCTTTAGCATATAGATATCAGAATGGCAATACCCTTTACTATTTTTTAAAACATACCTCAATACTTGTAATAGGATTATTAATAATTTATTTTTTACATAAAGTACCATATATAGTATTCTCAAAATTATCTTTTATCTTGCTTGTTATTTCTATTGTATTATTAATTTTTACATTAGCACTTGGATTATCAGTTAATCAAGCAGCAAGATGGTTAAAAATACCAGGCTTAGGTATTACTTTTCAAACATCAGATCTAGCAAAGTTATCATTAATACTTTATGTTTCAAGGGTTTTATCGATTCATCAAAATGAAATTAAAGATTTCAAAAAAGTTTTTCTACCACTTTTAATTATAGTAGGATTTACATGTTTGCTAATATTTCCAGCTAACTTTTCTACATCAGCATTATTATTTATTACATGTATGTTATTGATGTTTATCGGGCGTATTCCTTTCAAATACATTTTTTTCACATTGACAATAGCTTTAATGCTTTTTGGAATTTTCCTTTCACTTTCATTTGCTTTCAAATGGGAAGGACGTTGGGAAACATGGAGAAATAGAATAAAAAATTTTGTAGTTCCAAGCGAAAAAGAGAATTACGAAGAAAATTATCATGTTATTCAGGCAAAAATTGCAATTGTAAACGGAGGAATTATTAAATTAAGACCTGGTAAAAGTGTTCAGAAAAACTTTTTACCAAATTCATTCAATGATTCAATTTTTCCAATAATTATCGAGGAATATGGTTTTATTGGTGGAGCTTTTATAATGTTTCTTTACCTTTTTCTTCTATTCAGAGCAGGAGTTATCTTAAGGAAAAGCGATAGAGCATTTCCTGCTCTTGTGGCAATTGGTTTGACCCTACTAATAGTAATTCAAGCTTTTATAAACATGGCTGTTGCCGTAAATATTTTGCCAGTTACCGGACAACCATTACCATTTATTAGCATGGGTGGTACTTCTATATTATTCACAAGTATTGCATTCGGAATTATATTAAGCGTAAGCAGATCTATTGAAGAAAAATCTGATAAAATAAATACAGAAAAAGAAGAAAATTATAACGAAGAAAATGATGAAGAGCAGTAATAATAAAATTATAATTTGTGGCGGAGGTACGGGCGGACACGTTTATCCTGCCCTTGCAATAGCCGAAGTATTGAAAAACAGGCTTATTAATGTCGAGATTCTTTTTGTTGGTGCCAAAAATAGATTGGAAATGACTAAAGTACCCGAAGCAGGATATAAAATAATTGGATTACCTATATACGGTCTTGAAAGAAAAATAACTTTTAAAAATATTCTTTTACCATTTTATATTTTTTATTCATTAATAAAGTCATCTTTAATTTTAATAAAATTTCGCCCAAACGTAGTTGTAGGTGTCGGGGGTTATGCAAGTGTACCAATTATATTAGTAGCTCAACTTTTTAAAATACCAACTATCATTCAAGAACAAAATTCACTACCAGGATTGGCAAACAAAATACTTGGAAGAAAAGCCTCAACAATATGTGTTGCTTATGAAGGACTTGATAAATACTTCCCTAAAAATAAGATCAAACTTACAGGTAATCCTGTTAGAAAGAAAATATTAAACCTTAAAAATTATAAAACACTAGCATATGAAATTTTTAATATTGATCCTATAAATAAAATAATCTTAATTTTGGGAGGAAGCTTAGGAGCAAGAACATTAAATGATGCCGTCTTTAAACATATTGAACTCATAGAAAATCAAGACAATTTGAAAATAATATGGCAAACAGGAAAAATATATTTTGAAGAAATAAAACAAAAATTAAAAAATTATAATATATCTAAAATCATTGCATTACCTTTTATTAACGAAATTGAATATGCATATTCAATTGCTGATGTTATTATATCTAGAGCTGGTGCAATAGCTTTATCAGAATTATGCATAGTTGGGAAACCTGTGATTTTGGTTCCATCACCCAATGTCACTGATGATCATCAAACGAAAAATGCTAACTATCTTGCATCAAAAAATGCTGCTATAGTAATAAACGATTCCGAAGCAACCGATAAACTTATTCATGAAGCAATTAACCTTTTAAATGATGATAACAAAAAATCTATGTTATCAACCAACATATATAAACTTGCAAAACCAAATGCAACTGATCTAATTGTTGATGAAATAATTAAATTACTATGAAAGAATTGATTAACAATACAAAAAACATTTACATGCTTGGAATTGGCGGCATTGGAATGAGTGCCCTTGCCAAATATTTCCGTCAAAAAAGCAAAAAAGTTGCTGGATATGATAGAAATCCCTCAAGTATAACTAAAGACTTGGAATGTAGAGGAATATCAATTCATTATGAAGATTCTGTAGCAGAAATACCTGAGACTTTTCTTGATAAAAATGATACTTTAGTTGTTTATACCCCTGCAATTCCTTCAGATCATGGTGAATTAAACTATTTTTTAAAAAACGAATTTAAAGTTTTCAAAAGATCTGAAATCTTAGGTATCATAACCGAACAGTACAACTCTATTTGTATTGCAGGAACACATGGCAAAACTACTGTAACTACAATGATAACATGGTTAATATACAAAGCCAATATACCATGCCTATCATTTATGGGAGGTATTTCAAAAAACTTTAATGATAACTTTTTATATCACGAAAATCCTCAATATGTTGTTGCCGAAGCAGATGAGTTCGATAGATCTTTTTTAAAACTTCATCCAGATATTGCAGTTATTACATCCGTCGACAGCGATCATCTCGATGTTTATAAAAATTATACCGCAATTAAAGAATCTTTTAATTCATTTGTAAAATTATTACCCAATAATGGAAAATTAATAATAAAATACGATGCTTTACCTATATTAAATCATAATCATAATAATTTGATAATTTATACGTATTCCCTTGAAAATAGAAATTCTGATTATTATGCAAAAAACATCAGAAGAGTCGACGATTATTATACTTTCGATGTTGTAACCCCCACAACAATAATTAAAAATCTTACATTGTCACATCCTGGACTACTGAATATTGAAAATGCCTTAGCTGCTATAGCTGTCGCAACACAATTAGGTATATCAGAAAAAGATATAAAAGAAAACCTAAAAGATTTTAAAGGTTCACAAAGACGATTTGACATAATATATAAAAATAAAAATATAATATATATTGACGACTATGCTCATCATCCAAGAGAATTGGAAACATTTATAAGTTCTGTAAGGGACCTTTATCCGCACAAAAAAGTAACTGGCATTTTTCAACCACATTTGTATTCACGAACACGTGATTTTGCAAGCGAATTTGCTGAAAGCTTAAGTAAGTTAGATAGCTTAATCTTACTAGATATATATCCTGCTCGCGAAGAACCAATACCAAATGTTTCTTCTAAAATTATTTTTGATAAAGTAAAACTTACCGAAAAAACTCTATTAAATAAACACGAATTAATTGATTATCTCAAAAATATAAATACAGATATTTTATTGACAATGGGAGCTGGTGATATTTCGAATTTTGTAAATCCTATTTATCAATTACTTGTTAGTAAATATGAAAAAAATAGTTAAAATATTTTTATTGATAATTATTGCATACATTTTAATAATGATGATTATAATTTCAAAACATAGTAAAAATAATTATTGTCATAAAATAAAAATAACTATTAAAGACTCAAGCGAATATCAATTCATCAATTCAAAAGAAATATTAAAATATTTATTTGAAAAAAATTATGAAATATTAGGAAAACCTGTCTACAAAATTAAAACTTCATTAATTGAAGAAAAACTCAACAATTTTCCAGAAATTAAAAAAGCAATAGTTTATATAACAGACAACGGTATTTTCAATATTGAAGTTTTACAATTTAAACCTATCTCAAAAATAGTAGACATAGCAAATCATTATTATTATATAGACATTGATGGAAATATTTTATACTCTCAAAAATCAACCAATTCAAATACAATTTTTGTAAATGGTTATATACCTCCTATTTCAAACAAATATTTTAATATCTGCGAATTAACAAATAACAATTATAAGATAATAAATGATATTTATCAACTAACAAAATACATTTATTCAAATGAATTTTGGAAAGCCCAAATACAGCAAATTTATGTAAATGAAGATAGAGAATTTGAATTAATACCAAGAATTGGTCCCCACATAATAATATTGGGAGATATTAATAATTATGAAACCAAACTTGAAAATCTTTATCTTTTTTACAAAGAAGCTCTAAATAAAATAGGATGGAATAACTATAAATATATAAACTTAAAGTTTAGAAATCAGATTATTTGTACTAAAAATTAAATTTATACAACATGAGACAAAATGAAAATATTTTAGCAGCTATAGATATTGGTACAACAAAAATTGTTACCATTATCGGCAAAAAGAATGAACAAAATAAACTTGAAATTTTGGGCCTTGCAAAAGCCCCTTCAAAAGGTATTAAAAGAGGGGTTGTAATGAACATAGAAGAAACTGTTAACTCTATAAAGCTTACAATCGATGAAGCACAAAAACAAGCAGGTATTCAATTAAAAGAAGTTTTTGTCGGTATAGCTGGTCAACATATCAAAAGTCTTCGAACAAGAGGATATATTAATCGCGATTCATACGATGACGAAATTACACAAAAAGATATTGATAGACTTATAGAAGACATGTATAAAATACCTATAGATATTGGAGAAGAAATAATTCATGTTTTACCACAAAGTTTTATAGTCGACAACGAACCGGGAGTAAAAAACCCTATTGGTATGGCAGGAAAAAGATTGGAAGGAAACTTTCATATTGTAATAGGCCAAATATCATCTGCAAGAAATATAGAAAAATGTGTTAATAGATGTGGCTTAAAAGTAATTAAACTAATATTAGAACCTTTAGCAAGTGCAAAAGCAGTACTAACAGAAGACGAAATTGAAGCTGGAGTTGCAGTTGTTGATATAGGTGGTGGCACTACCGATATAGCAGTTTATTATGACGACATTATACGTCATACAGCCGTAATTCCTTTTGGTGGTAATGTTGTTACTCACGACATTAAAGAAGGCTGTTCTATACTTAATAGACAAGCAGAAGCTTTAAAAATACAATTTGGCTCGGCACTGGCTGATTTAGAACCAGATGACAAAGTAGTGACTATCCCAAGTATAAGTGGAGGAGATCCTAAAGAAATTTCATTTAAAACTTTGGCTTATATAATTCAATCACGTATGGAAGAAATTATTGATGCTATAATATTTGAAATTGAAAATTCTGATTACAAAGAAAAACTTAGTGCTGGTATAGTTCTTACAGGTGGTGGTTCATTATTAAAGAATTTATCACAACTTGTAAAATTTAAATCAGGTATGGATGTTCGAATAGGCTATCCATTCTGGTCATTAGCTTCAGGAATAAATGATGAAATTAATCATCCTATGTATTCTACAAGTATTGGTCTTTTACTTACAGGTGAAGAATATCTAAGAACATTAAAAAATAAAGAGTCAAATCTTAAAACTATTGAAGAAAGTAAGGATAAAACAGAAGAAAAAGTTGAAGAAAAAACAAAAAACAAAAGCAAAAACATTTTTGAAAGTATTAAAAAAACAATAGCCGATATTTTCGAAGAAAATGACGCTAAACTTTAAAATCTTCATACATTTTGCCTCATGCAAAAAAAATTTTTACGACTATGGAAGAAATAATTACAAACTTTGAATTTTCGATACTTAATAGCTCCATTATCAAAGTTATAGGAGTTGGTGGTGGAGGTGGAAACGCTGTAAACCACATGTACAGAATGGGAATAACAGGAGTAGATTTTGTTGTCGTCAACACCGATCTTAAAGCTTTACAAAATAGCCCTGTGCCAATAAAAATACAAATTGGTTCAACATTAACAGAAGGAAGAGGTGCTGGCAATAAGGCAGAAATAGGAAAACAAGCAGCAATAGAAAATATCAATGAAATAAACAAAATTCTTTCAGACAATACCAAAATGGTTTTTATTACAGCATGTATGGGTGGAGGTACAGGTACTGGAGCAGCACCTATAATTGCCAAAGTTGCACGTGAAAAAGGCATTCTTACAGTAGCCATTGTAACAATACCTTTTAAAAGTGAAGGACAAAAAAGAATAAATCAAGCTATTGATGGAATAAGCGAACTTGAAAAATATGTCGACTCTTTGCTTGTTATTAATAATGAAAAAATTAGAGAAATATATGGCGATTTAAAACTATCGTTGGCTTTTGCTAAAGCTGATGATATATTGGCTACAGCTGTTAAAAGCATTGCCGAAATAATAACTGTTCATGGTTATATAAATGTCGACTTTGCTGACGTTGAAACAGTTATGCGAAATAGTGGCGTTGCTATAATGGGTTCAGCAAAAGCATCAGGCGAAAATAGAGCAATAAAAGCTGTACAAGAAGCTTTGACATCGCCTCTACTCAATGACAATGACATTAAAGGAGCTAAAAATATACTAATCAATATAACCACTGGCAAAGAAGAAGTCACTATTGATGAAATTGGACAAATAACAGACTATGTACAAGAATGCAGTGGATCAGATGCCGACCTTATATGGGGAAATGCTTATGATGAAAGTCTAAATGACGAAATCTCTATAACAATAATAGCCACAGGGTTTACTACAAATAGCATACCCGACCTATATGTAAAACGCAAACACTTAGAAAAAGTCCAACTAAATGAAAATCTTATCGAAAATAAAATTGAAAATACTAAAGAATTAATGTTTGAAATTAAAAATACCGAAAAAGGAAATCTCAAAACCGAAATTATAAAAACACACAATAATGAAATAGAATTTATAATAAAAAATTCTGATGATATATCTAGCATTGAAGATAAAGATATATTTAAATTGAAAGAACGACTTAAAACTATAAGAAAAACACAAGAATATATAAAAGACCTTATGTTTAATACAAGTGATGTTAATTTGATTGAAAAATTAGAAAGCGAACCAGCTTTTATAAGAAAAAAAATTAAATTAAATTTAAATAACATTTCATCAGAAGGAAAAATTTCAAAAATATCATTAAAAGAAGATGAAAATAACAAAAAACCAAAACTTAGTACTAACAATCCATTTTTAAACAAAAAAAATGTAGATTAAACAAAAATTCAAAAATATATAATTATGAGCCTATTTGAAAAAATTTCAGAAGATTTGAAAACAGCCATGAAATCAGGTGATAAAACCCGATTAGAAACATTACGATCTGTTAAAACTGCCTTATTATTAGCTACAAAAGAAAAAAATAGTGAATTGAGCCTTACAGACTCTGATGCTTTAACAATCATTCAAAAATTAGTAAAGCAAAGAAAAGAATCGGCTGAAATATATAAAAATCAAAATCGACTCGATTTGTATGAAAAAGAAATTAATGAATTAAAAATTCTTGAAGAATATTTACCAAAACCTATAAGCGATGAAGAATTAACAACATATTTAAAAAACCTTATTCAAAAACTCAATATCAATTCTGTAGCCGAAATTGGCAAAATAATGCAAGTAGCAATAAGAGAACTTGCAGGAAAAGCAGATGGAAAAATAATATCAGAAAAAGCAAGGCAATTACTATCAAGTTGAATTTTTATCTTTTAAATTCTATTAACATTGAGTTATTAACATTATCAATAATTTTACCATTATCATATAATATTGTACCATTAACAAAAGTATATTCAATTGATGAACTAAAAATATGACCAGCAAATGGTGACCATTTGCATAATGAAAGAATATCCGACTCCTTAAAACTATGTTTTTTATTAAAATCAATTATTACAAGATCTGCAAAATATCCTTTACGTATAAATCCTCTATTTTTTATTCCAAATATTCTTGACGGATTATGAGCCATCTTTTCAACAATTTCTTCCAATGTAAAAATTTTTTGATGAACCATTTCGAGCATTAATAAAAGAGAAAATTGAATTGAAGGTATACCAGAAGGAGCACTTAAATAAGGCAATTCTTTCTCTGCTAAAGTATGAGGAGCATGATCAGTAGCTATAGTATCGACAATTCCTTTTTTTAAACCATCTATAATACTATTTCTATCTATATCCGTTTTTATTGAAGGATTACACTTAATTTTATTTCCAAGACTTTCATAATCTTTATCAGTAAAATAAATGTGCGGTATACATGCTTCTGCTGTTAAAAAATCATTTCTTAACTTTTCTTTTTCGATAATACTTACCTCCTTTGCAGTTGAAACATGCAATATATGTAACATCGAATTATATTTTTTAGCAAGATTTATAGCATGTATTGTAGATTTCACACAAGCTTCTTCCGAACGTATAAGCTTGTGTACATAAGGAAATAAATCATCAGAATATTTATTTTTAAAAAAATTCAAATTTTTATTTATAACAGAATCATCTTCACAATGAGCAAGAATATGAATATTTTTTAAAGAAAAAATTTTTTCAATAACTTTTTCATTCGAAATTTTCAAATTTCCAGTTGAAGAACCTAAAAAAATTTTTATACCCGGTATTATTGAATAATCGGCAGCACAAATTTCTTCTAAATTATTGTCTGTAGCACCAATATAAAATGCATAATTTATAAATGACTTATTCTTTGCTATATTTATTTTATTTTCAATTTCTTTCATACTTATTGCGGGCGGTATCGTATTTGGCATATCAAAAAACGACGTAATTCCTCCTGCTAAAGCTGCTCGCGACTCTGTATAAATATTTCCTTTATAAGTCAAACCAGGTTCTCTAAAATGAACATGTGTATCAATAATTCCAGGTATTAAAATTTTATTTTCACCATCAATAACTAAATCAAAATTTTCATCTCTAAAAATTTGATAATCAGAAACAATATCTTTAATAATATCTTTTTCTATAACTACATTTCCCTTAAAGCTTTTTCCTTCATTTACAATACATATATTTTTAATTAAAATTTTTTTATTTTTTTTCATTTTCTTTTATATAAGGCTTATAAGGACAAAATATACTATTAATTTTCATTTTTATTACTCCCCATAAAGCTTCATTAAAAATTCCTCCTGACATTTTCGATGTTCCTTCACTTCTATCAGTAAATATTATAGGTACTTCAACAATTTTAAAGCCCAATTTCCAAGCAATAAATTTCATTTCGATTTGAAAAGCATAACCTTTAAATTTTATTTTATCGAGATCTATTGCTTCGAGCACTCTTCTTTTATAACATTTAAAACCAGCAGTAGTATCCTTAATTTTCATTCCAGTTATAAATCTAACATACATTGATGCACAATATGACATTAAAACTCTACCCAAAGGCCAATTAACAACATTAACACCAGTTACATATCTAGAGCCTATAGCCAGGTCAGCACCTTTTTTACAAGCTTCATACAATCGTATAAGGTCATCAGGATTATGAGAAAAATCTGCATCCATTTCAAAAATATATTGATAATTATTTTTTAAAGCCCATTTAAAACCTTCAACATATGCTGTACCAAGACCAAGTTTTCCTTTTCTTTCGATTAAAAATAATCTATTAGGATAATCATTTTGTAGACTTTTAACTATCGAAGCAGTTCCATCAGGCGAATTATCATCAATAACAAGAATATCTGAAGGTAAATTCAAGTTAAAGATATACCTTATAATTTTTTCTATATTATCTTTTTCATTATACGTGGGAACAATAATAAGACATTCGTTCATATACAACAATTAAATAAACATACGAATATAAGAAATAAATTTAAAAAAAAAATTTTTTTAAAAAACTCTTGCAATAAATTTAAAAACGATTTATCTTTGCAATCCCAAAACAAAAACAAAAAGGTTCTTTGAAAATACTGGAGAGGCAAAAAAGAGGTATGCGGGCGAAACATACCTTTGAGTGTCGAAGCTAGGAAATCAAAATCTTCATTTACAATGGAGAGTTTGATCCTGGCTCAGGATGAACG